>Ga0302325_10001903_pt1 | contig 52026 bp, 50 predicted proteins | sample Palsa_T0_2_FD_201948 | JGI IMG/M metagenome (GOLD analysis project Ga0302325, IMG submission 201948) | Peat permafrost microbial communities from Stordalen Mire near Abisko, Sweden - Palsa_T0_2 | ecosystem: Environmental > Terrestrial > Soil > Palsa > Peat permafrost | place: Sweden: Abisko...
GGGGTGCGTAATTGGCGGGGTGCGCACTTGCTTGGGAGGGCGGCGCGCACCCCGCGAGCCTGCTTGCCCCTACATGCGTCATTGACGTCCGCAACGGTGGAAAACTTCTGCAAACCTGTTCGTTCTGGACAAATGTTGCGCCATGGTTCCAGAATGTGTGGGGGGGTGCGCCAGGCGACTCGTCGGATTGGCGAGATGTGCCACGAACGCGGGAGCCGCGCGCTGTGCTCGGTACGGTGTTGGAGATGAGCGACGACCGCGAGTCCCGGCCGACGCCGATCCTCGCCTCGGACGCCGAGCGGGAGCGCACCATCGCGCTGCTGCGTGATGCGGTCGGCGAGGGCCGGCTGACCCTCGAGGAGTTCAGCGAGGGCGTCGAGGAAGCACTGGTCGCGCGTGGACAGACGCCCGGATTCTCTTGTGGATGCAGGGGTCTGACGGCCATGGGCGCCGGTTATGCTCAGCGGATTGCTCGGTCCGGTTGGTGACTTGTTGTCTGCCTACTCTTGCTTTGTGCGCGGTGGACTTGACTTGGTCGACGACGCGGCGTAGCGGATGCGCATGGCGGACGAGTGTGCCAGCGGGGGGTCGGGGGAGCGCGACGACGCTCGGTTTGTCGCGCTGACGGAGGAGCTCGGCACCCAGCTGCGGCGGATGCGGGGCGCTGGGCCGAAGCTCACGCAGTTCCTCTCGATGATCCAGCTCCAGAGGCCCTCGGGTGACGCGCACGCGCGTCCGCTCGGCACGCTGATTGAAGACGGAGAGCCGCTTCGGTTCCGCGCGGTGCGGGGAGTGATCGAGCAGGATCTCGGCACTCGGGTGCAAGCTGTATTCGCCGCTTTCGAGCAGGAGCCGTTCGCGATCGCTTCGCTCGGTCAGGTCCACCGCGCGCGCACCCGCGACGGCGAACACGTCGCGGTGAAGGTTCAGCACCCCGACATCGGCGACGCGATCGACCGCGACCTGCGCACGATCGGGCTCGTCAGCCCGATCCTCACGCGCCTCGCGCCGGGTTGCGACGCCGGAGCGCTGCTGAGCGAGGTGCGCGAGCGGATCGCTGATGAGCTCGACTACGAGGTCGAGGCGCAGCAGCAGCGCCGCCTCGCACGGCTGTTCCGGGGTCACCCTCACGTTCGCGTGCCCCGCGTGTACACAGATCTCTCGTCCCGGCGCGTGCTGGTCACGGAGTATGTGGACGGGCTGCGGTCTGAGGAGATCGCGGAACTCGACGAGGCGCAGCGCGACCACATCGGCGAGATCGTGTTCCGCTTCTTCTTCGGTCTCCTCTGGCGCGAACGCATCGTGGCTGGCGACCCGCACCCCGATAACTGCCTCCTGTGCCCCGACGGGCGCGTCTGCTTGCTCGACTTCGCGCTTCTTCGCGGGCTCGAGCACGAGGATCTTGACGGCGAGCGAGCTGTCATGCGCGCGATCATCGACGCCGATCCGGACGGCGTCCATGCCGCCCTTGAGCACTTCGGGTATCTCGCCAGGACCCAGTCCTACGATCCCGCGGCGCTGCTCGAGCACCTGTCGACGGCGAGCGAGTGGCTGCTGGCCAAGGGGTTCCGCCGGATCGACCCCGGTTATGTCCGCCGCACGCTTGAGTTGAGTTATCCGCCGCGCTCCCCGTGGATTTCGATGCTGCGACGCATGACATTTCCTCCGCGAACGCTGCTGCTGCGGCGCATGGAGGTGCAAATGCTCTCGCTCCTGGGCCACTTGCGCGCCGGGGCCGACTGGGCGGCGATCACCGCCGAGCACTGGGCGGACCAGCCGCCGTCAACCCCGCTGGGCCGAGAGGACGCCGCGTTCTTCGAGCGGCGCGGCAGCTAGCAGGATTTCTCGAAATGCCTAGCGAACTCGACTCAGACCGACTCGCCGTCGCATCCTCGACCAAACATCACGGCTGAGGATCGACTGCACTTCGGACGACGACAAGCGGCGCTCTCCGCTGACGGCTCCTTCGCCCGCGTCGTCGGGGCGTGGCTGCTCCGTCGCGCTTGGGGCACGTGGTCCAGGGACGAGTGCAATCGTCCGACGAGCGACGCCTCCCCGGGCGGTCTTCGACGTGCATCTCGCATCGCGGCATAAACTCGGCGCGTGGCCGAGCGGGTTGAGCGGCGCCGTCGAATCCGGCGTGAGGGGAGGCCGAGAGCGCCTGCGGTGCGTGCGGGAGGGAGGGCGCTGCCGATGGTCGGGGTGGCGGTCGGCGTCGCGGTGCTGCTGCTGTTTCCGATCATCGCGCGTCTGTGGGCCGACGCGATGCCGGTGGCGCCGCCGACCGGACCGGCGTTGCCCCCGCTTGTCGCCGGTCGCTCCGGGCAGGTCCACGACCTGCCCGAGTTCGTGACGTTGACGCCGGATCAGGTCTCGACGATCGTCGCCGGGGGCGTCGGAGCCGAGGCGGCGGAGATTGGCCGGCTGGCGACGGCCACGTTCGGGCCCGGTGGCGAGCGTCTGATCGCGCGGGCGGTCGCGGTCCCGGTCGGGTCGCCGCTCGCGCGGCTCCCGATCGTGGCGGCGTCGCGGCTGGGGGACGAGAACGACCTGGCAGCGCTGCTGATCGAGGGGGCGGCGATCTCCGAGCCGACCGGCGTGCATCTCAACCGCTCGGACCGATACGCCGATGCGGGGCCGGTCGCGTTTGCGCTGCTGCGGGACGCCGGCCGGGAGGACGCGTGCGGCCCGCGGCTCAACCAGGCGTTCCTGCTCGCGAGCGCGTCGCCGTATGCCGAGCCGAACCTGACCCAGCGGGCGTACCGGCGGGCGGTGGCCGCCTGCCCGGATGACGCGACCGCCTTGTGGGCGCTCGGCCAGTACCAGTCTGTGCAGATCGACCCGTCGGCCGCGGCTCCGACGTTCGCGACGCTCGTGCGCCGCTTCCCGCGCGTCAATGCAGGGTGGTCGGGTGATGGCGACAACGTGATGCGCATCGGCTACAACCTCCAGGACAACGGTGAGCCGTTCGCGGCGCGCCAGCAGTACGCGCTCGCGCTCGCGCTGTACCGGCGCGCGGAGGCGCTCGCGCCCGGTCCTGGCACCCGCTCGGGTGTTGCCCGCGCGCTGGCTGCGCTCGACCAGCCGGGGGCGGCCGTCGCCGTGCAGCGACGGGCGCTCGCCGCGCTGCCTGACTCCGCCGATCTGGAGGCGAGGCTGGTCGACTACCTCGAGCGTGCGCACCAGTTTGCGGCAGCGGTGGCCGTCGCGACCCGGATGCAGACCGGGCGCCGGTTCCCGGCCGGTCCGGCGTTGTTCGCCGAGCCGCCGACCCCGGACGACTACTCGACGACCGTCCTCGGGTCGGAGGACGCCAACGAGCCGATGTCGACCGGCGCGGGCGCGATGGCGCCGGTCGAGGTGACCTTGGAGCCGTCGCATACGTTCGTCTTGCCGACTGTGGCCTCCTACCTCTCCTACCTGCCGCTGTACTTGCCGATGGGGGGGATCGGCGGGCTCGCGCGCTGGTGTCCGCAGTGGTCGCGGCTGACCGATCTGCTGCTATCCGGCCACCCGGCCACGCTGCTGGCCAACCTGTCGGGCGCCGGTAACGATCTGCGAGGGCCGCAACAGGACGACTGTGCGACGGAGCCTCCCGACGACTACGACGAGACGCTCGGGACCGTCGACGTCCAGGAGCTGGCGGGGGTGGCCGAGCTGGAGCTGGGGAACGTGGCGAAGGCCCGCGCGTTCGGCCGGGCCGACCCGTCCGGCCCGTCGTCGCTGTCGTACCTAGAAGAGCTGCGACAGAACCTGTGGCGCTACGCCGGGAACTACACCCACGCGGCGCTGGCCGCCGCGCAGTGGGCGAAGCAGCTTCCCGGCGACCGGCAGGCCGTGATCGAGGAAGGTCAGATCGCCTTCCTGCGCCACCGCTACGACGAGGCGGCGACCGATTTCGCCGTGGCGTTCAACGACGCGCAGTACGCGTCGGCATCCGCCAGCGACGGCCAAGCGCTCGCGCTGCTCGACGAGGGAACCGCGCTCGCGTACGCCGGGCGTCGTGCCGAGGCGCTCGCCACGCTCGCGTCCGCGAGCGACACCGGCATCCGCTCTTATGTTGCCAGCGGTGGCGCGAACGGCACGAGCAGCGGGGCGGCGTATGCCTTCTTCGCCCAACAGCAGTCGGCCGACCTCCTGCTGAACACCAACGATCTGGTCGATGCGGCCAGGGGCTACGCAGCGGCCGCCAACTCGATGCAGCGGACGTTTCGCGGGCCCGGGACCTATTCGGTCGGCAGTGACGTGGTCGGACCGTCCGTGCTCGACAACAACTACGCGATCGCCGAACTGGCGGTCGACGACCCGGCGATGGCCGCGACGCTGTCGCGGAGATCGATCGGCGACGATCCGGGTGACGCGATCTTTTGGTGGACAGAGGGCGATGCCCAACGCGAACTCGGCCACCGGGGCCGCGCGATCACCGACTACCAAGCGGCGCTAGCACGCGACCCGACCGAGTTCCCCGCCGCGAACAATCTCGGGGTGCTGCTGCTGGACCGTGGCCAGACCGGCGCCGCCGTCTCCGCCCTGCGCCGCTCGGTCGGGGCCGCCCCCGGCTACGCGACCGGCTGGTTCAACCTCGGGATCGCGCTCGGCCGCCAAGGCCCGCTGCATCTGCTCGCCTCCGAAGGCAGCCTCGCCCGCGCCGACCAACTCAACTCAGCATTGGCCAAACGCGCGCCCAAACCGTTCTTCGACAACACCGTGTACATCTCACACCTCGACCTGTCAAAGCCATTACCACCCAAATGGACATTCGCTAGCTCCCAGATACAGTCACCGCTCGCCGCCGCCGGCCTGTCCACGATCCTGGTGATCGCCCTCACCCTCGCGCGCTCGCTGGCAGCCCGCGCCGGACAAAGCAACGCCAAGAAATGGCTGGGGGCGTTCGAGCGCTACGAACGCAAGCTCGAGCTCCCAGTGCCGGGCGGGCCTCTGCTGGCGCTCGTGGCGACGATCGTGCTCCTGCTGTGGCCGCTGCACAGCGGGCCTGAGGCGGGCTGGGCGTTCGGGACCCCCTACGCGATCGGCCTCACGATCCTGGTCATGATCGTGCTCGGGGTGCGGCGGCTTGCCGCGGCCGGCACGCACACGCCGATGCGCGAGGAGACGTGGCTGCCGGGCGTTGCGCTCGGCATCGTGCTCGCGATCATCGGCCTGAGCTGGGCGCCGCTGCCGGTCGTCCGGGCCCGGGGCAAGGCGACCAGCGTGCACTGGGCGGCGCCGACCGCGGCCGGCGCGCTGGCGCTTGCGCTGCTGCTGCTGGCGACATGGCTGGACGTGCCCGTCGCGCGCAACCTCGGCGCCGCTGCCCTGGTGATGACCGCCTCGCTGCTGACGCCGGTCAAGCCGCTGGACGGCGCCACCGTCAGCACGACGTCGGCTGGTCCGCTGCCCAGTATCGCTGTGCTCGGCACAGCCGTACTGCTACTGCTCGGACTGCTATAGCGCGATCGCCAGACTGTGGTGCGCCCTCGCCCGCCGGCCCCGACCAAGTGTTAACGAGCGAGCCTCATACCGCCGAGCGGTTGTGCCGATCTCGGGACATATTGGGGACATGTTTGAGAGTTGACACATGTCCGAACCAAAGAAAAGCCCCGGTACCGGGGCTTCTTAGATGGGCCGTGGAGGGATCGAACCTCCAACCTTGGGATTAAGAGTCCCCTGCTCTACCAATTGAGCTAACGGCCCTCGATCGGCGATCTTACCCCGGCCGTAGCCCGCGCTGCGCTCAGCACTCCTGAGCGACTTGAGGCTCCGTCTTGGCCTGGTTGAGCTGCGTCTGAAGCGTGGCGCGACTGAGCTTGGGCACCAGGCTGAGCGCTTTGGTCGCGGCCAGATCACCCTTGCGGGTCTGCTTGGCGGCATAGGCAGCGACGGCGAGGCACTCAAATCCCTTCGCCTCGGTGGGGTTGGCCAGCGTCTCGATCTCCCACGCGTTCGCTTCGCCGGCGTAATTACTCTGCGCCGCGTAGGCGCGCGCAGCCAGGATCGCCAGGTCTGGGTCAGGCTTCTTGGTCAACTGCAGATAGCGCTCCCAGGCTTGGGTGGCTCCGGCGAGCTCTTTCTGCCCCGCTGCGGTGAACGTTCCCGTGCTGGTGTTGTAATCGTTGCCTTGGCCAGCTGATGTCCAGCGCGCCTGGAGGAGCGCGGCCCAACCCGCAGGGTCGGTGGGATCGAGCTTGGTCTGCGCCAGCGCGGTCTTCTCTGCTTGGCTGACGACCTGCGTCTGGGCACCGCTGGAGCCGCCCCCGGTAAATGCGTTGAGGATGCCGCCGAAGCCGTTTCCGGCGCCGACGCCGAACAGCACGAGGCCCCCGCCCATCAGTACCGCCAAGCCGAGGTAGACGGCCTGAACTGTGCGGCGCCGGCCGCGGCTGCGAAGGTCAAAGAGCATCTGTGACTAGCTGGGGTCGAATCCGTCGTCGATATCCGAAAGCTCTGCCGCGGCGCGACTGGCGGCACGGCGATCAGCGATCTTCAACAAGACGATACTGGCCAGAAACAGGATCACGAGCGGAAGCATTTCCAACCCCGTGGTGACCGGATCCACCCCAGGCATGGCGGCGGCGATCACCGCGATGATGACCGTCGCGTAGCGCCAGTTGCGGGTCAGTGTGCGCGAATTGATCACGCCGAGTTGCTGCAGCGCCAGCAATCCCAGCGGGAGCTGAAAGGCCAGGCCGATTCCAATCATGGTGAAGATCTCGAACATGTAGTAGGTCTTGGCCTGGACGAGAATGTTGAAGTTCTGGCTGTTGTAGCCCTGCAGGAAGTGCACCGCCGGCGGCAACACCACAAAAAAGGCGAACACCACTCCGGCCAGGAACAGGACCGGGGCAGCCGCCATCGCCGGTATCACCGCCCGCCGTTCCTCCGGCTTCAACGCGGGCAGGACGAACGCGTAGCCCTCGTAGATGATTAACGGCAGCGTGAACAGGAGGGCAAAGTAAGCCGCCACCATCAGGGTGGTCGTGAACGGCTCACCGATCCCAATCGTGATGGGAAGCCGCTGCGGGGTGGTTTGCGGCAGCGATTTCGCCGCGTCGGCCATGCTCTTGGCCGCGGCCGCGAACAGCGCTCGGTTCTGCAACGACTGAGTCGACGAATTCGCGAGGCCGCTCAGTGCGGCGGCGGTCGCCGCCAGGTCGTGGGACTCCTTGACCGCGTCGCCGGTGAGCCCGGAAAGGTGATTGGAGCTGGTGCTGGTGACATCCGGAAGCGCTCGGTTGAGCAGATGCAGCAGGGCGTTGTTCTGCCAAAAGCACACGCCGAACGCGATCGCCAGACCGACTGCGCACACGATCAGGCGCGTACGCAGCTCGTCGAGGTGATCGATGATGCTCAGCCGATCCTCGTGCCCGACTGGGCGCAAAACCCTTGGCATGCTGCAGTTCCGCCCGGAGCGCTAGGAGCTGCGCTCGGATCCGACCTCAGCCGAGTCACGCGCCGGTGTAGCGCCCGTCGATGGGCGCTCCGCCGCAGCGGAGCCAGGCGATGAGCCGGCGACCACGTCGCCGGGCGGCGGCACGGGCAGGCTGGCGGTTTGCGTAATCGCGGGGCGCTGCACCTCATCGTCGTCCTTGGACTCGCCGGTGATCGACTCCTTGAACTCGCGTAAGCCGTGGCCGAGCGACTTCCCCAAACCGGGCAACCGCTTCGGCCCGAAGATCAGCAGAACGATCAGCAGGACGACGAGAAGATCGGCGGTGGGGTTACGAAACATTCCTCAAGCCTCCGGGTGGGGACCGCCAAGGGTAGCGGTCGCTGTGAAAGTTGGATACGGGAAACCCTAAAGCTCTGGGGCACCCGAGCCGATAAGTGCCACATGCAGGCGGCACCAATGGACCAAAACCCTGACAGCCATCCGATTCGCCGCATCGTGCTGCCCAGCGGCCGGTCGATCGAAATCGTCCTGCTCGAGGAGACCACCGAGCCGGCGCCGCGGTCGTTGAATATCTGTCCGGATTGCGAATCTGACCTCGTCCAGCCGGTCGAATGGTCCGAGGCGACCGGGCACCGCTGGCAGCTCGCGCTCCGCTGCCCCAACTGCGACTGGCTGATCGACGGAGTCTTCGATCAGGCCCAGGTGGACGAACTCGAGGAACGGCTCGACGAAGGTCTGTCGGAGATGCTGCGCGACCTGCGACGCCTGACCCAGGCCAACATGGCCGAGGAGATCGATCGCTTTACCGCGGCGCTGCAAACGGACCTGGTCCTGCCCGAAGACTTTTAGGGCCGGCCGGTGGGCCCCACCGGAACGTCCCACCGGAAAGGGCACGACGTTCCGGCGCGACCCACTAGGCGTAGCGCTCGACGACCCCGTCGGCCACCAAGGTCAGAGCGGCGTGCTGTCCGTCTCCGAGCGACGGCAGCGTCGACTTGGCTTCGGCCACGAGCTCGAACGCGCGGGCCTTGGCGACGCCCAATGCACCGGTGGCGGTGATCCGCTCGCACGTTGCCGCGGCGTCAGCAACGGTGCGAATCGCCCTGACGTCCAGACGGGCCAGCTCGGCGTCACGTGAGCGCGCGACGATCAGGGGCAGCGTCACCGTGCCGTCGAGCAGATCGGCCCCCTGTGGCTTGCCGGTGCGCTCCGGTGGGCCTGAGACATCGAGCACATCGTCGAGGATCTGGAATGCGAGTCCGATTTGCGCTCCAAATGCCCCCAGTGCCTGCACCGGACCGCCCCCTTCGATGGCTCCGAGCTCGCACGCGGCCCGGAACAGCGCGGCGGTCTTCAGCCGGCAGCGCTCGAGATATCGCTCCACGCTCACGCTCGGGTTCCACGCATCGGCCCGCTGCATCAGCTCACCCATCGCCAGCTCCACGCTCGCGCGTGAGAGCACGCGCACCGACGGCAGCGATCGCGCGCCGACCAGCTCGGCGAACGCGCGTGAGAACAGCAGATCTCCGGTGGCCGTGGCCACACGCCGTCCGGCCGCGGCTACGACGGTGGGACGGCCACGCCGAAGTGGAGAGCCATCGAGGACGTCGTCGTGCACCAGCGTCGCGCCGTGCACGAGCTCGACCGCAACCGCGGCGCGGACGAGACCGTCGGTCTCGGGCGGAGGCACTCCCGCGGCGACGCAGACCAGCAGGGGGCGCAGACGCTTGCCGCCCGCCGCGATCGTGTCGCCGGCGTAGCGCGCCAGCAGGTCTCCGTGGCCGACCGCCAGCTCGGACATCCGCTCCTCGACCCGATCCATCAGCCGCGTCACCGCTTCGCCGCCGGCCTCCACCACGGCCTGAACCGCGGTCATCGCTCTGGCACCGGGCCGCGAGCCCCGGAGTCCGATGAGGCGCCTTGAGCTGAGCGCTCGCCAGATCGCTGCGACCGGGGCGCAACCTCACCCACGTGCAGCGCGATGATCCCTCCGGCGGTGAGCAGATACCGGATGTGCGTCAACCCGCATCGCCACATCACAGCCGCGAGCTCGTCCGGGCCCGGAAATCGACGAACCGAGTTCGGCAGATAGCTGTAGGCCTGGGCATCCCCGGCCAGCTGCCCGAGCGCCGGAACGATCCGGTCAAACCACAGCTCGAAGAACGTGGACAGCGGCTGGCGTCGGGGCGTCGTGAGCTCGAGCACGACGACCCGGCCGCCCGGACGCACGACCCGCGCCATTTCCCGCAGCCCCAGCTCGAGGTCCGAGAAGTTCCGCGCCCCGAAGCCCACCGTCGCGGCGTCAAAGACGCCATCTCCGTAGGGGAGTGCCAGCGCGTTCGCAGGCTCGAAGCGAACCTCGACAGCATCAGGGCCCAGAGATCGGCCGACTGCCTTGGCCCGGGCCAATGCGAGCATCCGCGGGGAGAAATCGGCGCCGATGACGCTGCCGCCGGGGGCCACCCGGCGCGCGAGCTCGAGTGCGAGATCGCCGGTCCCGGTGGCCACGTCGAGCGCGCGATCGCCAGCCGCGACCCTGGCCAGCTCGGCCGCCCGCCGCCGCCACTGATGGTGCAGCCCAGCCGTCATGACCGTGTTCATGCGGTCATAGAGCCCCGCGATCCGATCGAACATCGCCCGGACCTGGGCCTCCTCCAGCGTCCCGGGCGACGATGGCGGGGTGCCGGACACGCTCTCCAGCGCACTGGCTGCGCTCACCGTCATCGCAGCGGACCCGGTGCCCTACTGCAACTCGGCCAGGAAGTTGACCAGATTATTGAACTTCGCCGGGTACTGCTGGGCCAGGCTCTCGAAGGACGGCATCGGCGCAGTCGGATTGCGCAGCGTGGAGGCGATGGCCGCGGGTCGGAGGATCGAGCCGATATGCGTCAGCGGCGGTCCGGGGCCGTTGTTCCCATTTTGGCCAAGCGTATGGCAGGCCAGGCATCCCGACTGGCCGACCACCAGCGCACCCGCTTCGAAGGTCTTCACCTGCGAGGCGGTGAGGCTCGACGGCGGCTTCATGTCCACCGAGTTCGGGGATCCGGTCGAGGCCCCCGTGTAGGTCAGGTAGGCCATGGCGAAGATCGTGACCACGCCCGCCGCCAGCGCGATCGGGCGGCGCTCGATTCGCCGTTCGGGGCTGCGATCGTAGAACGGCAGCAGGAACAGCAGGATCATGCAGATCGTGGGTACGCCGATCGTCGCCATCGGGGTGAACTTGGGCACGTTCTTCATCACCCGCAGCACCTCGAAAAGGAAGAAGAAGTACCAGTCCGGCCGCGGCACGTACGTCGTCGTGGTCGGGTTGACCTTGGGGCCCATTTCGGCGCCGAACATGAGCGCCAGGAACACGATCACGAACATCACGATCACGGCCATGATCGAGTCCTTGGTGACCGCGTAGGGGAAGAACGGCTTGCCCTCGTTCTTCAGGATCGAGTACTCGCGGAGGTATGTCTCCTTCTCGGCCTGGTTCACGACGCGCTCACCTCGCTCACACCTCGGCCCGGTCGATCTCGGGCTCCGGGCCAGTCTTCAACCACGGCGGCGCGGAGATGCCGAGCTTCGTGACCAGGTAGAGGTGGGCGCCGATCAGCGCGGCCATCAAGCCGGGGATCAGCAACATGTGAATGGCGTAGAACCGCGACAACGTCGTGGCGCCGAACTCAGGCCCGGCGCGCAGGAAGTCCGACAGGTAGGGCCCGATCAACGGCCCGGTGCCGTTGATGTTCACGCCGACGATCGTCGCCCAGTACGAGCGCTGGTCGAACGGCAGCAGGTAGCCGGTGAAGCCCATCGCCAGGGTCAGGATCAACAGCACGACGCCGATCACCCAGCTGAGCTCACGCGGATACTTGTACGCCCCGAAGAAGAACACCCGTGCCAGGTGCAGGAAGATGAGGATGATCATGACCGAGGCGCCCCATTTGTGCATCGCGCGCACGAACTGCCCCAGGAACGCGTCGTCGGTGATGTAGCGGATCGATTCGTAGGCCCCGCCCGTCGCGTCCGGGCGGTAGAACATGGCCAGGAAGACGCCCGTCACGGCCTGGTTGAGAAACGCGAACAGCGTCGCCGAGCCGAGGGTGTAGAACCAGTTGACCCCGCGCGGAACTTTGCGGAACAGCAGCCACCGGAGCCCTCCCGAGAGCGACGTGCGCTCGTCGAGCCAGTCGACGACCGTGATGCCGGCCTCGGCGACCGGCGAGTGGCCATCGCCGTTGCTGTTCTCTTCGCCGGGGCGCGGTGGCTTGGGCTGGAGAACCTTGGGCAGCGGCGGGGCAGGGAGTTTGGGCATCTGGGGTTAGTTCTTCGGGATCTGGGAAGTGTCGAACCGGGAGGGATAGAGGTACTGTCCGATCCCGTCGACTGGCTCACCCGGGTCGCGCGGGGAGAAGCGCCGCAGCTCGGAGTTCACCGAATAGCGCGGGCCGAGCTCGACGAGCCCCGTGGTGGTGTTGAGCCGGGTGTAGAAGCGGTCCAGCGGCTTGACCGGAGGTCCGCCGGCCACGAGCCCGCGGAAGTCGTACACGCCGCCGTGGCAGGGACAGATGAAGCGCGCGGCTGCGGCCACGAAGCGCACCGGACAGCCGAGGTGCTGGCAGCGCGAGGACAGCGCGATCCAGTGGTTGTACTGATCCTCGGGCTCGGTGTCGATCGCCGGGTCGCGCTGGCGGACGTAGGCGATCGTGTTGCCGGCCTCGCCGATGCCCTGGACGATCGTGATCACCTTGGTCGAGTAGGTGGTCTCGGTGAAGTCCGCCGGCGTTCCGACCGCCTGCCAATCGAATGGCTCTCGGCTGAAGATCGGTCCGAGAGCAAAACCGAGCGCGGGCAGAGTGAACGCCGCGGCGGCGACGGCGCCGGCGCCGTTGGCCGCCACTTCCATGAACCGCCGGCGCGTGACCGTCTCGCCCTCGAACGCGCCGGGCATGTTCCGGTCTGCGGTGTATTTGGATTTTCCGGCTGCGTGTCTGTCTGCCACGTGCGCCTCGTCAAACGGCAAGCATCTGTATTGAACGCGCCGGAAAGCCTATCGTCAAGAATGAGGCGGCCGTCACGAGGGGTCCGAGTCCGACGCAGTCGCCACCGCCCTCAGCGCAGCCGCCGCCTGGGCGTCGCCCGCGCGAGCCAGCGCCTTGGCCCGATCGTGCTGTGGGCTGGGGCCCCAGCCGACCGCGGTCGCGCCGGCCGCCCAGACCGCTCGCGCCAGCTCCGGGTCAGCCGCCGCCTGCGCTTGGGCGACGAGCGAGATCACGTCCGCCAGCTCGGAGACCGCCTCCAGATCGCCCAGCTCGGCCAGGCGTGACAGGCCGAGCGCATAGAGCTGATCCCCGAGCAGCAGCGCAAGGTCTCGATCGTCGGTACGCAGCACCCGAGGTGCGCCGTAGTGGAGCAGAGACCCCTCGAAGATCATCTCGAGCAGCAGCTCGTATTCCGCCTCGTGCCCGACGGCCCGCGGACCGCCGGCCGCCAGCTGCGGCGGCCCGGGGAGCTCGAGCCACGGCGCGCCCAGCGGCCCGGGCTCGATGACCCCGGCCACCGTTCCCCCGTGCGCGTGGAGCGCCTCCCGCAGCGCCAGGACACCGTCACGAGCGGTTCTCATCGCGCCGATTCCACGAACGCGGCTCGCGCGGCGTCGATCGTGCGCTGCACCTGAGCATCGGTGTGGGCCAATGACGGAAACCAGGCTTCGAATTGAGATGGGGGCGGATACACCCCGAGCTCGAGCAACGCCCGGCACCACGCGCCGTACGCGTCCAGGTCGCACGCAGCCGCATCCGCGTAGTCGCGCACCGGTGACTCGGCGAAGAACACGGTCAGCAGACCCGGCACGCCCTGGACCTGAACCACCCGGCCGACCTCCTGCGCAGCGCTGCGAAGACCTGCGGCCAGCGCCTCGGTCAGCGCCGCCAGCCGTGCGTAGGCCGCCTCGTCGAGCCACTGGAGGGCGGCCAGCGCGGCTGCCACGGCGAGCGGGTTGCCCGACAGCGTCCCGGCTTGATACACGTCGCCGGCCGGCGCAATTCGCTCCATCAGCCTGCGCGATCCACCGTAGGCGGCCGCCGGCAGTCCACCGCCGATGATCTTGCCCAGGATGGTCAGATCCGGCTCGACGCCGAAGCGTTCCTGGGCGCCTCCGCGCGCGACCCGAAAGCCCGAGATCACCTCGTCGAACACGAGCAGCGCACCAGTCTCATCGGCCTGCTCACGCAGCAGTTCGAGGAACCCCTCCGCGGGTGGAACGACCCCCATGTTGGCCGGCACCGGCTCGGTCAGGATCGCCGCGAGGTGATAGCGCTCGGTCGCCTCGATCACCGCGGCAGGATCGTTCCACGGCACGATCACGGTCGCCGCAGCGGCGGCCGCGAGGACGCCCGGGCTGGACGGAATCCCCTGCGTGGCGAGCCCTGAGCCGGCCTGCGCGAGGAGCCCGTCGACGTGCCCGTGGTAGGCGCCGGCGAACTTGAGCACCAGCTCTCGGCCGGTTGCCGCCCGGGCCAGCCGGATCGCGCTCATCGCCGCCTCCGTTCCCGACGCGGTCATCCGCAGCATCTCGATCGACGGGACGCGCCGCACCACCTCGGCCGCCAGCGCCACCTCGCCTTCGGTCGGCGCCCCGAACGTGGTTCCGTTCCCGGCCGCAGCCACCACGGCCTCGATCACTGCCGGATGGGCATGGCCGAGGATCAGCGGTCCCCACGACTGCACGAAGTCGATGTACTCATTCCCATCGACATCGCGGATCGTGGCTCCTGCTCCCGACGCGATGAAGATCGGATCGCGCCCGATCGATTGCATTGCCCGCACGGGCGAGTTGACGCCCCCGGGCAGCAGCCTGAGTGCGCGTGCATAGAGCTCGCTAGAGCGCTTGGTGTCGAACGAGCTGTGGATGCTCACGTGTCTACCACGCGATGTTTCGCCGCTAGGCGAAACTCGCAACGGTCGACGAAGTCCACCGCATTCACACGCCGGCGTGCTCGCGTTCCCAGGCCCGGTAGTCCTCGGTGAAGTAGAGCAGGCGAATCTTCTTGAACTCCGTCGAGGAATACAGAGTCGCGCGATCCTCGATCCCCGTGGCGAGCGCGATCGAGTCAAGGATCGCGTCGCACTCCTGCTTGGAGCGGCCGTGCGCCATCGTGAACACCGAGTAGGGCCAGTCTTGGTAGGTCGGACGCTGATAGCAGTGAGAGATCCCGCGGAACGCCGCCATCTGCTTCCCGACCTCCATGATCTGCTGATCGGGGACCTTCCACACGCCCATGCCGTTGGCGCTGAATCCGGCTCGGCGATGAAACAGGATCGCCGCCACGCGCCGCAGCAATCTGCGCTCCTGCATGCCCTCCAGGTGCTCGAGCAGGCGTTGCGGCGTCATTCCGAGCGCGGCCGCCGCCGGGGCATAGGGCTCGGAGAGCACCGGCATACTGCCCTGCAGGGCGCGGATCACCGCCACGTCGAGCTCGTCGTAGGGCTGGCGTTCGGTCTCGGCCGGCTCCGCCACCTCAGCGGCCTTGGCCAGCGCCTCGGTCCCAGCCTCCATCTCCAGGTCCATGCGGATCTTGAACAGCTTCAGCGTCGGCAGCTGCCGGATCGACTCGGCACCGGCGATGCGCCCGAGCACATCGATCGTCCCCTGTAGTCCCAACGGGGAATCGGGCGCGGTGGCGAGCGTGAACCAGATGTTGAACTCGTGATTGCGGAGGTAGTTGTGCGACACGCCGGGGTGGGCGTTGATCACATTCGCGGCTCGCCACGGGTGCTCAGGATCGACCTTGGCCGCCACCAACATCGACGAGTAGCCCAGCGCGCGCGTGTCGAAGATCGGCGTGACCTGCCGGATGATGCGCTCGTCGAGCAACCGTCGGACGCGCTCCATCGCCTGCTGCTCGCTGATGCCCGCCGCGCCCGCCACGTGCTGATAAGGCCGGGACGCGATCGGGAAGCTGCCCTGCATCAGGTTGAGCAGGCGCTTGTCGACCTCGTCCAGCGCGATCGCCGCGCCCTCCTTGCGGCTGCGCAGCTTGGGGCCGTGGTGGCTACCGGCAGCGGGTGTGGCGGCAGCTGGGGTGGTGCCGTGCGGCGAGCCTATTGCAGCCATCGCGCAGCCTCCTTCGCGTGGTAGGTGATGACGATGTCTGCTCCCGCTCGGCGGATCGAGGTCAATGCCTCGAGCACGGTCAGGCGTTCGTCCAGATAGCCGGCCGCGACCGCGGCCTTGAGCATTGCGTACTCGCCGCTGACGTTGTATGCCGCCAGCGGCATTCTGGTCGCCTGCTTGACCCGAGCAATCACATCAAGGTATGGCAGCGCCGGCTTGACCATCACGATGTCCGCCCCCTCCTCAACGTCGAGCAGCGCTTCGCGCACCGCCTCGTCGCCGTTGGCGGGATCCATCTGATACGCGCGCCGGTCGCCGAACGCGGGCGTCGAGCCGGCCGCATCACGGAACGGCCCGTAGAACGCGGAGGCGAACTTGGCCGAGTAGGCCATGATCGGAGTGTCAGTGTGGCCCTCGTCGTCCAGCGCCATCCGAATCGTCCCCACCCGCCCATCCATCATGTCGCTGGGAGCGATGACGTCGGCTCCGGCGCGGGCCTGCGCGACCGCGGTGCGGGCGAGCAGCTCGAGCGTGGCGTCGTTGTCCACCGCCCCGTCGGGTCTGACCACTCCGCAATGACCGTGGCTGGTGTACTCGCACAGACACAGGTCGGTGACCACGAGCAGCTCCGGATGGGCCTCTTTGATCGCGCGCGTCGCCAGCGGGATGACCCCTTCCTCGTCCCAGGCGCCAGAGCCCTCTTCGTCCTTGGCCGCCGGAATCCCGAACAGCAACACCGCGGGGATGCCGAGCGCCTGCGCCTCACCGGCTTCGGCGACCGCGTGGGCGATCGACAGCCGGTCGATGCCGGGCATCGCCGGGATCGGCTCGCGGCGGTCCACGCCATGCGCGATGAACATCGGGTAGATGAAGTCCGCGGCCTGCAGTTGGGTTTCGCGGACCAGGCCTCGGAGCGCGCGGCTGGCACGCAATCGGCGAAGACGGGTCTGCGGAAAGGACATGGGGCCCAGGATACCGGCGCACAGCCCACGCACACGCAGGCACCTGGGACATCGAGCGCGGCTCAGACCAGGTGGTGGACGTCCTGATCGGCCATAAACGTGAACGCTAGCGCGCTGCAATCGCCGGCGGCGCTACGCTTGCGCATTGTGAGCAATATCCAGAAGCGCGGTAGCTACACGCCAAAGCGGGTTCGCGAGCAGCGCGCCTATCGTCTCGTGGTCGTTGGTGGGGTCGCCAGCGCGGTCGGGGTGATCGGCATCGTCCTCGCCGTGGTGGGAGCGATCGGCGCCACCTTGCCGATCCTCGCCTTGATCGTGGCGGTGATCTGCGCAGTGCTGTTCCAGCGCACCGTCGGCGGACGCTGAGCGCGTTCGCCGGGAGCGTCCTGCCCGGCCGAGTGCCGCGAGCGCGGCGGGTGGTTCACGGGCACTACGCGAAGCGTCGCAGCCCGAGACGCGCCAGTCCGGCGAACCCAACCGTGAGCACCGCCAGGTGCACGAGCGGCCAGCCAATCCCCGGTGACGTGCCGCTGAAGGCGTTGTTGGCAGCCTGCAGCGCCGCCTTGAACGGGAACAGGAACGCCACCGCGTCGAGCACCGACTTCACCGCTCCGGACACTGCATCAGCCGGCACCAGCGCCACGAAGGCGATCGGCAACGAGAGCAGAAAGGCCAATAGCGACGAGGTGCTCACCTCGCGCGAGATGCCCCCGATCGCCACCCCCAGAGCGCCGAACGCCAACCCTCCACACGCCAGCGCCAGCACCCACAGCTCACACCGACTCCAGTCCAGGTGCACGAACAGCGACACGAACGCCGCCATCAGCAGGCTGACGCTGGCCGCGCAGCCGGCCGACAGCGCGATCTTCTCCGACAGCAGCCGACCCGGCGAGACGAGACCGCGTACCAGCCGCGAGTATGTGTTCTCGGATCGCTCCAGCGCCAGCATGCCCGCCGCGAGTAACACGGTCACGATCATCAGTGACACGATCACCGCGATCGCCGCGGCGTAGGAATCCGTCGGCGTCGTCTGGCCGGCGAGCTGGGTCTGGACCACCGTCAAGGGCGTCCCGATCGACCCCAGCACGGGACTCGCGAACCCCAGCCCCTCGATCGCCAGGCTGGCAAACGAGGAGACCTGGCTCAAGGCCACACGCAGCGGCGAGCCCGGAGGCAGCGACGCGATCGTCCCCTGGACGATCGTGCGCGCGTTGCGGAGCCCAAGCAGATGGAAGTTCTGGCCCAGGAACTGGATCGTGCCGCCAGTCAACACCTGCTGGAGGTCGGTGACCGCGACCCGCAGCACCTGCTTGGAGACCGCCTGCTCGACCTGGCTCAGCCGGGCTGAGATCGCCTGGTCCACGAACTGGCGCTCGATCGGGTCCTTGGTGTTGAGGATCAGCTCGACGGTCGGGCTGCCGACACCGGTGGTGACCAGGCTCTGGACCTGCTCGGTGATGTCGGAGGGAATGATCAGCGCCGCCAGCGCCTGCCCGTCCTTGACCTTGGCCACGGCCTCCTCACGCGAGTGGACCTTGATCGGATCGATCGACTGGAAGAGCTGGCTGGCGTACCCCGCGACGTTGATCTGCTGGCTGCCGAAGTTGATCCTGCCCTGGCCGGGTGCGACCTCGTTCAGCAGAGCGACCTTCGGCTTGCCCGGCGGGCTGGAGAGCGCGAACCCGATCATCAGCGCGATTGCGATCGGGTAGACGATCAGCACACCCACCAGCAGCGGTGAGCGTCGGAGAATCTGGAGATCCTTGATCAGCAGCCACCGCATCGCTAGTGCACTAGCGCCTCGCCGCGGAGAACACTCAGTGACCGCGCTCGTGCAGAAAGTGGACAAACGCCGCCTCGAAGTCGCGCCGGTCGCCGCCGACGGTTCGGCCGAGCTCCGCCGGCGTGCCCGTGAACAGCAACACCCCGTCGACGAGCACGAGCACTCGATCGGCGTAGCGTTCCACCTCGGCGACGTTGTGGGTTGAGAACACGACGGTCGTGCCGCGACCGGCCAGCGCGCCGATGAACTCCCACAGCCGCTCTCGCTGGCGTGGATCCAGCGACGCCGAGGGCTCGTCGAGCAGCAGCACGCCGGGCTCGCAGAGCAGACCGATCGCGATGTTCACCCGCTGCTGATTACCGCCCGACAGGCGCCCGACCTCCTCGTCGGCCCGGTCCCGCAGGTCGGTCTGCGCCAGCATTTCCGTCACCGCCCGTTCGGGATCGGAGAGCTGCTCGAGCCGCGCGAACAGGCGCAGGTTCTCGGCCACCGAGAGCTTCGAGTACAGCGCCGGCTGCTGCGGAACCCACCCGATCTCACGTGGACTCCTGGTCAGCTCGCCGGTGCTGGGCTCGAGCACTCCGGCCAAGATCGACAGCAGCGTCGTCTTCCCAGCCCCATTGGGCCCGATGATCCCGACCAGCTCTCCGGCGAGCAACTCGAAGCTGACCGCGTTGAGCGCCGTTCGCGTCCCGAAGCGCTTGGTCAGCGAGTGAACCCCGAGCGAGGCCGCCGGCTCGCCTGTGGACGCGGCGCTGGGCACCGACGCAGGCTAGTACAGGCACTCGCGGGTTAGGACCCGGCGCGCACCTGCGGCTCGAGCGAGGCGCCACACGTGCGACAAAACGCATCATCCGCTCCGGCCGCGGCGCCACAGTCAGGACATCGGTCGGGACCCAGGTGCAGGACGCCGGCCCCGGCCCCGGTCTTAGCCACGGCCCCGGCCACTGGGGCGGGAACCGTCCACGGCTCGAGCACCAGGTGGCGACGGAGGTAGAGCACGGTCTGGTGGAGCACCGCGATCACCGGGAGCGCCACGAGCGCACCGACGATCCCGTAGAGCTGGTAACCGATCAGCAGCGCGAGGATGATCAGGATCGGGTTGATCCGCAGCGAGATCCGGAACACCTGGGGCGCGACCACGTGGCCTTCGAGCTGCTGCAGCAGGACGAAGGTGAGGATCACCCAGACGGCGCTGATCGGATTGACGAACAGTGCCAGGATGACCGCGGGCGCCGGCCCGATGATCGGACCGATATACGGGATGAACTCCATCAGCCCATAGAAGGCCCCGAAGAAGACCGCGTAGCGTTCACCGTCCGGGAAGATCCCGACCACGCCGAGGATCGTCAGCGCCAGCGCGGCGCTGGCGCCCATCACGAGGCTGAACAGCAGCTGGCCGCGGACATAGCCCGACACGGCGTGTTGCACCAGGAGCGGATAGTCGTCCTGCGGCGTTCCGTCCCCGGCCGGCATGATCCGCCGCACGAGGTCGCCGATCTGCTTGCCGTACACGAGCAGGTAGACCGACAGCACCAACACCAGGACGAAGTCGAAGCCAACCGTCACGATCTGTCCGGCCAGATCGCGGGAGAACGAGACGATGTCGCCTGAGCGCTTGAGGATGTTCTTCTGCAGGGTGTCGAGCGCCGTCTGCCCCTGCTGCTGCACATGAACGTTGATCCCGTGGCGGGTGAGCCATGTCTGCAGGTTGGCCAGGTCGCGATTCGCCTGGTCGATCAGGTGCGGCACGTTGTGCTCGAAACTGTTGATCTGGGTGCTGACCGGATTGGCCAGCAGGAAGCCGACCCCCACGAGCACGGCTACGCCGCCGAGATAGACCACCAGGATCGCCAATCCGCGTGGGAGCCGGCGGCGCTCGAGCATCCTGACCAGCGGATTGACGATCAAGGCGACGATGCTCGCGACGATCAGGATCAGGAGTACCGTTCCCGCTGCCCGGGCGAGCGCCCACAACCCGAGCAGCGCCAGCGGCAACAGCACCAGTTGGACCCAGCGGGGTACGACTACCGGCGGCGGAGGGTGTGCGACTGGCGCGAACTCGCGCTCAGAGGCGGCTTGGGCCGCGTCCCGGCCGGGAGCCGCATCCGGCCCGATGGCGCGGTGCCCGGCAGCCGGCGACGAGCTTGAGCGTCGCGTGGGGAGCCTGAATCGCATACAAATGGAAGTATGAGGACCGAGAAGACATGAGCAAACCTGCCCGCATCCTGTTCGCCGGCGATATCGTCGGCGGAATTGGGCGACGCACACTGCTGACGCTGTTGCCGTCGTTGCGCGAGCGGCTGCGACCTGACTTCGTCGTCGTCAACGGTGAGAACTCCGCCGGCGGACTGGGGATCACGCCCAAGATCGCCGACCAGCTGTTCGCCGCCGGGGTCGACGTGATCACCCTGGGCAACCACACCTATCGCCAGCGCGACATCTACCCCTATCTGGACGCCGAGGAGCGCATCCTGAGACCGGCGAACTTCTTGCGCAGCCAGCCCGGCCACGGTTGGTGCGTCGTGGCCAAAGACGGAGTGCGCCTCGGAGTCGTGTCACTATCGGGGAACCTCTACATGGATGCGGGGCGGGCGGCGTTCCCGGAGGCCGACGCGGTGCTGCACGCGCTGAAAGGACGGGTCGACCACGTGCTCGTGGATATGCACGCCGAGGCGACCAGCGAGAAGATCGGGATGGGCTGGCATCTCGACGGTCGCGTGACCGCGGTCGTCGGCACCCACACGCACGTCCCCACCGCCGACGCCCGGATCCTGCCCCGCGGCACCGCCTACATCACCGACGTTGGCATGACCGGCCCGCGCGGCGGGGTGATCGGCGTCAAACGCGAGCAGGCGCTCGAGGCCATGGCCACGCGGATGCCGATCAAGTTCGAGACCTCGACCGAAGACCCGTGGCTCAATGCCGTCCTGATTACCGCCAGCGAGCCGATGCGAGCCGAGGCGATCGAGCAGGTGCTCGAGCCGGCACCCGGCATCGTGTGACGCAGGCGCTCACACCGGTTGGATCTGCGCCATCGGCACCGGCAACGGCGGCGCGAGAGCCGGGGCGCCCCGGCGTCGGGCCGGATGGCTGGCGAAGATTGCCACCAGGACGAGCGGAAAGAACCAGACGATGTAGGGGTACAACCAGTAGTTGACCCCGAGCTGCAGCGCGATCAGCACCGCCGCTCCCAGCGCAGCCACTTCGACGACGCCGCGCTTGACCGGCACGAACGCCGCCGCCAGCGCGAGCGCCACCGCTGCCCCCTGGACGAGATGCTGCTCGAGGCCGAGTCCGCCCCACAGTCCCCAGATCGAGAATGGGCTGACCCGCGACGCCTGGTAGGAGATCGAGTCGTTCAGGAAGGCGTGGAGATTGCCGTCGAGTAACACGGGCAGCATCGCGGCGAGGAGCGTCAGACCGTAGGCACAGACATACACCAGGATCGAGCGCTTGCGTGGGGGCGGTCCGACCCCGCGCAGCAACAGTGGCGCGAGGGCAAACGGCGCGAACTTGGTCAGCGCGGCCAGCGCCCCGACCACGCCACGGGCCGGCGCGGAGCTGATCACCAGCAGCGCCAGCACGAGCAGCATGGCCACCAGCGAGTCGTTCGTGTTCGAGCTCAGCGCGTACAAGCTGAACGGATACGCCGCCCACGCGTAGGCGAGCACGATCCCCAGCGTCGGGCCCCGGATTCTGCGCCCGAGCAGAAACAGCCCGAGCAGCGTCATCAGATCGAAGCAGATCGCGGCCGCATGGGCGGCCGGGAGCTGGTCCCAGGTGCCACTCCACCCGAAGATGGCCCGGAACGGAACGTAGGCGTAGTAGTTGACCGGCCCGTAGGTGTCGCCGTTGGCATTGTCAGCCGGCCAGCCGCCATACAGGGGCTTATCGTGCAGAAGCCGGTCAGCGCCGATGACCCCGGCGTAGCCGACGTCGATGACGTTGGAGTTGCTCACGTTCAGTCCCACTCGGAACCCGACCAGGAACACCAGCGCAACCAGCAGCCATGAGGCGGGCACCCGCAACCGCAGCGGCTCGCGGGGGACGCCCCGGCCAAACGCCAGCAGCAGCATGCGTACGAGCAGATAGAGCAGGCACGGGTACACCAGCGGGACCGATAGCCCGATCAGCGCGTGGTTGAAGCAGGCCAGCGAAATCGAAAAGCCCAGCAGCACCAGCAGGTCGAGGTGCAACCACGACCACCCGCGTCCGCGCGCCGGGCCGCCGCGCCTACGCCGGCGCCAGGGCAGGAACGGGCCCACAAACAGCAGGCACATCGGGATCCACACGTACCAAGCGTTGACCCGGCGTCCGAACGCGCCCTGATATCCGCGCGCCATCGTCCAGGCCACCTGAAAGCCCGTCCACGCCTGCGTGACCTTGCCGGTCGCGTCGTCGACATACACCTGAGCGAGCTCTTTCTGATCGGCCCCGGCCGAGAACCAGCTCACCTGCCACTGGCCGGGACCTTTGGTGTACTCGTACGCGATGGCGTCCGGGTGCTTGCGGAGCTCGGCGCGGATGGTGGCGTCGCGGGCGGCGATGCGTTCCACCTCGGCGGCGGTCAGGCGATCGCCAGCCGGGGGCTTGTCCTGCGAAGTCACCAGCACCGGCGTGTTCGGATTCGCCAGCGTCGCCGCGGTCGCCGTGGTGGCGACAGTTGCCGCGCTCGCGTTCGAGGCCGCGACCAACACTGTGGCTAGGGCAAACGCGCTGAGGAGCCCAACCAGCGTCCGTACGCGAACGCCACGCCGACGGACCCTCAGGCCCGGAAGCTCCAAAGCTTCTGCCCGACGAACGACAGCGGGGTGGCGGCGGCGATCGCGATCGCCTGAGCGACCACCTTCGGCATCCCGGCCCCGTCCACCAGTGACACGAGAACCACGTACGAGAAACCGAACGCGACCAGGGAGACGGCGAAGAAGCGAGCGCCCTGCCGGATCGGATGCTCCTGCTTGGCGTCGAACGTCCAGTGACGATTGAGCCAGAAGTTGTTGACCACCGACACGATGAAGGCCAACACCGCGGCGACCTTGTAGTTGATCCCCAGCACGTGGACGCACGCGGCGAAGACGAGCAGGTTGACCACGTACCCGCTGGCCCCAACAAACACGAAGCGCATCAGCTGCAGCCAGTTGCCGGGCCGGCGCACTCCGTGACGTACTCGAGCGCGGAACGGAAGCTCGACGGTCGTGATCAGGTCCTCGGACATCTGGCAAATGTATCGGCGGTTTGTTGGCTCAACGTAAGTGCCGGCCTCACTTTAATGAGGTCCTAATCACCACTCAGCCGAGATCCTAGCCCGAAATGGTCGCGGACCATGGGCGTCACGTCCCGGAGCGACCACTGGTCGCGAACGCGCCGCGAGCCCGGACCGGTGCCGCACCACAGCAGCGCTCCGAGCGAATCAGACCGATGCAGCGAGCCATGGCTGCCTCCGCCGACGTGGTCGGCTCCGCCCCAATCGACGAACTCATAGCTCGGGGCGGCCGAGAGCAGCACGTCACCAGCAGTCGAGCACCTCAGTGCCGACCAGATACGGGCCAGAGCATCCGGATACTCGGTGCTGAGAAAGCGACCGTCCTGTACCTCAGCTCTGAGTGCAGCGAGGTCGCCCGTCACGCTCCAGTGACCGCCACGGGCATCCTGGAGTTCACCCCCGGCCGCGAAGCGAAGCTCGCCGCGACGGCTGCGCACGATCGCCTCCGGCTCGGTCTCCCCGGCCATCGTCAGGATCAGGTCGACTCCCTCCAGCTCGCGCACGGCCTCGACGGCCCGCTGCACCACCGCGTCGGCGTGATCGGGATCCAGCGCGTAGATCATCGCTGCACGCTGCGCGGGGCTGAGCGCCACCTCCGCGCCCGCCGAGCGCGACGGGCTGGGCTTCGCGACGGCAAAATCCGCGAACGCGAGATCGAGGCGAATCCGCTCCTCCACCTGCGCCTGCGAATGATCCGAGGTGACGATGACGGCATATTGCTCCAGGAACGCATCCGGGCCACCGGCCGCGTGCATCAGCCGCTCCAACTGGCGATCGGCCGCCGCGATCGAGGTGACCTGGGCGTGGGGTCCGTTCTTGTGCGACCAGGCGTCGTTGTCAGGGAGCGAGAACAGCATGAAGTCGAACAGGTCGTGGTCGACCAGGTAGGCGCCCACGCACCCGGTGTGCTGGTCGCGCACCCCGGGCATGCCCAGCTGTCCCCGGCAGCCGGTCTTGCGACTGGCATAGAGGTCGGCGTAGAAGAGTTCGAGCGGGCCGTCGATCGTCCGGCGAAACAGCGTTGAGGTGACGATCCGCGCCAGCGCCGATTCGTTGGAGACCTCGTGCTGGTGTCGGCCGCGGTAAATCAGATACGTCGTTCCGGCGGTCCGCACATCAGCGTCGTCGAGCGTTTCGAACACGGTCTCGACCTCAGACGAGAGGTGTTCGGCGTTCATTCGGTAGACGGTGTCGGTGAGCGACCGCAGCACCCCAAACTGCCGCGAGGCCGAGAAGCTCGAGCCGTACTCGACGTACCTGGCCTCCTCGCGGTGGTACCAGTTCATGCTCGGGATCAGGTGCTCGTCGGGCCCGACGCCGGTCGTGATCGTGGCCGCACAGACCGGCGTGACCGACGGGAACGCCGCCACACAGTCGTCCACGTAGACCCCCTCGTGACGGATCCGGGCCAGCGCCGGCGCACGCCCAGACGCGATCGCGCGCTCGAGCATCGCGGGCTTGAGCGCATCCACCACCACCAGCACGAGCTTCTTGGCCGCGGATCCCCGCGCGAGTGATGAGGAGCCGGTGGCGCTCACATCCGTCAACGGAGGATCCGCAGACCGGCGTACTTCTCGCCTTCGCGGCGGCGCCCTGCGATCAGCATCCACACCAGCAACCCCAGCACGATCAAGCCCACCGGGGGCAACAGCACCGAGAGCACCGCGCACACGAGCGCCCCGCCCTCGGCGAACAGCGGCAACGCCGCCGCCGCCGCCTGATCCAACCGCTGGCGCACCCGCGCCAGCAACGGACGGGTGGCGGCGATGCCGACTGCGGCGCACAGGACGCCGGCGATGTATCCCGGCCAGGTCACATAGTGGCCCTGGGCCAGGGCTCCCGCGAACAGCAGCGCCCCCACGGCCAGCGCGATGGCGCCGAACCCGATGGCGAACGGTCCCCGCTGCAGCCTGTCCTCACCCAGCCGCTGTTCCGCGACCGCCAACAGGATCGCTCCCAGCAGCATCGCGACCAGAAACGGCGTCCCCTGCAGGAACGCAAAATCGGTGCCCTTGAAGTCAATCTGGACGTCCCCGGCGGCCAGCGCGCCGACCGCCAGCGAAGGCAGGAACGGCCGGATCCCTGCCGCGGCGGCGATCCCGATCCCCTGGAAGATGTCGAAGGCTAGGTGCACCGTGCTGTACCGTGAGCAAGCGTGACGATAGACGAGAGGGCAGCGTGAGCCCCCCTGAGGGCGGCGTCAGCCCGGGCGGCAGCGGAACCACGCGGCGCCCGCGATCAACGGCACGGGACATCGAACGCTACGCGGCCTTGTTCGCTGAGCGGACGAAGGTCATGAAGTCCTCGGCGATGCGCGACCTGATGGCGCTGACCGAGCGCGATGACGTGATCTCGCTGGCCGGTGGCCTGCCCGACACCTCCACCTTCCCGCCCGATTCGTATGCCGCCTTGATGCGGACCGTCGCCGTCGACTCGTGTGCACGCGCGCTGCAGTACGGCCCCACCGAAGGATTCGCGCTGGTCAAGCGGTGCATCGCGAAGGTCATGCAGGCGGAGGGGATGGAGATCGACTGCGACGAGTTGCTCGTGACGACCGGCGGACAGCAGGTCATCGACCTGGTCTGCAAGACGTTGATCGATCCGGGCGACGTCGTCGTTGCCGAGGCGCCGACCTACCCGGGCGCGATCCCCACCTTTTGCGCCTATCAGGCGGACGTCGTGCAGGTGACGATGGACCGTGACGGGATGCGCATCGACGAACTGCGGGACACGCTCGATGAGCTCGAGCGCAGCGGTCGCCGCCCGAAGTTCATCTACACGGTGCCCAACTTTCACAACCCGGCCGGAGTGACGATGTCGCTGGAGCGCCGGTGGGAGCTCGTCCGGATCGCCAGCGAGCGGGAGCTGATCGTGCTCGAGGACAACCCCTACGGGCTGCTCCGCTACGAGGGAGAACCGCTGCCCACGCTGCATTCGCTCGATGACGAGTTCGTCATCTACGCCGGCACCTTCTCGAAGATCCTGTCTCCCGGCGTGCGTCTGGGCTGGGCGGCGGCGCCGGGGCCGATCCTGCAGAAGATGCAGATCGGCAAGCAGGGATCCGACCTGTGCTCATCGTCGATCTCGCAGTATTTCGTCAGCGCTTATTTCGATTCCGGGCCCTGGGAGGACTATGTGCGCTCCCTGGTCGAGATCTACCGGCGCCGGCGCGACGTCATGCTCGACGCGCTCGCCGAGCACTTCCCGCGCGAGGCGGAATGGACCCACCCCGAAGGAGGCCTGTTCATCTGGGCGACGATGCCTCCCTACCTCGACACCACCGACCTGCTCGCCCGCACGCTCGAGGACCACGTGGCGTTCGTGCCCGGACGCGCGGCCTACGTCGACGGGCGTGGTGGCTCCTCGATGCGGCTGAACTTCTCGGGCGTGGGCGAGGACGAGATCCGCGAGGGGATCCGTCGCATCGGCGAGGTTGTACGCCAGCAGGTCGCCATGTACGGGACGCTGACCGGCGCGCAACCGGATGCGGGGATCCCGCGCGGCGGCGAGGACACCTGGCTCGAGTCCGAGCCTCGTGCGCCCGATCCCGAGCTGGCCAAGGTCCTGCGGCTCCCCGCCAAGCGCAAGCGCGCGGGGTGACGCGGCCGGGGGCCCGAGCGCCGCTTTGAGTCGAGTTGCGGTCCTGAAGGGAGGGCGCTCGCTGGAGCGCCAGGTCTCGCTCCGGTCCGGCGCGAGGGTGCAAGACGCGCTCGAGCACCTCGGCCACGACGTGCACCCGATCGACGTCGGCCCGGACTTGGTGGCACAGCTGACCGCCGACCGGCCCGATGTCGCGTTCGTCGCCCTCCACGGCCGCGACGGAGAGGACGGCACGGTGCAGGAGCTGCTCGAGGTGATGGGCATCCCGTACACCGGCTCCGGGGTGTCGGCCTGCATCCGCGCCGCGGACAAGGTCCTGGCCAAGCACGCGATGCGCGATCACGGGATCGCCACGCCTGACTTCTACGCCTTCAACGAGACCGCCTTCAAGGCGCTGGGCGCGGCCCAAGCGCTGCCGGCGATCGAGGAGCGCCTCCAGTTCCCGATCGTGGTCAAGCCAGCCAGCCAGGGGTCGGCACTCGGGATCAAGTTCGCCCGCACGCCCGCGGACGTCCCCGCGGCGCTGGTGGCGGCATTCTCGTATGACCGCAAGGTGATGCTCGAACGTCACGTACACGGCCGCGAGCTGGCGGTGTCCATCCTCGACCGGGCCGGGGCGCCGACGACGCTGCCGATCGTCGAGGCGGTGCCTGAGCAGGAGGACTTCTACGACTTCGAATCGCGCTACGAGATCGGCCGCACACGGTTCGTCTGCCCTGCCGACCTCGACCCGCCGCTCGCCCAGCGAGCTAGCCAGATCGCACTCGACACCTACCGGCTCCTCGGTTGCGCCGGCTTCGCGCGTGTCGATCTGATGCTCGAACGCGACACCGACGCGCTGTACGTGCTCGAGACCAACACGATCCCCGGCCTCACCGAGACCAGCCTGCTGCCCCAGGCCGCCGAGGCGGCCGGAATCTCCTTCGACGATCTGATCGGCCGCATCCTGGGCGCTGTGGAATCGGCTGGCGCCGATTCCACTGGGTGATTGCCACGAGGCGCTGCAGTGATCTGGGTGCATTGCACTGAGGCAATCACCCGCCTGACCACCGCCCCGCCGGCTCAGACCCAACGCCCAACGGGGCTCAAACCAACGCGGGTCATTGCCCCTGTTGCTTGCGTCTGCGCTGGACAACCCTCCCCAGAGCAATGACCCAATGCAATCGCCCCCCGGGCGATTGCACCTATTCGTCGCTGGCGAAATCCTCGGGGGTCACGCGGTCCAGGAAGTCCTTGAACTTCTCGACCACTTCCTCGGTGTCCTCGACCTCGTGCTCGAACTCGATCGCGGACTCTGTGATCACTTCGTCGGCGGCGAAGATCGGCGCGTTGGCCCGAACCGCCAGGGCGAGCGCGTCGCTGGGGCGGGAGTCGATCTCGAGCTCGCGCCCGTTGGCTCGGAGGCTGATCGAGGCGTAGAAGGTGTTCTCCCGCAGCTCCGTGACCGCGACGCGGGTGCACTCGACCTCCAGCTCGCCGAGCATGTCAGACAGCAGGTCATGGGTCATCGGACGCGGGGTTGAGGCGCCCTGAAGCTTCATCAGAATCGCCGCCGCCTCGGGATGACCGATCCAGATCGGCAGGAACTTGTTGCTCTCGACTGTCTTTAACAACACGATCGGCTGCTTTCCGACCATGTCGAAGCTCACGCCGTAAATCACCATTTCCTGCACTCGCCGCTCCTCATGAGGGTCGGGCAAGTATAGGGGCCTGTCCGCGCGCGCTCCCGAGGTTCGGCGCGGCTTTATCCGTGGAGGTTAGTGTTCGCTGGTTGAACTAATGCCCGCGTGTCGCACGCACAATCGGCGAACGACCGGGCCAGAGGAGGGAGTGACGATGGCCACGGCAGAACTGACCCGTCAGCAGCTGTTGATCGGCGGCGCGTGGACGGACGCGGGCTCGGGCAACAGCTACGCACAGACTTTCCCGTACACCGGCGAGCCGGTCGGGCTGGCGGCAGCCGCAGGGCGACCGGATGCGCACGCAGCGGTGGACGCCGCCCAGGCGGCCTTCCCGGAGTGGTCGCGCAGTACCCCGGGGATGCGCCGCGGCATCCTGCTGAAGGCGGCCGATCTGCTGAGCGCGCGCGGAGAGGAGATCGCGCAGATCGTGACTGAGGAGACCGGCGGCGTGTTCGGCTGGGGGATGTTCAATGTCGCGCTGGCGTCGGGCATGTTGCGTGAGGCGGCCGCCCAGGCCTATGGCCTGCTCGGCGAGGTGATCCCCTCAGATGTACCGGGAAAGCTCGCCATGGGAGTCCGCCAGCCCGCCGGCGTCGTCGTCGCGATCGCTCCCTGGAACGCTCCCGTGATCCTCTCCACGCGGGCCGTAGCGATGCCGCTCGCCTATGGCAACACGGTCGTGCTGAAGGCCTCTGAGGTCTGCCCGCGCACCCACGCCGCCGTCGTGCACGCCCTGGAGGAGGCCGGCCTTCCGCCCGGGGTGATCAACCTGATCACCAACCACCCTGCCGATGCCGCCGAGGTCGTCGATGAGCTGATCGCCCACCGGGCCACACGCCGGATCAACTTCACCGGCTCGACCAAGGTCGGGCGGATCATCGCGCAGACGGCTGGTGCTCACCTCAAGCGGACGCTGCTCGAGCTGGGCGGCAAGGCACCGATGGTCGTGCTGGGCGACGCCGACCTCGACCGCGCGGCCGCCGCCGCCAGCTTCGGCGCGTTCTTCCACCAGGGGCAGATCTGCATGTCGACCGAGCGGATCGTCGTCGACCGTTCGGTCGCCGATTCACTGGCTCAGAAGCTGGCTGCGCGCGCCAGCGCGCTGACCGTCGGCGATCCGCGTGAGCCCACGACTCACATCGGGCCGTTGATCAACCCGGCCGCCATGGAGCGGGTGACCGGACTGGTACAGGACGCGGTCGCCAAGGGCGCCCGCGCGCTCAGCGGCGGTGAGGCGGACGGACCCTGCTTCCCGCCGACGGTGCTGGCCGGCGTCACTCCGGAGATGCGCGTCTATTCGGAGGAGTCATTCGGGCCACTGGCCGCCGTCGTCGCGGTCGACGGACCCGACGACGCCGTGCGGGTCGCCAACGACACCGACTACGGCCTCTCCGCGGCGGTGTTCAGCGAGAACGTTCCGGCAGCGCTGGAGCTCGCACAACGGATCGAGAGCGGCATCTGCCACGTCAACGACACCACCGTGCAGGACGAACCACAGATGCCATTCGGTGGCGTCAAGGCCAGTGGTTGGGGGCGCTTCGGGGGCCGTTCGGCACTCGAAGAGTTCACCGAGCTCAGGTGGATCACGGTCCAGAATCTCCCCCGCCGGTACCCGATCTAGATCCGAGGCTCTAGATACTCAACCCGCCGTCGACCACGAGCGTGGCGCCGGTCATGAACGTGCTCTCGTCGCTGGCCAGGAAGACGACGGCCTGGGCGATCTCGTGCGGCGTCGCGTGACGGGCGAGGGGAATCATCTGCTCAAACACCTGGGCCGCCTCCGCGGACGGGGCACCCACGGCCTCCACCTCGATCGAGCGTTGGAACTCGTTATCGGTAGGGCCCGGATGCAGGCTGTTCACGCGAATCCCCTGGCCGGCCATTTCCTTCGCCGCTGTGCGCATCAGGCCGACCAGCGCGTGCTTAGAGGTGGCGTAGGCCGTGATCCCACGGTCTGAGGTCAGGCCAACCACGCTCGAGTTGATGATCAAGCTCCCCCCCTCCTCCATCGCGGCCAGGGCGTGCTTGGCCACCAGGAAGCTGCCCAACACGTTGACGGCCATCACGTGCTCGAACACGTCCACGGGATACTCGGTCATCGGGGCCACCACACCGAACACGCCGGCGTTCGCGAACGCGACGTCCAGCCGGCCAAAGCGCTCCAGCGCCACGCCGACCGCCGACTGCACCTGCTCGGAGGACGTCACGTCGGCCACGGCCCACGCCATCGCGTCAGGGTCCGCGTTGGCCGCGCGCTCCAGCGCGGTCTGGTCCAGATCGACGATCACGACCCGAGCTCCCTCGGCGACGAATGCTCGAGCGGTGGCCAGGCCGATGCTACCCGCGCCGCCGGTGATCAGCGCGACCTTTCCGGCCAGGCGGGCTATCGCCTGACCCTTCCCCCGAGCTGCACGCAATCAGTCACCGGGCGATGCTCTCCGATCGCCGCGGTGCCGTCAAGTCGGCCAGGCCGTCGGAATGCCTGATACTTCGAGCCATCAGTCCACACGTGTCCCGCGCCCAGCCGGGGACACAAAACGGTTCGGAGAGCGGAGCATGAGCACCTCAGAGACGTCCGGTTTGGTCACAGACATCGCAGGCCTGCGCGAGCGCGCCGGCACGCACCTCGGCTTCACGGAGTGGAGCGAGATGACGCAGGAACGTGTCAATCAGTTTGCCGATGCCACCGACGACCACCAGTACATCCACGTCGATGTCGAGCGGGCCAAGGCCTCACCGTTCGGCGGGACGGTCGCCCACGGGTATTTGACCCTCGCGTTGCTGGCGCCGATATCGCAGCAGCTGCTGAAGGTCACCGACGCCCTGATGGGCGTCAACTACGGCCTTGACCGGGTGCGCTTCCCCGCGCCATTGCCGGTCGGCGCGCAGTGGCGCGGCGGCGGTGAGATCGCTGAGGTGACCGAGATCACAGGCGGCGTCCAGGTGAAGCTGCTCGTCACGGTCGAGGTAAAGGGCTCACAGAAGCCCGCCATGGTCGCTGAAGCCCTGATCCGCCTCTATGGGTGAGGGGACCGAGGCGCGGCGATGAGTTTCGACCTGGACAAGATCGTCGCCATCGACGTCCACACACATGCGGAGCGAAACTCCGGACAGCCGCAGGATCACGTCACCACCGAGGTGCTCGCCGCCGCGGGGAGGTATTTCGGCGGCAGTCCGCCGCAGCCCACGGCGCAGGAGGTCGCCGACTACTACCGCGAGCGCAACATGCTGGCGGTCGTATTCACCGTGGACGACGAAGCCGGCATGGGCCGACCTCGGATCGGTAACGCTGAGGTGCTCGCGGCCGCGCGGGCAAACCCCGATGTCCTGATTCCGTTCGCGAGCGTAGATCCGCACAAGGGCAAGTTGGGTGTCCGGGAGGCGCGCGAGTTGATCGAGGCCGGGGTGCGAGGGTTCAAGTTCCACCCCAACACGCAGCGGTTCTGGCCCAACGACCAGGCGCACTACCCGCTCTACCAGGTGATCGAGCAGGCCGGCCTGATCGCCCTGTTCCACTCCGGGACGACCGGCATCGGGGCCGGCATGCCGGGCGGAGGCGGCGTGCGGCTGAAATACTCGAACCCGATGGCGGTCGACGACGTGGCGGCCGACTTCCCGCAGCTCGACATCATCCTCGCCCACCCGTCATTTCCCTGGCAGGACGAGGCGCTGGCGATCGCCGTGCACAAGCCCAATGTCTACATCGATCTGAGCGGCTGGTCGCCGAAGTACTTCCCGGAGAACCTGATTCGCTACACGAACACGTTGCTCAAGGACAAGATGCTGTTCGGCTCGGACTTCCCGTTGCTCACTCCCGACCGCTGGCTGTCGGACTTCGCGCAGCTACCGATCCGTGACGAGGTTCGCCCGAAGGTGCTCAAGCACAACGCGGCGCGGCTGCTCGGACTCGATCGCTGAGAGCTCCGACGGTTAAATGAGTGCGCCCCGGAACCGGCGGGATATGAGGCCGGAACTGCGGGGCGCGCTCGAGGGAGGAGAGGTACTGCTCGATCATCATGGCGGCACTCGTACTAGATGTCCAAGACGAGAATCAATACGGATCTATAAGCTCAGCTTATGGAAATACGCCAGCTGCGCTACCTCGTCGCCCTCGCCGAGGAGCGCAACTTCACTCGCGCGGCCGCGCGAGTGCACGTCGCGCAACCTGCGCTCTCCCAGCAGATCCGCCGCCTGGAGGAGGAACTCGGCTTGGCGCTGGTCGAGCGCACCACGCGCCGCGCCGGGTTGACGGATGCCGGCGGGCTCCTGGTCGCGCGCGCCCGGCGGATCCTGGCCGAGCTCGACGCGGCACAGACCGAACTCCAGGGCCTGCGAGGCATTCAGACCGGCCACGTGGCCATCGGCGCAATGCACACGATGGGACCAGTCGATCTGTCGCTGGCGCTGGCAATCTTCCATGCGCGTCATCCGGGCGTCGAGCTCACCGTGCGCGAGCAGGCGAGCGAAGAGATGGCGGAGATGCTGCGGGTCGACGAGCTGGACCTGGCGTTCCTCTCCGTGACCGAGCGGATCGAGAGTCACGGGCTGGGGCTGCATCGGCTTGTCTCCGAGGAGCTGGTCGTCCTGCTCCCCCGGGAGCATCCGCTCGCCGAGCGAGGTCAAGTTCGCATGGCCGAGCTGTCCGACCAGGACTTCATCAGCTTCCGCCAGGGGGCGAGACTGCGCGAGCTCCTGGTCTCCGCCGCCCGTCAAGCTGGATTCGAGCCCCACGTGACGGTCGAGTCCAACGAGAGTCAGCGCGTCCGCCGGCTTGTCGCCCTCGGGCTGGGAGTCGCGATCCTGCCTCGCTCAGACGCTGAGGGTCCCGGAGCCGACGTCGCGGTCGCCACTCTGAGCGAGCCGGAGCTGAGCCGCGACGTCACGCTGGCCTGGCGCGGAGGACGCCGTCACGCACCAGCGGCGGCCGAATTCCTGCAACTCGCGCGAGACACGTTCACCGACTCCGGTCTTCGTTCGGCCAGCGGCCAGCGGCCACCGGCTCCGGCGAGGGTCGGATCGGGGATCGAGCCCGCGCGCGGCGATGCCTGAACCGCTCTTCCCGCGCCTGGCCGCTCCCGACGACGGTGAGGCGATCCGGATCGGCGGGTCGGCGCTCAGCTACCGCCAGCTGGCCGGAGCGGCATCGTCGGTGGCCACGCGCCTACGGGGAGCAGAACGGATTGCTGTCTGGGCCCAACCCACGCTCGAGTTTTGCGTCGGTGTGGTTGGCGCACTGGCGGCCGGAGCGGCCGTCGTCCCGATCAACCCGGGCAGCGGCTCGCGTGAGCTCGAGCACGTCGTGGCTGACAGCGCGCCCGAATCGCTCCTCACCGCGACGGGTGTCGAGCTACCGGAGCCAATCACCGGCCTGCCGCGGATCGATGTCGATTCCGGTGCCGGGGGCGCACAGCTCCCCGATGAGCTGTCCGAGTCGGCGGTGGCATTCGTTCTCTATACCTCGGGCACCACGGGGCTCCCGAAGGGTGTCCAGATCCCGCGCCGGGCGGTCACGTCGAGCCTCGATGCGCTGGGCGAGATCTGGAACTGGACCGCCGAGGACCGGCTCACGCATGCCCTCCCGATGTTCCACGTGCACGGCTTGGTGCTCGGCATGCTCGGCCCGCTGCGCCGGGGCGGTCAGCTTGAACACGTTGGACGCTTCTCGGTCACGTCGATCGCGGACGCATTGCGTCGCGGCGCCACGATGGTGTTCGGCGTCCCGACGATGTATCACCGGATCGCCCGCGAGGTGGCCGAGAACCCCGTGCTGGCCGAGGCCTTTGCCGGCGCGCGACTGCTCGTGTCCGGGTCGGCGCCCCTGCCGGCCGGTGATCACATCCGGATCCGTGAGCTCACCGGCCAGGCGATCCTCGAGCGCTACGGAATGACCGAGACGCTGATGAACGCCGGCATGCGCCTCGGTGACGCTGTCATCCCCGGGCGGGTCGGACCGCCAATCCCGGGCGTCGAGTGCAAGCTGCTCGACGACGACGGCGCCACGATCGAAGGCAGCGACGACGAGCAGATCGGGGAGATCGCCGTGCGGGGGCCGAATCTGTTCCTCGGTTATCTCAACCAGCCCGAGGCGACCGCGAGGACGATGCGCGATGGATGGTTCCTGACCGGCGACCTCGCCACGCGCGCCGAGTCGGGATCGCTACGAATCGTGGGGCGGCGCGCCACGGACATGATCAAGAGCGGGGGCTACCGGATTGGCGCCGGCGAGATCGAGGCCGCACTGCTCGAGCATCCAGCGGTCTCCGAGGCCGCGGTGGCCGGCCAACCGGATCCAGACCTGGGCGAGCGCGTGAGCGCGTGGGTGGTGCCCGAGCCGGGCCGCGCGATCGATGCCGCTGAGCTCGCCGACCACGTGGCCAGCCTGCTCACGAAACATAAGCGCCCGCGCGACGTATACGTAGTGGAATCGCTTCCGCGCAACGACATGGGCAAAGTGCTCAAGCGCGCCCTCGCACCGCCCCGGGAATGAAGAGAATCCCTGCAGTTGGAGTAGATAATGGCTACCTAAAGCTTAGTTCGACGATCATCGAACTATTGCTATAATTGACTTCCATCAACATGCGAATGACGGAGATAGATCTGACCAGTTTTGAAGCTCAGGATCGGGACACCGCGCCTCACGCACGCGGTGAGCACCTCGAATCAACCCCAAGGGCGCGCGCACGCGGCGCCCATAAGAGAACACCCGCCGCGACTGGAAGCAAGCGGCAGACCCGACGCCGGACCACGCACGCCGCCGCACGCCCTCACAGCGGCGCGGACGCGCGGAGCACTGGCGCCGACCAGAGCGCCGGCACGGAGAACTCGCTTGACCTGTTCCTGCGCCGTGCGCGGGCTCACCCCCTGTTGACCGCGGCCGAGGAAATCGAGTTGGCCAAGCGCATCGAGCGGGGAGACTTGGCGGCCAAGGATCGGATGATCAATGCCAACCTTCGGTTGGTTGTCTCGCAGGCTCGGCGCTACCAAGGCCACGGCCTGCCCATGGAGGACCTGGTACAGGAAGGGATGCTCGGACTGATCCGCGCGGTCGAGAAGTTCGACTGGCGGCGGGGGTTCAAGTTCTCGACCTATGGGACGCTGTGGATCCGCCAGGCACTCCAGCGAGGCCTGCAGAACCACGGCCGGACGATTCGGCTCCCTGTCCATGTCGCCCAACGCCAAACCAAGGTTCGCAAGATCGAAAGCGAACTCAGCACCAAGCTCTCGCGCGACCCGACTGACGAGGAGATCGCGGCCGCAGCCGAGCTCCCGGTGGAAGAGGTCGCCGAGCTTCGCGAGCTGACGCGCGGCCTGACCAGCCTCGACCAGCCCGTGGGTGAGGATGGCGAAACGGCGCTCGGGGATCTGCTCGCCAGCGATCATCCCGAGCCCAGTGACGAGATCGCCGACGCTGACCGAGACCAGCGGCTCAACGACGTCGTCGGACAGCTACCGGAGGACGAGCGCAACGTGATCCGTTTGCGCTTCGGACTGGCCGGAGACGAACCACGCACCCTCAGGCAGACCGGAGTCGAGCTCGGCATCCCGATGTCGCTGGCCCGCGAACTCGAGCAGCAGGGACTCAGCCGGCTTGCCGCCAGCGCTGAGCTTGAACAACTCCGCCTGGCCGCCTAGACGCGGGGAGGACATTCAGTGCCAAAGGTCTGGGTGCTCGACACCGAAACGAAAGGCACCGGAGCCAACATGGTGCCGCTCGAAAGGGTCCTGAGAAAGGGCCCCCCAGAGTCGGTGCCAGGCTTCGTCCTCCCGCCTCTGCAGCCGCCGACGCGCAATCAGCCGGATCAGAGGACACCGCTCGAGTTCAAGGTGATGGACATCTTGACTCGGCGGATCCTCGGCGAAGGCCTGGATGCGCGGGCTGCGGTGGAGGTGCTGGAGAACGTGCGCAGCATCGTTGACGTGAACGTGTACGTGTGGGAGCCACAGTCCGATCGCTGGCGGATGTTGACCTTCGGCGAGACACAGATGCTGTGGGAATACCGCAGCCGTATCGACGTGCTGCGCCAGGCGCAGGGGGCAACCGGCGCCCAGTAGTATCTCGGGTGGAGGGCACCACGGCGCGGTCGGCTCCTGGACGGAGCCGGCAACGCCACCTGACTTCCGAACTTCCCTGATGTGCAGGGCGACCCGGAGGTCAGGACGATGCAGATGCGAGTTCTCGAGGGTTCGGCGGGCGCTGATGCGCCGATCCGTCAGAGCAATCCAGCGCGTCTGCCCGCGCCTGTCGCCACCTCTGAGCGTCCATTCTGGCGCGACGCCCTCGCTCCGTACGCTCGTCCCCACCTCGGCCGCAGCACGATCAACGTCGCGACGTCGGTCGTGCCATACGTGGTCCTGTTCGTGCTGATGTACGTATCCCTGAGCGTTTCCTACCTGCTGACGCTCGCGCTGGCCATCCTGGCCGCCGGTTTCCTCGTGCGCACGTTTATCGTCTTTCACGACTGCACCCACGGTTCGTTCCTGCGATCCAAGCGCGCGAACGCATGGCTCGGCACCGCGTTGGGGTTGCTCGTGTTTGCGGCGTTCGGTTCCTGGCGCCACAAGCACGCGGTTCATCACGCCACCGCCGGCGACCTCGATCGCCGCGGGGTGGGCGATGTGGCCACGATCACCGTCGCCGAGTATCGCGCCCGGTCCTGGCACCGGCGACTGGGGTATCGCCTGTTTCGCCATCCGCTCGTCATGTTCGGAATCGGGCCGATCTTCACGCTGGTCGTGCAACCGAGGGTGGTCTCGCGCTCGGCTCGTCCCCGCATCCAGCGCAGCGTCATGGCCACCAACGGCGCACTGATCGCGCTGGTCGGCGCGCTCTGCTGGCTGATCGGCTGGCGCGACTACATCCTGATCCAGCTCCCGACGCTGATGTTGGCAGGCGCGGTGGGCATCTGGCTGTTCTACGTTCAGCACCAGTTCGAGGACGTGTACTGGGAGAGCGGCGAGCACTGGAGCTACGCGGACGCGGCGCTACGGGGCAGTTCATACCTGAAGCTCCCCCCGGTGCTCCAATTCTTCACTGGCAACATCGGGTTCCACCACGTACATCACCTCAGCGCGCGCATCCCCAACTACAACCTGCAGCGCGCGCACGATGAGAACCCGATGTTCCACAACGTACCCACGCTCTCACTCGTCGAGGGCCTCCGCGCCGTGAGACTCAAGCTCTACGACCAGCAGCGCGGCCAAATGGTGAGCTTCGGGCAGGCCCGGAAGAACGCTCCGTCACGCTGAGGAATCACTGAGTCTCGTCGGCACGGACCGCTGCGACCTCAGTGTCCGAGCGACCCGACGCGACTAACTTCGCGCTCATCTTGACCGTCTTGACGGCACCCGTCGCCGCCGCCTGAGTCGTGGCGCCGAACACCAGGACCACGAGGCCAGGGATAAACAGCACGCTCGACCCAAGCATCAGAATGCCGATGCGGGCGATGAGGTACGGCGGCGTGCAGACCACCGCCCCGAGCGCCCCACCAACGGCGCTGGCGGTCAGCTTGTCGCGCCGGGACGAGGTCGGCTTGACGCCGATCAGCCGCGACGGAACCGCGACGTAGCACACCATCATCACGCCGACCACGACGCTCAACGAGATCCCGAACCATGGTCGTTCCCAGCGCGTGACGATCATGGTTGAGAAGCCGAGCAACAGGCCGACGACGAGACCAGAGCCCAGGATCACGGCCAGGTGAGATCGGGCCTGGGCGAATGCCGGACGAAGCTTCGGGACGCCGGATTGGACGATCGCGAACCCGAACACGGCATTGAGGAAGAAGCTGGCCGCGGTGATCGCCGCAATGACGAGCACGATCGGGATCAGCACCGGGCCGCGCAGCGCATTGAAGGACTTATCGTGTAGGACGTGTGCCTTCAGGTCGTACATCGCGAACCAGATCCACATCGCCGGCAGAATCTGGACGAGCGTCAGCCGCCAGTTCGAGAACAGCAGCTTGAGACCGTCGAAGAGCATCGCGATGCCGCCGACCACCAGCGCGAGCGGGGCGAGCAGACGATGTGACCGGCTGACCCGCAGCACCATCTCTTCCACCATCGCATCGTCACCCTCACGGACCGCCCGCACGAACCGTCGGACGTGGGCCCACTGAGTCGCCTCTGGCGCTCGCCCCGACCCGTCGTCCGCGCTGCGCGCGGCCGCTGGCTCAGGCGCGTCGGTTTCCGTGCCCACGGTTTTCGTGCCCACCGCCACTCAGACTACGCCCGAACGGCCGTCGATACCAACCGTCGGCGACGCTGGAAGCGAACGCCTCCGCGGTCGCCTGCTCCCGACGGGCTTGCGCCCGACTACGCCCCGCGCCGCCGTACCTCGGTTCGGCGTCGGCGGCGGCCGGTTACCTGCCACGGGCCGGGCGTGAAGTCGAGCACGAGATTGACGAGCCATACGATCAACGTCGCCTCTACGAAGCTCCAAAAGCCCTGGACATGGAAGCCGTCGACGATGTTGTTGGTGAGGACGAGCATCAAGAGCGAGACGAAGAACCAGGCGACTCCCAGCGTGAGGATCGCCAGCGGGAGCGTAACCAGCCGTATCAACGGCTTGAGCATCGTGTTCAGCACGCCGAATACGGCGGCGGCGGCGATGAGGGCCCCGGCGCTGGAGACGGTCACTCCGGCGAGCAACCCGGCCACGATGGCGAGCACGAGGGCGTTCGTGCCCCACGAGATTGCCAGCCGCACGGGTAGCGAGGGCGAACGGGCTGTGTTCTCGGCTCTGGCCATGACTGGAAGCTCCTGGTCACAGCGTACTGCGCGACTCAGCGGGCGAGCAGACCGCCTTCCACGGCGAGCGCCTCGCCGGTCACGAACGACGCGGCGGGCGAACTGAGCCACGCGATCGCATGGGCCACCTCGGCCGGGAGGCCCAAGCGACCCATGGGCACGAAACCGATCAGGCTGTCGCGAAACCCGGGGAAGCGAGCGAACGTCTCATCCATCATCGGGGTATCGATCGCGCCCGGGCAGACCGCGTTGACGCGGATCCCGGCGGCGGCGTATTCGATCGCGGCCGTTTGGGTCAGGCCGAGCACGCCGTGCTTGCTCGCGGTGTAGGGCGATGCGTGCGCTGAACCGCGGACGCCGAGGGTCGAGGCGACGTTGACGATCGCGCCGCCGTTGCCGCGACCGATCATCGCACCGATCTCCCGCCGCATCGCCAACCACGTGCCTCTGAGGTTGGTGGCGACGATTCTGTCCCATTGCTCGTCGGGGTACTCGTGGGTCGCGCCGTGGCCGCCGCCAACGCCAGCGCAGTTGGCCGCGCAGTCCAGCCGCCCACACGTCTCAACCGCGTAGAGAACCAGCGCGGCGACGTCGTCATCATCGGTCACGTCTGCGGCCCGAAACAACGCATCGTGCCCAGCTTCGCTCAGTTGCGCAACGGTCTCGGCACCCCGATCAGCATCGACATCGGAGGCGACCACGCGCGCGCCCATCGTGGCGAAGACCCGCGCCGTTGCCTGTCCAATGCCTGACGCCGCCCCGGTGACCAGCGCCACTCTGCCGCTCAGGCCGTAATCGAAGGCCGCGGCGTCATTCACGCGGATCGCATCCCCACGCCGCCGGCGCGCCCTATTTGCCGGTTGTGCGATGCATTGCGTGACGCGCGTGACCAGGATTTCCCCGTCCCGCACCCACCCCGTCGCGGGCTGCGCCCCGAACCGGCGGCGGTGTCCGGCGGACGAGCAAACGCAGGGCCCGATCGTCTGAGCCCTCCTCTGTACGCTCGGTCAGCGCCTTCGGATGAACCGTTCGGAACATCGGACCTCGGCCCGGATCCACGACGGCCACCACGACCTTCGACCGGCTCGGCGTGTCGAACACGATGCCGTCGAGTGCGGGGCCACCACTGGCGACCCGGACGAGGTCACCGACGCTTGCGGGCTCCATCGACACAGCCTACCGTCACTCACCGGCGGCGCGTCAGCGAGGAGCGGCAGCATCCGCCCGGCCACGATCGCGCCTGGTGGCCAAGTGAACCGAACGAGCCGGGGCCCGGAGAGGGGTGGGCCCCGGCTCGTTGGAAACGCGCACGACCCGCACAAATGTCAGCCGGCGGATGGTGTTCAGCGCTCCTCGGTTCTGCTCCCGCCTGGATCGGGAGCCTCGCCGATGATCCCGGGGGGCGGATTGGGATCGCGACAAGCTCGAGTTGAGTGGTGCACAGTGACCTCCCGGGTTGCTTAACCTGAGAAGTCACGTTGGTCCTGCTGCTCGAATTGTCACCGAGCCCCAGGACTGGTGCCCTCGTACCAAGAGGTTACCTCGCGCGTCAAGTGGATATCGTCGACGGCGCCGGCAACGTGACATTCGCGCGGTGTCCAGCTCGAGCCAGAGCGGCGTCAGACCATGAGGCGACGGTGCTTCAGGCAACCACGGCTACCGCCGCCGATGGCGGCCGGGGCCGGAACGGTCGCAGTTCGTCGCTGCCCCGGCCCACGACTCCGTAGCTCGCTTCAGGCACTTCGTTCCATACGCCGGGGACATCGCCGAGGGGCTCGGACACGACCAGCCGTGCCTGCGTTGACTCGGCTTGGAACAGCTGCCCGTGGGGGTAGAGCTTGCGCAAGGTCGGGATGTCGGTCGTGTAGAACAGGGACCGCGACCTCCCCTCGCTCGAATACCGGAAGAACCACAAGCCCTCTCCGTCGGTGGTGGCGATGGTGCCCTGGAACGGATCAGGGACCCCAAGCCGGGCCCCGACGGCTTCGACGAGGCCGATCGTCCGTTCAACCGCCGTGGGCGGGTCGGCTGGCAAACCGAAGGTCAGAGCGAGGAAGAACAACACCTCAGAGTCGGTCTGGCCTGTGATCTCGGGATACAACGACGGGTCGACGGCGAACACCAGGTCGCGCTTCAGGGTGGCAAACTCGTTGATGTATCCGTTGTGCATGAACAGCCACTGGCCGTAGCGGAACGGGTGGCAGTTCGTCTGCTGCACGGCACTCCCGATCGCGGCGCGAACATGAGCGAAGAAGTGCGACGAGCTGACGTGATCGGCCAGCTCGCGCAGGTTCTGGTCGTTCCAAGCCGGCTCAGTGCTGCGAAAGACGCCCGGGGTCGGGACGGCGGCGTACCAGCCGACGCCGAATCCGTCACCGTTAGTCGGCTCCGCACCGAGCCGCGCGTGGAGGCTCTGGTCGATCAACGAAGCGGCCGGCGCGTACAGCGCTTCCCGCAGGAGGATCGGAGCGCCCGAGTATGCGAGCCAGCGGCACATTGCCGCTCCTTTCTGTCCGGGGGTGTCATGACGTCAAACTTCCGTGCTGACCCGCGCTGCTGAGGCCCCGCCCGGTCGGGGCCTTCATGATGGATGCATGGTTTAGGTCTGCAGATCCAGGATCGCGCCAGCGAGCCATTCAGCCTCATGCTGCCACGAGACCACGGCCGTTGCGGGCCGGACAACGAACTTCGACAGCCCGGCGTCGAGGTAGCGAACGATCAGCGTGCGCAGAGCCTCGGCACCGACCGGGAGCAGCCTGAGCGGATCGAGGTCGCCGCGTCGGGCGCGAAAGTTGCTCAGCACCTCAGCGTCGGGGCCCGTGCGGGCATAGGCGAGGCTCAGGCCATAGTGCTCGGGATCGATCCGACGACCGGCACGCTCCGCTGACTCCTGAATACGTGCGCGGGCGACGCGCGCTTCCTCGGGCGTCACCATCGCTCCGAGCCATCCGTCGGCGACTCTGCCCACCCGCTCGAGCGCCCGTGGGCCGCGCCCACCGAGCCATACCTCGAGAGGGTCCTGAACTGGGCGCGCTGCCGGTGCCAGTGCGGTGAAAGACCAGCGATCCGAGTGATGTGCGACCTCTTCACCCGCCCACCAGGACCGGACCAGGCCAAGGACCTCTTCGAGCACGGCACCGCGGTTGGCACCGTTGAGACCGAGCGCCTCGCGGTCGCCCGGTTGATCGAGGCCCGGCACGAAGCTCAGCAGCAGCCGACCGTGTGAGAGCTGGTCAAGTTGCGCCAGCTCCTTGGCCAGCAGAAACGGATTGCGCCCCAACGGGACAACGTTGGCGCCGAGGCGCAGGGCACTGGTTCGCCCGGCGATGACGGCCAGCCCAAGCAACGGATCAAGCACCGGCGCAAGCGGAATGTCCGAGAGCCAGATGCCATCGAAACCACTCGCCTCACACGCTTCGGCAAAGGCCAGGATGCCCGTGCTCTCCAGCGAAGCGCTGGGCGGAGCGACGGCGAAACGAACCTTCATAGCGCAAGCACCGAGAGCCTAGTCTGGCAGACGCCCGGATTGCAGCGGGCGCTCCAGCGAGTCGTCCATGCCGTCGGCTGGTGCTCAAGAACCGCGCCAGAACGCCGATGTTGTTGTGATGACCCTGATCTCACTTCGGCGGATTGTGGCTCTCGTCCTGACGTCGGTGCTGCTGATCGGTGGCACGGTGTTCGCCGCGGCGACGCTCGAGCGCAACAGCGACCTTCACGCCGCTAACCAGCAGAGTGCCTCTCAGCTCATGCTGACGGCCATGATCAACCAGGAGACCGGCGCCCGAGGTTATTTCCAAACCCACGATACGGTGTTCCTGCAACCGTACAACGAGGGCGACGCCGCGTTCGGTCAAGCGCTCTCGCAGTCGCGTGCGCTCGCCGGTGCGGATCCGGTGCTGGAGCTGGCGTTGACCAACCAGGCGCAGCGCAGCGCTATCTGGCACGCAGAAGCGCAGGCACAGATCAACCGCCTGCGAAGCACCGGACACGCGCCAACCGTCGTCCAGGCGCTGGCCGACAAGGCGACGATGGACGGATTTCGCGCTGCCAACGCCTCGTTCGACGCTCAACTGGTGCAGCGGCGCGACGCCGCGCTCTCCGCCCAGACGTGGTACTCCGTCGAGCTCGCCGCCGCCCTCGCGATCGCTCTGGTGCTCGCCGGCATTGTGCTCGTGCGTCGCGCAGCGCGTCACGAAAGCCGGCGGCTGGGGCGCCAGCGCGAGCTTCGCGAATTGCTCCAGGTCTCCGAGTCAGAGCGCGAGTCGCGCCTGCTCCTGATCCGCCACATCGAGCGCACGGTGCCGGGTTGCGCCGCCGCGGTGTTCAACCGCAACAACAGTGATGATCGTCTCGAACCGATGCTCAACGAGCAGTCTGAGAAAACGGCGCTGCGTGGTGTCGCGCTCGAGCGACTGAAGCCGCGCTCTTGCCTGGCCGTCCGCCTCACCCAGGCATATGAGCACCGGCCTGGAGAAACCGCCCTGCTGCAGTGTGAAGTGTGCGGCAAGATCGAAGGCGACGTCGCCTGTGAGCCGCTGCTGGTCGGTGGCCAGGTGATCGGCTCGGTGCTGATCGCCCGGCGCAAGATCATTGGCGAGCGGGAGCGTGGCCGCGTGCGCGAATCCGTCGCCCAGGCCGCTCCGATCCTCGCCAATCAGCGCAACCTCGCCCAGGCGCAGCTTCGGGCCGCCAGCGACGCACTGACCGGCCTGCCCAACCGACGCGCTGCCGATGAAACGCTGAAGCGAATGGCGGCGCACGCCGGACGCACGGTCAGCCCGCTCGCGGCCGTGCTGCTCGATCTCGATCACTTCAAGCAGGTCAACGACCTCCACGGCCACGAGCTTGGCGACAAGACCCTCGCCGCCGTCGGTCAGATCCTGAGCTCGACACTGCGCGGAAGCGATTTCGCCGCCCGCTATGGCGGCGAGGAGTTCCTCGTTCTGCTCCCGAACACCGACCGCGAGGCGGCCCGAGACGTCGCCGAGAAGCTCCGCGTCGCGATCGAGGGTGCCGACATCGCGCATATCGTCCCCGTGACCGCCAGCTTCGGCGTCGCCGCTATTCCCGACGACGCCAATGAGGCCGAGCAGATGATCCGCAAGGCAGATCGCGCGCTCTACGCTGCCAAAGCCGGCGGCCGTAACCGGGTCGAGACCGTCGCCCAGTCGGGCGCCATCGCCCCTGCGGCGAGCCTGGCCTGAGGCTCGCCGGCTACTGGCCGACCGCCACTCCCGGGCGATACGGCGACTCGCTCAGCCATCGGGTGAGGGCCTCTGCCGCACATGGTCGGCCGAAGAAATACCCCTGGGCGCTGTCGCATCCGTACGCGATCAACAGGTCCATCGCGGCCTGGTTCTCGACGCCTTCGGCGACGACGGTCAGGCCGAGGCTGTGGGCGAGGTCGATCATCGATTGGACGATGATGGCGGTGTCACTGTCGGCGCTGAGGTTGATTGTGAAGGACGTGTCGATCTTGATTTCGTCGACCGGCAGCGGTTGCAGGTAGGCCAGCGATGAATGTCCGGTGCCGAAGTCGTCGATCGAGATCCTCTCCCCCATCTTGTCCAGGCGGTCGAGGATCTCAGGTGCGGGGGCCTCGATCAGCGCGCCTTCAGTGAGCTCGAGGGTCAGGCGTTCGGGCGCAGTGCCCCAGGTCTGGGTCAGCTCCGCCACCAAGGCAGGGAGGCTGCTGCCGCGACGGAGACTGTGGGGGGAAATGTTGACCGCGAGCGTGAGATCGAATCCGGCTTCGCGCCAGCGGCGCTGCTGGCGGAGCGCCTCGGCCAGCACCCATCGGGTGACCGGCTCGATCAGCGCCGTCCGTTCCACCTCCGGCATGAAGCTGTCCGGAGCTAACAGGCCCAGTTCGGGGTGCTGCCAGCGAACCAGCGCCTCGACACCGGAGATCTCACGGGTCGCGAGGTCGATCTTGGGTTGGTAGTGCAGGACCAGTTCACCTCGCGCGGCGCACTCACGCAGGTCAACCAGCAGGGCGAGTTGACGGGCGACAGCCGTTTCCTGGGTGGCGTCAAACACGGCGTGACCGGCGCCTGTGCGTTTGGCCAGATGCATCGCCGCGCCGGCACGACGCAACAGCGCAGCCGGGGTGCTGCCGTGCTCGGGAAACATCGCAATCCCGACGCTCGCGGAGAGGTGAACGACCTGGTCGGTGATCACGAAGCCCGGTTTGCACGCGTGCTGGATCTTCCAGGCGAGCTCCGCCGCCGCCGTCAGGTCGGTCGTGCCTCCGGGCAGGATCGCGAACTCGTCACCACCCAGCCGAGCGACCACGTCAGCTTCGCGCAGGACGGCCACCAGACGCTTGGCGACCTGCTTGAGCAGCAGGTCACCCTGATCATGGCCCAGCGCGTCGTTGACGTGCGTGAAGCCGTCCAAATCCATCACGACGAGCGCTCGCGGCTCGTGATTGCGATTGCCGGCCGCCAATGCCGTCACCCCGTGCTCGCAGAACAGCGTGCGGTTCGCCAAGCCGGTCAGGCCGTCATGCAGCGCATGACGCTCGAGGCTCTCGGTGTAGGCCTTGCGCTCGGAGACGTCGCGCACGAATGCCAGCGTCAAACTCCGGCCGCCCAGCGAGATCATGCGCTGCTCCACGTCCATCGCGAACGTCGAACCATCGCGACGGCAACCCAGCGTCTCGATCGCCCGGTTTTCCACGCGGGCGCCGACCCGCATCCCGAGCGACGCGCCGGCCAGTTCAGGGAACTCCTCCCGACGCGCGGGCGCGATCATCAGCGTCAGAGGCTGCCCGATCACCTCCTCCTCGCGGTACCCGAACAGGACTCGCGCCGCGGGGTTAAGCGACTCGATCTCGCCTGCCTCGCCAACAGTGACAATTCCGTCGGCCACGCTGTCCAGCACCGCCTCGGTACTGGCTTGGCTGTCGCGCAACGCCGCGTTCAGCCGCGTGATCGAATCCAGCGAGCGCTGCAACTCCTGCGACGTCATGAACAACTGGACCAAGCCAGAGACTTTGGCCCGCAGCACCTCGGGCACCACAGGACTGACGATGAAGTCGATCGCACCACTCTCGTACGCAGCCTGTGACGCCCGGTCGTCGTCCCGGCCGAACGCAGTGATGAAGATGATCGGCGTCTGACTCGAGTCGCTGCGCTGTCGGATCAGGCCGGCCGTCTCGTATCCGTCCATGCTGGGCATCCGGACGTCCATCAGGATCACCGCGAACCTGTGGCGCAGAACGGCGCGCAGCGCCGCCCGGCCCGACTCGGCCTCCACCACGACGACGTCCAACGGTGCGAGCATGGCCCGGATCGCCACCCGCTGACTCATGCGGTCGTTGACCACCAACACCGACGGGCCCAAAGCCGCTTGAAGGCCGTCCTGAGCCATCAACCACGCACGCCGCATGCCGGTCGGGCAGGCGCCGGGGCTGCGCAGCACTCGGCGAGTTTCATACGGCGGTATCGGCACCGGCGAACCCACGCTTGAGTTCGCCGGCCCGATTGCCGCTAGCTCCTACGGGAGCGTCACCGGCCCGCTCGCCCTGATGCTGCCCTGAGCGGCGACCGGATTGCCGTTCATCGAGCACTTGCCGGCCACGATCGGCCCGACCTCGGTGAAACTGGCCGTGTACTTTCCCGATCCAGTGATGCCCGCGTAGACGCCCGTGCCGCTGATGATCTTGAAGGTCCCGGGCTGAACGCTGGTGCCCAGACAGGTCTTCGCGTTGAAGTTGTTCTTGGCGTGCCCCGCCTTGGCCGTCACCTTGATCGTGCCGCCCGGGAACTTCAACGTGCCCTTGCCTGACGGCAGGTTGGCCGTTCCGCCCGCCGTGAAGGCACCGGTGGCGATCGCACTGAAGGTATTTCCAGTGATCGCGGTGCTCACGAACGAGAAATGCTCTGTCTTGGTGGTCGGCGCTGCCGCCGCGGCACCGCTGATCGCGAGCGACGTCGCCACGGTCGCGGCCGCTCCTACGAGAATGATTCTGCGCACACCTGACTCCCTCTGTGGGTGATTATGGGAATGCCACCGCCGCCGCGAGGATCGAAACCCTCGTGCGGGACTAGGTCTCCTAACCGCCAGCGACGGTGAGGGTTGCGCCAAACCTATTGTTTGTTGGTTAGCGTGGCAGGCCGTCAGAGGGTTGAGATGCCTCTGAGTGCGGCAACCATGCCGACGGCCACGAACGCCAGCGCCGCCAGTGCGATTGCCCAACGCAGCCTGTCCACGCGGCCGGCCTCGGCGCGATCGGAGTCGGCGCCATCGGCCTCGGCGCGATCGGAGTCGGCGCCGTCGGACGTGGGCGCCCCCGGCGCGACAACGAGCGCCTCCCCGGTCCGCGCGCGCACAACTGGAGCCGCCTCGCCGGTGGCGACGACGGACCAGGCACGCGCGCGCCGCAAGCCGCCGGCGGCCACCAGCGCGGCTTGCCCAAGGTCGCCTGCTGACGGATAGCGCTCGCTGGGATCCTTCGCCATCGCTCGGCGCACCACATCGTCAAACTCGCGCGGCAAGGCTGGGCACAGCTCCACTGGTGAGGGCGGCGGGGCGTTGAGATGGGCCATCACTCCCGGACCCTCCATCCACCCGGCGAACGGTGGCTCTCCGGTCAGGGTCTCGAACAGCAGGCATCCCAGCGCGTAGACGTCGACGCGGGCATCGATGCGCTGGTTCAAGATCTGCTCGGGGGCCACGTACTCGGCTCGCGCGACGATCGACCCGTGCCGCGTCAGTTCGCCGACTGACGCGGCGGGCTTGGCCAGCCCGAAGTCGCTGAGGTACACGTGGTCTCGCCGGGCCAGCAGGACATTGGAAGGCTTGACATCCCGGTGCAGCATCCCGCGGGCGTGGGCCGCGTCGAGCGCGGCCCCGACCTGGCGGACGATGCGAGCAGCGCGGAGCGGCTCGATGCGGCCCTCCGAGGCGATCAGCGCGCGCAAGTCGGTGCCGTCGACGAGACGCATGGTGATGTAGAGCACGCCGTCCTCATCCCCGGCATCGAAGATGGGAATGACGTTCGGGTGGTCGATCGCCGCCGCGATCCGCGACTCGCGCCGAAACCGTTCCCGAAACCGATCGTCCCGGGAATACTCGGGGAGAATGAGCTTGAGCGCCACCGGACGCTGGAGGGCAAGCTCCTGCGCCCCGTAGACGACGCCCATGTCTCCGTGGCCGATGACGCCCTCCACACGACACCCGGCGAACACGGAGCCCGGCGCGAGCTCGGAGCTCAGCCACGCTCGGTCGGCGACCGGGGGCGGCGACGACGGGGCTGCCCGCGCGGGGGGCGCAGGCCGGACTGCCCGCGCCGGGGGCGCAGGCGCTGGCGGCACTGCCCGCGCGGGGGGCGCAGGCCGGACTGCCCGCGCCGGGGGCGGGGGCGCTGGCGGCACAGCCGAGTCGGGCGCCGGCCCGATGTTGGTCAACTCCAGCGTCGTCGAGCCAATCCGGATCGAGTCGCCGACCGAGAGCAGCTGACGGCCGCGGACGCGGACACCGTTGACGAAGGTCCCGTTCGCCGACCCGAGATCCTCGATCGTCAGCTGTCCGCCGGCGTCGCGGGTCACACGAGCGTGGCGGCGAGAAAGCTCGTGATCGTCGCTGAGCCTCCCGTCTCCGCTCACCTGTCGTCCGATGACCAACTCGTCCTTCAGGGCGAGCCGGCGGCCCTGTGCCGTCCCTGCGGTGACCACCAGTTCCTCACCCGCCTCGGCGGCCAGGCTCTGAGGCTCGCCCGCAGGAGCTCCGGTCGGGGGCGGCGATTTCTCCGCCACGGCGCCGGAGCGGTCGGTCACCTGCAGCAGCGTCTTCCCGATCTTGATGACGTCACCGACGTCGAGCGTCCGCGGGACGTCGATGCGCTCGCCGTTGACGAACGTCCCGTTCGCCGACCCGAGATCCTCGATCGTGAGCTGTCCGTCGCCCCCGCGCGAGACCCGCGCGTGGCGACGCGAGATCTCGGGATCCTCGCCGAGCCGTCCGTCGCCTCCGGACGCGCCTCGGCCGATCAGCAGCTCAGCGTCCACGATCACACGCTTGCCGCGTTCCGTGCCCTCGGTCACCCGCAGCTGCTCGCCGGCCATACGAGGTCGAACCCTACGCCTCTCGTAGATAATGGGCGTCGTGTCCGCGAACCCCCGCGCCCGCGCTGTGTCCGTGTCCGATGGGACCGCTCGCGCGCAGGCCGAGCGGGCGGGTCAGCCGTTCCTCGTCTACCGGGACGGGGGTGATCGACAGCAGTTCTTCTTCTTCGCGCCCGGCTCGGCGGACGCCACGGTCGGTCGCCAGGCGCCGGCCGATCTTCGGCTTGACTGGGACAATCGGGTTTCCCGCCTCCACGCCCGGTTCGAGCGGGCGCCGGACGGCTGGGAGCTGGTCGACGATGGGCTCTCCAGCAACGGCTCGTTCGTCAACGAGCAGCGCGTGAGCGGTCGACGTCGCCTCAGCGATGGCGACACTCTGCGCTTCGGGGCCACGACGATCATCTTCCGCTCGCCCGCGCGCAAGCAACCGGGCGCTGCGGACCCAGCCCAGGCCCCGGCCTCGGCGGCGGTGAGCCTCTCGACCACTCAGCGCCGGGTCTTGGTGGCGTTGTGCCGTCCGTATAAGGGGACAAGCGGATTCGCCAGCCCAGCCTCCGACCAGCAGATCGCCGATGAGCTGTTTCTGTCGATCGGCGCAGTGAAGACCCATCTCAGCGTGCTGTACGCGAAGCTCGGCATCGAGGAGCTGCGACAGAACGAGAGGCGCGTCCGCCTGGTCGAGCGGGCCTTCTCCGCCGGTCTGATCTCCGAGCGCGACCTCTAGATCAGGTGCTCGCTCCCGGCTCCACCTTCGCCGGTTACGAGGTCGAAGGCGTCGTCGGCGCCGGCGGGATCGGAATTCTCTACCGCGCCCGCCAGCTTCGACTCGACCGGCCCGTCGCATTGAAGTTGGTCGAGCCCGACGTGGCGCGCGACCCCCTGATCAGAGAGCGTCTGCGCCGCGAGGCCAGAATGGTGGCCGCGCTGGACCACCCCAATGTCGTTCCCCTGTATGCCGCCGGCGAGGAGGACGGGACCGTCTACATCGTGACGCGGTGGGTGGAGGGCACCGAGCTCGGCACGCTGATCCAGGGCGGCGGCCCGTTGGAGCCCGGGCGAGCGGCGCGGACCGCCGCCCAAATCGCGGCGGCGCTCGAAGTGGCACACGAGAAGGGCCTCGTTCACCGCGACGTGAAGCCGTCCAACGTGATCCTGACCTCCGAGGACCACGTCTACCTCACGGACTTCGGACTGGCCAAGCGAGCCGAGACGGCCGCAGGGCTCACAGCCGTCGATCAGATGTTGGGAACCGTTGACTACGTGGCGCCAGAGCAGATCGAGGGCAGCCAGCCCGATGCCCGAGGCGACGTCTATGCCCTCGGTTGCGTGCTGTACGAGATGCTGATGGGCGAACCCCCCTTTGCGGGTCAGAAGGGCGGTATGGCCAAGATGTGGGCGCACGTCAACGCCGAGCCAGCCTCGGTGCGCGAACGGCGGCCCGACGTGTCCCCGGCGCTCGAGGACTTGATCGCGCGCGCAATGGCCAAGGCGCCTGAGGCCCGTCCCACGGCCGCGGCGTTCCGAGTCGCGGTGCTCACAGCGGTGGGCGAGGCACCATGACCGGCAGTGAATGGCGACCGCTGGCGTCTACGAGCAGGTGGGGTCCAGCAGCTTCGTGGTGAGCATCATCCGACCGAGTGCCACCCACGCGGCGCCATAGTAGGTCGGAAACCGCAGGTCGAGGGCCTGGGCCTCGTCGAGCAGGCCATCTCGAGCCGCCGGGTGTCCGGCGGCATCGGCCGCCCCCGCCGCGGCCACGAGCACGACGGGATTCCGGACGTCACCGATCGGCCGTCCGGAAAGCTCGTGCTGGACGGGCAGATTGGCGGGGTTTGCCCCCTCGAAGACCGGCCATGCCCTGGCGGCGATCCGCGGGCCGGCCGGGTTCGGATCCTCGGCCATGCGGACGAGCGTACGCACTGCATCGAAGCTGAACTCCGGACGCGCCTGCGGGTCGCTCGGCGTCCCGATTGGCACGGGCTTATCACCCTCAAGCAATGCCCAATCCGGCGGCAGCTTCCACGGAGGGCTCATCAACTCGCTGGTGATGGAGCGTGAGCTCGCCGCCAGAGCGCCCCAGCGAGCGTCGCCCGACGCGGCCTGCAGCGCCACGAAGGTGGCGGGCGAGAAGTAGCTGGGATCGATCGTGATCGGCGGAGTGACTGCCCAGGGACCGGCCGTCAGCACCGGGACGCCCTGGAACGAGGCGACCTCGACCCGCAAGATCGAGTTCCCCAACTGCACCGCCTGCAGTCGCAGAGCCGGACGGTGGAAGCGGCAGGCCGCCAGCAGCAGCGCGCGGCTGGCGTCCAGGTCGGCGTCGGAGGCCGCTTGGGTGCTCTGTACGCGACCGTCGCTCCATCGGAACTCGAGCAGCCCGTCAGGTCGGCGGAGATTGTTCTGCGTCCAATCCCAGATCGCGTTGA
>Ga0302325_10001907_pt1 | contig 51969 bp, 58 predicted proteins | sample Palsa_T0_2_FD_201948 | JGI IMG/M metagenome (GOLD analysis project Ga0302325, IMG submission 201948) | Peat permafrost microbial communities from Stordalen Mire near Abisko, Sweden - Palsa_T0_2 | ecosystem: Environmental > Terrestrial > Soil > Palsa > Peat permafrost | place: Sweden: Abisko...
TCTTCAATATTTACTTCGAAAGTCAAGCCGTTCTCTCAAGATTTATTAGGCTCTAATTCGAACCCGGTGGCCCCTTCAGGGCTAATTCGCCTGAGGGGAATTACCCAGGGTAAGTATCTGTTTAGCGCCGTATAGCGCCAATCGTCCTCGTCCCGTTCTCGATCTTTCAACGTCGTTGGCAATCGGCGCGATTCCCGCATCCACAGAAGTCGAGAACGACGACGATTCAGGAGGGACCAATACCGCGCTAAACACCTACTGCGGGCATCCTGAGAGCATGGTGAGGCGGGAGGCTGATTGATCTTTCATGCCATACGCGAAAGGAATCGCAATCCGACAAAAATAGTATGGGCGAAGAGATTGCAGATTCATTATCGTATTGTTCTATAATTATGAGGAATATTGTGGCTAGGAGGGCCAGAGAGGTGCAACCTGTGCGAAATCGGACCTCGTTTGCCGTACCAAACGGTCAGGTTGCTTATAGAGGGCGATATTATTTTGCTTGGAGTCGAGGTCGTTTTATTGGCGCTTACGACACGCTCGACGATGCCGTGGAGTCTCTTGACTTCAGGAACAAAAAGACACATTGACTAAGGTCTCCTGAACTCCTGAACTCCTGAACTCCTGCCTCCTCCCCTTCCCCCCTCAATCCACGATCTGGACCGGGGTCCTCAATTCGACGTTGTTGAAGAAGATCTCCGCCATCTTCCCGGGCATCCGGATACATCCGTGCGATGCAGGGTAGCCGGGCAAATAACCTTCGTGCATTCCGACGCCTCCGGTGATGCGCATAAAAAACGGCATCGGGGCGCCTTTGAATATTGCTCCCGGAGGCTTGGGATCCTTGCCCGCTTCGACATCCTTTTGCACGACGTTGCCGGTAGTATCGACATAATCTCCGTACAGGCTCGATGCGTGGTCCTTATCTTTTTGAATGATCTTGTAGCTGCCAACTGGTGTGTCGTGGCCCTCCCGCCCAGCCGATACCTGGGATACGCCCACAAGCACGTCGCCCTTGTAAAAATAGGCCCGTTGCTCTTTGAGATAGATCTTGACCGAGGGCGCTCCCTGCACGCCGTCACCGTCCCAATACGAGATTGGGTCGTAACTTGAGCCCGGTTCGGGAGAGTTCACTGCCAAATCGCCCGTCGACGGTAGATATGCGGTGTTCGGATTTGCCAGGCGCGATTTTTCGCTATTGCCGCACCCAGCCAGGACCAAAGCTGCCATAATTATCGAAAACCATCGGATACTCATAGTCCGGAAATCAGCTCGGAATAAACTCGATTCCGCGAATCGTCAAGTCACCTCCAGTCCAATCGCGGGTCAAGGAAGGATGCATGCGCCGTTTGCTGGAGGCGCCAGCCTCTGCTATATCCAGAGCGTCACCTATGCCCACCTACGATTATCGATGCGAAAAGTGCAATCAAACGTTTGAAGCATTTCAGTCCATGAAGGACGAGGCGTTTGTCGTTTGCCCGAAGAAGTTCTGTCGACAAGAGGTTTGGGGCGAAGGGAAGGTGAAACGTCTGATCGGGACAGGTGCAGGACTGATTTTCAAAGGCTCCGGATTTTATACCACCGACTACCGGAGCTCAAATTACAAAGAGAGCGCCAAAAAAGAAAGCGTCGCATCCAAAGGGGATGAAGCGAAGGGCGGCTCGGAGAAGCCAAAAGAAAGCGGATCATCCAAAGGGGAGGGAGTAAAGGGCGACGGGGGTAAAGCCGACGGGGCCAAGAGCGAAGGAGGGGCTAAGGGCGGCTCGGGTTCGGAGAAAGCGACCGGATCTTCCGGATCGACACCGTCCACGAGCAGTTAAGAGCGACAGCGTTGAGACGTGTCGGTTAGATGACAAAGCAATTCGATCGCCTATAGTGACTGCATGTTGAGGTTGACTCGAGGTGAGCAGTTGTTGGTTGTCGCGGTTGGCTTGGCGCTCCTTCTCGGAGCAGCCGTAAAGCACGTTCGGGCAACCGTCGTTCAGCAACAGCAGGTTGAGTCCAGGTAAAAAAATGCAGAGATCTTTCAACGAAGTTGTGGAGCAAATCATCGAAAGGGATCCTCGATACGGGAAAGAAGCCTACATCTTCCTGAAAGAAGCCCTCGAATTCACGATCAAACAGAAAAAGCGCGGAAAAACCGAATCTGGATCGCACGTGAATGCCGGTGAGTTACTCGATGGATTCAGACAACTGGCGTTGAAAGAGTTCGGACCGATGGTGATGACCGTCATGGAATACTGGGGTGTGCGGGCTTCACTGGATGTCGGCCAGATGGTGTTTAATTTGATCGGCGCCGGCGTTTTCGGGAAGACCGAATCCGATTCGGTCGATGATTTTGATCAAGCTTTGGATTTTCGCGTCGCATTTGTTGCACCGTTTGAGCCTCGCAGTTCAAATCCGGCAAATTCCTGAACCTCTCAACGATTTCAATGGGGATTCCGGATGTTCATCCTGTACTTTTCGAACTCTCGAATGGTTTGACCGTTATAGTCGCTGAACAGCGTTCGGCTCCAGTCGCCAGTGTTCAGGCTTGGTGCCAGACCGGTAGCATTCATGAAGGGGAGTGGCTCGGTGCAGGGCTGACCCATTTGTTGGAGCACATTCTTTTCAACGGGACGGAGCGACGCAGTTCAAAGCAAATCAGTGACGAGATTCACGGTATGGGCGGTTACGTGAACGCCTACACGTCGTTCGATCGTACGGTTTTCTGGGTAGATTGTCCGGCCCCCGCTGTCCGGCAATCGATCGATATCTTGGGCGATATGCTCTTTCGGTCGCTTGTCGAATCTGAACCTCTTGAGAGGGAGATGGACATTATCCGGCGGGAATTCGACATGGGCCTCGATGATCCGGATCGCGTTTTGAGTTACCTCATTTTTGGCACCGCTTTTCAGGTGCACCCTTGCCGATATCCGGTAATCGGGATCCGGGGCGTATTTGATCAATTGGCTCATGCGGACGTCCTGAAGTATTACCGTCGGCGGTATCTGCCGAATAATCTGTTTCTTGTCGTGGTCGGGGATGTCGAACCGGACCGTGTGCGTTCCGATGCGGAAGAACTTCTTGGATTCGCCAAACGGGGACCGCTCGAGCCGGTGATACTGCCGGAAGAACCTCCCCAATTGGGCCGCCGGGAGACATCGCAAAGCTTTGAAGGGGAGCTCGCTTATTTCAACCTCGGATGGCACGTCCCCGGCGTATCGCATGATGACATGGCGGCGGTCGACGCGGCTTCCGTTGTTCTGGGCGGAGGCGCGAGTTCGCGGCTTTATCAACAGCTGCGCGAAAAAGAGGGCTTGGTTTACGGTGTCGGCGCGTATGCCTATACTCCTAGTTTTCCAGGTTTGCTAACGGTTTCCGGCCAATGTTCCAAGGAAGTCGCAGATCTGGTTCCAAATCGGATTCTGGAGTGCGTCAACGATCGACGGCAGCGCCGATTCTCCGAAGAGGAACTAAAGAAGGCGAAACGAATCATCACGGTAAACGCGATTGAACAGTTTCAGACCGTCAAAGGGTTGGCGTCCGATCTCGGCTTGAACTGGTTGTATGCAAGGAATCTCGACTTCAGCCGGCATTACTTGGAACGGCTCCAGGCCGTGACCACGGCGGATGTCGAACGGGTTGTTTCCCGCTATCTCACTGATTCCAACATGACCGTCGCGGTGCTTCGCCCTGAGAACGAAGCCAAGCGGGTTTCGATCGGAAAAAAGCAGAGCGCAGACCCGCAATTGCATGTGCTGCGTAACGGCACCAAAATCGTTCTGATTCCGGATCGCCGCCTTCCGATGATCTACGCTTCGGCGGTGTTTCGAGGTGGCTCACTGTACGAAACTACCGGCAATAATGGAATCCATCGGTTGCTCACTCAGGCCATGCCAAAGGGTACGAAGACCAGATCAGCCGAGCAGATCGCTGAGCAGATCGAGGGCATTGGCGGCATGCTGTTCGTTGAATCCGGTTTCAGCACGATGCGGATTTCGACCAGTTCCCTGGCGGACGATTTTAGTGATGCGTTTGCAGCGATGATGGACGTTGGGGTCAACCCGGTTTTCCCAGCCGAGTCGACCGAACGCGAACGAGAAAGTCAGATCGCCGCGATTCGGGCGGAGAAAGCGCAACCGCAGATCATCGCTCGAAATCTGTTGAGAGCCGAGATTTACGGCGACCACCCGTATGGTCTGAATCCGCTCGGACGCGAGGAAACAGTGCGCGAAATCAAACAAGCCGATCTCATCCGCAAACATCGAGCGTGTTTTGCGTGGCCAACCGCGGTATTTGGATTTTGCGGCGATTTTGATTCTGAGCAGATCCTCGACATGATTGAACAGGGATCGGATGATCAAGAGGAAGAACAAACTTTGATTCAGCCGCCGGTCTCGGTGCAGCGCGATTCCAAAAGCCGGCTGGTCACGTCTTACGAAGGGCGGCATCAGGCGGTTATCTGCGTCGGCTATCTTGCTTGCTCCATTGAAAGCCCGGATCGAATCAGTCTCGAATTATTGGATGAGGCTGCGGGCGATTCGAGCTCGCGGGTTTTCGTTAAGGTGCGCGAGGAACTGGGATTGGCCTACTCCGTCGGGAGTTCGTTGTTCCTGGGAGTTGCTCCAGGAATATTCAGCCTCCACGCGGCGACCGCTCCCGAGAAAGCGGAACGGGTGACGGAAATTCTGCAAAGCGAACTGGAGATCCTGTCCACTCATGGGCTCGAACCGCGGGAGTTTGAGCGAGCTAAAACGAGGATATTGTCGCAGCTCGCCTTCCAGCTGCAAAACATGGATGCGTATGCGCACAGCGCGGCGCTCAACGAGTTATACGGGTTGGGGTACGACTATGTTCACCGGCGCAGGAAGCAGATTGAGACTCTGACGATTGATTCCGTCAATGAAGCCGCCCGGAAATATTTGATGGATAAACCTGCGATAACAGTCATTGTTAGGCCTTGAATGGAACGGAAGATCCGATATGGCAGAATACCAGAATACGACTGTTTCTTCGGGTGAGATGGCGCAGCGGTTTATCGAGTTTGTGATGATGCAGGCCCAAAACGCCGCTTTCATGTTGGGCCAGATCCCGCATCCTCAAACCGGGAAGGCGGAAGTGAACCTGGACATCGCCCAGATGCTGATTGATCAACTCGCGATGATTCAGGAAAAGACAAAAGGCAATTTGAACTCCGACGAGTCGCGAATACTGGCCGGTGCCATTTCTAATTTGCAGATGGCGTTTGTTGAGGCAGTCCGGGAGGCGCCATCGAGCAAGGCGGCAAGTCGAGCCGAAACGCCTCCGCCGGTCGAGCAGAAGCTCCAGGAGGAACCCGGCCCGGAACAGACTGATCCGGACGGTAAAAGGAAGTTCGTCAAGAGCTACGGTTCCTGACAACTCGTATTGGCACTGGCCGGAGACCTTTCAGTTTTTGAGTCAGGCATTTTCCAGGCATGCCTTTGAATAGTGAAAAGATTCGAAATTCGGGGCGCGGAAATTGGGGGGGGAAGGCCTGTTTATATCCTTGGCCCGTGCGTGATCGAGTCCGAAAAATTCGTCCTGTCGATCGCGGCCGAGCTCAAGGAGATCTGCGATCGATTGGGCGTTTCGTGGATCTTCAAAGCTTCCTATGACAAGGCGAATCGGACTTCCGTCAGATCGTTTCGCGGTCTTGGGCTGGAAGCTGGTTGTCGATTGCTCCACAAGATCGGGGATCAGCTGCAGGTTCCGGTGACCACGGACATCCATTCGCCGGACGACGCGCATGCGGCCGGCCAATTCATCGATCTTTTGCAAATTCCAGCGTTCCTCAGTCGGCAGACTGATCTGATTCGAGCCGCAGCGGAAACCGGAAGGGCGGTGAACGTGAAAAAGGGGCAATTTCTCGCGCCGTGGGATGTTCGAAATATTGCGGACAAACTCGAAACCTACGGGTGCACCTCATACGTCTTTACCGAAAGAGGCGTCAGCTTTGGTTATAACAACCTTGTCGCGGATATGCGTTCGCTGTATTGGATCCGGGAACTTGGTTATCCGGTCATTTTTGACGCCACGCATTCTGTTCAACGTCCGAGCGGTGCAGGAGACCGTAGCGGCGGTGATGGCGCGCTCGCGCCGGTGCTGGCACGGGCTGCTGCCGCTGCGGGATGTGACGGAATCTTTATCGAAACCCATTATGATCCCACTCAGGCGCTTTCAGACGGACCGAACCAAGTCCCGCTCCGGGATCTTCCGGCCCTGCTGGGAAAGCTTAAGCAAATCCATGAAATCTGCCGGTAAAGCGCTTGCCGTGATCTGGCTGTTCGAGAGCGTAGCGGCAACGCTGCTGGCCGACGACGACAATGGACAAAGTCGCCGAATCGATCTGCCGGTTCCGATCGGGCACGATGTCAAAGGGCTGCGCCTTCCGGTTCGGAATGATCAAGGAAAGGTGGAGATGCTATTCGACATGGAGTCCGCAAGGCGGCTCGATGACCAAAACATCGAAATGCACACAGTCACGATCCAAACCTACAATCAGCAGACATTCAAGCCGGACGCGAAGATCGATATGATATCTTCGACGATGAATCTGGATACCGAGGTTATTACAACGAAGGAGCCGCTTCGAATCACTCGAGATGATTTTTTTCTCACGGCGGATGGCGGTCAATTCAACTCAAAAACTCGTCAGGGGACCGTGTTCGGAAATATCCATCTGGTGATCTATAACCGGCAAGAATTTCAAATGAAATCCAGCTCCGAGGGTCAACAACCATAAAGTCCGTGAAGAAATTAGCTGTCTTGTTTGGAGCTATGGTCTGTTTCGGTACCGTCCTCGGTGTGGCACAGCAAAAATCCGATGCCACAGCGAAAGCGTCTTCAGGAAATCCGGCAGCTGCAAGGTCTCCTGCGGCGAAACAATCTCCTGCCAACGGCAAGCAGATTCCGGGAGGTTCCCCGGCGGGAACGCAGTCGAATGATCTATTTGGGGGCGACAGCAATGGTCGTCCGAAAGGCCCGACTGAGATTACCGCCACAAAGGAAGCGCAGTTCGATACAAAGACTCGCACCGGAGTTTTCATTGGCAACGTGAAGGTGATCGACCCCCAATTCACGCTGACCGCTGACCAATTGACGGTTCACTTGAACAAAGACGAAGACGGGGGTGGCTTGAACGAAGCCGAGGCTCAAGGAAACGTGGTGATCGTTCACGTCAATCAGCCTAAGACGCAGGGACAACCTGGCCAGACGGCAGGTGCGCCAGCGCCGGCCGTGCAGACGGCGCCTGTGCCAACGCCGGCTGCGCGGACATCAGCATCGGGTCCCACGCCTGCGCAGGCTCAACAACCGCCGGTCTCGGTCGGGAAGGCAGACCATGCCCTCTACGAGGCAAAAGATGGTTCGATCACATTGACTGGCTGGCCGCAAGTGACACAGGGCACCAATACACACATTGCGACTTCGCCCGGGGTAAAAATGGTGCTCTACAGAGACGGACGAATGCAAACGTACGGCAGTACAAGGACGTTGATCGAGGATAGAACAACCGCTACGAACAACCCAAAGACGAATGGCGCCCAGTAGACTAGAAATTGAGTCACCTGTTGTGGAGACAAGACGTCGAATCGAGAACCCGATTCTTCGCACGGATAAACTGGTCAAGATTTATGGTGGCCGGTCGGTAGTGAATGGGATCGATATCCATGTCAATGAAGGGGAGATCGTTGGCTTGCTGGGGCCAAATGGTGCTGGCAAAACGACCACGTTTTATCTTATAGTAGGCCTCGTTCGGCCGAACAGTGGCCGCGTTTATTTCCAGGACCGTGACGTGACCGGGTTTGCGATGCATCGGAGAGCCCGAATGGGCATGGGGTACCTTCCCCAGGAAGAGTCCATCTTCCGGAAACTTACCGTCGAACAAAATATTCTCGCCATCCTGGAGACACTTCGAATTTCTCGCAGAGAACGACACCAGCGGTGCGACGAGTTGCTCCGGCAGTTTGGAATCGAAAACCTTGCCAAAAATCAGGCCTTGACGCTGAGCGGAGGGGAAAAACGCCGTCTGACGATCGCCCGATCGCTTGTCACCAACCCGAAGCTCATGATGCTTGATGAACCGTTCAGTGGCGTCGATCCGATCGCTGTCTCGGAGATCCAGCAGCATATTTCAAACCTCCGTAAATCGGGCTTGGCGATTTTGATCACGGATCACAACGTACGCGAAACCCTGGAGATCGTGGACCGTGCTTATCTTGTTTTTGATGGAAGAGTCGAAAGCCAGGGCACCCGGGAGTTTCTGATTAACGACCCAATTAGTCGGCAGCTTTATCTGGGTGAACGTTTTCGTATGTAACTCTAGAACCATGTTTTCGGCCGCTTGTCCCAGTAGTCATCGCAAGGCGACGTTTTTTTCGGCTCTACAGGTATATTTTATGCTCTATCTCGCTGATAGTGGATCACTTAGCGGTCATTAACCTAAACAGAAAGCGCCCAAATATGCAGGTAAAGAATGCAAACCCACCTATCCAGGTGACCGGGAGGCACGTCAGCGTCACGGAGGCAATGAAGGAATATTGCCGACGCAGGCTGGCATGCCTTCACCTTGATTATCCGAAAATTATCGAAGTACAGATAATTATGGATGTTCAGAAATACCGTCACACGGCCGAGGTGGTTTTGCACTGCAGCAACCACATCACACTCGAGGCCAGCGCGGAGAGCAATGATATGTACGTTTCCGTCGATGAGGTGGTTGACAAAATCGCCCGACAGATGCGCAAATACAAAACGCGGCTCATGCGCCAGCACCGGCCTCGAAAACATACTATTCGGCACCTCGAAGAGACAGTCCTGCGCTGGGAATGGGTGGACGGCTTGGAGGAGTCGCCGGAAACGGGCACCGCAAGCAGCAAGCCGGAACCAGATCCTTCCGATCCGTCGGTTGTCCAGAGCGAGAAATACCCAGTGAAACCGATGTTCATCGATGAGGCTGTTCTGCAGATCGAGATGTCGTCGAAGCAGTTTCTTGTCTTCCTGAACGCTAAAACGGAGAAGGTAAACGTGATTTACCGGCGCAAGAGTGGGGACTTCGGTCTAATCGAGCCAACGTTCAAATAAGGCGAGCGGAAAAGAATGGTGCCCGGTGGATGCGGCGCGCTCAGCGCGTTCGCCCGGGCGCTTTTTTGTGTGCTGACCGCAAGACAATAGATCGCCAATGTCACAATTTGAAATGGATGCTCCAGAGAACTTTGATACTATCTTGCCGGTCAATGCTGCAAAACTGCCATAATCAGTGGACTCAAGCCGACTAAACGTGACCCGCCAAACCGCCAGGACCCCAGAATGAGACGAGGAAAGTTACCTTTTATCCCGGTCGGCGAATTCTACACCCGGCACGCAGACACGCTACAGCTCAAGCTGGTTGGGCCTGCGCTTGGCTTCGAGCGAAAAATCCGCGAGCCAACCATCAATCGTCCTGGCTTGGCCCTTTCCGGTTTTTTTACTTATTTCGCAGGTAAACGTATTCAAGTCCTTGGAAACGCCGAAGCAAGCTATTTGAAAAGCTTGGCGGAAACCGAACAGGAGACCCGGTGCCTTCAGCTTTGCGAACAGCATATCCCGTGCGTGGTTGTCTCCCGCCACTTGTCGGTTCCGAAAGCGCTCGCGGACGCCGCCGCCCGTCTGGAGATCGCCATCTTTCGAACCCCGATGGTCACGATGCGGTTTATCAACGCCGCGACCATTGGTTTGGAAATGGATTTTGCACCGGCCACAACCGAGCACGGAAGTATGGTCGACATCATGGGAGTCGGGACATTGGTTCGCGGCTCGAGCGGTGTTGGAAAAAGCGAGTGTGTTCTTGGGTTAATCGAGCGCGGGTACAGTCTGGTGAGCGATGACGTCACCCGGTTGCGCGTTCTCGACGGACGCGATCTCGTTGGCACGGCGCCTGATCTGACCCGGTATCACATGGAAGTTCGCGGGCTCGGCATCATTAATGTCGCCTCTATTTTTGGGGTAGGTAGTATTCGGATAGAAAAGCGGCTCGATCTGGTCGTGACGCTGCGAGACTGGCAGGAGCTTGAGGAAGTTGACAGGATTGGACTTGAGCAAGAATTTTACGACATACTTGGGATTCGTATTCCGCACATTACCATTCCAGTCCGGACAGGACGCGATCTGGCTCGATTGGTGGAGGTGGCGGCGCTCGATCAAAAGCTGAAAAGCCTTGGTCAGAACAGCGCGGTGGAATTTAATCAGCGGTTACTGAATTTAATGCAAACGAACAAGGAGATGTGATGGGTTTGTTGGGTAAGCGGTCAGCTTCAGGGAAGGTTCAAAAGGAGGTCACGGTTTTGAACAAGCTAGGCTTACACGCCCGTCCGGCGGCCATGTTCGTCCGTGCCGCCAACAAACACAGAGCCGAGATCTGGGTCGAAAAGGATGGGGAACAGGTCAACGGGAAGAGCATCATGGGCCTTATGATGCTGGCGGCTGGACAGGGCACAAAGCTGATTCTCTCGGCGGAAGGAACTGACGCCGAGAAGGCTATTCAGGAACTCGAACTGCTGATTCAGAAACGGTTCGATGAGGAATAGGACCTGAATGAGCGGTCAGGAAGTAAGATTTCAAGGGATCGGAGTTGCTCCTGGGATTGCCCGGGGGGTTGTCTTCATTCATCACCCCGATGATGAAGAGCCGCCGAAAAGAAGGATCGAGGACTCGGAAGTTGCGAAAGAGATCGTCCGGTTCGAGTCGGCCCTGATTGCGACCCGGGCGCAGATCCTGGAGATGCAACAACGAATCGCCGAAGCGATTGGAGCGAAGGATGCGAGCATCTTTGATGCGCATCTGCTTGTTGTGGAGGATCGCACGTTGATCGATGAAGTGCTCCGCAACCTCGAGAGAGAAAAATTCAACGTCGAATTTATCTTTGCGGAGGTCGCTAATCGCTATGCGCGCACGCTGAGCGAAATTGATGACCCATATTTGCGAGAGCGGGCTTTTGACATTCATGACGTCACCCGGCGCGTCATTCGCAACCTCCTTGGCCGGTCGACCAAGACGATGGGGAACATTGACCTTCCGCAGATCGTCGTTGCTCACAATATCACGCCCTCCGATACGGCCACGCTAAATCGTCAGCTCGTCCTCGGATTTGCCACGGACGTCGGGAGTCGGACTTCGCATACCGCGATCATGGCGCGTTCACTGAGCATTCCGGCGGTCGTCGGTCTGAAAGACATCTCGCAACGTCTGAATCCCGGCCAACATGTCCTGCTGGATGGAACAAACGGCGTTGTCATTCTTAATCCGAGCGATCAGACCCTCTGGGAATACGGCGAAATCGAAATAAAGCTGGAACACGTCGAGGAAGTTTTGACGAGTCTGCGCGACACGGCCAGCACAACGGCGGACGGCCGTCATGTTATCCTCTCGGCAAATATTGAACTGCCCGAAGACGTGCCGCTGGTTATTGAAGCCGGGGCGGAGGGTATCGGTTTGTACAGAACGGAGTTCTTCTTTCTAAACAAGAACGATTTGCCGAGTGAAGAGGAACAATACGCTGCGTACCGCGCCGTAGCAGCAGCTATTCTGCCGCAATGGGTCATCATTCGCACGCTCGACCTTGGCGGGGACAAATTTCTGAGCCACTCGCACTTGCCCACGGAGATTAACCCGTTTCTAGGATGCCGGGCGATCAGGTTCTGCCTCGAGCGCCCCGACATTTTCAAGGTACAGCTGCGAGCGATTCTCCGGGTGAGCGCCCTTGGCAACATTCGAATCATGTTTCCGATGATCTCCGGCCTTTCTGAACTGCGGCAGGCGAAAGAAATCCTGGAAACCTGTAAAATGGAACTCCGTGAAGAGGGGATACCATTCAAGGAAGATGTAGAGCTGGGAATCATGATTGAGGTGCCCAGTGCGGCGTTGGTCGCAGATGCCTTGGCGCGCGAGGTTTCTTTTTTCAGCATCGGGACAAATGACCTGATCCAGTACACGATTGCGGTGGATCGCGTGAACGAACGGATCGCGCACTTGTACGAACCGACTCATCCGGCAATCCTGCGGCTGATCGAACTGACAGTGGCAGCAGCTCATGCGCAGGGAATCTGGGTCGGTGTCTGCGGTGAGATGGCGGGAGAAATCACCCTGACACCGCTCCTCTTGGCGCTCGGTGTGGATGAATTAAGTGTCAGCGCGAGCTTGGTTCCGCGGGTGAAAAGAGCAGTGCAGAGTTTGGACACCAAAGAATGCGGCCGGCTGCTGGAAGAGACGCGGGGACTCACGTCAGCGACCGATATTCTCGCCCGATGCGAAGAAGTCGCGAGACAACATTACGCTGAGCTGCTGAATTGAGGCCAAGATACCGCGCGAAACAGGGACAAAACCTAGGCTAAGCTATTGCCTCTTCGGGCCATGCTCGGTCAAGTCTCCGCTTGGATTGCCTTATAAAAGTTTGTTACCCGAGCGAGACAAAGGGCGCGCCCGGACTCTTCGTGTGCAATTTCAACCGTGTGCACAACCAGCTTGGAAGAGCGGCGGACGATCCTTGCATTCGCAAGGATGTGCCCATCGGAAGCCGATCGGATATGACTTCCGTTAATTTCAATTCCGACCGGAACAAAGCGGGCCAAATCGACATCCCAGCAGGCGTGGAGACTGGCCGCAGTTTCTGCGAGGACCATGCTGATCCCGCCATGCAACAGGCCTAAAGGCTGGCGAGCGCGATCCGACATTGGCATTCGAAGACGGATTCCGTCTGCGTTGGCAGAAATGATCTCAACACCAAGGGCTTCCGGCGCAGTGTTTGGAAGCAAGGCGCGAAGCTGTTCAACGGAAATAACCCGGGTCGAGACGGAGGCCATAAGAAAACAAGAGCCCAACGATAAACGTTTCCCGCTGCACGGCAAACGCCGAACTCCGAGCGTTAAATATATTCCCCAGTTGCAAGGCGTGCGAACGCCCCCCTGAATTCTTAGCGCCCGCTCTCCCAGACCAGCCGAACCGGGTCGCCGACCCTGATTTTCAATCGCTGTGCAGCGGAGGTAGACTGCACCGAAATTTCCAGAAAACCCGCGCTCCCCCAGATTAAGAACGGCGTACCGGGTTCTGCCGCTCCTTCGCGATACGATCGCGCCAGTTTTTGGATTTTAAATTCCCTGACCCACAGAGAGAATGGACGCGCGCCGGACAATGGCAGCAAGCGGCTCCATGGAAGACTCGTGACGCAATTTCCAAAATGATCTATATGCAGGATATTGCCGGTCAGAGTCCCGTCTGCCATCGGTTCGGATCGCATCCGCTCAAATCGAACGGGGTCTTGAATCGTCGGGCCGAGATCCTCTGGCGGTACGCCCTCCGCGAGCGCGGCCGCCACCGGGGCGAAAACATCCCTGCCGTGGAAAGTTGCGCTCGGATTCGGCAGAAAATACGCAGCGTTCGTCAGGTGCCGGATTCGAGCTTTTGGAACTTCGTCCAAAACGAGGCTAAAAAGACCGTTGTCAGGTCCCACAAACAGGTGAGCGGCCGCCTCGACCAAAACAGCGCGACGACCCGAACCAACGCCAGGGTCGACAATCGCAAGGTGGATCGAACCATCCGGAAAATAGGGATACGCCGCGCTCAGCGTGAACGCGGCAGCCCGGACGTCCTGTGGAGCGATCGCGTGCGTAATATCGACCAGAACCGAATTTGGGCTGCGCGTCAGGATGACTCCCTTCATTGCACCGACGAAGTAGTCTTCTGTTCCAAAGTCGGTGAGGAGAGTGATGATCTGGGTTGCCACAACTTCGCACCTCCGCCTAGCTCGCGCGCCGATTTTGCATCAACCATCCTAGAGTTTGTCCAGCGCTTTGATCGGGTGGAAACACCGGATAAAAAACCTTTACGATGCAGCCGTCGTCGATAATGAGCGTCAACCGTTTGATCAGCGTTACGGAATTGAATAGAAATGTCGGTAGGTTGAGCGCATGGGCGAGATTCAACTCCCGATCACTCAACAAAGGGTAGGGAAGCTCGAGTCGTTTGACCGCTTCAAGTTGATAATCCGTGTCCTGGGTGCTCAATCCGAACAAGTGCGACGCCCCTGCGCCGGTCAGTTCGCGAAAGTGATCTCGGAAGGCGCAGCTTTGAGGGGTGCAACCCCTGGCGCCCGGCACGGCATCCCAAGCGGCCGGAATAGGTTGATCAGGTTGTCCGGTTCGAGGATAACAAAAGAGGACCGTCCGGCCGTGAATCGCAGCTAGATTGATCGGGTGCCCATCGGTTGATGCGAGCCAAAGTTCCGGAATGCGCATCCCATGCAGATGATTGCAGGCGCCGTCATCCTGGGGCACGGGCAAACCGGCTGGCAAATCCAAAGTGTTGCGCATAGAGTCAAATTACGTGCCTTCCGCTTTCTTCGCAAAGACGGCGGAACGCTTTCTAAATTGGAACGCATGGGGCAAGAAGACCCCGGTTACCTTTTCTATCTTCGGACGGCGATCGAAAGGTGTCAGCCTGGAAGCATCCGCTTCTAAAACTTGACCCGTAGCCGCGCAGAAAAAATATTGATCGGACCGCGGTCTTTATTATACGCGGGATCCGCTGCAAGCTGATAATCAAGCGTAAAATTGATGCCTTTGAAAAGCTCGCAATTATAGTACGTCTCGATGACGTTTTCCGGACCGTAATGGGGCAGTTTTCCGTCTCCGATCAGAATTCCGAGTCCGCCGTCGTTGAAGTATTGTTTTTGCGCGTGACCGAGTCCATCCAGCATTTCAGCCAGACCTACCGTGTCATTCGCTCGGTTCCAACCAGTCCCCTTGAGCGAGAGCCCAACTTCGAGGCTTCGCGAAACATCTGCGAATTGGTAAGCCTCGTAGTTCGGGTCCCGCATGGCAAGTCGGAGAAAGCCGCCCAAATCCCTGGTAATTTCCTGTTCGAAATTGAGCTCCACTCCATAAGTGTACCGGTACCTTCGAGTGTCGGCGATGTCAGGCATTCCTGTCGGGTAGTTCACTACGGCGGCTTTATAGCTGCCCATCGGAGCGCTTTCGAGGTAGCCAAGGAGACGCACTTTCCCTGGGTGATCCCACAGCGTGTACCGCCCTTCCAGTTCTGCCACCTGTTGCCACGCCCTGAGGTACTGACCGTCCGTTCCATTCACATTTGGGACATGCGGAATCGTAAAGATACCCCAGCGCGTCGCCCAGGCCTTTTGGTTCAGCTCCAACGTCAGGCCCTCTTCGTACCCAAGTGCGTCCGCGGCGTAGTCGAAAGCCAAAGCGTCGACGGCGGCCCAATTCAAAAAATCTCCACGTGAGTCATGTGCGTACGCATTGTTGTCAAACACGTCGGTCACGGAGAATCTGCCCACTTGCAGAGTCAGTCGAGAGATATCCACCTTCTCGGCAAGTTGCAATTCATCCGGATCCAGTTGCTCCTGCTCGCCTCCGAATCCCCAGACTTGCCGGAAAAAAATGCGGGTGATGTTAACGTCGCCGCGAAACTGGCCTGTCTTATAGGCTTGGGAGTTTGGAAAGGCGACCAATCCATGCGTTTCTCCGAAGCCGAATCCTTGGTAATACTCGGCATTAAAATAAACTTCGCCGCCCGGCCAAACGCGAGCGGCCAAAAACAAATCGGCTTCGGACGTCTGACGGAAGTTATCGTCCGAATTAAGACTTTGGGCGCCGCTGTAGGGCGAATGAAATCCCGGTTGGCCTTGGAGCACCTCCACCGCGTCGACGTGGATCGCCCAGTTCTGATGCTCACCCGGAGTCTCAGTCTGAACACTCGGTGATTTGCCATCCTCAGTCGTCAGTAGGGCAGCGGAATTCTGCCCAAAGCTGGCAACGTCCTCGGCGCCGCCTATCCATTGAAACAGCAGCATTCCAGTCAAGATGGCACCAAACAACGCACTGGAGCTTGAATTCTCACCTCGGCGCGGCAAGTGGAGTGCTGAATGGTCGCGATTTCTGATGGTCATGAGTGACTTTGGTTGAGATTTCGGAAGGATTTTCAACCTCAGGGGCCATTCAGGCACGGAACCGATCCTGAAGTTCTTTTCGTTCAGCAACGTTGGCGGGAAGGTCCTTCTCGAGGTTCCACGGAACGTTTACGATCAGAATACGATTGCGCCCTTTGAGTAAAAGCACGGTTTTCAAAATATCCGCTCGCCGGTTATGCAACAGACTGTAGTACCATCGCGACTCGATCAGCTGTGGAACCAGAACAGCGATCGCGTTCTCCGGGTTTTTCGCTTCGAGTTGCCAGACATAATTAAGGATCGGCGTGATCACTTTGCGATACGGCGACTTTAGAATCACCAGAGTGGGTTCCGGTAAACCGGCTCGGTCGATGGATGGTTGGACGTCAACGCGCCATTCGCTGGAGAAATCCCGGTCGCTCTGTTCTTCCTGAATGTGCACAATGTAGATCTCTTGCGATAGGCCGTAGGCAATCTGAAGTGCCTTTTCAGCCAACGCGTTCAGGTAGTCGATCGGAACGACTGCAATCATTTTGCTCGGCCGTTCCAATCGTATCGGACCGGAGACAGCCACCTCCCGGGCAATCCGCGCATAATGACGATGAATCAAGAGCATCAGGATGAACAACAGGGGCAGAACGATGACCACTAGCCAGGCCCCCTCAGCGAACTTCGTCACGATGACGATCAGAAACGTGATAGCCGTAGCGATCGCTCCTGTGCCATTGACCACGGCGCTGAGGCGAGCGTTTCGGTCTTTTGATCTCGACCAGTGCATTACCATCCCGGCCTGGGATAAAGTGAACGCGAGGAAAGCTCCGATTGCGAACAGAGGAATGAGCTTATCGGTGATGCCATTAAAGAAAATCAACAGACTTCCAGCCAGAACTGTCAGCACAACAATACCTTGCGTGTACACGAGCCGTCGACCACGCACGGCGAACGCTGCGGGAAGAAATCCATCTTGGGACACCGTGCGGCAGACGCGAGGGAAGTCGGCAAATGAAGTATTGGCCGACAGGCAAAGCACCAGGAGGATTGCCGCGATTGTGACATAGTAGAAAACTCCTCTGCCGACGATCGCCTCAGTCAGCAGTGACAGGATGCTTTGATAGCCTGGTGAACCAGGATCGGTCGCCGTGATTCGGTACGCCGAAACCAAATACGCGATCCCTAGCAAAAGGAGGACGAGAATCGCGACGATGAGCGTGAGTGTTCGGCGCGCCGAGTCAACAACTGGCTCTTTAAAAGCCTGAACCCCGTTGCTCACCGCCTCGACGCCGGTCATGGCTGTGCATCCTGCCGCAAACGCTTTAAGGAATAGCCATAGGGTGATTTGCTGATGTCCGTTCACCGGCGGTGGCAGCGGATTTGACGGCTGCGGGTGTCCGCCGGAAAAGAACGCCTTAACGACGCCGATGAACAGCACAAGAACGAGGCAGCCGATAAACAAGTAGGTCGGTGGCATGAAGGCCAAACCGGATTCGCGCAGACCTCGAAGGTTAAAGAAGGTGAGCAATAGGAGTACCGCGAGGCAGAGAAGGACTGTATAAGGCCGCAACGGCGGCAACGCCGAGGTCAGCGCACCGATCCCAGCCGAGATGCCAACTGCTACGTTCAACGTGTAGTCGATCAATAACGCCGCAGCTGCGAAAAGCCCGGCGTAGATCCCTAGGTTTTCCTTCGCAACCGTATAAGATCCCGCCCCCTGCGGATACCCGGAGATTGTCTGGCGATAACTAAAATAGACGATCGTTAGAATCGCAGACACCGCAACAGTGATTGGAAGACTGAAACCGATCCCGGCGACACCGAGCGGGATCAGAACGGTCAAAGCTGCTTCCGGGCCGTACGCGGCAGAACTTAATGCGTCAAGCCCGAACACAGAAATCCCAGCTGATGGACCAACCCGTTCGTCCTTATCCTCGTCCGAGGCCAAAGGGCGGCCAAAAATAAAGTCTAACACAGACATAATTTGGCGGTGAAAACCTCCAGAGCACTCGGTCGGCAGATTAGGCAAAAGCTTCGGCGAGCACACGAGAAAACTTTTGTGAACTGCCTATCGCCAGGAAATGAGCACAGGCTTTTGAGCTTTCCGCTACCGGTCCATGCAAGATGCCTGAGTCGCGGCCAGCGCAAACCAGCCGGGAGAACTTTAAAGCGCCCATCTTATATTGCAAACAAATTGCAATAGCCGGCACTGCTGCCGAGTCTCGAAGGATCTGTCTGCGGTGCAGGCTAGAGAGGAAAATCAAACGTTCGTTGCACGTTCGCCAAAAAAGCCGGATGGTGGGTGTCGAACGATGGATGTAGGTTCATTTCTGCGAGGCTTACCCGGTGGGCAGGCATTAAAAAGTGCTAAAGACCGTCTGATTGCCAACGGTGCTAAGACGCATTGCAACAAGCACATCGAGCCTTATGGAGCTCTGCTCGACTTGCAATTGAACACAGTAGATCGGACCCTTTCCTTAACACTGCTGCTGAAGGGAGAAGAGACTCCGGTCGAAATTCATATTCGCGAATACGCGTTTTCGACCGAAGAAGGAAAGTCCTTTCTGATGATCGATGGCAACAAGATCGACACTTCACGAGAGTGGCTGACGAACCTCGTCCGCGATCACATTGGCCCGAAACGGCTGGTCGTGCCCGACAACCTCGAATGGGTGATCAAGCTATTGAGCTGACAGACAGTAATCAAGTGCCAGTGTCCGTGTCAGTGAGAGAGGCGCGCTCTGCCTTACTCCGTCATTCAACTGTCTTGAGAGCGATCGTTTCACAATCGCAATTGTGAAGCCATCCCATTGCGCTGGGCTGCGGCTCATCTCCCCGAGCAAGACAGTGATGAGCGATTACCTCGTCTGCCCCTTCGCTGCGGAGAGCAGTGGTAGGCAAACCACAACCGTATCGGCCAGGAGCTTTCTCACAATTACCAGTTGACTTCTTTGAACCGGCGCGCCACTTCTCGCGCGTTCTCTCGCGAATTAAACGCCGAGACCCGAAAGTAACCTTCGCCTTGCGCCCCGAAACCGACTCCTGGTGTGATCACGACCTGTTTATCCCGCAACATTTTGTCGAAAACTTGCCAGCTGTTGTAACCGGATGGGACTGCCACCCAGATGTAGGGCGCGTTTCGTCCTCCGAAGACTTCAAGGCCGGTCGAGCGCAAGGATTCTGCAAGTATTTCCGCATTGCCTAAGTAGTGACTTATCAAGATCCGCACTTGCTCCCGGCCTTTCTCCGAATAAATCGCTTCGGCGCCCCTCTGGACAGGGTAACTAACACCGTTGAATTTGGTGCTGAACCGTCTGTTCCAGAGTGGGTGCAGCGCTTTTTTTTTGCCGTTGGAAGTCAGGGCCGACAGAGATTTCGGGAGAACGGTGAACCCGCAACGGACACCGGTAAACCCGCCGTTTTTTGAGAAACTCCGGAACTCGATCGCGCAGTCATGTGCACCCGGGATCTCGTAGATGGAGTGGGGGACCTGAGGCTCGGTGATGTAGGCTTCATACGCTGCATCGTAGAGAATGATTGCTCCTGCATTCAGAGCGTAGCTCACCCAGGCTTCGAGCTGTTCCCTCGTTGCAACCGCACCGGTCGGATTATTCGGAAAGCAAAGATAGATAAGGTCGACGCGCGTGCTTGGGATTTCCGGGACAAACCCGTTGTTCTTCGTACAAGGGAGATAAACCAGCCCTTCATACGCGCCGGACCCATCGGCAGGACCTGTATGCCCGGCCATGACATTGGTGTCGACATACACAGGGTAAACGGGGTCGACCACCGCAATCCGATTTTGGTGGCCGAAAATATCCAGAATATTGCCGCAATCACATTTGGAACCGTCCGAGACAAAAATCTCATCATCGTCGATTTGGATGGCCCGTTTTCGGTAATCGCTTTCTGCGATGGCGTGACGGAGAAATTCGTAGCCTTGTTCCGGCCCGTAACCGCGGAACGTTTCCCGGTGCGCGAGCTCGTCTACCGCCCGATGCATCGCCTCGATTACCGCGAAGGGAAGAGGTTCGGTGACGTCTCCGATGCCGCAGCGGATCAAAGATTTTCCCTGGTCCGTGTTTTCCTCGCTGAACTGACGGACTCTGCGAGCGATTTCCGGAAAAAGGTATCCAGTTTTGAGTTTGAGATAATGCTCGTTGAGATGGGCCATGAAAAAATGCCGTTGGCGACGAACGGATACCACTCTGCTTCAGCGATCGTCCGCGATCGAACGGTTATTACCTCGTCCTATAGTTCGGACAGCTGACCCGGGGCGGAGGAGTTGCTTTCGCCGGATTGGCAGGCTGAGTTGGGACATGGAGCGAACACCGCAGCCGCTCCTGTCCAACCTGGGCTTTGCAGCAACGAAACCGATCCCCTGAGATTTCCGCAAGTGTTTTCGTTCAGCTCGCTGCTGTTGCTAAACTGCCGCGTCGTAATTCTTGCCTACCGCATCCCAGTTGATAACGGCCCAAACCGCCTTCAAATAATCCGGGCGCCGATTTTGATACTTGAGATAGTAGGCGTGTTCCCAGACGTCGACACCGAGCACGGGCTTCAGGCCATCTGTGATTGGACTGTCCTGATTTGGTGTGGAGACTATTTCCAGATTGCCCGCCTTGTTGACAACCAGCCACGCCCAGCCGCTGCCGAATCGGCCGGCGCCGGCCGCTTGGAGCTTCTCTTTGAATTGGTCGAAACCGCCGAAGGTGGAATCGATCGCCTCTGCAAGCTTGCCTGTCGGCGCTCCCCCGGCGTTCGGTCCAAGGATTTTCCAGAAGAAGGAATGATTCGCGTGCCCGCCGGCGTTGTTTCGGACAGGACCGCGGATCGCTTCGGGTACGGCGCTCAAATTGGCAATTAATTCTTCAACCGGCTTTGCTGCGAGTTCGGGATAATCCTTCAACGCATTGTTGGCATTTGTGATGTAAGCCTGGTGATGCTTGTCGTGATGGATCTCCATCGTCTTCGCATCGATGTGCGGCTCCAAAGCGTCGAATGGATAAGGTAAAGGAGGTAGTTCGTAAGCCATAGGAATAATGGGATTGAAACAGTTTGATGCGAATCAACTACGACTTGCAGTCGCTCGCGTGCTTGAACCTAGAGCAGGTATTCAGCGGACGTCAAACCCGGCCGTATCTCCGGGCCATAACTCCGCGCAAGTAATTTGCCGGTTCAGTCTCCGAGTTCCTATCCGACAAACAGGTCCATTTGGCCGGCAGATCGTTTGTGTGCCTCTTCACTTTTTTCCGCCGGCATTGGTGAGCCGTTTTCCGGATACTCGCCGTTATAAAGCGGTAAATCCTCCAAAATGGGTGCGTTCTGCTGCTCCCCTTGTTGCTGGCTATCCAGCTGCTGCGGACGACCGAGGCCTCTCTCGATCAATTCTGCTGCGCACGCGTGCAATGGCTTGCCAACCAAGTCGCTGTAATGACGGAGAGCCAGTAGCATCTCCTGACTTAGTATGATCTGAAGAAAACTTTTCGATTCCTCCTTCAATCTGGCGCGCCGTCTGCGCTGCGCCTCGCGAAGTTGAACTCTACGTTTCTTGCGCTTCTGGGGGGAGAGTTGCGCCATTTGGTTTCGTTCATCATATATCTCGTAAAAGGCAAGTCTAGTGCATTCCATTGACAATTGATCACGCAAGTTCTAAGGAGGACTCTCGTGCTGCCGCTGGTATTCTCATCTTTGCTAAAGTCAGATCAGCGCGACGAATTGGAGACGTTGATGTTTTTCCACCCGGAACAGGGGCAACACACAACCAGCATCAATGCTTCAATTCTCAGCTACGGCTTTCCAAAAATCATCGATCAGGGAGGCTCTCTGCGAATTGGCATCGAAGGTCTCGAAGTTCAAACACTGTACGCCTTTGTGGATCGCGGCGGGAAGAAAGATCTGGCTGGAGTTCTCGTCTACACAAGAATCCATCACGATACACTGGTGCTTTTGCACATGGCTGTCCGCCCGGAATTCTGCTACTCGATCGGTTACAAGAACGAGCTGGTGCTCGTTCGAATTCTCGCTCAACTCCGGGCGATCGCCCGGCGGATAAGAGGAATTAAAAAGCTTTCGATTTTATACGCGGACAAAGAAATTCCCCGAGCTTTGATCTAGTGTAGCCAGCTGCAGATGAGACGATGCACTAGGCGTTCGGCGTGGTAGGCAAAGCGTCCCGCTTTGCTTCTTCGAGGCCGAGCGAACCGGAGACGCACCCCTTCCAGCCCACGCCGATGCGTCCACTAGCGGACTCGGTTTGCTGAATGCTGAACTTTGAGCACGCAAATCCATCGACCATTCTTCGAGACCGATCCGGTGACCTGCGCGCAGTCGCTGGTCGGATGCGAGTTAGTCTGGGGAAAAACTGCGGGACGGATTGTCGAAACGGAGGCTTATGCAGAACATGGTGATCAAGCAAGTCACACCTTTCTTCGGCGCGGGACTCGAGAGTTTATCGAAATCAATCCGCCAGGGACGCTGTACGTTTACCTGAACTATGGTGTTCACTGGCTCTTGAATTTTCTCGTAAAAGGCGGATCTGCGAATGGCTTTGTGCTGATTCGCGCACTTGAACCGACGGACGGCTGCCAGCTGATGACGCAGCGGCGAGGTAGGAGCGGCGATCGAAACCTATGTTCCGGGCCGGGCAAATTGACGCAAGCGCTGGCAATTGATAGCGCATTTCACGGTCGCGACTTTTTCCAGATCAGCGACGCCCGGCTTCTGCACCGTCGCCGCGCGGTCACTGTCGAGATTGATCGACGCGTCGGGATCACAAAATCAGTCGAGCTGGATTGGCGTTTTCTCCTGGCCAATTCCGCGTTTCTCAGCGTTCCAAAGAAAAAAAACCCGCCTCAGAGCCAACTGAGGCGGGTGTAAATCCTCCTAAGGTCGAGACCTTATTTGGAGTAACCGGTGGTTGGTGCCGGCGCGGGCGGTGGAGGAGTCTCCTTCTTAGCACAGGCAGAAACGCCAAGGGCCGCAGCGGTCAAAGCCACTAAAGTAAAATATTTTGCAATGTTCATCAGTCTCGCCTCCTTTCTTAGCTAGCAGCACATCCGTATTAGGCTGAACAGAACGTCGACACAAATGGATTTTCAGAAATTCGTTCGACCGGGTGTTTTGTTCAGGTTGTAAATTCAATAACACTTCGCGCCTGAAGAGGTTTTAATTTTTCATCCAATTATCTCGACAAGAGCGCCTACCTCCACCTGGTCAAACAACCGGATGACGTCGGCGTTCCGCATCCGGATGCAACCGGCGCTGGCCGCGCACCCAATCAGTTGTTCCTGATTCGTCCCGTGAATGTAGATGTATCGCTCTTTCGTCTCGGCATTCTCTTTCTCCAGGCCGTCCAGCCATAAGATCCTCGAAGTGATGAGATCCGGTTCCGTTGACCAATCCACAGGAGTTGTCACCGGTTTCCGCCCTTTGAAGACCGTTCCGACGGGCATCTCTCCGCCGACCTTCTGATGAATGCGGAATTTACCCGTGGGAGTCTTGCGGCTCCCATTTTCGAATCCAAGCCCGAACCGGGATGTCGAGACGGGCGCCTTAAATACCAGCTCAGTGCCTTGAAATAAACTCAGCGACTGGGTCCTGCTATCAATCACGATCTTGTGCACGATGACTATTCCTAGTGTTCTGTCGCCGAAATAGCATCCATTTTGATCGCAACAAAATGGATGCTATTTCGGCGACAGAACACTAAAGTAACGCTTATTTTATGAGTACTGGATTTCACGTGGCGATTGTTGGAGCGACCGGCGCTGTTGGCGCGGAACTCATACAACTTCTGGAACAACGAGAGTTTCCTCTGCGCGGACTCAAATTGCTTGCCTCACCCAGGTCCGCGGGAAAAGTATTCAAATTCAAGGGTGAAGAGATACCGGTCGAAGCACTTTCCGAGAATTCGTTTCGGTCCGTCGACATCGCATTGTTCAGCGCCGGAGCCGACACGTCGAGGGAATACGCACAACATGCCGTCCGTGCCGGCGCCGTCGTGATCGACAATTCTTCGGCCTTCCGAATGGACATGGATGTCCCTTTGGTCGTGCCTGAAATCAACGCGGCCGATATCCAGAAGCATCGGGGTATCATTGCGAACCCGAACTGTACGACAATCATCGCGCTGATGGCTCTCTATCCGTTGCACAAGGTCTTCCGTGTCAAGCGAGTGATCGCTTCGAGTTACCAGGCTGTTTCTGGCGCGGGCGCCCGGGCTATTCGCGAACTCTCGCTTCAATCCAAATCCTTTTTTTCGGGTGAATCTGTGACTCCAGAGATTTTTCCGCACACCATCGCCTTCAACGTCTTGCCGCAGGTGGATGTCTTTCTCGACAACGGGTACACCAAAGAGGAAGTCAAGTTCGTCAATGAAAGCCGGAAGATCATGCATCACCCGACTCTGCGCGCATCGATCACTTGCGTGCGCGTCCCTGTTTTCCGTGCGCATTCGATTGCTGTCCACGCGGAGTTTAAAGAGCCGGTTTCGGTGGAGCGGGCGCGCGACGTTTTGGCGAAATTTCAGGGCTTGGAACTTGTCGATGACCCAAGCTCGAAGAGATATCCAACGCCGCTCCTGGCGGCCGGTAAAAATAATTGCCAGGTGGGTCGCATCCGAGCCGATTCCGCCCTCGACAACGGACTGGCGTTCTGGGTCTGCGGCGATCAGTTGTTGAAAGGGGCTGCGTTGAACGCGCTCCAGATCGCCGAGACGCTCGGCAAGCCTGTATCGCTCTCAAATCTCTGAGGATTTGTCGGCGATCGGGCCCGGAAGTTTACGAAATCGACAGCTAGGAATTCGTAGTCGTTACGAGATATTTCGCCAGAAACTTTTCCATCGCCTCGTAGAACGAAAAACGATTCTCCTCGTTGTGAAACCCGTGGCCTTCGTCTTCCTTCACCATGTATTCTACGTCAACACCGTGCTTTTTGAGCGCATCGACGATCTGATTCGACTCGTTAATATTGACCCGCGGATCCTTCGCTCCTTGCGCCACAAAAAGAGGCGCCTTGATCTTGTCTGCGTTCAGCGCCGGAGAGTTTGCCTCAAACAGGGTTTTATCCCTCTCCGGATTTCCAACCATCTCATACATCATCTCCAGGAAAGGCTTCCAGTACGGAGGCACGGTTTTCAAAAAAGTGAAGAGGTTGGAGACACCGACGTAATCGACGCCCGCTGCGTACAAATCCGGGGTCTTCGTCAGGCCCTCAAGCACGGCGTACCCGCCGTAACTTCCACCGTAAATTGCGACCCTTTTTGGATCGGCGATCCCTTGGTCAATCAACCATTTGACCCCGTCGGTGATATCGTCCTGCATACTTTGTCCCCATTGCCGGAAGCTTGCTTCCCAGAATTTGCGACCGTAGCCGGTCGAGCCGCGGAAGTTCATCTGCAAGACGCCAAAGCCGCGGTTCGCAAGGAATTGCACTTCCGGATTGAATCCCCATTCATCCCGCACCCATGGGCCTCCGTGCGGATTGACGACAATCGGCAGATCTTTCGCGGTTCTGCCTTTCGGTAATGTCAAATAACCGTGGATCGTCAGCCCGTCCCGCGACGTGTACTCGATCGGGTTCATCTCGCACAATTGGTCCTCTTTCAGCCACGGATTTCGGTCCGCGAGCTTGGTCAGGTCACCGGATTTTGAATCATAGAGATAAAATGCCCCCAAGGACCGATCGGTAATTGTTCGAACGATGAACGTGTCTTCTTCTTTGTTCGACGAGACGAGATAAACGTCGTAACCGGGCAGTTTTTCGTTCAGAGTCTTGTAAAGCGTCTCAGATTCCGTATCGAAAAACTTCCGTTCCTCTTTCCAGGTGGTGTACGTCGCGGAGGTGATCACTTTTCGTTTTCTGGAATAGTTCAGTCCGGAGACGTCGACTTCCGATTGTTCGAATAGGACTTTCGTCTCCTTTCCAGTTTCAGGATCGAATTCGACGACCGCAGTTTTGTCCCGGCCAACATTCGAAACACCGTAGAGACATTTGTTGTCGAAGGTGAAAAATTGAGGCGTAAAGCTTTCCTTGAAATTTGTCGTTACAACAGTTTTCCAAGGATCGTTCTCGGTCTTGCGGTAAAGCAAACTTGTGTTGACGCCGTCTGTTGTCGTCGCAACTCGGATGTTGCCGTCATGATCGGTTGTCCAGGACGCTATGTTTCCTGGGTTCTCGGCAATCAGCTTCAAATCACCGCTCTCGACATTCAGTCGGTACGCATCAAAGACTTCTTTGTTCCGTTTATTCAAGCCGACGATCAAGTCCGTCGGGTGATCCTCCAGATCATCAATCATCTCTGCCCTGACGCCGTCAAACGGTGTTAGATCTCGGGCGCCTGCACTGTCACTCCCAGTGACATACAGATGAAAGTTTTCGTCCCCGGCATTGTCTTTCAAGTACAAAACATATTTGTCTCCTTTCCAGAAAAAGGCCCGAATATCCCTGTCCTTGACTTGTGTGATCTGTTTCGCTTCTCCGCCTCTTTTTGGTTGGACGAAGATATTAAGCCGGCTATCGACCGGTTTCAGAAACCCAATCAGCGCGCCGCTGGGGGAGAGTTGATATCCTGTCGTTTGAGGATTGCGGAAAAAGTCCCTCAACGGGATGGTGGGCGGAACGTTGTCTTCGGCTGGAGAGGAGGAAAGGATCAACATAAAAGAGAGCAGGGTGAGAAAGATATTCTTCATACGAACGTGCCACAACCTTTAGCATCGGGCGGCAGGATGGCAACTTGGGCAGAATGTGCCGGCGTATACGGGGTTTCCTACGGCTTCCAGAGGATTCAATGACGACCAAATCTCAGACCCGCCGAACTGGTGCGCGATGCAGCGTCCCTCCAGACTCCTGTGCTCTTGCAATTCAGTTGCAAAGACTTTTTTCCTGGCTTTCTGTTGACCCATGCGATTCTGTCTTCCGCTGGCCGCGTTGCTCCTCTGGCTGATTCCGGCTTTCGATGGCAACGCGAGGATTGCGATCCTGACCACTTTCGCGCCTGTCCATTGCTTTACAGCAAACGTTGCGGGCGACGCTGCCGATGTCTCGGTCCTGGTGCCTCCGAACTCTGGACCGCATGATTACTCGTTCACGCCGGCCGACATCCAGAAAATCGCGAAGGCAGACGTTTTAGTCATCAACGGGGCCGGTCTGGAGAACTGGCTGCAAAGAGGGATCAAGGGTGCAGGGGGGAAAAACCTTTTGGTTGTCGATACCAGCGCAGGGATCCAGTTGATCACAGGGCTCGATGTCCGGCCGCTCCCGGGCGTTCGTTCCGAACCGGACCCGGACGCGGGCGGGCCTAACCCGCACATCTGGCTCTCACCGATCAATGCGATCAAGCAGGTAGAAACCATACGTGACGCATTGGTTTCAAGGGATCCGGCCAATGCAGGGATCTATCGTGCGAACGCAGACACCTACGTCGCCCGGTTGAAGGATCTGGACGCCCAGATTCGCACCGCGACTGCTTCGCTGCCGAACAAAAATCTCATCACGTTCCACGATACGTTTCCATATTTTGCGCGGGATTATGGGTTTAACGTCGTCGCCACGTTTGAAGAGTTTCCAGGCAAGGAGCCTTCCCCGAGAACGATCGAGGTCCTGCGAAAAACGATTGCCACCGGAAATGTCAGCGCACTTTTTTCGGAGCCGCAATATTCGCCGAAAGCGATGCAGGTCATCGGTAAAGAGTTCAAGGTGCCCGTCGTCCAGCTTGATCCGATGGAGACCGGCGACGGAGCGAAGGACTTCTATGAACGCGTGACACGAAAGAATTTGGATGCGTTAGTAGCAGCGTTTCATGGAGTCCGATAGAAAATCCTACCTCAGCGTCGAGAACCTGAACGTGAGTTACAAGCAGAACCACGTTCTCGAGGATATTTCATTTCAGATCGAGCGTGGTCAGTTTGTTTGCGTGATCGGTCCGAACGGGGGAGGTAAATCGACATTGTTGAAAGCGCTGGTCGGTCTTTTGCCGATCCGCTCCGGAAAAGTCCGTAAAGAGGCAAGGAATATCGGATACGTGCCTCAACAGCTGCGGATTGATCCGGCTGTGCCGTTGCGTGTGGACGAATTTTTGTCATTGAAGCTCTCAAAACGCAGAATCTGGTTCGGACCAGGTCGAACGCGGACGGCAGCCAAAAAAAAGTTGGAAGAGATCGGCGCCGCTCACTTGATTGATCGACAGCTTAGCGAATTGTCCGGCGGAGAATTCCAACGAATACTGATCGCATACGCACTCCTGGATGATCCTGATCTGCTTCTTCTGGACGAGCCGATGACAGGGCTGGATGCACGCGGTGGAATGTCATTCGATGGTCTGCTTCACCATCTCAACGATCACGTCGGAATGACAATTCTCATGGTATCGCACGATCTCCATTTAGTTGAACACCTCAGCGACCAGGTGCTGTGTATCAATCGCACGGTCCATTGTCACGGCAGCCCGGATCAAGTGCTGCAACCGGACAATCTCTCCAAGGCATACGGGCATCTGCCAGGCTTGGTTTCCGGCGACGGGAACGAGGCGTTTATTCCGATAGGGAAACTGAAATAGGTTGTTGTTTGCGCGAGACATGTGGGAGATCCTCCAAACGCCGGAGCTCGAGAGAGCGCTCCTGATCGCAATCATTGCCGGGCCGATTATGGGGCTTCTCGGAACGTTCATCACGTTGCGCGGAATGGCATTTTTCAGCGATGCAATTTCGCATGCGGCCTTGACCGGAGTCGGGCTCGGCATCGCGTTGCGCCTGGCCAACGATGTGTACGGGACAGGGATGCAGCTCGTCCTCATCGTGTTCTGCTGCCTGGTTGGCTTGATGATGGCCTGGCTCTTTGAACGAACCTCGTTGCGAGCGGACACAGTCATTGCTTTTTCGTACTCAGGAGCAGTCGCCCTCGGCGTGATCCTGATTAGCCAGCTCAAAGGGTATCAAAGCCTCGAAGGCGTCTTGTTTGGCGAAATACTTTTTGCGTCGAACGAAGACGTCTGGATGATCCTCGGACTGAGTGTCGTGGTCCTTGCTTTTCTGTTGCTGAACATGAAAGCCTTACTCCTTTGCGTCGTGCACGAAGATCTAGCCCGGATCGCAGGGATTAATATACGGCGGCTCAACTATCTGTTTGTGCTATTGATCGCCTTGGTGATTGGTTTCCTCCTGCAGCAACTTGGCGCCCTTCTGGTCAGCGGACTTATCGTGATTCCGGCCGCAGCTTCGAGGATGGTGGCCACCAGCTTCCGCCAGATGCTTCTCCTGAGCGCAGCGTTTGGCTTGCTCGCGGGCGCCCTCGGAATAGTCGCCTCCGCGCAATTCAATCTGCCAACTGGGCCTACGATCGTTCTCTCAAACGTCGCATTCCTGATCATTGCAATGGTCCTTGGCGCGGCCGTCGGCCGTGGGAAGCTGGTCCGGCCGGGCACGAGTCAGTTGGATCGGGTCTGAGCACGCCGAAATGAGCTGGTTTACCTTCACGTGGCAAAATTTTTGGTATTCGTTTTTGGCGCTTGCATTTGAAGGGTTGCCGTTTGTTCTCCTTGGTTCTCTGATCTCAGGGGCGATCGCCGCTTTCGTCCCGTCCAAAATCATTACCGGGCTGCTGCCAAAAAATGGGGTTTTAGCCACCTTGGCCAGCGGCCTGCTTGGTTTATGCTTTCCGGTGTGTGAATGCGGGATCGTCCCGATTGTCCGCCGTTTGATTAACAAGGGGCTGCCGGTTTCGTGCGGTGTCACCTTCATGCTGGCATCTCCGATCGTGAACCCGATCGTCGCTTTCAGCACCTTCGCGGCTTTCAGGGGCCAGGCTCCGGGACTTAACATGGCCGTCAGACTTATCCTTGGCTATGTCGTCGCGGTTTCCGCTGGGTTGGTCGTTCGCCAGCTTGATCCGGCGTCGATCTTGCGCATTGGAGCTGTAAAGATTCCAGCTCGCAAGCGGTTGGCATTTAGTGTCACCCCATTGCCCGATGCGGAGACCATCGGGTTTGAGGCTTCATTTCAAGGCAAGCTGATCGCTGCTGTTCGAATGGCCTGCGATGATTTTATCGATACCGCTATTTATTTCATGATCGGCGCCGCCGTGGCCGCCACATTCAATACGGCGGTGGACCAACAGATTATTTTGCCGCTGTCGCTTCAGCCGATGCTCTCCACTTTCTCCATGATGGCCATTGCGTCGATCCTGACGCTCTGCAGCACTTCAGACGCTTTTATCGCCGCGACGTTCGTCAGCTTTCCAATTTTTGCACGGATGGCGTTCATGGTGTTCGGGCCGATGTTTGACCTGAAACTTTTTTTTCTCTATAGCGTCTTGTTCAAGAAGCGGTTTGTCATCTGCCTGGGAATTGGACTTTTCGTACTCATCGGAATACTCTGCAGCCGCGTTCTAATTTATCTGTATGCGGGCCAAGGTTTGTAATCTCCTGAATGGAATCACCCTGATTGGATTGGGCGCAGTTCTCCTCGACTTTTTCTTCACCGGTCGTTTGGACCGGTATCTCCATCCGCAATTTCGGCCGTGGACGCTGGTTGGAGGCATTCTCTTTTGCGTGGCCGGAATCATCTATGCCGCCGCGAAAACGACGGCGGAATGTTGCATCGAGGGCGAATGCGTCCATCAAAATGCCAACAGTCTGATGCGCAGCATGATCGCCTTTTCTGTTTTGTTCGTTCCCCTGGCGGCGGGAGTTGCGCTCTCAAAGGACAGTTATGATCAGCATGCTGTGCTCAATCGTGGATTTGTGGAGGACATCACCAAGTTACCGGGTCGGACAGCCGTGCAGCCTCCCAAAATTGCGAATGATCCGGTGATACCTCCGCAAGCTCTCGGCGCGGATGAAGACGAGCGTGCCTCTGAACCTTTGCCGCAGAATACGCCTGCCCCGCAACCGAATCAGGACCTGGTTCCGGGCGGAGGAACAGATCAGGCGAATCCGGCTGTTCCTTCGCCCGACGAAGGAAGCGCCCAATACCTGCCGAAAGCCGCCGACGGGAACGTGGCGCTTGAAGTGACTGACTTACTTTACGCTGAGTCAGAGGATAGCCTTCGAAAAATGTTTTCCGACAAGACGATCGAAGTGGTTGGCCAATATCTTCCGGGCTCGGACCCTAAACAATTTAAGCTCGTGCGGATGTTTATTGTTTGCTGTGCCGCGGATGCCCGACCGCTTGCGGTGCCTGTCGAACTTTCTGCCCCAACGAACGTCTCTGAGATGGGGTGGGTGAAGGTAGTCGGGAAAGCCGCTTACACCAAAAATGGAGATCGTGTGCACGTTGTTTTCAAGGCCGACAGCGTCGAGCCAACGGATCCTCCGGCTGAGGCCATGCTGTACTAGCGTTCAGCGTTCACCGTTCCACGTTCGGCGTTCACGCTTCACGGTTCACCGTTCGGCGAAACGGTCGCTTCTCAAGGTGGGACGTGACTTTCACAACCGCTCCCACTTTTACTGCACCGCAATCTGCCACCGCTCCAAAGCGGCTTGAAGGTCAGTCGTCCGAACCGGCTTGCTGAGGTAGTCATTCATCCCTGCCGCGAGACACTTTTCGCGTTCTCCCTGCAAGGCGTGGGCCGTCAGCGCGATGATGTGGACCGGCGAATTCCACGGGCACAATGAGTCCGTCCGGTTTTCCCATCGGCGAATGGCTTGGGCCGCCTCATAGCCGTCCATCTCCGGCATCTGGCAGTCCATCAGAATAAGGTCGTACGAAATGCTTTCAAGGGCCTCCAGCACCTCACGCCCATTGGCCACAGCATCGGCCCGGTAACGCAATCGACGCAGTTGAGCCAGAGTCACTTTTTGGTTGATAATGTTGTCTTCCGCCAGGAGGATGCGCGCATTCTTGAACTCGCGTTCTATCCTGGCCTCATTTGGAAAAGAAGCCGTGGTGGTATCTGGGACGCCCTCGTCGCCTTCGGTCGCCGCTCCGCTCCTCGCCTGGCTGTTGAGGCAATCAAACAGACGGGATTGTTTAACCGGTTTAACCAGGTAAGCCTCGATCCCCAGTTCCTTCAATTCGGACGAACTGAGGACGTGCCCCATGGAGGTGAGCATGATCAACCGCGTGCCGGTAAGGACCGGCTCGGCTTTGATCGCTGCTGCCAAGGTAAAGCCATCCATTTTGGGCATCTGCACATCCAGGAGCGCTACATCGAACGGTTGGCCTTCATCGACGGCGGCTCGCAATCGCCCAAGAGCTTCCTCGCCGCTCGCGGCGGTTTCCACTCGCATCTTCCACGCCGCAACCTGGTTGCGTAAGATCTGACGGTTGCTGTGGTTATCGTCGACCACCAGCACCCGCATGTTAAACCGGTCACTGGCTGAGACGTACCGGGTTTCGGCCTCATCGCTTCGCTTTTCCAGTTTGGCGGTGAACCAAAAGGTGGAACCCTTGCCTGGTTCGCTTTCGACCCCGATTTCGCCCTCCATGAGGGCCACCAATTGCTTGGAGATGGCAAGCCCCAAGCCGGTGCCGCCGTATTTGCGGGCCGTGGAACCATCGGCTTGGCTAAAAGCTTGAAAGAGGCGCGCTTGGACCTCGAGCGGAATGCCGATGCCGGTGTCTTGCACCGCGAATCGAACCTCTGTAAGCGTCTCGGTTTCACATCCCTTGGAAACCCGAACGACCACCTCACCTGTCTCCGTAAATTTCAGGGCGTTGCCGACCAAATTGGTCAGGATCTGGCGCAACCGCCCCGGATCCCCGCGAACCCGGGATGGGACGTCGGGGGCGATCGCGGCGGCTAGCTCAAGGCCTTTAGCGAGAGCGCGTTCGGCCAGCATCTCCAAGGTGCTTTCGACCGCTTCGATCAACTCAAAATCGAGGATTTCAAAGATAAGTTTACCTGCTTCAATTTTAGAAAAATCCAGGATGTCATTAATGATCGTAAGAAGCGTTTCACCACTGGCACGGATCGTTTCGGCATATTCGCGCTCTTCTGGCTTAAGGTCGCAATCGAGTAATAAGCCGGTCATTCCAATCACGCCGTTCATCGGCGTGCGGATCTCGTGACTCATGTTGGCCAGGAATTCGCTCTTAGCCCGGGCCGCCGCTTCGGCATTCTCCTCCGCCCGTTTGCGCTCCGTGTTTTCCATCTGCAAGGCTTCATTGGTTTTTGCGAGTTCGGCGCTGCGCTCGCCGATCCGCGCTGCCATCTGGTTAAACTCGTGCGCCAACAACCCGACTTCGTCGTCGGAGGATTCCAGCAACGGCTCCTCGAGGTTTCCTTCGCAGAAACGCCTCACGCCCTCATGCAACGTCCGCAGCGGCTGGGTGATCGTCTTCGCCAATAAAAAAGCGAGACCCATGGCAACGAGCAGCGCAATACAGGCGATCAGAACCAGCGACCAACCGAACGTGGAGGCAGGCGCGAGCGCTTCGGTTTGGTCGATTTCAACGATCAGACCAAGCTGTTGTGTGGCGTTCCAGCGGTAAACGGCAATCGACGGAACCCCGCGATAATCTGGCGCCAGGATAACACCGCTGTTACGCTCGACACAGAGGCGGACTGCTTCGGTGTCGATCTTGCGACGCAGCACCGCGGGTTCGCGGATGAAACGCGGTTGAGTGACGAGAAATTGCTCCGCGTTGACCAAAAACGAATCTTCCGTCCGATGCAGACCCGTCCGGCGTAGTGCGATAGTGTTCATTACCGCGAGATCCAACTGTGCGCCCAACACCGCCACCAGCCGCCCGTCGGCAGCGCGCAACGGAAGGGCGGCGGTCATTGCCGGGACGTTGAGCTCGACCGACTGAGATGGTGCCTGCAAGCAGATATCGGTCTTGCCGTTGTCAAAGTAGGGTCGGCCGAGCTTCGATTTTCCTTCTTCGGCCGGACTGGTCGAGGCCACCACCTTTCCGCCTTCCGGCTCCATGACAAACAACTCGATGTAACTGCTGCGAGAGGCGGTCACGTGCGGCTCGAGTTCTGCCAGAAGGACTGCGTGAGCGGAGCGCGTCTGTTCGGATCCGGCAGCAGAGCCGATGAGGTTGGCCGCCTTATTCACGACATCGGTTTGGTTGGCGATCTGCCGGAGATCGGCCAAACGCTCTTCTATCCAGGTGTTCAGCGCCGCCTCCTTTTCGACCGCTATCGTGAGCATTTCGGACACGGCATCCGCCTTGAGGCTTTCGCTCCCACTGCGATACGAGAGCACCCCGACGGTCGCCAGCAGCACGGCGGCCAGGAGCACGAAAAACAGGACGATCCGTGAGGTGAGGCGCAGCTTCATCGTCAGCCTTTGCGTAGGGTGTAAAGTCCCGCCGCTATCCAGATGAGTCCCGCCGCGGCGAACGTGACCGGTAGCCAGAGTTCCAGCGCACGCATTCGTTCGCACATCTTCGTCGCGAGTCGGAGCTGCGCTGTGATCGTTTCCCCCGTGTAGTGGGCGCTCCATCGAGCCATCGGTTCGGCGATGCGCTCCCCGGTCTTGGTCCCGACGAAATAGCTCGTTCCTTCGTCCTCATAATCGACAACCACCCCAGAAGTCGGCTCGATCCAGAACCGGCCCCTTCCATAACTGAGAGCGTGATATTTCTCCGGCACATCAGGGAGCGACTCAAAACCGGCAGTCTCGTCGATGCCGTCGGCCAGGGAGTTAAAAACGTAGACTTCGATTCCGCGGAGTTTTTCCACATGGTCGAACGTCACGACACGTGGACCGGCGTAATCTGAATCCCAGAGACTGTATTGTTTCTTCTCAAGATGCGGCGGAAACAGGTATTGGCCATACCGGTCCTCGTTGCCGTAGCCGGCCAGATTTTGCCTGTTATAGCGATCAACACCATAGAGATTGAGCGTTTCGAAAATCACCACGCCTGCCGGAGTTAACCAGTGGGCATCGCCTTGGATGATCGAGCATCCGTCGCGGCTGGTCAGTGTTTGATCACGGCGGCGCACTACGCTCTCAGATTCCTCCGCGGCAGACAAAACCGTTTGACGGGACCACAATTTGCCCGCATAACTCGTCTCCGCAACGTAATCGGTCGGCAGCAGTTCGAAAGCCGGGGCCACCCACCACCGCAGCAGCGCGGCCAGCAGCCAAAGTACAGCCGCTCCAAGCCAAAACCAGTGCGGTGGGTAGCGGGAGATGTTCACGAGATAATAATCGAAATAGTTTTCGTTTTTGAGTGCGGCCCGGCGCAGTTGGTCTGGCAAAAAAGAGGCACGCTACAATCCCAGTTCATCTAGTAGACTGGATATTGAGCCTCTTTTTATGGTAATTATACCATAATCAGCTCGGGAGATGTATCACGGAGAAACTTTGACCGTTGACAGGACAATCCCGCCACGTGCACTTGTATCTGTTTAGCGTCACACGGCCCGAAGAAGTTTTTGCGTTTCCACTCCGTGGCCCGAAGTGGCCAAGAAAGCAGAAGCGCCGCCTGAGCCGGGGCTTCCTGGTTGGCCTCGCCTAACAACATCAGCCCCATAACTTCTCGCACGGCAATTGATCATTTAACGGCTCCGAACAAGGTGTTGAATTTGCGCGTCACGCATTTTCTTTCTGAACCACGCGATCCATGAATCCCTGGGGTCTATCTGGTGGTCGGCCACCTACTGGAAAGTTGGACCGTACATTCTGATGCCCAATCATCTTCATCTCTTTGCGTGGCCTGGGATTTTAAACGCAGATTTGGGTCGCTAAACACGCTGTAAACGTGATCCGATGAGGGAAGGGTATGATCCTCCACGGGACCCGGCCGCTACATCGCCATCCCGCCATCGACCGTCAGCACCTGTCCCGTGATGTAGCTGGCCTCCGGACTCGAAATGAACGCGACTGCAGCGGCGATATCCTCGCATTCCCCGAACTTGGCTAACGGAATGAGAGAAAGGACGTGGGTCTTCATGGCGTCCAGCAATTGATCCGTCATATCGGTGGTGATAAAACCCGGGGCTACGGCATTTACGGTAACGTTCCTGCCAGCCAATTCCCGTGCCAAAGCCTTCGTTAAGCCGATCAAACCCGCTTTGCTGGCAGAATAGTTCGCTTGGCCCGCTTGACCGATCAGACCGCTCACTGAACTGATGTTCACGATTCGCCCGTAGTGCTGTTTCATCATCGGCCGCTCCAGGCCTTGGATAAAATGGAAGGCCCCTTTCAGATTCGTGTCCAGGACAGCGTCCCAATCTTCCTCCGACATGCGCATACTAAGTCGGTCCCGAGTGATTCCGGCATTGTTGACAAGCACGTGAATTTTCCCGAACTCCTTGACGATCCTTGAACAGAGATCCGAAACGGCGTCGCCGTCTGCGACGTCGACTGCATAAGCGCGCGCGCTCTCCGGCCTCAACGCATTTATCTCGCTGGCGGTCGATTGAGAATTCGCATCCGTACGGCTCACCACCGCGACGGTTGCGCCTTCGCGCGCGAGGCGCAGCGCGATCGCTTTGCCAATGCCTCTTCCGGCGCCGGTGATCACAGCCACCTGGTCCACAAATCGATTCATCAGCATCGAATGAAAGAGAGCCGCCCAAGTCGGTCAAGCGGATTCAAAGAAGTCGTCAGTGCCAGTAAGAGTGGACATGCGACGACTGGCGGCGAGTTCGACGCATTCGGTAGAACAACGCACCAATCACTGGGTGCGCTCTCCGAACTGACAACTGACACCGATAGGTTCCTCAGACCGCCTGTTCTTCGCCCAACTTCAGCTCGTTTAGCTTGTTGCGTAGTGTTCGGATGCTGATTCCGAGCATCTGGGCGGTATGCGTTCGATTTCCGTTGGCTTTGCGCAGGGCGTGCAAAATGTATTCTCGTTCGAGCTCTTCCAGCGGCACGATGTTTTCCGGGAAGACAATCCCGGAGTTCTGTAGATCGGCCGATTCAGCTGGTTCCTCCTTCCACGAGTGACCCAATAACCCCACTGGGAACATCGGCTCGAGAAACTGTGGAGTGATCTCCTGGCCCGGTTCGCTCAGGATCACCGCCCGCTCCATCACGTTCTGGAGTTCGCGGACGTTTCCTGGCCATTCGTAAGTCTGGAGAACCTTGAGCGAACCGGGGGTCAAGACCGGTGGATTTGCGCCGCTGCGTCCAGCTATTCGAGCCAAGAATCCTTCGGCTAGCTCCCGGAGGTCATCCTTTCGGTTCCGGAGCGGCGGCACGACGATCGGGAAAACATTGAGTCGATAGTAGAGATCTTGACGGAATTCCTGGTTCTCCACGGATTTTTGGAGGTCCCGGTTCGTCGTTGCAAGTACGCGCACATTGACCTTGATCGTTCGATTCCCACCAACCCGCTCAAACTCGCGCTCTTGCAAGACACGAAGAAGCTTTGCCTGTAACTTGAGCGAGATTTCGCTGATCTCGTCCAACAAGATTGTCCCGTTATTCGCAAGTTCGAATCGTCCCTCGCGTTTTTCGGTTGCTCCGGTGAATGCGCCGCGTTCATGTCCGAAGAATTCGCTCTCGATCAACGTTTCCGAAATTGCGGCGCAGTTCACTTTGATAAAGGGCGATTGAGCGCGCGCGCTCGACCGGAAAATTTCCGTCGCCACCAATTCTTTACCGGTTCCATTTTCGCCGCAGATCAGAACGGTGGCCTCGGTCGGCGCAACCTTCTGGATCATTTGACGAAGTTGCTGGATCGGCCGACTTTCGCCGACCAGCGGTGCAGCATCTAGCGATTCCTGGGCAAGAATCTGGCTGATCCGAATGGCTTGGTTGAAATTATCTGCTTTGCGTAAAATGACGTCGATCTGGCTAGCAGAGAACGGTTTAATGATGTAATCAAATGCACCAGACCGGATGCAGTTGACCGCTGCTTCGATCGTTCCGTACCCGGTCATCACCACGATCAACGGTTTCTCCGGCCGGGGAGCCAGGCGGTTTAAGAGATCGGTCCCATCCCCGTCTGGCAACCGAACGTCGACGAACATCAGGTCGAATGAATCTTTCGCGATATACTTTTCAGCCTCTGCGATCGTCGAACAGAGCGCCACCGATAGGCGCTTGCCTCGAAGTTGCAGCTCCAAAGATCGGCGGATGATCGGTTCATCGTCAATGACGATTACCTTTTCGATAGCCATGCGATATTCACAACCTTAACAAATGATAGACACCGAGTCCACCCGCTCGGGTTTCGCAATTGATTTGTCAAACAATAAATTCTAACATCGTCGCCCGCAATGCTTTTTAGGCCGCGCCTCCTGCGCCTCGCCGCTTTGCGTTGCCCTCTTGTTTTCTCTTTCGCAGAACGTGTTGCTCTTTTCAGACTCTCTACTAAATTTTACAAAATTACGGTCGATACTTACAGAAGATTGGCGTTGGACCCGAAGAGTGAACCGGAGAATGGTGAGCGGAAAGACGCATCAGAGGTCTTGTCTCTCAAGTCGGGTTTGAGCCGGTCTGAGAGTCCAACGGATAAATCCATGGAAATTTCAGTAGAACGAAAAAGTGATCTGGTCTCAGATCCGAATTACCCCAGCTACGAAATCCTCCTTGATGTGGCTGGCAAACTGCTAGAATCCTTTGAGAAACTTTGACATGACCTGAGTCGATCAGCTCTGCGTGTCGTGGTATCCGTGGAATTTAGCGAGACAGCACGAGAGGATCGTTTGGGCCCGTTTTACCGGGTCTATATCGAGTTTATCCTCCAACGCGTCGTCCATGACCTCGGCAATTCTGTTTCGGGGATCAACTCTCTCAGCGACTATCACCTTCGCGCGGGCGTAAGCGATCCTGGTCTCGAAGAAAGTCTCACTTTGATTCGGGAAAGCGCGGAGAGCTCTCGGGAGCTCTTGATGGCTGTGGGCGATCTTTTGCAACCTGCGGGTGCCGAGGAAGAGATGGTTCACGTTCAAACGCTGATTGAGGAAGTGGCTAAATTTGTTTCTTTGCTTTTACCACGCTCAATCAAGTTGGAAACGAGCGGCCCGGAACAAAAGGATGGGGCGATTCGGGTGCTGCGCGGTGATTTCTTGCGAAAAATTCTGGCCTTGATTGCTATGGACATGAGCGAAGTCCGAATCCCTGCCGGGACAGTCGCGTTGGGCTGGGTCCGCGACGGAAAAAATGTTCGGATCCATTATCGTTCAGACCTGAGTTCTGGCTCTGCGCTGCGAGACCAAGCCCCAGCCCTTTTGGCAAATTTAAGCAGGTGCAATGAGATCAACGCGTGCGTTGACGCAGAAGCCTTTGTGTTGACAATGACCTTCCCACTCGTTGAGTTCCTGGAAGAATAGGACGAATTTTTGCGGACATGCCGTGAAACTCAGCCCCTCAGTTCTCGGATGGTCATCACCGTGATGGCTTCCGCGCCAGGCGTCGAGGAGGCGATTGCTCGCGGCGACGCTTTCCGGGTTTTGCGAAAGCCTTGGACGCGGGTTGATCGTTAGCGCTGACTCAGGCGACGGACCGGTACCGCTTGATGGAGCAGCTTGAAGCGGCCACCCAGGGAAACGCGCCGCCGACAGAGCGATCTTGCCACGCTTGGGCGCCAGCTTGAAAGCTATCGCCGACAGCTCCGTTCGGCAGCGGCCCAACCGCGGCCGGGCCCGTCGACGGTCGAGTCGGAAGAAATCTTTCGTTATATTCTCTGCCATGTGGATCAAGCGATCTCGGTCAGCGACGCCGGGTCCAAGCGGATTATGTACCTCAGCCCTGCTTCCGAATTTGAAACCACAGATTTCACAGATTTGCGCAGATCAGAAGAGGAAGTCAAAGGTGCCGCAACGCCGGGATTGAATAGATCTTCTGCAGCTGGGCGCTATCTTCGTCCACCTGCTTTGCGTCGAGGTAGATCTCGTGCGGATCTTCTTCGAATTCGATCTTGTGGTAACCTGCCATCGGGTTTTTCGCGGCGTTGGCGAAATCGTCGAGACTCCGGATTTCGCGGCCGTTCAATTTGGTGACCACCAGGTTGCTCAGTTGTTCGTATCCGACGGTATCTTCCGTTGGCAGAATTTGCGTGAGGAACACGATTTTTCGTTTTTCAGGGAAGAGATCGGACTGAAATCGGTCGTAATACACCAACCGTTGCGGCGCATCTTTCAACCAGTTCGCACCCCATTCCCGAAGATATTGCCTGGTCAATTCCTGGAACACCAAGCCGCCGAGAATGTAGTAGCGAGGGTGTTTCCCGATCGTGTAAGGCTCTATTGCGTAATCCTCGACCGGCCTCCGAAACAATTCGACGTTCAACTGTTGGCGTTCGCCGTTCCGGATAACGGTCATCGTGACCGACTGCCCGGAATACGCATCCGTCGTGGTTAAATGCGTAATCGAAAGCTTTCCATAGACCGGGTGAAGATAATTCCCGTCCGGATCGACCTGTTTATCATCGATAGCGACCAGAACGTCTCCTTCTTTGACACCCGCTTTCGCGGCCGGCCCGCTTTGCTCGACCTGATTGACGTACACCCCGCCATCGGCGTCCTGGAGCTTCAAATAATGGCGAAGCTGAGGATCGCGGGCGGGAGAGAACCCGAGTCCCGCGCGCGGAAAGCCTCTATAGGGGTCGTGCTGCGCTTCGACCAGGAAATGTTCGATGACTGGGCTCGAAATTGCATCGATCGTTTGCGATCGGCTATCGTAACGCATCAAAAACGCGGCCAGCTTATTCTCCTTAACGATCGGGAGCGTAAAACTGTTTTCCCGGAATTGCAGCGGGCAACTCATGCGGAACATGAGATAACCGGAATCTTCCAGCGCGTACTTTCCCACTTCGACGGTCGTCACCAACGCCTTCGTGGAAACCGGAGTTCCATTGGACTCCAATTGCAAGACCGACAAATCGTCGCCTGTTTTCACGTCGGTCGTTGTTTGCAACGGTTGCATGCCTTCGAGAAATTTCGGGTCCGCCGAGCGAAGCGTGGCAAGGTTGGCTTCGTAGTCGATCACCTGGATTGTCGCCGTTGTTTTCTCGCCACCATCCGCGCGCTCCAATTCGATGTAGTTGCTATTCGCGACGAGTTCCGCTGTCACGAGGATGGCGCCGCCATCGATCAACACTCCCAGACCGCGGCGGCTGAACGGGGCTTCTTTGCTCCAAGGACGAAAAAAGTCATAAGCCTGGTTCGTCGAATTCACACGGATCACCGATCCCTTCTGCTCCGCAGGGGCAGGTGCCTCTTTTGGCGTGGGTTCGGCAGCGACAACGCCGCTTTGGAGAACCCAAAAGGCAATCAAGATCGCCAGAAACGCTCTCATTTCTTTAGGCCGCTTTCGACATATTGCTCTTTCTGCACATTGTAGTTGCCGAGAATTCGGTCTCTGGCCTGCTCGACTGCGGAACGTTCCAAAACTGCGGGTCGAGTACTTCCCACAAAATGAATGACGTAAGAGTCGGACTTCTGTGAGAATGCGGTTGCCATATCTTCGAGCGTCCGAATCTTCTTGTCGTTGATATCGTCCACGATTTGAAAGCGCAAGTCAGCGAGGTAGGCGTTCACCGGATCCGGGAGAATGTTCGACAGCACGATCACTTCGGGATGGGTTTTGTAGATCTCGTCTGTGACGAAGAAATTGTAAAAATAACGCAGCCGCATGTCTTCCACTTGATAAGCGTCCATGAAATTCTTGGACAACGGCTGGAAGACCAACCCGCCAAAGAGAACAAATCTGGGCGGGGAATCGTACCGGTTGGCCTGGATAAGGTAGGGCCAATTCCCTGACAACTGAATTTCGACCGTCTGCTTTGCTTTCTCCCGCCAGATGTCAAATTTTACCTTGTCCCCTTTGAACTTTCGCTCGACGATTTCGGGCATCTCGACGCGTTCGCCGTCGAGTTGAACGAAGCCGTCACTGGCGATCGGGAGATTGTCGATGGTGAGCAGAACATCGCCTTGCTGCAAAACTCCGAAGCTGCACCCGGCAGAGGAGACAGAGCTTACCATGACGCCCTGCTCATCGTCAGCGAGTCCCAGGGCATGCCGTTCAGCAGGATTAACCAGTTTGAAATAGGTCAGCGACAAGTCCACGTAGCCATCGTAACGCCCGTTCGAGATATCTTTGAGGAACCGCCGAATGACCGGCGTAGGGATCATGTAGCCGACATTTTGGGCTACATCGCCGCTGTACCCTTGGAACGCGACGCCGACGACTTTGCCATCCTGCATGACCGGGCCACCCGAGTTCCCAGGATTGATTGCGGCATCGATCTGGACCGCCAGATGAGAATCGATCCCTGAGTGAGTGTACGTTTGAAAGTCGATTCGCGAGATGATCCCCCGCGTCACGGACAACCGGTCTCCTCCAATCGGATAACCGTACACGCTGACCGGCGACTCGATCGCGGGGATTCCTCCAGGGCTGAGTGGGCGCGTGTTTTGAAAGAAGCCTTTATCCAGAACGCGCAGCACGGCCAGATCGCAGTCGTGACCAATGAATTGGACCGTCGCCGGGTAATGTTGCGGGTCGTCTTCCTTTTCGACGACAATGAAACGCGCATTGCTGACCACGTGCGCATTGGTCATGATCCGATCACCATCAATCACAAATCCTGCACCGACGCCGACGGACATTGTGCCCGGGTTCCACGGCACTTTGTAATCAGGTTCCTGGGAGGTCGCAGTGATGCGCACGAGGCTTTTGCGGATTTCGACTCCTTTGGGAGCTTGCGCGACTGCGCTCGCGACTATAAAAAGTGTGACAAAAACTACCCTGCGGATCATCGGTGTGAGCGGGGAAAGTGGCTCATAAGCACGCTCTCGTCAACGGAGGTCACCAGCCTGTTCAAACGTTGAACCTGAATTCCATGACGTCGCCGTCTTTCACCAGGTACTCTTTTCCTTCGATCCGCAGTTTCCCGGCCTCCCGGCTTTTTGCGAATGAACCAAGCTGAACGAGGCCGTCAAAGTGAATTGTTTCCGCCGCAATAAAGCCGCGCTCAAAATCGGAGTGAATCACGCCTGCCGCGGCCGGAGCTTTGTCGCCCGCGTGGATCGTCCATGCACGCGTCTCCTTTTCTCCGGTCGTGAAATAGGTGCGAAGCCCAAGGAGATGGAAAACTGCGCGAATCAAAATGCCGACGCCGCTCTCGGTCACACCGAGACCAGAAAGGTATTCCCCAGCTTCTTCCGGCGAAAGGTCGACCAGTTCGCTTTCGATTTGCGCGCTGATCACGACCGCCTCAGTTGCCAGATGAGTGCGCACGTAGCTGGAGACAGCCCCCACGTGTTTGGCTGCCGATGTACCTGTCTCGCCGGCCGAAAGTGCGCTCAAATCGGATTCCGAAACGTTGCACGCAAAAATTGTTGGTTTTGCGGTAAGCAGAAAAAAAGAGCGCATGATGAGCTTCTCCTCCGGGTTGACCTCCAGGGTGATCGCCGGTTTTCCGCTATTTAAATGAGGAATCAGAATTTCGAGCAGAGCCGCCTCGGCTTTCGCTTGTTTATCTCCGGTACGAACCTGTTTTTGCAGGCGGTCAAATCGCTTCTGAGCCGCCACGAGGTCGGCAAGGATTAACTCTGTATTGATTATTTCGATGTCCCGGACTGGGTCGACCGACCCGGTCACATGATGGATGTCGCTATCCTCGAAACAGCGAACAACCTGGACAATTGCATCCACCTCGCGAATATGGCTAAGAAACTGATTGCCAAGGCCTTCTCCCTGGCTTGCACCCGCGACAAGTCCGGCGATATCAACGAACTCGATCGCTGCCGGCACCGTGCGTACCGATTTGGACATCTTTGCGAGAGTCTCAAGCCGCTGGTCCGGTACCGCAACGACTCCCTGGTTCGGATCGATCGTGCAAAAAGGGTAATTCGCGGCTTGAGCTTTACGAGTGCGAGTCACAGCGTTGAAAAGCGTTGACTTTCCGACGTTCGGCAATCCCACAATTCCTGCGCTCAACATAAGCCGCGGAAGTTACTACAGGGCTCGCCGTAAGCACGCGAAATCTTGACTTTCCCTTGCCGGCTCTTAGGATCTCGCAGAGGATCCTCCTTACTGATATGGCCGACCTTTTTCCACCGCCTTTGACCGGTAGCGATACCGGATTGCCTTCGAATGTCGCCGCCGGCCTTTGCGCTATTTTTCATCTCGTTGGGGGAATCATCTTCTATTTCATCGAAACGAAAGATCTCTTCGTTCGCCACTGGGCTATCCAGTCCATTTATTTTGGTGCCGCCTGGATCGGGGCGTTCCTCGCCATCTCGATTTTGTCCGGAATCCTCGTTCACCTTCCGGGTATCGGCCTCATTTTTGCATTTCTGTTCGGTTTGTTATGGTTCATTGTCTGGCTCGGTGGGATGATCCTCTGGGTCATCGGGATCATCAAAGCCTTCCAAGGTCAGAGATGGGAATACCCGATCATTTCCAATCTAGGGAAACGGTATTTTCCGAACCTTTCCTGACCCGACGGACGCATCGTTTCAATGCAGGGTTCCAGGCTGCGTTAACCCCGACGCCCGGATTTGACCGCCCTGACAAGCGGCTCGACAAACTCCTGGATCCGGCGGCCTAGTTGTTCGTCATGGCCGAATTCACCGATCCGCCGAACGATCGCGCTGCCAACGACCACTGCATCCGCCAACGCCGCCACCTGACCGGCTTGGGTCGCATTCGAGATACCGAAACCGACCGCGACCGGCAGATCCGTTTCGCGCCGGATCATGGCCACATGTTCACCAATTGTTTGTGATAATGCTTCTCGCTCGCCTGTGACTCCCTCACGAGAGACATAATAAATGAATCCGTCCGCTCTAGAGACTATTTGCCTGATCCGCGATTCAGAGGTCGTTGGCGCCACAAGGCGAATCCGATGAAGAAATTTCTTCGGATTGTCAGGCAGCAGCGTTTCATCGGGTGGCAAATCCAGCAGCAGCAAGCCGTCGGCGCCCGCCGCGGCCGCGTCGCGTTCGAACCGTTCGAACCCGTATTGAAACAGTGGATTCAGATAACTGTAGAGAATGATCGGAAAATCGAGGTTTTTTCTGATCTCGACAATTGCCTTCAACAATTTCGGGACTGTCGTGCCAGCCGCCAGTGCGCGCTGCGCGCCGAGTTGGTTGGCAACCCCGTCCGCCAGGGGATCAGAAAACGGAACTCCGATTTCCAAAAAGTCTACGCCGGCTTTGGATAGCCCGAGGGCGATATCCACCGTCTTTTCCGGTGTGGGATCGCCTCCGGTGATGTAAGCCATGAATCCGCTGGCGCCCTCTCCACGAAGTTGCGCAAACCTTTGATCGATCCGGTTGTCCATGAGGTTGTCAGTTGCCAGTTGCCTGTGGCCGGTGGTTAGTGTTGGCGCGACCGATGGTATCAATTGCGTTTTTCTACTATACATCCCCTCTAAGCAGCGTTGCGTCGAGCTTAAGACGCTTGTCAGTCCCGCTTTCTGTTCTCCGACACTGGCAACCGACGACTGACCATTGCCTACCGGCATTTGGCAACTGTTTGTGCAACCACCTTTCACAGCGGCCTTGATCGCCGGAGGCAGATCCACGCGCATGGGCCGGGACAAGGCTTATCTCATGGTCGAATGGGAAAGCGCCTCGATCCCTCTCTGGAAACGGCAATTGGCAGTCCTCCAATCGATCGCTCCCGAACAGCTCGTTATTTCCGGTCCGCGCAAACAAGGGTACCCGGCATCGGTCGCGGTGTTGCCGGACGATTGGCCCGGAGTGGGTCCGCTTGGGGGAATCGCGACCTGTTTAAGTCGGACCCGGAGCGCTCTGCTTCTTGTCCTGGCGATTGATTTGCCTCAAATCCAGCCCGAATTTTTGAAAAAGTTATTGACCCGGTCCGTAGCTGGTTGCGGCGTCGTACCCATGAATCGCAACCGTTTCGAACCGTTGATCGCTCTTTACCCGGGAGCTGCCCTTCCAGTCGCAATCGACCAACTCCGAGAGCGGGACTATGCCCTCCAGCGTTTCATCCACAAACTGTTGGAAAACCGTCTCATGATTGCCTACCAAGTCGATGTTACCGAAGAGTATCAAATGGAAAACTGGAATCGGCCCGGGGATGTCGGGTAACTCGAAATCGTCCTCGAGTTTTTTGGGGCCACCAAACGCAGCCCCGGGGCCTTCCTCCGTTCACGGTTTTTCTCCGAGCTAACCACTATCGTCGATCAACGCTCAAAGACCGAAACGAGGACGGCGATCGGGGTAGGCAAAAAGGAGGTCTGTGTGACGGCGAGAACGACAAACGAGGCGACTTACTCGGACTTGTCATCCCCGTCGTCGTCCTTCTCGATTTGCAGGTTGTCAACCCGGATCAACTTGCCATTCCCGGCAATCTGCAGTTCAAGCGCGGGAACGCCACCGACATCGACCTCCACTTTGAAGATGGTCGCATCACCCCATCCATAGCGCTCCGCACTTTTCACCACGCCGTCTCCTTTTTCCATATCGATCGTTTCTCGGACAGCCTGCGGCAGCGAATCCAGAGGCGCATCGTCGGCGAGCAAGAGAAGCGGCATCCCGAGAACAAAAAGAAAAACGATTGAACGCATTTGGAAAAATACCCGTAGCGAGAAAAAATCGAGTTCTTATTTAAGAATTGAATTCGCGGCGCCGCGAAACAGGAAACGGTGTGTCGGCGACCGCGGAGCCATTGATGACGATCCGCGCAACCCAGGGGAAGCCGTCCGTAGTCTCTCCGGTTTGACGCATGGACCTAACGTTCTGAGACTGGCAAGAACCCTTCGCCTGTCTCAAGAACGCGCCCCGCTCCAGAGTACAAGTTAAATCGATTTTCCCGCACGAATCCAATAAGCGTCGAACCATACTGCCGGGCGAGTTCAACGGAAAGACTCGACGGAGCGCCAACTGCCGCCATGAATGGGATCCCGCTCATAATCGATTTTTGGATCAGCTCGAATCCCGCTCGACCGCTCACGAAAAGCAATAGATCCGAAAAGCGAGTGCGGCCGGCCAGCAACTCTGCCCCAACCAGTTTATCCACGGCATTGTGCCGGCCGATATCCTCGCAAACCCGTAGAAGATTCCGCTCCGGATCGAAAATCGCCGCTGCATGAAGCCCCCCGGTACGCTCGAAGATGGATTGCTTTTCACGGACAATTCGCGGGGTTTGCACAAGAAAGTTAACCGAGTGCCTCGGCCGAGAGGGATCAAGGTGAATCTCCCGATTCATTTGCAAAGCCTGGAGCGAAGTTTTTCCGCACACGCCGCAGCTCGACGAAGTATAAAAATGACGTTCAAGACGCTTCAAATCGAGGCTGCCGGTCAGTGTGATCGTGACCGAGGAGTCCGTGCCGTGTGCTATTCCCTCAATGGCGCTCCGATCATGAATGATACCTTCCGTGTAGAGGAAGCCGACCGCCAGCTCCTGGTCCTGTCCCGGGGTGCGCATGGTGATTGAGATCGGTCTGCGCACCAGCGTCCTCCGCCTGCGAAATCGGAGGTTAATTTCGAGCGGTTCCTCCACGGTGAGGTGATCGACGTCGTTCACAGGCTGGTCCGGGAGAATATGCCGCCGGACGCCAAAATCTCGAGTGCTAGGGGATTCCATCAGATCTATATTGTTGCACTCCGTTTCCGGGACATTCGTGCATCCCGGAATTTATGCTTCCTCGCCGGTCATCGCAAACAGGAGTCAGAAGGCCTTCCACTTATCAGACGATGCACGAGCCTTGTGCGATTGGCTTTGCCTGGAAATTGACTCGGACTATGCTGGAACCGTGGTTTGCATTGATTTTGAGATACTTCATTTGTTCGTTTCCGCTGGGCACAACTACGTCGGCCACCACGAAAAGCCGCCCGGCGACCATGCGACCGTCGATATGGGAGAGATTCAGTGCATCGCCGGACAAGGAATCGCGGGGGACAGGTACTTCGGCCACAAAAAAGAGTACAAAGGCCAAATCACTTACTTCGAGGAAGAAACGTATCAGGATCTTTGCTTGCAGCTTGGGGTTTGGGACCGCGGACCGGACGTTTTTCGTCGGAACGTGATCACCCGTGGCGTCCGTTTGAATGAATTGATCGGAGTTGAGTTTGAGCTCCAGGGCGTCCGCTTTTTTGGGACCCAGGAATGTCGCCCCTGCTATTGGATGAACGTGGCATTCGCATCCGGAACGGAAAAGGCCATGAGGGGCCGGGGTGGCTTGAGAGCCGAGATTCGCAGTAACGGGTTTTTGCGCCGATCGGCGTAGCTGCACCGCTCGAAAATCCTTATAGATTTGTGACCGATGCAGGCTGATGGCTTTCGGCGGGATTCGTTGATTCTTTTGGGAAATGCGTGCAGTGTCCCATTCGCATTCGTGCAGAACAAAACGGTAACCCTTACGATCAACGAGATCTATCGCTCCATCCAGGGAGAGAGCACCTGGGCGGGATTACCGTGCGTCTTTGTCCGCCTGACGTTTTGCGATCTCCGGTGCACCTATTGCGATACCGCCTATGCGTTTCACGCTGGCGCTAAAATAACGTTGCCAGAAATCATTCGCCAGGTCCTGGCCTTTGACTGCCCGCTAGTCGAAATCACCGGAGGCGAACCGCTCCTGCAGCGGAACGTGTTGCCGCTCATGAAGGAGCTGTGTGATAGCGGCAAGATCGTTCTCATCGAAACCAGCGGAGCGCACGATATCTCCGGGATTGACCCGCGGGTGCATCGGATCATGGATCTCAAGACGCCCGGGAGCGGCGAGTCGGAACGGAATCGATACGAAAATATCGCCCACCTGACCGCGCGTGATGAGGTGAAGTTCGTCATCGGTTCACGTGCGGATTATGTTTGGTCCAAACAAAAAATTGCCGAGTTCGATCTGATCGAACATTGCGGGACTGTTCTGTTTTCTCCAATCTTTGACCGGATCGATCCCCGCGAGATCGTCGAATGGTTGCTGGCGGATAATCTAAATGTCCGGTTCCAGCTGCAGATGCACAAGTTCATTTGGTCCCCGGAAACGAAGGGAGTATGAAGGCCAGGCTCACAAAAGACTTCTTTTTCGAGGCAGCGCAAACTTTGCCGAAGGCGCCGCAGGACCACAAATGCCGGAAAATGCATGGGCACAGCTTCAGGGTTGAAGTTTCGGTCGAGGGAGAGGTCAACGAGGCAACCGGATGGATCTACGATCATGCTGAAATCGGCGTGGCCATGAAACCGTTGGTGGCACAATTGGATCACCGCTACCTGAACGACATTCCCGGATTGGAGAATCCCACCATCGAATTGATGGCGGCGTGGTTCTGGAAGAAACTAAGCCCGCAGTGCCCCGGCCTCTGTGAGATCGTCATTCACGAGACGCCTAGGGCACGCTGCATTTACCGAGGAGGTTAGGGGAAGGAGGCAGGAGTCAGGAGTCAGGAGTTGCAGAATGCAGAGGACCGTGGCGGCAAAATTGGGATTTATGACTTGGATTGAGTGGTAATGGTTTGAGCCACGCGCCTATCGGCGACGCGGATTCATTCTGCAACTCCTGAACTCCTGCAACTCCCGCCTCCTGCCTTACGCCGCTCCACCGAAACTGGCGAAATCATCGACGTCGAGAAGATCAAACCAAGTCGCGACATCGTCTCGATCCGGGGCGATTTTCTGAAGCGTTTCGATGAAATACTGCCGGCTCTCATTGTCGGTCGGTCCTCGCCGAATATGAAATTCAGACCAGTAGATGATTTCCCACTCGTTCTGTTTCGTCTGTTCCCGGATCCACGCGATTACCTCGCTGTCGGATTTCCCCTGTTTCAATAGATCGAGAATAGCGTCTGCAGCTAACCCTGTGAACGACAGGAAATGCTGATCGAGGGGACAAGCGAAGTGGTATTCCCCTGATTTGCCGGCCAGTTCGGCCCGTCCTTTGTCGAGCATCCTCGGCAAAATGACGTAACCTCCCAGCTTCAATCGGGGACTCCTCGGCGGGCGTTGGGTGAGATCGGTAAGGTTCATAGAAGTCAATCTGAGGTTGGATCGAAAGAAGTCAAAGGCCGTTGTCCGTTCTCAGTCGTCGGTAGTCGGTGCCCTGCAATTCTCTTGCCTCGAGTTCGTCGTGGGTTTACAAAGGGCCGTCTTATGAACCGCAATCATATCACGGTTGCTGCGGGGATACTGTATTTGGCCGCTGTTGACTGTTGTCTTGCGGATTCGTTCACGTTTGACCTCAAAGCAACCGGCCGGCTGGAGTTCCCGGCATGGATTCCGGACCGGCCGTTGGCCTCCCCCAAATCGCAGGCGGAACTCTCTTTCCCTGTGGTGCTCGGCTCGGACGACGACGACCTTGCGCTCACCGTTGTCTTTCAAGAGGAAATCGGAGGATTCCTCAGCGTGTATTGGGAGAGCGCGCTTGGGAAACGTCAATTGCTTGCACCGAATTTATTTGAAAACATCGGTATACTGAACCAGCGGACACTGTTGATCAATCGCCCGACGATGGGTGGACCCGGGAAAGTCGTCTTGAAATCAAGCCAGGCCGTGCTCAATGTTCTGCGAGTCCGCCTTGATTGGGCGCGCCCCGGAGTTGTGCGCCTGGTCGACAACGTGCCAAACGGCGCGCTAGTCACTACCGGCGGAAAGATGTTCGCGCCCGAAGAAGTGGATGGCAGTCAAATCACGCCCATAGCGGACTCGTGGGAGGGCCGAATTCTGACGACCTCGGTGACCGATCAGCCGGAACGAATCGAAAAAGGCATCGAGTTTTCCGTGGCGGTACCGGCGAAGGTTGATCGGGTCCGGCTTGAAGTGCTGGTCAACGGGTTGCGACTTGATCAGACGCTGACTCTTTGGCTCAATGGCGCTGCGGTCGGAACATTGGCGCTGGAAGTTCCTGATCTGACGGACCCGGGTTACGAAAAAGGGGCAGATGGCGCCATCCACTTTACCGGGTGGCGAAAAGGTGTCTTCATTCTCAAGGGCGCCCAACTCCCGGTGGGCGAGAACCGCTTTCAGTTTCAAACCCCGCCGGGCGCGCAGATCGCAATCCGAGATTTCCTTTTGCAGCTCGAGTATGCCGCCAATTGACTTAACGGGCCCTTGATCTAGGTTTACCGATTAAGTTTTTTTGCGTTATGAAGAGGCCCCTTATATTTCGTTCGAGGGCAAGCGGTTATACGTTGATGGAGATCATGTTGGTCGTTGCCATCATTGCGGTGATCGCTGGCGGCGTGATCGTTAAGATGACCGGTGCTTTGGACGTTGCCAAAATTCAACGCACTGAGCAGGATATCAACAATCTCTATAGCGCTCTGAAGCTGTACGAAGCGCGTAACTATCAAATGCCAGATCAAAGCCAGGGGTTAGAGGCCCTGATCAGTTTTCCTTCCACTGGGACAAAACCGGCGAACTGGACCAAGCTGATGGATAGCATGCCAGTCGATCCCTGGAATACGCCTTATCAGTATCGTAACCCGGGTAAGCGAGATCCTTCGGGGGTAGATGTTTTTTCATTTGGACCTGACCGCAAAGAAGGACCTAATAACATCTATCGGCGGGTAAACTGATTCCCGCCATGAGACGCTCGAGCAAGCGGTCGCCCAAGACGCGGCGCCTGTTACCAGAAGCTCGGGATCACGTCCGAGGGTTCACTATTCTCGAAGTGTGTGTCGTTCTCTTTATTATTGCCGTGATGTTCTCGGTGGCGGTGCCCACGGCCTCCCATTTGCTGGATGAAGAAAAGCTGCAGCGACCCATCCGCGAATTGCAGACGTTTGCCAGGACGGCCCGACGTGACGCGATGATGGAAAATCGTCCCTACGTAATCCTATTGCTGAATGATTCTTATCTCCTCCGCCCGGTGGATATTAGCAAGGAATCCGGCCGGAAGCCGCTCACCTACAATCTTCCGGCTGGCGTGACATTCACAATCAAACGGTTGGGTGATCGCGATTTCCTCAAGCAAACCGAGGCAAGCTGGTTTTTTTCTCCCAACGGTCTTTGCGAGCCGATGCGATTCCTTTTTCAACGCGCCAGTGACTGGGTACGCTTCCGGGTCGATCCACTAACAGGAACAATTCAAGACGAGGAATCATTAATCCAGTAAGTGAGTCGCAATATTAAGAATCCCACCTGTCCTGAAGTCCCGGCAACCAGGAGCTAGCATTAAAACGATTGGAACCACTTCGACGAACATCATTTCAAAGCGTTCCCGCGGTTTTGTTCTTTGGGAAATCTTGCTGGCGCTGACGATCTTTTGTGTGGT
>Ga0302325_10001908_pt1 | contig 51959 bp, 41 predicted proteins | sample Palsa_T0_2_FD_201948 | JGI IMG/M metagenome (GOLD analysis project Ga0302325, IMG submission 201948) | Peat permafrost microbial communities from Stordalen Mire near Abisko, Sweden - Palsa_T0_2 | ecosystem: Environmental > Terrestrial > Soil > Palsa > Peat permafrost | place: Sweden: Abisko...
GTCGTCCGCGTGACCTCATTCGTGACCCTGCTGCTGCCTGCTATGGCCCTTGCGCGAGCCGTTCGCCGTCAGCGCGACCGGAGCCACGAGCCGTTCGATCCGTGGGCTGAGTTCAAGATCCCACGGGTGCTCAACCGCACGTTCGAACTGCTGGCCGCCATTGAGTATCGCTTGATCGCGCGGGGGGTGTCGCTGCCCGCCGGAGGCTCGCTGCTGCTCGCAGCCCGCAAGCCGGCCGTTCACGAAGACGAGAAGACCGACGGCGTGCAGACGGTCGCATCGATCGACCGCCGCGTCGCGTCGATCACGTGAGCCAGCCGGTCCTCCCCTAAGCCACCCCAGATCGGCAACCGCACGAGCCGAGCGCTGAACTCGTCGGTCACCGTCATGTCGCCATGAGCCCGACCAAAGGCGCGACCTGCCGGTGACGAGTGCAGCGGTACGTAGTGGAACACGGTGCTCACCGACCTGCGACGCATGTCTCCGATGAACGCATCACGATGCGACCTGCTTCGGAGCAACAGGTAGTACAGATGGCCGCTGTGGACGCACTCGCTCGGGACCATGGGTCGGCGTACGGCGCCCATGTCCTCCAGATCCACGAACGCGTCGTGGTACCGATCCCAGATGCCGCGCCGCTCTTCCGTGATCGCGTCGGCGCGTTGGAGCTGTGCCCACAAAAACGCGGCCGCAACCTCGCTCAGCAGGTACGACGAGCCGATGTCGCGCCAGGTGTACTTGTCGACCTGACCTCGGAAGAACTGCGCGCGATCGGTTCCCTTCTCCTGGATGATTTCCGCGCGGGCCACGAGATCCTGCGCGTTGACGAGAAGCGCGCCGCCTTCGCCGCATTGGACGTTCTTCGTCTCGTGGAAGCTGAACGTGCCGAGATCTCCCACCGCTCCTAGCGGGCGTCCCCGCCAGCTGGCCGGGAGCCCGTGAGCGGCGTCCTCGACGACCCGTAGTCCGTGGCGGGCCGCGATACCCGCGATCCGCTCCATGTCGCAGCCGACTCCGGCGTAGTGCACGACGACGATGGCCCGCGTGCGATCGGTTACCGCCGCTTCGACGGCATCGGGATCGATGTTGAGCGTCCCCGCACAGACATCCACGAACACGGGCGTCGCTCCCCGCATCGCGAATGCGTTCGCCGTGGACACGAACGTGAACGAGGGCATGATGACCTCGTCGCCGGGCCCCACGTCACACAGCATGGCTGCCATCTCAAGCGCCGCGGTGCAGGAAGGCGTGATCAGTGCGCGTCCGCCGAGACGCTGCTCCAGCCACCCTGCGCACAACCCGGCGAAGCGACCATTTCCCGATAGATGTCCGCTTGCGAGCGCCTCGTCGATGTATCCGTGCTCGCCTCCGACGACCCGAGGCACGTTGAACGGGATAACGTCCACCGCGTGCATGGTACGAGAGGCACAGGGCGTGGGCCGGCCGCCCCCCCTACGGCTCCGACCGACGACAGTCCCGGCCTCAGCATCGTGATCCCGCTGTACCGCGACGAGGACGCGCTCGATGCGATCTTCGAGCGCTGCCGCCCGATTCTCGATGCGGCTCCCGGCGGCGGCGAGCTCGTGCTCGTCGACGACGGGAGCCGTGATGCGACGACGCGCCGGGCGGCGGCGCTCGCGCGGGACTACTCGCATCCGACCACCGTCGTTCGCCTCGCTCGCAACTTCGGGCAACACCCCGCGGTCTTCGCCGGGCTCGCGCACGCTCGCGGAAGGCGGGTGGTCACGCTGGACAGCGACCTCCAATACCCGCCTGAGGAGATCCCGAGGCTGTTGGACGCGATGTCCGACGAATACCCGGTCGTGTCCGGCTACCGGGCGCACCGGCGGGACCCGCCGATCCGGCGACTGATCACGTCGATGCTGACGCGCTGGCTGAACGCCAGGACCGGCGCGCAGCTGCGGGACTTCGGGTCGATGTTCCGTGCCTACGACCGTGAGACCGTCGACCTGATGCTCACGTTCACCGAGCGTCATCGCTATGTCCCGGCCGTCGTGTCGTGGCTGGGAGTGCCGATCAAAGAGATCCCAGTCGAGCACGAGGCCAGGGGCAGTCAAGGCTCGCGGTACCGGCTCTCGACGCTCGCGGACCTGTTCCTTGACCTGATCACCGGCTATGCCGTATTCCCGCTGCGGCTGCTCACGGGGCTCGGGCTGCTCGCGGCCATGGCCGGCTTCATCGGCACGGTGTTCTTCCTCGTCTACCGGGTTGTCGTCGGCAGCGGCGTGTCCGGAACCGTTTCCGCCTTCGCGCTCGTGTTCGGGCTGCTCGGCGTCAACCTCCTGCTCGTCGCGCTGATCGGCGAGTATGTCGGCCGGATCTACACCGAGGAGAAGGCTCGCCCGTACTACCTGATCGGCGAGACGCTGGCGTTCGCGGGCGACCCCGCGCGAACGGTAGGCGACGACGTCGACCACAGGTGAGCTATCGCCGGCTCGCCTGGGACAGCGAGTTCTTCGGGTTCCCCATCGGCCGGATCGACGACGCGCGGAGCGTTGACGAGTTCGCCGACAGCATCGCGGACGCGGACGCCGACGGCGCGCGGTGCTTGTACCTGCTCCTGCCGGTCGCTGACGTTTCGGGGCTGCACCGAGCGCTTTCGCACGGCTTTCTCCCGGTCGACGTCCGCGTCGAGCTCGACCTCGACCTCGACCGTCTCGCGGCGCCACCGCCAACCGATATCCGGCGGGCACGTCCCGACGAGCTCCCCGCGCTCGAGCGACTGGTGCGTGAGACGATCACCGATACCCGCTTCTCACTCGATCGTGGATTCCCGCCCGACCAGGCGTCCGAGCTGTACGTGATCTGGGCGCGACGCGGACTGCTTGAGGATCCGCCCTTTCGCACGTTCGTCACCGGCGACGGCACGTCTGGATACGTCGTTTGCAAGCTCGACACGGAGCGGTCGGTCGGATCGATCGAGCTGATCGGCGTCACGCCGAACCATCATCGGGCGGGAGTCGGCGGGGCGCTGCTCGACGCGGCCCACGCCGCGTTCGCCGCGGCCGGCTGCGATCGAGCGACGGTCGTCACGCAGGCGCGCAACCGAGCGGCGCTGCGCCTATACGAGAGCCGCGGCTACCGCACCGACCGCGTCGGTTGGTGGTTGCACCGGTGGGCCACCGAGCGCAGCGACGTCAGCTAGACCGCTGGTCGGCTCAACCGGGGCCGGTGGCGCCCCAGAACGGGGATGTACCCCAGCGATCGACGACCTGTTGGCAGGCCGCCTGCGAGCCGACGGGAACGGCCTCGTCAAGAACCGAGCTGACGGCGAACAACGGCGTGCTCCCGGCGTAGGGCATCTCCATGACCCCGTACACCGTGACCCCGGTGGGCGCGCAGACCGCGCCGCCGGCGAACGGCGCCGCAGCCGGAGGGTCGACGTGCGTCGTGTAGTCCAACGCCCCGCGAAGGTCCCACGTCGCCGCGAAGATGGGCACGTACCCCTGCTCCCATTCCGGCGTGCCGAAGCCGAGGATCCTGGAATCGTTGGGAAGACCGCGCACCGCTTTTCGGTATCCCGCCAGCGCGATCTGCTGCTGTTTCCAGGACGTCTCCCACGCCCCCTTGTGCGTGTCCGACACGCGCAACTGATGGACGCCGACGGCGACCACCGCCACGCCGACGACCACCGGCGCGCACCAGCGCAGCACTCTGGACTCGCCTAGCACCTCGTACAGGAGCCCCAGCAGGGCGACGAACCCGAGCGCGTACGGGACCGTCGCCGGGAGATTCAGACGGTTGAACGTGCTGTAACTGGCGGGGATGTAGTAGCTGTTGGCGGTGATGAACGTCAACGTGCACAAGACGCTCGCGACGAACGCGAAGACCAAGATGACCGACCACCCGAGCAGTGCCGGTCGCCGGGCTCTCGCGAGCACCGCGGTGACGACCGCCGCCAAAAGCGTGATCAGCATCGCCAACAGCACGAGGTCGCTCGGGGCGTACACCGATCGCCACGTTCCCCACGCGGTCCGGAGCAGGAGCCACGCCCGGGTCAGATCGGCGCTGACCGTGCGGTGGACGACGAATCCGCTCTGCCCGCCTGCCGGGTCTATTCCCAGGCGATAGATGACGAACAGGACCACCAAGCCGAGATCGACCACGCCGCGAACGAACGCCGCGCGATTTCGATACGCCGCCACGTAGATCACGATGTTGACCGCCACCAGCGGGACGGCGATCTCGTAGGTCACCATGGCCACGACGGACAGCACCGCGGCGACGACGTGCAGCGTCATCGCCAAGCGCCGCCGCGGGAGCCCCAGAGCAATCAGGACGAGCACGACGCCGGCCAGCTGCAGGGCGACGACGAACTGTCCGATCGCTGCCGTCGACCACAGACGGGCGCTGTCGCTCACCGGGGACAGGATCATCAGTCCGCCGACGAGCAATGCCCATGGCCACGCGACACGGCAGCGCTTGAGGATGTCGTAGACCATCCACCCGATTGCCACGAGCATGACGACGACCCAAACGTGGTACATCCACCGATGGGAGCCGAACGCGTCGTACTCGGTGACGTGATAGACGCACGCCAGGGACCTTCCTCCGGGGACCGTCGCAGAACACGCGCTGATCTGATGAGTCCAGCTGCCCCCCGCGTCGCGAGCCCCCGTGTAGAGCGACCAGTCGTCATAGAACCAGCCTGCCTTGAACGCATACGGCAGGTAGTCCCCCGCGGCCAGGACGATCAGCACGAACAACGCGAACGGGTCGGTCCACCGTGACGGGCGGCGAGCGATCTCGACGATCCGCGCAGCCGATGTCCGTGCCGAGCCACCCCGTGTGGGCTCGGCAGCGACCGACGACGCCGCCACCATCCGGCGGGCCGTTCCCGATCGACGCGTGAACCCGGCGAGCGACCAGGCGGAAGCCGCGGACGACGAAGGCTGGTCAGGCATGCCGGCTGGGAGCGTACAGCGGCCGTCGACCGGAACGCCCAGCTTCAGCGCCGAGGAGAACGGGCGCGTGCGTCGCACGGTGACCCCGGGTCAACGGAAGCGCTCGACCTGCTCGAGGGCCGCCTTGGCCGCGAAGTGACCGGTGCCGTGCTCGGCGATCCGTGACACGAGCGCGTCGGCATGCTCGCTGTCGCCCTGCTGCGCCAGCATCAGTGCCTTCGCGCACTCGAGCACCTCGCGGGGGTAGCCCCGGAACCTCCCGACCGCGCTGTCCATCAGCTCCAGTTGCCGGTCGTGCGACAGCGATGAGACCGGCTCGACGTCCGGCGGGATTGCCGAGCGAGTGAAGTACACCACCGAGCACTGCTCGGCGAACGCGACCGGTTCGAAGTGGTCGGCCAGGTGCTCCATCGTCAGCGCCACCCACGGGCACAGGGCGAACACGAAATCCTGCTGGATCACGACCGCCCGGCCTCCGATCAGGCTCGGAAAGAACTCCGAGACGATGAAGTCGTTGAGCTCCCAGGTCTTGGAGCAGTCGACGAACAGGATCTCGATCGGGTCGCCGCGCCACGACTTGCTCAGCAGATCGCCGGCGTGGACCGCGAGCAGCTGCGCGACGTGGGCGGTGTTGCACTCGAACACCGGCAGGAAGCTCTCGCCGCCCACGAGCCCCTCCTCCTGGAAGTACAGCTCGGACATGTACGGCTCAACCTCGAACCGGTCGTAGACGTCGATCAGGTCCGAGCGGCCGGCGCTCAACAGACCTTCCGCCAGCGGGACGGTCGAGCCGCCGACGAACGGTCCGCCGTCGACGATCGCGCCCTCGCCGCTGTAATAGTGCGCGGTCAGCCACTGCAGCAGCTGGCGCTCCTCGATCGAGAGCATCGTCTTGACGTCGCGGGCGCGCTCGGACAGACCCACCGAACGCCAGGCCCGGCGGTACAGCTCCGGTGACGGCGTCGATCGCCTCGACGTGACCGGGACACGGTCAGACCGGCCGGTGACGCCCTCCATCAGCGTCCCGATCCGATCGATCACCGCCGGATCAAGCCGTGGCGATCCATCGCCCGCAAACAGCGAGAGGTTCGTGCGGTCGTCGTCGTGCAGATCGAGGCCCGCAACATCGAGTTCGCAGGGGCCGTAGAGGACGAAGCAGTCGACCGCGTGGTCGCGAAGCCAGCCGGCGTCGACTTGATCGACGAAGGCCTCCCACAGGTCCTCCCAGACGACGTCGTCATAGCCGGCCGAGGCACCGACCAACGCGCGCGGCCGGATGAAGCGGTTGCGGTCGGGATCGTCGGCGTTGACTCCCTGAAGGATCTTCGTCCCGATCCCGAACTCCGTGATCCACAGCGCGCGACCGTCGAGCAGCGCGCGCACCTCCGCATCGACCGCAGGGTCACCGGACGCGGGGGGGTCGGCGAACACGCTCAGGAAGTCGAACCGCTTGAAGTAGGAGGCAGCGTACGTCCGGGGATCGACGAGCGCCCAGCCGTCGGGCGCCTCCGGCCGGACGAACAGATCGTCCCAGACGTCGTTGTTGACCCAGTGGTACGGGTGCAGGCCGATCCGGTCGATGTGGTCGAACGCCGCGCCGTCGGCCCGGCGCATCCGCAGCAGGTAGTCCAGGTTGTTGTGGGTGACGCTGCCCGAGACCGTGACGAGCTCGGCCCCGTGCGCACGCGCCTCCTCCTTGATCGCACGGGAGGTATGGGTCTGTAACTGCGCCGCGCACATCAGGTACCAGTCGAACTTGGGACCCCAGTCGAACCGCGAGACCCCGACCGGTGGGCGGTTGCGCTCGGTCCAGGCGCCATCGGGTGTCTGCAGCCCCCACGGCCCGAGCTCGAACGACTCGATCCCCTGGTCCGTCATCGGGACCTGCCCGAGCAGGAGCTCGGTCACGTACTTGCCGACCGGGTTGACGAGCCGCTCGCGTGCCCCTTCGATCTTCATCTCCTCAGGCGTCCAGTTGTAGTCGGGCTCGTTGAAGATCTCCACCGCCCGCAGCGTCCGAGTTCGCCGTTCTGACACGTAGCGTCTGACGATCCGCCGGTACAACCCGACCCAGAACGCCACGTACCGGTGCCACAGGCTCGCGAAGATGTAGCCCCGCTCGAGGCGCTGGAGCGTCACGTCCGACGGCGCCTCGATGATCCACCGGGGCGGCGAGCTGACCAACGTGAGCAGCAACTCGACCGACGCCGCGTCGTCCGCGTTGGCATCGTCGAGTCCGTCGAAGATCGCGTCGAGCGCGCGGAAGTCGAGGCTGAGGATTCCGTCTGCGGCGCCGTCGACCGCGGCCAGCAGCTGGTCCAACGCCGCGTCGGCGCGATCAAGCGCGGCGACGCGGTGATCGAGGTCCTGAAGGAACACCGCGCGGTGCTGGAGGTCCAGCCGGGTGACCGAGTTGAGCGCCGCCGCGATGACCTCCGAGGGGCCGGCGATCACGCTCTCGACCGACCAGAAGCACCGCACCAGGTTTCCGCCGAGCCCCCGCGTCACGCCGGCGTCGCGGGCGAGCCGCAATCGCAGACGATCGAGCTCGTCCTCGCCGGTGCCGGCCAGCGCCATGTAGCCCGCAAGCGAAAAGCCCGCGTAGCCGGGTCCGGATGTCGGTGCCCGCTGTGGCCCGCGCGGGGCCGTGCTCCGCTTCGAGAACGGCATCGATCTGGCTCAGGCCGTCACGCTGCGCCGCAGCCAGAGCGCGCCGCCGCCGCGGTGCAGGTACTCGCGCTGACCAGGGAACGCGGCGAGGACCTCGTCGGGATGGTTCTGGAGCATGTACTGCGCTCCCCAGATCACCTCGAACGTGTCGTTGTAGCTGAGGAACGCCCGCACGAGGTAGATCTCGTTCCACCCCCACCCCTCGACGACCCACGGCTCGGGGTAATCGCCGGGCAGGAAGATGTCGTGCACGTGCACGTAGACGCCGGGCGCCAAGCGCGGCACGATCTCGCCGAAGATCCAACTGACGTCACCACCGGTCTTGACCGTGTGCGAGGAGTCGATGAACAGGATGTCGCCGGCCGCCAGCTCGTCGAACACCTCCAGCGGAGTGTCCTGGACGAGCTCCTCGCGCAGCCGGGTGATGCCCGGCACGCCCTTCGTCAGGAACCCGCGCGGGTACGGCTCGATGCAGGTGAAGTCAAGCGCGCCGTCGAGCTCCTCGCGATTGACCCTGGCGGTGATCAGCGATGAGAATCCCGAGCCGACCTCGATCATCCGCGCCGGCTTGACCGACCGTAGGAGCGCGGCCAGTACCCACGCGTCGAGCGCCGGGTACTGATCGTTGTCGGCCCAATAGATGCTTTCGTCGGCGTCCTGATGGCGCGCGAGCTCCAGCGGCGTCTGCTGCGCGAACACGTCGCGACACAGCTCCACCTGGGCCTCGTCGCGCCAGCGGACGTCAGGCATCGAGCGGGGGCGCTCGGGCCAGATCTGCATGCGCCGCTCCCGCAATGCGTCCGCGTCATACATCGGGGAGTAGTAGTGCCCCGCAGGGAACCGCACCGTCGGCCCCGCCGCCGGTGGAGTGAGGCCGGAAGCGGGCTCGGTCGGGCGACACCGGAAATACGAGCTCATCGTCGTGAACTCGCCGCGCGGACCCTCGGTCAGCAGCAGCTCCTCAGCTTCGAAGCCCGCCGCCTCCAGCATCCATCGCATCGCCAACCTGCCGGGAACAAACCACCAGGTCCTGTCGCCTGCATACGCGTGCGGGACGAAGCGCAGGTACTCCGAGGTCTCTCTCGATGCGTGCAGGATCGAGCCGAACAGCAGCTCGCCGTCGTCCGCGATCATCCCCCGCAGCTTCTGCAGCAAGCCGAGCGGGTCGGGCTCGTGGTACAGGACGCCGTGGCAGTGGATGAACTGAAAGCGGCCGTGCAGCTCGGGATGCAACCGCTGCCAGCCGACCTGTTCGAACTTGATTCCGGTTCGATAGTGCGACTCCAGGAATCTCGCCTGCTCGATGAACTCGAACGGCTCAAGCGCCACCACCTCGGCGGCGCCGCGCAGGTGGAACATGAACGGGTCGTAGCCGGCATTGGACCCGACGTCGAGGACTCGTTTGCCGGTGAGATCCGGCACCAGGTGACCCATCGCCTCCCAGCGATGATCGTTGCGCCACCGTCCCGGCGTCACGTAGTTGCCGGCGAGCAGAAACGGACCCTGCAGCCACGGCTCGAGCTCCCCCACGCGACGCTGCAGCTCGGCGAGCTGCTCAGGCGACAGCTCGTCGGGCAGGTTCGCCGAGAACCGGGGCAGCTTCGAAACGTCGAGCTGGTCGATCCGTTCACCGAGATGGCGTAGCTGGCGCGCCGCGTCGTCGCGGATCATCTGCAGGCCGTCGGAGACCGAAGCGGCGGCCTCGTCCTCGGCGCGGTCGTCAGCAGCTCCGGTCATGCCTATCGTCCTCTCTGCAGAAGGGGATCCTCACTCTGTGACAGCACCGTCCCGAACCGCGAACCCCAGGGGATCGCGGCGGGCGGCCGCGCGAGCGAATCGGTCGACGCCGTGACGGCCAGCGCGTACCCGAGCAGCTCGACCGGTCCGTAGCCGAGCTCGCGCGCCTCGCTCGGATCGCGTGTCACCAACTGGTCGAGCGTCGCAGAGTGGACCGCCGAATAGATCGGCACCCGGTGCGGGCCCTCCTGCGCGAGCAGCCACCCCTGCGGCTCCGGCCGTGTCAAGGCCGCTGCCCGATGGCGGGAGCGCAGGCCAACGCCGATCGCGTCGATGCTGCGCCGCGCCACGGCCCGCAGCCTCGGCGCGGCCCCGGCGATCCCACGCCAGGCAACCGGTGCGGCCGCCCACTTCGCCGCACGGGCGGGGTCGAACTGCTGCGTGGCGGGATCGTGGCTCCCGGCGTGTAGCCGACCGGCGCCGTCGACCCAGACGGGAACGCCGCCGCCCGGGTCGCGGTCGAGTACCGCGCCGAGCTCCCATGGTGCCTCACCGCTGACCGGCCCGCCGAGCTGGACACGATGCCTACGCGCGCCACGATCGATCGTCCGGACGAGCCCCCGCAGCCAAGCGGTGCTCTCGCCCGTGCGCGGCGCCTGCTGCGGGCTGATCGGCCAGCGATCGAGCCAGCCCAGCACTGCCAGTTGAGGCCATTCGACCTCGGGCCGCAGCGGATCATCGGCTCCACATACGAGTACCCGCGCGCCGGTGGCTGCGTGGCGGCAGAGCATCAGCGGCTCCAGCAGCGGAAACGCGACCTGGTCGGCATATCCCAGGCTCCGCTCCATCTCGTCCGCATCGGGTTCGGTTCCTCGCGGAACCACGCTCCAGCCGTGTTCCGGATCCTCGACGATCCGTGAGGTCCCCTCGAAGCTCATCCAGTACAGGAGCCCGAGGCACCGCTCGGCATAGAAGTGGTCCGGCGGATGGGACTGGGTACTGAACCGCCACTCATCGGCCTCGTGGCGACGGAAGCGAGTCAGCGGCTCCGAGCATGCCGGTGCCCACGCCGACATCAGCCGCACCCGCAGGGGCAGCTCCGGCGCCCCGGGGAGGCAGATCTCGGCGGCCTCACAGGATTCCCGCGCGGACCGCTCGGCCTGGGAGGTGGGGATCGCCGGACGCGCCACCGGCGTGCCCGCGCTCCGGTGCGCCGCCGGCGTCACCAGCGGCATGTGCCGCCAGTCGACCGAGATCCGGCGCACCTGCTGCCACCGGCCGAGCGCGCCAATCGGGTCCTCGGAATCCAACGTGGCGGGCAGCGTGCGGATCGGCCGGTGCCGTCGCGTCCACGCGATCGAGTGCAGCTCCAGGCCGGAATCGTCGCCCGGCAATAACCGCCACGGGAAGCGGCCCTCGGCGCCGCCGTCGGAAAAGCCGATGATCCCGGACGAGTCGCCGTGCTCGAGCAGCCTGGCGACGCGCTCGAGGCCACCCGGATCGCGCACGAACTCGACGCCGGCGCCGTACGTGACCAGCACATTCGGCGACACCACCTGCTCCAGCGCATGAACCAGCGTCTCGCCGGTGCTTCCCAGCTCCGGCACCGTCCGGATCGGCGGCAGCTGCTCGTTGGCGCCCGGCTGGCTGTCGAGCACCGCCAGCAGCTCGAAGTCACGCAACCGCTGGGCGGCGAGACCGGTCGACAGATTCAGCCACTCCTCGCTGTGCAGCGTCACCGGCTTGAGCGCCACGATCGACAGCGCCGGAGCCCATTGCGCCTTCATCCGCACGTAGGAGTTGTCGCCGCGCTGACGCGCGCCGGCGCCCAACAGCTTCGGATGGCGGCTCGGCACCGACTCGTGGAAGGTGCCCACGGTCCAGTCCACGAGGTCAGAGCGGGTGAAGCCGTGCTTTCGGTAGCGCAGCGTCTTGCCGTTGGCCGCCACGCCGTGGACCCCGTGCTCGAACAGCGTCAGAAAGAAATCCCAGTCCTCGTGCCCGAGCACGATCTCGTCCGGGTATCGGATCCCCGCGTCGAAAACGAGTCGATCGATCAGCGCACAGGTGTCGATGTAGTTGCCCCTCGTCAGCAGCCACGCGTTGTACGCCGGCGGTTCGAAGTACAGCTCCCGGTTGCCGAAGTACTGGATCGTCGGGTACACGAACCCGACCCGTTCGCCTGCACCTTGCAGCTGGTTGACGAGCCGCTCGATCGCGTCGGGCAGCAGCAGGTTGTCGGAGTCCAGCGGCAGTATGTAGCGCCCTCGCGCCAGCTCCAGCCCCTGGTTACGCGCCGCGCTCGGGCCCGAGTTGCGGTCCATCCGCACCACCTGCACATCGGCCGCGTCCTCGAGCTCGTCCAGGTAGGCCTGCGTACCGGCCTGGTTCGACGCGTCATCGATCACGATCATCTCGACCGCCGGGTAGGTCTGCGCGCGAACCGAATCGACGCATTCGCGCAGCCACTCGCCATGGTTGAAGCACGGCGTGATCACCGACACGAGCGGCGTGCCACGGCTGGGACGCCCGGCGAACGTCACCTGGGCGACCTCCTGAACCGGCTCCGCCGCCTGCGGCGGGTTGACGCCGTCCAGCAGCCGGTCGTACAGCTCGCCGTGGCTGTCCCCCATCGCGCGCAGGGTGTGGCGCGTGAGCATCAGCTCACGGCCCTCGGCCCCGACGCGGCGGCGGAGCTCGCGATCGGACACGAGCGGTTCGAGCGCATCGGCGAATGCGCCGGCCCCCCGTTCGGAGACGAGCGTCCCGCCGATATCGCCCATCAGCTCGACGTTTCCCGGCAACGCCGGCGCCACCACCGCCAGACCCATCGCGAGCGCCTCGTAGCCGACGTACGGGACGCCCTCATAGACGCTTGTCATCAGCAGGATGTCCGACGCCGCGTACCACGGCGCAAGCTCGTTGGTCGGTGGCTCGAACCCAACGATCCGCTCGAGGCCGTGGCGCCTGACCTGCTTGCGAACCTCCGGCTCGAGCTCACCGGACCCGACCACGTGCAGCTTGAACGACAGCCCGCGGTCACGCAGCTCCCGCACGACCTCGACCATCAGCAGCGGATCCTTCTGCTCGACCAGCCGGCCGGGGTACAGGATGTGCGTCGTGCCCGGGTCCAAACCGGGGCGCGGCACGACGCGGTCAGGCGAGAACTCGTCGGCTGCATCGACGCCTGTCGAGATCACCTCGATCCGGTCCCGGGAGACGCCGTACGCCTCGACCGCCCGCGCGAGCTGGTGACTGGTCACCGAGAAGGCGTCGACGAGATTGCCGTAGCGGGTCGTGACGTAGCGGACGTAGCCATCCTTGGTGTGCTCCTCGACGTGAAGCTGGACGACGATCCGCGGCCGGTCCTCGAGCGCACGCAGATCGGGGAGCAGGTCGAACCCGAGCCGCGAGTTCATGATGTGGACGATCCGCACCTCGCGCGAGCGGATGAAGTCCAGGATGAACTCCGGGAAGCGGCTGCCGGGCAGCAGCTCGGGCAGCGCCCAGACCTCGTCGGCGTAGGGCAGCACGTCGGCCAGGCGGTGGTTGTCCGAGGGCTGCGTCGTCACCAGGCACGGTGCGAACCTGCTGCGGTCGATCCACTGAAACCAATCGATCGTGCCCTTGTCCGAGCCGCCGTAGTCGACCCACGGTGCGAGGTACAGGACCGATGTCCGGTCATGATTCACGCGGCGGACCCGCCGGCACTGGCCAGCACCGTGAACCCGAGCGGGAAGCTCCACGTCGCGTCCAGCGGCGCCAGCAGCACCAGCGCGTCCGACAGCTCCGTGAGCGTGTCACGAGCCTGGATGCGCAGCGCGTCCAGACCGTCGGATGCGTTCCCCGCAGCCCAGCCGACGTTGCGCGCGAGCTGAGCGAGGGTTGTGAAGCAGTCGGTCCTGGGCCGGACGTCGAGCTCGACGAACCCGGATGCAGAGAGCAGGTGCTCGATGCCCGGCTTCGTGTAGCGGAAGTAGTCGTGGGGCAGCTCGTGCTCCTCCCAGGCGAACGGGACGGTCGCGATCAGCCGCCCACTCGGCCGCAGCACCCGGTGAAACTCGCGCAGTGCCTGCAGCGGCTCCGGAACGTGCTCGAGCACCTGCGTGCAGACGATCGCATCGAACCGTCGCGCGTCGCTCGGGATCGCCTCGGCGCTGCCGACCAGATCGACGTTGCGATCGTGGGGCGTCTCCTCGTGATCCAGCGTCACGTATCGCTGCGCGGCGAACAACTCCCGGTACGGCGCATCGCCGGCGCCGACGTCGAGCACGTCACTGCCCGCGGGCAGGCAACGTGCCTGGAAGGCGACGAACTCGAAGATCGAGGAACGCTCCAGCGGGGCTTCTGCCACAAACGCGCGAAGGCGCTCGGAGCACCCCCTGAGCAGGCTCTCTGCTGAGGCGGAGTTCACGACCGGCAGAAGGCTAGCGTTGCCGGTCACGGGTCGGATGCGCGATGGGCCGGCGCCCGACGGCGACCACCGAGCGCCCGGAACGACGAGTTAGCATGGCGGTCACGATGACGCGACTCGCACGCATGCTCCAGCGCGTGGCCCCGAACGGACGCGCGGCGCCCAGCCGTCCGTCTGACTCGACGGATCGCTTCCAGCGGACGCTCGCGCCGCGCTCGGACGCCGACAGGACGCCGGTTACCGACATCCTCTACAACCGGCTGACCGACGCCGACATCGACGCCGTGGCGACCGCGCTGGCACCCGAGCATCGGTGGATGTGGGACGGTGCCACGCCGGCCGAGCTGCGCAGGGTCACGCTGTCGTTTGGCCTGCTGTATGGGATTCCGGGCGTCATCGAGCACACCGGGCTGAGCCCCGCGACGCCGCCGCCAGATGTCCACTCGATGGTCCACGGCTGGACGACCGAGATCGGTGGCTCCTATTACCTCGCCGACATGGTCTACGACGCGATGCGCGAGATCGACTCCGTGCCGGCGCCCGGTGCCCGGGTGCTTGATTTCAGCTGCTCATCGGGACGCGTGGTGCGCCCGCTTGCAGCTGCGCTGCCCGAGGTGCAATGGCACGGCTGTGACCCGAATGCGCCGGCAATCGCGTGGATGGCCGAGAACGTACCCGCGGTCGCCGTGCAGGTGACGCCGAGCACGCCGCCGTTGCCGTTCGAGGACTCGAGCCTCGATCTCGTCTTTGCGATCTCCGTCTGGTCGCACTACTCGGCGGCCGGCGCGCTCGTCTGGTTGTCCGAGCTCCATCGAGCGGTACGTCCCGGCGGACATGTCCTGCTGACCACTCACGGCCTGCAGGCGTGCGTCTGGTTCACGGTCGACGCGAATCCCGGACTCGCCGCCAAGCTTGGAACGGACTGGATCACCGAGTCCGTCGACCGCCTGACACGTGACGGTCATTGCTTCTGGGACGTGTTCGGCGCTGAAGGTGACTGGGGTGTCGTCGACCCGGAATGGGGCCTCGCGCTGCTCACCCCTGAGTGGCTCATGGAGCAGACGACGCCGGGCTGGTCGGTGCAAACCTATCGCGTCGGCTCCGCGCACGGAAACCAGGATCTCTACCTGCTGCAACGGCAGTGACGGCACGATCCGTCGCCCGCCGGATCAGGTCGGCGGTACGGCCACCGACGACGCTGTCCGCCGCGCAACGATGGAAGGGGTATCTGAGCGCGATCGAACCGGCGCTGGCCGCCGAGGTCCGCCTGCTCCGCTTCGCGGCACCGCCCGTGATCGAGCCCGCCACGCTCGCCGCCGACGAGCTCGTCGTGTGGATCGAAGGAGATGGTGCGGCGGCACAGCGGACACGCGCTTCGCTGCAATTCTCAAGCGTCGCTCCGGCGGCGGTGCTGAGCGGCCAGCTCCAGGACGCGCTGGCGGAAAGCCGGGCGGACCGAGTACTGCTGCTCCGTGCCGGTGACACCGTTGCCCCGCTGGCGCTGGAACGATTGGGTCAGGCTGCGGCGCTGGCCCCGGACGCGACGCTGCTGACCGTCGACGAAGATCACCTGGGTCTTGCGGGCGACCGACGGCTTCCGCACTTCCACCCTGGCCCTTCACCCGATCGGTGGTTGGCGTGCGATGACAGCGGCAGCGCGGTGGTGGTGTCACGCACGGCCGCCGCCGAGCGTCTGAGGGAGATCTCCACGCAAACGGGCTGGCGTCACCAATTGGCCCTCGGACTGGCCGGACCCGGGTCGGCGCACCATGTTCACGTGCCCCTGCTGCTGTGCCACCGTGGTCCCGACGAGGCGATCGAACCGGCGACTCCGTCCGAGGCGATCGGCCGGATCCTCCGTGGCTGGGAACCCGGCGCGACGGTCGAGAACGATGGAGCCATACGTCGAGTTCGACGACCACTGGTTCGCGAACCGCGTGTCGAGATCATCATCTGCTTCCGGGACAAGGCTCGTCTGACCAGACGGTGCGTACGCTCATTGCTCTCCGAAACCGCCTATGAGCGCTACCGCGTGACGCTCGTCGACAACGGCTCGGTCCAGCCCGAGACCGCGGAATTCCTGGCCGGGATCGCCGGCGAACCGCGTGTCCGCGTGGTCCGCGACGATCGGCCGTTCAATTTCGCCGCCCTCAACAACGCCGCGGCGAACGCGACCGACGCGGAGTTCCTGCTGTTTCTCAACAACGACACCGAGGTGGTCGATGGGGAGTGGCTGCACGGTCTGCTCGAGGAGGCCGCGCGGCCAGAAGTCGGCGCCGTCGCGCCGATGCTGCTGTTCGCCGACGGCACCGTTCAGCACGCGGGCGCCGCACTGGGGCTCCACGGCTACGCCGGCCACCCGTTCGCTGGGCTGCAGCCGGACGCCGAGACACCGTTCGGCCGCGCGTCGGGCGGCACTCGCAACTGGCTCGCGGTATCCGCCGCATGCATGCTCATCGAGCGAGCTAAGTTCGAGGCGGTGGGCCGCTTCGATGAGTCGTTCGTCGTGGCCGGCAATGACGTCGACCTCTGCCTTCGGCTGACGGCGGCCGGCTACCGGAGCCTATGCGTGCCCCGTGTCCGGCTCCTGCATGACGAATCGCGATCGAGAGGGGATCACATCGACGCCGGAGATTTCGCGGCGTCGGAGCGCAGCTATGGCCTGTTTCGGACGGTCGGCGACCCGTTCTACAACCCAAGCCTGACCTTACGAGCGACTGATTGCGCGGTGCGGATCCCGGGTGAGAGCGCCTGATGTCGAACGGCACCCTGCCCAGTCGTTTCAACCCGGTCCGCCGGCGGCACATCTGGACGATCGTCAAGCGCGGTCCCACCGAGATCGGCTATGCGTACTTCCGGGCGCGCAGACGTCGGCGCAACATCGCCGACGATGACGTGCTGCTGACCGAGTCAGATCAGCTCGCACTCTCGGGGGCGTTCGACGCCACCGATGAGGCGCTGGATACCAACCGGGCCTTGATCGACCGCTACCTGGCGATGGACTCGTTTCAGGCGCGCAAGGTGATCTGGTTGTTGCCGTTCTTTCATCACGTCTATTTCGGCGGTACTCACACGCTGCTGCGGTTCGCCGAGCAGTTCGCGCGCGTGCACGGGGTGCAGACCCACTTCCACTGCTACGACGTCGGACCCGACCAGTGCGCGCAGATGTCGGCCAAGGTGACGTCGACGTTCCCGGCCTTGGCCAGCGCAACGTTCACCTCGGGAGCGGTTCCGATCTCGCAGTTGCCGGACTCCGATGCGGTGATCGCGACGCTGTGGTCCAGCGCCTATCCGGCGCTGCACATCGAGAACACCCGCGCGAAGTTCTATTTCGTACAGGACAACGAACCGCAGTTCTACCCGGCGGGGTCGGCTTCGGCGATGGTTGAGGAGACCTACCGATTCGGTCTGCCGGGGATAGTGAACACCCCCGGGCTTGCTGACGTATACGCGTCCTACGGCAATCCGGCGATCTCGTTCGTGCCGGCCGTCGACCTGGACCGCTACCACCCTCCCGAACGACGGCGGGATCCGGCCGTGCCGGTTCGCGTGTTCTTCTACGGCCGGTCGCGGTTCGCGCGCAATTCGTTTGGGCTCGGGATCGCATCGCTTGTCCTGCTCAAACGACGGCTGGGTGACCGCGTCGAGATCGTCTGCGCGGGCGAAGACTGGTCCCCGGGGCAGTTCGGGCTCCAGGGTAAGGTGACGAACCTCGGAGTCCTCGCCACGCTCGACGAGGTCGCAGCCTTGTATCGCAGCTGCGACATCGGACTCGTCTTCATGCAGACGAAGCATCCGAGCTATCAGCCGTTCGAGTTCATGGCGTCGGGGATGGCGACGGTCTCGAACATCAACCCGGCGACGAGCTGGCTGCTCCGCGATGACGACAACTGTCTGCTCACGCCCCCGCTTCCGACTCCGACCGCCGAGCGCCTGATCCGTCTCGTCGAGAATCCGGATCTTCGGAGCCGAATTGCCGACGCCGGCCTGCGGGAGGTTCGCCGATACCGCTGGACCGAGCAGATCGAGCGGGTCTGGGCCAAGATCAGCCTCCACGACGGCCAGGCGACCTGGCGCGTCTAGCGGCCCCTCACTGGTGGTCGCTCAGAGCTCCTCGGCGATTCGCGGCGCCTCACGCGCGAACACCAGGAAGCCCACCACGCAGGTCACCGCCGCGATCCCGGCGGGCGCGAGCAGCCAGAGCTTGGATCCCATCAGCGTCGCCGGGCTCTCGCCGCCGATGCCACCCCCGATCATGCAATGGCGCGCCTCCTGGAGAATCGCCGCGAGCGGATTGAACAGGTAGTACCGGGTCGCCGTCCGGCCATGGACGAGCACGCTGTCGATCACGATGAACACCGGGCTGGCGAAATACAGCGCCTGACTGACCACGCCCCAGATCGGCGAGATATCGCGGAATCGCACGTACAAAGCGGACAGCAGCATCGCCAGACCCGCGGTAAAGACAAACAGGAGTGCCATCAGCACCGGCAGGAACAGCCACTTCACGCGTGGTTGGACCCCATAGGCCACCATGAAGATCACGACGACGATCATGTTGAAGACGAGATTGATCCCCTGCGTCGTCACGGTCGCCAACGGAATGACGAGGCGCGGGAAATACATCTTGCGCACGAGGTTCTCGCGCAGGACGACCGACCCCACCGCGGCGCCCGTGCCCACCTGGAAGAAGCTGAACAGGACGATGTTCATCAGGAGCAGCACCGGGAAATCGAGCACGCCCTTGTTGAACTTGACGATCACCGCGAACACCAGGTAGAGCACCCCGAAGAACAGCAGCGGCTGCATCAGCGACCAGATGTAGCCGAGCACGGACCCGAAGTAGGAGAGCTTGTAGTCCTTCTTCGCGATCACCCAGGTCAGGCGCACGAAACGCCGCCAGTCGCCCGAGATCGCCGACGGACCCTTGACCCTGTGTAGTTCGAGCTGCGGGGTGATCATCGGACGATCGCTCGCTGCCGGTCGCGGATCATCGAGCTGCGAGGTGGTCATCGGGCGATCGCTCGCTGCGGGCGATCGCGGATCACACTCGTCTCGTGCTTGAGACCAACGATCCCGACCACGTCCGCGCCGAAGGAGACCAGATCCGTCGCGCGCTCGTGGTGCAGGACGATGTCCAGCCCGGCGGTTCCACGAACGAGCGTGCAGCCGACGTGGTAGCGACCGGCGGACAACCAGTTGATCGCGGACACCGTGACCTCGACCTGCTCGCCGGCGCGCAGGTCCGACATCATTCCGTGGTCCTCTCGCACCCCCAGCGAGAACACCCTGACCGCGTCCTCGTTGGTCACCCACATCGCGATCCCGGGTTGCTCGATCGGCTCGACCGCCTCGACTTTCATGTGCAGTGTGAACGTCTCCGCGTATTCGACCGCATCGACCCGTTCGCCGTCCTCGTTGGTGACCCAGACGTCGATCACCCGTGCGCGGTCGCCGGCAGCGGCGGCGTAGGGCGCAAGGTCGCTGTGCGTCGTCGCGAAGTTCTCGGTCAGGTAGGCGCGTCCGACATCGTGCGGCGCGCCGATGAGCTTGATCGAGCCATCGGAGAGCATCAACGCGCGATCGCAGAACTGCTCGACCAGTCCCATCGCGTGTGTCACCAGGACGATCGTTTTCCCCTCGTGCTTGAGGCGGTAGAAAACATCGAGGCACTTCTGCTGGAACGCGGCATCCCCGACGGCCAGCACCTCGTCGATCAACATCACATCCGGATCGGTGTGGACCATCACCGAGAATGCCAGCCGCACCTGCATCCCGGACGAGTAGTTCTTGAGCTTCTGGTCGACGAAGCCCTCAAGTCCGCCGAACTCGATGATGTCGTCGAACCGGTCGCGGACCACGGCCGGATCCAGTCCCATCATCACGGCGTTGATCTCGACATTGTCCCGCGCGGGGAGGTCCGGGTTGAAGCCCACGCCGAGCTCGATGAACGGAGACAGCTGCCCGGCGACGTCGATCGTGCCGGCGTCGATCCCATAGATTCCCGCCAGGCACTTCAAGAGCGTGCTCTTGCCTGAGCCGTTTCGACCGACGATCCCGAAGAACTCTCCCTGATGCACGTCGAACGAGACCCCCTTCAACACGTGCAGCTCGTTGAAGCGGCCGCGGCGGAACGGATGCAACGCACGTTCCTTGAGCGTGTGAGAGCGATCCTGCGGTATCCGAAACGTCTTGGACAACGCATCGACTCGGATCGCTAGCGGGCCGGTGGACATCGCATCAGCATAGGACTTGGTGTCGACGCGCGAGGGGGTCTGACCGCCTACGGCCAAGCTGGCTTCGAATCCGGACGCATCCAGTAGCCTGGCCGCCCGTGCCCGGCGTTCCGGATTTTGCGCGCCTGCGTCAGCGGCTGTTGCCCGAGAGCGGATGGGCCAAGGTCGCGCTCCTGCTGCTCGTGCTGTTCACCCTGATGCGTAGCGTGCTGTGGGCGTCGGTGCAGCCGGCGTTCTTCGCGCCCGACGAGGACTACCACTGGAACTACATCAACTACCTCGTCGTCAAGCACACCGTCCCGAGCCTCGACAAGGGCGAGTACACGGCCGAGCTCTACGCGACGCAGGTGCTCACCGGCGAGGCGCAGTACTTCTCGGGCCCCCGTACCAAGTATGACGGACACCCCCACCAGATCCTCGGCGAGCTCTCGGCGCTGAACCCCTCACGCACGCCGGCGCTGCCCAAGCCCCGACCCGTGCTGCATCCGCCGGCGTACTACCTGCCGGCGGCAGTGATCGACAAGCTCCTGTGGAGCAAGGTGTCGGTCACCCGGCTGACGGCGATGAGGTGGTACAGCGCCGCGCTCGGGGCGCTCACCGTCTACTTCGCCTACCTGCTCGGCGCGGCGATCCTCGCCCGCGAATGGCAGCGGCTGGCGGCGGCGGCGCTCGTGTCGCTGCAGACGATCATGGCCTTCTCGGCCTCGACCTTGACCAACGACGTGGGGGTCGCGGCTGCGCTCACCGCCACGCTCGCGTGGTGCGCCTGGATGCTCCGGAGCCCGCCCTCGCGAAGACAGGGGATCGGGCTCGGGATCCTGTTCTCGATCGCGATCATGGTCAAGGCGACGATGTTGTCGCTGGTGATCATGATCGCGGTGACCGTGCTGCTGCAGTGGCGGACGTTCCCGGGCCATCGACAGCAGCTGAAGGAGATGCTCGCGTGGATGATCGCGATCCCGCTGGTGCTCACCGGCTGGTGGTACGCGCTGCTCCTGATCAACACCGGCTCGCTCCTCGGCGAGCGCGGCAGCCTCGTCGCCGCCCACGGGCCAGGCCCCGGCATCACGCACGCCCCAGCGATCGCCTGGGAATGGCTGAACGACATCTACCGCGGCTACTGGTTTGACTACAACGACTTCGAGGTTCGTACGAGGGACATCTGGTTCTGGGCACCGCTCGCCGGGATGGTGATCACGGCCGCCGGGTTCGTGTTGCTGTGCATACGGCGCGGGAGGCGGCTGTTCCTGCCCGAGGACACGGAGATGCGAGCGGTTCTGGTGCTCGTCCTGACGGCGCTCGTGCTGCTGCTCCCGCCATGGGCCTTGGATACGCTGCGCGGCGTCCGGGGCCTCCCGTTCGTCACCGCGCAGGCGCGTTTCCTCGCCCCCGCGTACCCGGGGCTCGCGGTCGTCGCGATCCTCGGGCTTCGGGAGCTGACCAAGGGCGTGCGCAGACTGTTCGAAATCGCGGTCGCGGTCCTGGTCGCGGCCAACTTCGTGCTCTTCTGCCACACGTGGGTGGTGTGGACGCTGGAGCGCTTCTACGGACCGATCCACGGCCACTGGATCCGCGCTCTGCTCCACGCCTCCTACGACAAGCCCGCCTTCATCACGCAGTGGTCGTTGCTGGCCTTCGGGCTCGGCGCAGTCACGTTCTTCGTGGCCGGCTATCTCGTTGCCGTCGTCGGCGCGGTGCGCGAGAGCCGGCGCTCCGGGCCGGCGGTGCGCTACGCGCGACCGCCGAGCATCGCGGTCACCGCGCGCCAGTAGATCCGGAGGAGCACCCGCGCCGAGCGGGACCGTCCGAGCGACCCGAAGTAAGGCGAGTCCAGCTCGGGCGTCAGCGCTTGCGCGAACGTCGCCGCGGTGATCGCATCGGCGGCGTGGATCAGGCGACGCTGGCGCGCGAGCGAGGGGATGCGGCGCAGGACATCGGCGGTCGCCAACACCTTCATCGAAGCCCACCCACCGCGCGCCGCCAGCACCCAGACCGCCAGCTCGGTGACCGCCAACGCCGGCGCGACGGCCAGCAGCAGCGGGCCCGGATAGGTCCGCACGATCGTCGCCCAGCGGTTGCGCTCCAGCAGACGCCACTTGAGCTGCCCCTTGTCGAACTCGTAGGCATGCGTCACACGCGCGGCCGGAATGACGGCGAGTTTGCCGCCCAATAACCGCAACCTCAGCGACAGATCAACGTCTTCGCAATACATGAAGAAGTCCTCCGCGAATCCGCCGAGCCGGCACCAGGTCCGCAGCGGAAGCGCCAGGCACGCGCCAGACAGGAAACCGACCTCGGTCGGATCCCGAGGCGCATCGGCGATCGGCTGGCCCATCTGTCCGGCCCAGCCGAGGCCGGTGAAATGAAGGACCCCGCCACTGGTGTTGATCTCGGATCCGTCCTGGAGCGTTACGAGGCCCATCCACGCCGCCCACTCCCCACCCCACGGCGCCCGGATCGCATCCGACCACCCGGGGCCGACGAGCACGTCCGGGTTCAGGAGCACGAGCAGCTCGCCGCCGGCCTCCCGAGCGCCCGCGTTCGCACCCGCCGCGAACCCGAGGTTGACCCGGCTTGCGACGAGCCGCGCTCGCGGAGCGATGCCGGCGAGTTCTTCGACGAGCCCATCGGAGGAGGCGTTGTCGACCACGATGAGCTCGTCGTCGGGACCGAGCGCAGCGGCCAGGGCCGGCAGCGTTCGACGCAGATCGCTCAACGAATCGTGGGCGACGATGACCGCCGTCAGCGAAACGCGCGCCATGGGCGCGGTCATACTAGTGGCGGCCGATGGATGTGAGCACTCCAACATTCCTCGCCGTCGTACCCGCCTACAACGAGGCCGGATCGATCGCCAAGGTGATCGGCGCGCTGCACGAGCATGCGCCCGGGTTCGACGTGATCGTGGTCGACGACGGGTCGACCGACGAGACCGAAGCTCGTGCCCGCGAGGCTGGCGCGATGGTCCTGCGAATGCCGTTCAACCTCGGGATCGGCGGTGCCGTCCAAGCCGGCTTTCTGTACGCCCGCGAGAACGCGTATGACTACATGGCGCAAGTCGACGGCGACGGGCAGCACGAGCCGTCCGAGCTCGGACGTCTGGTCTCGAAGTTGTGCGAGAACCCGCACCTCGACATGGTCTGTGGCTCTCGGTTCATCTCGGACACGACCAGTTACGACGCGCCGCTCAGCCGTCGAGCCGGGATCCGGATGTTCGGGTTCATGCTCTCCAAGATCCTGCGTCAGCCAATCACCGACCCGACCTCCGGTTTTCGCCTCTACAACGGTCGCGCGATTGGCCTGTTCGCTCGTGACTACCCTCACGACTATCCCGAGGTCGAAGCCGTGTTGATGCTCCATGCCAACCGGTTGCGGATGACGGAGGTAGCGGTGCAGATGCGTCATCGCGAGACGGGCCGGAGTTCGATCACGACGATGCGGTCCGCCTACTACATGATCAAGGTATCGCTGTCGCTGCTGGTGGGTCTGTTGCGCCGCCGGGCGGTCGTCGACTCAGGAGGGCCGGCCGCGGTGTCGGCGACCCGGGCGATCTGATGCACTTCGGCGCGCAGCTCGCCTCGATCGTGTTCGCCGCGCTCGTGTTCGGGCTGGTGTTCGAGATGGTCCGTCGTCGCCATCTGCACGAGCGCTACGCGATCCTCTGGCTCGCGGCCGCGTTCGCCCTGCTCGTGCTCGCGATCTGGACAGGTTTGCTCAAAGCGCTCTCGGACCTGGTCGGGATCAAGACCCCGTCGAACGCGTTCTTCGTCGTCGCGTTCGGGTTCCTGTTGCTGCTCGTGCTGCATTTCTCGAGCGTCGTGTCGAAGCTCTCCGACGAGACGCGGGTGCTCGCTCAGCGCCTGGCGCTCGTCGAACAGCGACTGCACGCCGACGATCACGTCGATCGGCGCGGGCGCGATCGCCGCGCCGATGCCTCCGAGCAGCGCCTCGATGACTCGATGCTCGAGGTTCCGGAACGCACCAGGGCCGGATCCACCCTTGACTGACGGGTCGAGTGCGAGCTCGCCCGATGACACCGATCGGCAAGGGCTCAAGCGGCGCATCAGGCTGATCGTCAGCGTCGTCGGCCCGCTGCTCGTGGTCGGGGTGCTCGCCTACCTGCTCGCGAGCAAGGGCAGCCAGATCGAGCAAGCCATCCGGCGCACGAGCGTCGGCGAGCTCGTGCTCGTCACCGCGCTCGCGCTGGTGACGCTGGTCGCGCGCACGGAGGCGGTGGTCGCCTGCCTGAACGCGATGGGCAGCCGTCCATCACGCGTCGACATCCACGCGTCCAACTCGCTGACGTTCCTGGCGGCGCTGATCAACCACTACGTCTCGAGCATCGTGCGCGCCGCGCTGATGCAACGGATCGACCCCGAGCGCTCGCCGACGATCCTGCAGATGGTGATGGTCGACACCTCGACGACGCTGATCGAGGCGCTGGTCGTCGCGGTCCTGATCGTGATCTCCGCAAGCGCGCTGAACCTGGCCTGGTGGATCCCGGTGCTGATCGTGCTCGCCGGGGTCGCCGGCATCGCGATCGCGCTCGAGGCGCGACGGCGGTTCTCGCACCTGTCGCTGTTCAGAGGGCTGGACGTGCTCGCCCACTCGCGCCAGCGCACGGTCGTCGGCGCCCTGATGCTGTTGGTGATCGCCGCGCAGGTGATCCGGACGCTGCTGGTCCTGCAGTCGGTCGGTCTGAGGCCCTCGCTGCTGCAGGCGGTCGCCACGTTCGTCGCGGCCGGAGTGCTGTCGAGCCTGTTCGCCGGGCCCGGAGCCGGCACCGCGGGCGGCCCGCTGCTCGTGTTCGGCCAGAACCACCTGGCCGCGTCGGCGGCCGCCGGGCTCGAGCTGTCGGCGACGGCGCTCGCCGCCGGAATCATCTACGCGATCGTCGGCGGTCCGGTGTTCCTGTCTCGGTGGCGGAGCGTGACGGCGTAAGCGCGCCGGCGCTCCCTTCCTGTCGCGCCTGCGGCGGACCGTTGTCGCTCGCCCCCGCGCTGGTAGCGCCCGACCGGATGCATCAGATCCCGGGACGCTGGGCGATCCACCGCTGCGGCGCATGTGGATCGGGGACGACCGTGCCGATCGTCGCCGAGGATGAGCTCGGCGCGTTCTACCCGGATTCCTACGCGCCGTTCGAGACACCGAGCGGGCTGGTCGCCCGGGCGATGGCGGGGATGCAACGCCGGCGTGACCGGCGCTTCCCGCTGTCAGCGCTTGACGCCGGCCACGGGCCGGGCACGCTGCTCGACGTTGGCTGCGGTCGCGGCGACCTTGCCGCGTCCTGGCTGGCGGCCGGCTGGACCGTGCTCGGCGTCGAACCATCGCCCCAGGCGGCGGCGGTGGCGAGTCGCCGCGGCGCCCCGATCGTCGGCAGCACCCTGTCAGACGCTCGACTCGAGCCGGAGTCCCTGGACGCGGTCGTGTTTCGCCATTCGCTCGAGCACGTGGTGGATCCACGCTTGGAGCTTCGACGGGTGGCGGCGGCATTGCGGCCGGGCGGGAGGCTCGCAGTGATCGTCCCCAACTGGGGCTCGTGGCAGCGACGGGCGTTCAAGGCTCGGTGGTTCCCGCTGGAGCTGCCCCGCCACCGGACCCACTTCACCGCCGCCGGCCTGCGCGCGGCGATCGAGTCCGCCGGCCTGCGACCGATCGACGTCGTGCCGGCGACGCCGTTCATCACGACCACCTGGAGCGTTCAGTTCGCGCTCCTGGACCACCTGGTGACCGAGCGCGGCGGCGCGCTGCTCGCCGGGTATCTCGCGTCGGTTCCGGTCTCGCTCGTGACACGGCTGCTCGACCTGACCCTGCGCAGCGGCGACTTCCTGCACGCCGCGGCCGTCAAGCCGTAGCGCGCCGCGCCTCAGAGCGTGGCAAGTACGCGGCGCAGGCCGTCGCGCAGCTGCACCTGCGGCGCCCAGCCCAGGTCGCGCTTGGCCCGGCTGACGTCCAAGCAGCTGCGCATGATCTCGCCCGGGCGCGACGGCGCGAACTGAGGCTGCAGTGGCGCCTTGCCCGAGACCTCGTTGAGCGCCTGCACCAGGTCCAGCACCGAGGTCTCCTGGCCGTGACCGATGTTGACCGGACCTGTCAGGTCCGAATCAGCGGCGAGCAGGTTGGCCGTCACCACGTCTGAGACCTCGACCCAATCCCGGGTCTGGCGGCCGTCGCCGTAGATCGTCGGCGTCTTGCCTTCGACCACGTGGCCGCAGAAGATCGCCACGACACCGGCCTCGCCGTGGACGTCCTGGCGGGGTCCGTACACGTTGCCGTAGCGCAGCGACGCGCTCGAGATGCCGTGCAGGCGCGTGTACAGGCCGCAGTATCCCTCCGCCGCCAGCTTGCTCTGTCCGTACGGCGCCATCGCGGCGATCTCGTAGGTCTCGGGCGTCGGCAACAGCTCGGCGTCGCCGTACAGCCCGCCGCCCGTCGAGGTGTTGATGATCCGCCGAACGCCTGCTTTGCGCGCGGCTTCGAGGACCGCGATCGTGCCCAGCACGTTGATCGACGCGTCCAGAGCCGGATCGCCGACGGCGACCCGGATGTCGATCTGCGCGGCCATGTGGAACACGACCTCGGGCCGTGCCTGCTCGAACACGTCGTCCACCGCCGCGGCGTCGCGGATATCCACGACGTGGAGACCGGCACCCGCCGCGCTGGCGGCGTCCAGGTTCTCCCGTTTCCCGGTCGAGAGGTTGTCGACCACGGTGACCTGATCGCCGCGCTCCAGCAGCGCGTCGACCAGGTTGGAGCCAATGAATCCAGCGCCGCCGGTGACGATCGATCGCATCGGCCGGACTCTACGAGAACTGACGATCGAGTAGGTTCAGAGTGTCTGTTCCCCCGATTAGCGGGTGATTCGTTGCCTGCGACCTCAACTTCGTAACTTCTTGGCGCGATCTCCGTTTAGGTCCGTGTGGATCGAGAAAGCCATCCTCTGAGAGCTCAATTGCTCAGCCCCGCCGCCCATCACCGACGCTCGGTCCGAGCTCCCGTCCCGGTGGTCGCGCGTCCCGACGCCGTCGACGTGCTCGGCATTCCGGTGAGCGTGATCGACTACGAGCAGGCGCTCGCGTGGATCGAGGACACGATCGCAGCACGCGAGCGCGGCTTCGTCTGTGTCTCCAACGTCCACGCGGTGATGGCCGCCGCCGAGGATCCCGGCCTGCGCGAGGCGCTGCTGCGCTCATCGATCAACGTCCCCGACGGAATGCCGCTCGTCTGGGCGATGAACCTGCTGGGGGAGTCGCTGCGCACGCGCGTCTACGGGCCGGAGCTGATGGCCCGGGCCTGCGCCCGTGCGGCTCGCTCCGGTGAGCGGTTCTATCTGTACGGCGGACGCAACCAGGGGGCGCTCGCGCAGCTCGCGCTCAACCTCCGCCAGCGGTACCCGGGGATCAAGATCGTCGGCGGCTACTCGCCCCCGCACCGGCCGTTGACCGACGAGGAGCGCGGCTCGACGATCGAGGACATCAACGCTGTGTCCCCCGATGTGGTGTGGGTCGGGATCGGCGTCCCGAAGCAGGAGAAGTGGATGTTGGACGTCCGTCCCGAGCTCGAGGCCCCGGTCCTGATCGGCGTCGGCGCGGCATTTGACTTCCACGCCGGCCTCGTCCCGCAGGCGCCCCCGTTCTTGCAGGAATCCGGCTTGGAATGGGCCTACCGGCTGGCGCACGAGCCGCGCCGTCTGTGGCGTCGCTATACGCGCTACAACCCACGCTTCGTGCACGCGTTCACGCGCCAACTGGTCGCGCACCGTCGCGCCCAGTCACGCGCCGACTAGGACTGACCGCCCGCGCGTCGCGATCCGGGGCTGCCGCCCGGGGCGGACGCCAGAATCGCCGACATGCCCCCACCGCCGGTCGCATCGATCCTGATCCCAACGCGCGGCCGTCCGTCATACCTGGATGTGGCGCTTGAGTCGATCGTGCCGCAGGCTCGGTCGCTGGGGGCCGAGGTGCTCGTCGTCAACGACGGCGGCGGGCCGGCGGTCGCCGCCGTCGCCGAGCGCCACGGGGCTCGGACGCTGCCGGCGCCCGCCCCCGGTGGAGTCAATGTCGCCCGCAACGCTGGAATTGCCGCCGCCGCGGCGGACCTGATCGTGCTTGTCGACGATGACGTGCAAGCACCGCCCGGGTGGCTCGCCGCGCTCCTTGAGGGGGTCGATGCCGCTCCAGGTTCCGACGTCTTCGGCGGACCGATCCGAGCCCGGCTGGAGGGCGGAGGTCCACGCTCCTGCGGCCGCGAAGGACCGCCGATCACGTCCCTGGATCTCGGCGACGTCGATCGTGACACCAAGCTGGTGTGGAGTGCGAACATGGCGCTGCGCCGCCGGGCACTCGAGCTCGCCGGCCCGTTCGATGAGTCGATCTCCGGTCCGACGGCTGGCTCGACGGTCCAGACCACGGCACGCTGGGACTCGCGTGGCGACGAAGAGGAATGGGAGCGGCGCTACCGCGCCCGTGGTGGGACGATCCGCTACGTCGCCGCCGCCGGTCTCGATCACCGACGCACGCCCGCCGACTCGCGGCTGCGCACGCTCGCTCGGGCGGCGTACAGCCAAGGTCGGCGGTCGCGACGGTTCGACGTCTACAAGCGGACTCCTCCTTCACTCGCCGGTGAGCTGAGGACACTGGCCGGCTGCATCTGGCACATCTTCCGTCGCCGGTGCCTGAACGGCGTGATCCTCACCGCACACTCGAGCGGACGCGCGGTCGAGGCGTTCGGTGAGATGCGGTGAGCGACGACGACTTCCTGTCCGGGACGTCGGGCCAGGTGTGGGGGATCCGCGCCACCTCGCGGGCGGTCGCCGCCGACCTGGCGTGCAATGCGGCCGCGCTCGTCACGCTGGAGCCGTGGCGGGTTCGGCGGGCGGCCCAAACGTGGCCGAGGCGACGTGTGCTGGCGCTGGCGGTGCAACGCGACGACGTCCCGAACGTGCTCCCGGCCGCCCGTGCCGAGCTGCTGCGGTCCCGTCACGACGTCCGGTTCGAGTCGACGCTCGTGGGCGAACGTGGCAAGTTCGAGAACCTCGACCTGCTGCTGGAGCGGATTCCGGTCGACGGGGTCGACTGGCTGCTGATCGTCGACGACGATGTCGAGCTGCCGCGCGGCTTCCTCGACGAGTTCGTCTTCCTGGCCGAGCGGTTCGATCTGGCGATCGCCCAGCCGGCGCACCGCTGGCGCTCGCACGCGGCCTGGAGCGTGACGCGCCGGCGGCCGTTGTCGGTCGTGCGCGAGACCGCGTTCGTCGAGATCGGCCCACTGTGCGCGCTGCGCTCGCAGACGTTTCAGACGGTGCTGCCGTTCCCGGTGCTGAGGTTCGGTTGGGGTCTGGACGCACACTGGTCGGCGCTCGCGCGGTCCCATGGGTGGCGCCAGGGCGTGGTCGACGCGACCCCGATCCAGCACGGTCTGCGCCGCATTGCCAGCTCGTATGACCCGGCCGACGCGATCGCGGAGGGACGTGAGTTCCTCTCGGACCATTCGTACACGCCGGCGGCGCAGGCCAACCGCACGCTCGTCACCCACCGCAGCTGGCGATGAGGGTCGCGATCGTCGCCGAGTACTACCCGCGCGCGGCCGACCCGACGCTCGGGATCTGGGCGCATCACCAGGCGCGCGCCGCGCGCGATGCCGGCGCGGACGTCCGTGTGATCGTGCTGCACCGACCGCTGCCGCCGGTCGCCGCCGTGCGCGGGCGTCGCTCCGGGTCGGCGCGGGGCACACTCGATGCCACCCAGAGTGCGCTGGCCGCCGCGCGGACGGCGGCCTCCCAGCCCTCCACCGCGACGCTTGACGGGATCTCGGTCGACTATCTGCGCTATTTCTCGCCGCCGCGCGGGCGAAGCTACGCCCGCTGGGGCGCATGGGCCGCGCCGCAGCTGCGACGCGCGCTGCGCCGCTTGAGCTCCGAGTTCCCGTTCGACCTCGTCCACGCCCATTACGCGGTCCCGGCCGGGGACGCCGTGCGCCGGGCGGTGCCGGGCGTCCCGCTCGTCGTCTCGGTCCACGGCGGCGACGTGCTCGGGCCGCATTCCGGCGCACGCTCCGTAAGCGCGACGTTCGCGCACGCCCGGCTGGTGCTCGCCAACAGCGCCGGGACGGCCCGCCGCTGCCGTGACCGCGGCGCGCGCGATGTTCGGGTCGTGCATCTGGGGACCGATCCCCCCGCGTCGCCGGCGCCCGATCCGACGACGCCCACGCTGGTGACGGTCGGAAACCTGATCGAGCGCAAGCGCATCGCGGACGTGATCCGCGCTGTGGCGCTGCTCGCAGGCGCGTCGCCACAGCTGCGCTGTGTGATCGTCGGCGACGGCCCGGAGCGGGGCGCGCTCGAGGCGCTGGCATCGTCACTCGGTGTCGGCGACCGGGTCGCGTTCCTGGGCCGGCTCGCGCCGCCCGCGGCGGTCGCCGCGGCGCGCGATGCATCCCTGTTCGTGCTGCCGAGCGTCGACGAGGCGTTCGGCGTCGCATACGTGGAGGCGATGGCGGCCGGCGTTCCCGCGATCGGGTGTCGCGGCGAGGACGGCCCGGAGGAGATCACCGCAGCCGGCGGCGGGATCGAGCTGGTGGCGCCGCGTGACCCGGCCGCGCTGGCAAAGATCATCGACGCGCTGCTGTCTGACCGCGCGCTGCTGGACCGGATGCGCGCCGACGCGCGTGCGACCGTGCTGCGCTCGTTCACCTGGGAGCGATGCGGCCATGAGACGGTCGGCGCCTACGAGGAGGTCCTGCGTGGCTGAGCGGCCCGGCTCCGAGCCCCGCATCTCTGAGCAGCCCCGCTCAGAGCCCCGCATCTCTGAGCAGCCCGGCTCAGAGCCCTACGACCCCGACAACCTGCTCGACCGCCACTCCAGCCGGCTGACCCTCGAGCACCACTACGCGCTGATGCAGGCGCGTGAGCGCGAGCTGGTGGATCGGCGATTGCGGCTGTCCGGGGGCCGGGTGCTGTCGGTCGGCGCCGGCTGGCATCCGGGGCGACATCTGTTCCCCGCACCGGAGTTCGAGCTGGTCGCCGCCGACGCCGACCCGGCGAAGGTCGCCGGGCTGCTGGAGACCGGCCGCGCCGATCAGGCGGTCGTCGGCTACGCGGGCCGGCTCGGGCTCGCGCCACGCTCGTTCGACGTCGTCCTCTACCGCTTGGTGCTGCACCACATCGCCTACAAGGAGCCTCTGGCGCCGTGCTTCGCCGAGGCCGCGGTCCTCTTGGCTCCGCGGGGCGCGCTCGTCGCGATCGAGCCCGGGCTATGGCACCCGGTCGGCGCAGCGCTCGCCGCTGCCAACCGGGTCGGCCTCGGGACCCGCCTGCACGGCACGCCGGACGATGTGCCGCTCTCTCCGCGCCGACTGCTCGACGAGGCGCGCGCGGCCGGGCTTTCAGCCGAGTTGCACGCTGTGACATATGCGTGGCGGCGCCTGCCACCGGCCGCGCAGCGGGCGGTCGGCGCGCTCGATCGGCCGCTCGGCTCCAGGGGTCGCTCCGCGCGCGTGGGCCACACGCTCATGCTGATCGCGCGGGCCGATCGGAGAGCATGAGAACCCTTATGCAGCGATGGGGAGTGCCGGTAGCCTCACCCGCTGTGTCATCCGCAGCGACTGCGTCCCCCGGGGCCGGGTCGGCGGGCTCGCCGGCGGGCGACCTATCCGCCGCGACGCCGCGACGACCGTCACCAGATGTCCCGCTGGCGCTGCTGGTCGCGGCGGCGCTCGTGGCGCTGGCGATGATCAGCGGAGGCGGCGTCGACGACCTGTTCGCCACCGCCGGCAACACCTGGAGCGAGATCGCCGTGACGGTGCTCGGCGCGGCCACCGTCGGCGTCGTGCTGATCATCGGCCCGCCCGGGCGCCGATGGGGCCTGGTCAGCGTCCTGCTGATGACCGCGCTGACCGTGGTCGAGGGCCTCTCGATCGCCTGGTCATACCTCCCGGACAGCTCCTGGCTGGCCACGGGCCAAGCGGTCTCCTACCTGGCGGCGTTCGCCGCCGCCGTCGGCCTGGCGCGCGTCGCGCCCAGCCGGTGGCCGGCCTTGCTGGGCGGCTTCGCGATCGCGATGACGGCCCTGTGCGGATGGTCGCTGCTGGTCAAGGTGTTCCCTTCGACGCTCGCATCCGGAAATCTCGCCGGCCGCCTGCAGGCCCCGTTCGGGTACTGGAACGCGATCGGACTGTGCGCGGCGCTGGGCCTTCCCGCATGCCTGTGGGCCGGCGCACGACGCGATCGGGGCAGAGCGCTGGCGGGCCTGGCAGCACCGGCGCTCTGCCTGCTGCTCGCGGTCGACGTGCTGTCCTACTCGAGGTCCGCTGACGCCGCGGGGGCGATCGCCGTCGCGCTGTGGCTGATCTTCGTGCCGCTGCGGCTTCGCTCGATCGTGATGCTGGCGATCGGCGCCGTCGGAGCCTCCGTGATCAGCGCGTGGATGCTCACCCATACCGCTCTCAACCACGACAACGTCGCGATCGCGGCGCAGGACCACGCCGGCCACACGTTCGGGATCGTGATCGGGATCGTGCTGATCCTCGTCACCGTGAGCGGGCTCTGGACCGCACGGGCGATGGACCGCGTCTCCGTGCCCGCGACCGTAAGGCGACGGACCGGCTGGGCGCTGGTCGCGTTGCTCGTGCTCTGCGCGCTCGGTGCGGTCGGCGCGGCAGCAGCCTCCGCACGCGGACTGACCGGCGAGATCTCACATTTCTTCAGCGAGCTGACCTCGACCAATTCGCACGTCTCAGCCAGCGCCGCGAGCCGCGTGTTCCAGTTCGGCTCGAGTCGCCCCACCTACTGGCACGAGGCGATCCACGTCGGTGAGCACGCGCTGTTCAAGGGCGTCGGGCTGCTCGGATTCGGCGCGGCGCGCCTGCGCTACACGACCGACCCGAGCGTGGTCGGCGAGGCCCACAGCTACGTGTTCGAGATATTCGCCGACCTCGGCCTGCTGGGTGTCGCGATCACGTTCGCGCTCCTGGCGTCGTGGCTGGTGGCAGCCTCCCGGCCGCTCGCGGTCAGGCTCCGGGCTTCGGTGCTCGATCGCACGCGGTCCGCCGAGCGTGAGGGCATGGTCGCGCTCGCGGCGATCGTCGTCGCATTCGGCATTCAGTCGACGCTCGACTGGACCTGGTTCTTCTCGGGCGTGACGGTTCCGGTCCTCTTGTGCGCCGGCTGGCTGGCCGGACGCGGCCCGCTGGTCGCACCGGCTGGTGCACCCGCCCGTGGGCCGACCAAGATCGGCCTGCTCGATCGTCTGGCGGCCAGACCAGCTGCCGCCGCGACCGTCGTGCTGCTGGTCGCGGGCACCTTGCTGATCGCCTGGATGCAATGGCGTCCGCTGCGGTCGGCACAGCAGCTGAGTCGCTCCGAGGCCGCCAACAGCACCGCGCTGGCGTTCCCGCTCGCGCGCAGCGCGACCAGCGAGGATCCGCTCTCGATCGCACCACTCGCCTGGCTGTGCACCCTTCAGATGGATCTCGGAAACGTGCCGGGCGCGCGTGCCGAGCTGGTGAAAGCGCGGCAGCTGCAGCCCCAGAATCCGGTCACCTGGCTGAACCTCGCCGTGTTCGACTTCCACCACCGGCGGATCGCCCAGGCCCTGCCGGAGTTCGAGCGCACGATCGCCCTGGACCACACGCCGGACCCGACCAGCGCGACCGCGATCTTCGGAGCGGCTCAGTCGCGGGCGATCCTTTCGGGCACGCAGTCCGCCTTGCCGAACGCGTCCTACTGCCTGCCGTAGCCGGCCGCGACGCAGCCGTGCCTCATCGCGTCGCCGAGGCCAGCAGCAGCCGGCCGCGACGCAGCCGTGCCTCATCGCGTCGCTGAGGCCAGCAGCAGCCGTCTGAGCAGCGGTGGCCCGCCCGCGGCCCGGAGCTCGGTCCCCGCGAAGCCGAACTCGGCCAGCAGCCGGCGCAGCGACTTGGCGCTGTAGAGGTGCAGATGATCCCCAAGCGGCTCCGAGTAGCGCTCGATCCCGCCGATCGCCAGCCGCAGCCTCCCGTGGTTGGGCGTCGTCACCAGCAGCCGCCCGCGGGGCACGAGCACCCGCCTGACCTCCGACAACCAGCGCGCGGTGTCGGCGACGTGCTCGATCACCTCGGTGGCCCAGACGACATCGAACGATCCGTCGTCGAGCGGCAACGCCCCGTCGATCGGCGTCAGCGTGAACGTCAGCTGCGGATGGCGCGCACGGGCCCGTCGCAGTGCCGCCTGCGCCACATCGACGCCGACCACGCTCCCGGACGCACCGGCCGCGTCCGCCAGCACCCCGGACAGGGCGCCGTCCCCGCACCCCAGGTCCAGCACGCGGTCACCCGGGCGCACGTTGTCGCGAGCGAACCCGGTGCGCAGCTCCAGGTCCGGCGGCTCGGAGCGCTCGGGCAGGCGCTCCCACAGCTCCTCGTAGTAGTCGCGCACGGGCGGTCAACGTAGCGGCTCCGGCAGCACCGTCGAATACCCCGCCTGCACCGTCGAATGCCCCGCCCGCACGGTCGAATGCCCCGCTTGCACCGTCGAATGCCCCGCCCGCACGGTCGAATGCCACGCCCGCCGTTCAGTTCGAGCGCCGGCGCGCCTCGTCGACGCGCCGCGACGTCGGTGGCACGACGACGATCGTGCATTCCCCCACCGCCAGCTCGGACTCGACCGGCAAGCCCGGCAGATCCCACAGGTACATGCCGATCGCCTCGGCCAGCGCGTCGCGCAGCTCGCTCAGCGTTCGGCCTGACGCGGAGCATCCCTGGAGCTCGGCGACCTCGGACCAGAAGGCGCCTGACTCTCGCGTGACGACGACCGTGAGCTCCATCGCTGTGCCTCCGTGGGTTTGATGCCTGCGTGCTTGAGTATCTGGTCCGGCATGCGCCAACGTACGCGCCGAAAGGGGGTCGTCTGGCCCGCGCGGCGCCGATTGGCACACGGCCGTCGCAGACCGCGACGAAGTCGTGACATGCGGACGTGACGAGGGCGTCAAACTGATCGTGAGATGAGCGCTGACCGCCCGGACACGGACCTCCGATTCACCGACGCTCCGTCGCCGCTCCGCGTCGGCCACAAGATCATCGTGCCCGGCTCACGGCTGGAGGATCTGCCGGCGCGGCTCGAGGGCGCCACCTGGGACATGGTCGAGCTCGACGTGCTCTCGCACGGTGACCGCCTCGTGATCGCACACCATCCCAGCGACCTCGAGCAGGAGATCCTGATCGACTTCGCCGACGCGCTGACCGCGCTCGGAGAGCTGCTGCCCGAGCACGTCGGGCTCAACGTCGATATCAAGGCGACCGGCTACGAGACCCTGGTGGCAGACGCGATCGGCGCCGCCGGTCTGGCGGATCGCACGCTGATCTCGACGATGGAGATCGACAGCCTGCTGGTGCTGCGACGCGTCGCGCCGCAGCTGCGACTCGGGCTCTCGGTGCCCAAGGCCCGCCGCAACTATCTCGCCCACCGGCTGACCAGGCCGGCCGCGTACGCGATGCTGGAGTACCTGCGCCGGACGCTTCCGGCCAAGCTCGAGCCGACGCTCGAAGCCGGGATGGTCGACGCGATCATGGCCCACTGGGGGGTCGTCACGCCCCGCCTATCCGAGGTCGTTCGCCGCCACGGCCGCGAGCTCTACGTGTGGACGGTCGACGATCACCGCCGGCTGCCGCTGCTGACGCGGCTTGGCGTGACCGGCGTGATCACCAATGACCGGCTGCTGTTCGCCCGGGCGGGTCTGGAACCGACCCAATAAACCCTCAGCGCGGGCCTGCACGTGCCGCGACCTGCCGCGAGCGATTGCCCGGGCGAGCCCGCCGATCCATGCTGCTGAGCCAGCCGTGGGATATCGCTTTCACCTGCCGCGAGCAATCGCCCACGCGGCCCGCCGATCCATGTAGCTGAGCCCGCCGTGGGATATCGCTTTCACCTGCCGCGAGCGATCGCCCACGCGCGGCCGACGCTGGCGGCGTCGAGCCGCTGCGCGCTCAGCGGTCGGACCCGGGAGCGCGTCCCTCAGGGCGTGCAGACCACCGCGAGCAGTGCCGACCGCTCTGAGAGGTGCGACCGCGGCGCCGGCGCCGGTTTCACCGGTCCAACCATGGCAATCCACTGCGGCTCCACCGCAGCAACTCGCCAAGGTTCGCATCGCACAGCGGGCAATTGGCCGGTTCGGAGGGTCGCCTCGCCCCGCTGGCTCAGCGGTGGGACCCGGAGTCCGCCCCGTCCCCGCGCACTCACGGTCCGACGCCACGAGCGCCGCACCACGCAGCGCTCAGCGGTGGAGCGCCGAGGCGCCGTATCCCCGGGCGCTCAGTGGTCGGGCGTGGGGGCGCGGCGGGCCATCTCGATCTCGCCGCTGCCCACCTCGTGCCCGTGCTCGCACCGCAGCTCCGCGTGCACCGGCGCGCCGCAGTCGCGATGGCGCAGCTGGACAGGCCCGCCGTCCTCGGCCAGCCAGCGGTCGCCCCACTGCATCAGCGCGGCCAGCGCCGGGAACAGGTCGGCGCCCATCTCGCTGAGCCGGTACGCGTAACGGGTCCGCTGCCCCGGCTCCTGATATGGCTCGCGCACGAGCAGCCCGTGGCCGACGAGCTCCTTGAGCCGCGCCGCAGTGACCGGGTCCGAGATCCCGACCCTGTCGGCGAAGTCGTCGAACCGCTCGGTTCCGTAGAACGCCTCGCGCAGCAGCAGGAACGCCGACCTCGTGCTGACGATCTCGAGCGCCTTGGCCAGCGAGCAGCGTTCTGCCCGCCATCCCGATCTCGGATTCAGCTCCCCGGTGAGCTCCACCGCGTTGGTCATCAACCACACTATAGCTGACTTTTGCGTATCTAAGTCAGTATGCTAGGGTGCTGACATCGGTTCAGCTAAGTCAGCCCCGAGACAGATCCTCAGAACGCCCGTGACCTGCGCAGACGCCGACCCGGAGGCATGAAACGTGTCCCTGACCACCAAGTTGCCCACCCGCCGCGGCGATGCGTCGTCGACGATGGTGCTCGTGATCGTCTGCGCGGGCGTCGTGCTCGCCAGCCTCGACCTGTTCATCGTCAACGTCGCGCTGCCGGACATCGCGCGGGATCTCCACACGTCGAACCTGGCCGACCTCTCCTGGGTGCTGAACGCGTACGCGATCGTGTACGCGTCGCTGCTGGTCCTGTTCGGCCGTCTTGCCGAGAGCCGCCGGCGTGAGAACGGGTTCCTGCTGGGAGTCGTCGTGTTCACGGCCGCATCGGCCGCCTGCGGCGCCGCCTCCAACCTGACGACGCTGATCGTGTTCCGGATCGTGCAGGCGGCAGGCGCGGCATTGCTGACCCCGACCTCCCTGAGCCTCGTGCTGGCGACGACGGCCCCTGAGAAGCGTCACTCGGCCGTCCGTGCCTGGACCGCCGTGGGCGGCCTGGCGGCGGCGCTCGGTCCGGTCGTCGGCGGCCTGCTGGTGGCCGCCAGCTGGCGCTGGGTGTTCTACGTCAACGTCCCGATCGGACTTGCGGCCGCGGTCATCGGTTGGCAGCGGCTGCCGCGGGTGCAGGGCCATCCGGTCCGCTCGCCGGACGCGCTCGGCGCGTTGCTGGTCACGGCGGGCGTGGCGCTGCTGACGCTCGGCCTGGTCAAGGGCAACGACTGGGGCTGGGGTTCGACGGCGACGATCGTCACGCTGCTTGCAGCCGTGCTCGCGATCGGCCTGTTCGCGCTGAACTGCGCGCGCAGCGCCAACCCGCTGATCGACGCCGGCCTGTTCAAGGTCCGCGCGTTCACGGGCTCGTCGCTGGTCGCGATCACGTTCTCGATCGCGTTCGGCGCGATGCTCTTCTCCCGCGTGCTCTGGCTGCAGGACGTGTGGGGCTGGTCGGCGCTGCAAACCGGCCTGGCGATTGCGCCCGGCCCGCTGATGGTGCCGCTGTTCGCGTTCGGCGTCGCCGGTCGGATGATCAAGCGCTTCGGCCCCGGGCCGGTGATCGGCGCCGGCGCGACGATCTTCGCGGGCGGCCTGGCATGGTGGGCGGCCGCGGCGGGCCTGCACCCCGACTACGTCGGCGAGATGCTCGGCGGGATGATCCTGACCGGCATCGGCGTCGGCCTGACGCTGCCGACCTTCATGGCGACTGGCGCCTCGTCGCTGCCGCCGAGCTCGTTCGCGACCGGATCGGCGGTCGTCAACATGCTTCGTCAGGTCGGGCTCGCGGTCGGAGTCGCCCTGTTCGTCGCGGTGCTCGGCACCCCCCACACCGGCGCCGCGACCGTGCTGGCCTATCGGCACGGGTCGGAGGTCCTCGCCGCGGCCTCGGTGCTGGCGGCCTTGACCGGACTCGTGATGCTCCGTCGCCGCCCGGACGCGCGGGCCGCGCAGTCTCCCCCCGAAGCCGCCGTGGCCGCCGCCGAGCAACCGCAGACCGCGGTCACCGGCGCGTAGGCAGCGGCGGTGTAGGCTCGGCGCTCCGGGCACCGTGGATTCGCTGACACGCGCCCGAACGTACGCCGACAGCGAGCAGACGCCAGGCAGGTAGCCACCGATGACAGCCGTTTCAGCCCCACCAGCCCTCAATCCGCGCGACTTCCTGGCGATCGATCGCCAGCTGTCCGACGAGGAGCGAGACATCCGTGACACGGTGCGCGCATTCGTCACCGACCGGGTGCTGCCGGATGTCGGGGACTGGTTCGAGGCGGGGACGATCCCGCTGGAGCTCGCCCGAGAGCTGGGGAGGATCGGCGTGCTCGGAATGCACCTGGAGGGGTACGGGTGCGCCGGGGCGAGCGCGACCGCCTACGGCCTGACCTGCATGGAGCTCGAGGCCGGCGACAGCGGCGTCCGATCGCTCGTCTCGGTCCAGGGATCGCTGGCGATGTTCGCGATCTGGCGCTGGGGATCCGAAGACCAAAAACAGGAATGGCTGCCGCGGATGGCCGCCGGCGACGCGATCGGCTGCTTCGGGCTGACCGAGCCCGACGCTGGTTCTGATCCGGGCGCGATGCGCACCCGCGCCCGCCGCGACGGCACCGACTGGATCCTGCACGGCCAGAAGATGTGGATCACCAACGGGTCGGTCGCGGACGTCGCGATCGTCTGGGCGCGCACTGACGACGGCATCCGGGGATTCCTCGTCCCGAAGGACACCAACGGGTTCACGACCCAGGACATCCACAAGAAGCTGTCGCTACGCGCGTCGGTCACCTCCGAACTGCTGCTCGATGATGTCCGCCTACCGGACTCAGCGATGCTGCCCGACGCCACCTCGCTGCGCGGCCCGCTGTCATGCCTCGACGAGGCCCGCTACGGGATCGTCTGGGGCGCCGCGGGCGCCGCCCGCGCGTGCCTGGAAGCGGCATTGGACTACGCCAAGGAACGGACCGTGTTCGGCAAGCCGATCGCCGGCACCCAGATCCAGCAGACAAAGCTCGCCCAGATGGCATTAGACGTCAACCGCGCGACCTTGCTGGCGCTACACCTCGGACGGATGAAGGACGCAGGCGTTCTCCGGCCCGAGCACGTCTCGATGGGCAAGCTCGGCAACGTCAACGCCGCGCTGGACGTCGCGCGCACCGCCCGCCAGGTGCTCGGCGCCAACGGGATCACGCTGGAGTACCCCGTGATCCGCCATATGAACAACCTCGAGTCGGTCGTCACCTACGAGGGCACCGCCGACGTGCACGCGCTGGTGATCGGCGGCGCGTTGACGGGCATCTCCGCGTTCCGCTGACGACTAACGAGCCCGCCGGCCGCCCCCGCCAGTAGGGTCCGCGCATCACCCCTGATCCCCCTGATGTGATCTGCCCCAACTGCGGGTCACGCGTTCCCGCTGACGCGGACTTCTGCCCCAAGTGCGGACACGATCTGCGTCCGCGGCGGCGGTTCCCGTGGTTTCCCGTCGTGCTCGCGTTCCTCGCGGGTGCGGCGATCGCCGTGATCGTCGGGTTCGCGGTCGGCGCCGGCAGCACGACCACCGACACGGTCACGAGTCCAAGCGGCGGCCACCGCCACCAGGCGTCGACGAAGACGCAGACGGTGACCGCCCCCAGCAAGGCGAAGACCAAGACAGTCACGAAGACCCAGACCGTCCCCCACACGACCACCATGACCGTAACGCAGACATCGACCACCACGACGACGGTCTCGACGAGCAGCACGACGACGAAGACCGGCTGAGGCAGCCGATCCGCGAGTCAGGCCGGCAGGTGGAACGGGACCGTCGTGATCACGATCCCCTCGTACGCGATCAGCGCCTCGCGCAGCCGCTGGCTGATCCGGTTGTGCAGGAGCCGCTGCCACGCCTTCGCGACGACCAACTCGGGCACGACCAGCGTCAGCGTCACGTCCGGACGCTGCCGGTGCAGCGCCTCGATGTAATTGGCCAGTGGCGCGACGGTGGCGCGGTAGGGGGAGACGACGACCTCGAGCGGGAGGTGATTGCCCCAGGCCTTCCAGGCGCTCTTGAAGCGCGCGGCCTCATCGTCGGTGGGGCTGACGTGGACCGCCAGCACCGGCTGGCCGAGCGACACCGCGTAGGCGAGCGCGTGCAGCCCGGAGAGGTCAAGCACCGCGACCGGGACGACCGCGAAGCCATGGACCTCCAGCGGCGCGTCCTGCCGCTCGACCGCCTCCCCCACCGCGGCGGGCACCAGCCGAGGCGGCGGCACGTGGACGAACGGCGTCACGCCCGTCGCGTCGGCCTGCGGCGTGAGCGCCTCACGGGCACGGCGGTAGTGCTCGTGGACACGGCGCGCGGCCAGCACGATCAGCGTGACCAGCACGACGACCACCCACGCGCCCGCGAGGAACTTGGTCACGGCCGCGACCAGGACCACGATCCCCGACATCACGGCGCCGACCAGGTTGGTCATGAGCGCCGAGCGCCAGCCCCGTCCGCGGTGTCGCCACCAGTGGGCCACCATGCCGCTCTGCGCAAGTGTGAACGCGACGAATACCCCGACCGCGAAGAGCGGGATCAGCGGAGCCGTCTGTCCGCCGAACGCCACGAACAGCACCGCCGCCGGAATCGCGAGCACGATGATCCCGTTGGTGAACGCGAGCCGATCTCCGAGCCGCAGGAACAGCCGCGGCGCGAAGCCGTCACGCGCCATGAAGTACAGCAGCCGCGGGAACCCGTTGAACGCCGAGTTGGCCGCCACCAGCAGCACCAGCGTCGTCGCCAACTGGATGAACGCGTAGCCGACGCCGCTGCCGACGCTGTGGTGCGCGAGCTTGGACGGGACCGTCTGATTGCCGCCCGGCTCGGCGCCGTCGAAATGCGCCACCAGCACGACCCCGGCGAACATCGCGATCAGCAGCCCGACCATCAGCGCCAACGTCTGACGGGCGTGCTTCGCCTCAGGCGGGCGGAACACCGGGACGGCGTTGGAGATCACCTCGATCCCCGTCATCGCCGTCGCGCCGGAGGCGAAGGCGCGCAACACGAGCAGCACACCGATCGCCTCGGTCGCGTGGTGCGGCGCCGGGGCGACGGCGTGAAAGCCGTGTTCGCCGGCCTTGATCAGCCCCGCGGTCACGACCAGCGCCATCGCGGCGACGAACAGAAACGTCGGGGCGGCGAACGCCGCGCTGGCCTCACGAGCGCCACGCAGGTTCCCGGCGACCAGCAGCACGATCACACCCAGCCCGATCGGGACCGTCGCCGGGCTCAGCGACGGGATCGCGGACGTGACCGCCGCCACCCCGGCGGCGACCGATATCGCCACCGTCAGGAAGTAGTCGACGATCAACCCCGCCCCGGCCAGCAGCCCCCATTGGCTCCCCAGGCTGTCGCTGGCGACGATGTATGAGCCGCCGCCGTGGGGATAGGCCCGCACCACCTGCCGGTAGCCCAGCCCGACCGACAGCATCAGCACCACGAGCGCCGCGCCGATCGGCAGCGACAGCTTCAGCTCGCCGGCGCCCGCCAGCACCAGGATCGCCATCATCGCCTCCGGTCCGTACGCGACCGACGACAGCGCGTCGGGAGACAGGACGCCGAGCGCGGCCAGGCGTCCGAGGCGCTCCTCGGCGATCGCCGTCGATCGCAGCGCCGGGCCGATCAGGACGCGTCTCAGGGCATATCGCACTCGCGCCCGCGGCGACGCGCCTTGCGGTGCGTCATCGGCGACCTCGAGCGCATCGTCCTCCCCGGCCGCCGCCGATTCGCTCCGGATGTGCACGAAGCGTCCCCCGCGTGATGGAACGGGATCGACGAAGTCGAGATGGCGATCGACCGGCAGGGCCTGCTCCCAGATCTCCCGCGCCGGCATGCAGAGGCTCCATGTCCGACCGACGCCGTCGAGCGCCTTCAGTTCCTGGGGGTCGAGCGCGGTGACCTGCGCGGTCGCCGAGACGGTCGCGTCTGGCCCGTCGCCATCCGACCCGTCAGACACCGAGCCGTCGGCGGGCCTCGCCGGCGCCGGCTCGGCGTCGGCGTCGGCGACGTCGCCCCCGATGCGGTCCTCTGAACGATCCGGTGGCGGCTGCGGGGTTGTCGCCATCTGCGGCAAGCATCCCACCTCCGGGCGTCGCCACCGGCCGGTTCACACGATCCGCGGCCAGCTCAGCGCTCGAGGACTCGGTGATCCGCGTCAGCGATCCGCGATCGTCGCGCACGGATGGCGCGGCGACAGCAAACCAGCGATCCCGTTGGCCTGACCGCGTCCGAGCCGCTGCACGCCTGGACCGAGGAACCAGCGACGCAGGTCGGTGAACAACTTGGCGGGCACCGACGGACAGCTTTCGTCCTCGAAGATCGCGACGGAATGCCACCGCGCACCGATTCGATGCAGCAGCCCGCGCGTCTTGGAACTCACGTCAGTACTTGCGCCTGCCTCCCACAATGGCGACGGGCGTACGGACCCTTGGTCGAGACGACCGCCCACTTGACGTAGCCCGCCGGCGCGTGATTCAGAAGACCGACATCACTGGTCCGGAGCATCGCTCGTCGCTGCGCGGCGTCCGCGAGCCCCGCGGCCTGGGCTACTCGGGTCACCCCGACCGTCAACGCCACTGTGAGCGCGATGACCCGCCTGCACCGAGCGTTCCCCCATGACCCTCCCTCCACGTCAGGCGGTCCCGGCGAAACGGTACCGTTGCGACGCCGGAGATCTCGCCTCTGTGAGTACCGATTGGTCGATTTTCACGATGGGGGCCGTGAAAATCGACCAATCGCGCGCGATGTGACCCTGTCACGACGCTCCAGCGACGGCGTCAGCGGCTCTCGAGCAGCAACGTCACCGGCCCGTCGTTGACCAGCGACACCCGCATGTCGGCGCCGAACACGCCCCGCTGGGCGCCGAGCAGCTCGCAGACACGGTCATACAGCGGCTCGGCCACCTCAGGCGGCGCTGCCGCCACGTAGCTGGGACGGTTGCCGCGGCGCGCGTCGCCGTACAGCGTGAACTGCGAGACGCACAGCACCTCCCGCTCGCCGAGCGGCTGGTTCATGCGACCGTCGGCGTCGGCGAACACGCGCAGCGCCCGGACCTTGGCGGCGATCCAGTCGGCCTCCGCGGCGGAGTCGTCGTGGGTCACCCCGAGCAGCACCAGCAGGCCCGGGCCGATCTCGCCGACCCGTGCGCCCGCGACGTCGACCGACGCGCGGGTGACCCGCTGGACCAGCGCGCGCATCAGGCGTCGCGGAGGGCGGCCGCCGCGGCCTCCGGCGAGACCGGGTTGAACGCCAGTCCGGCGCCCGCGTCGAGACCGCCATCCGCGAGCTCGCCCGGCAGGTGCGGGAGCACGTCGACCCGCCAGCAGAAGTGCTCGGAGCCCCGGGGCGCGGTCCTGATCCACAGGCTCAGCGGCGGGATCGCGCCGAACACCGAGCCCAAACGGCGCAGCGCGTCGCTGAGCATCGCCGCCCCGGTCGGGCCTTCATCCTCGAAGCGCATCCGCGGTGTCCGCGGCACGATCATCAGCTGATACGGGACGCGCGCGGCATACGCGGAGAGCAGCACCGCCTCGGCGTCGACGGCTATGAGGCGTTCGCGCAGCCGAACCTCGTGTTGGAGCAGGTCCGCCAGCAGGTTGCCGCCCATCGTCCGCGTCGCGTAGCCGCGGAAGCGCTCGCGCTCACGGGCGATCAGCGCCGGCACGAAATCCAGCGCCAGCAGCTGGGCGCTCGTCCGCATCACCGGCTGCTCGTCGGAGAACAGATGCAGGCACGCGGCGTCGCCGTGCGCGCGCATTCGGGCACGCCAGCCCTCGACCACCTCGGCCACCCGCTCGGGCGAAAGCTCGCCGAGCGAGGTGACCGGCTCGCCGACGTCCAGCAGCTCGTGCGCGCCCGTCGCGGGCCCGGCCCAGAACAGGTCTGGATACGCCGTTGGCTCCGGCGGCTGCGCAGCGCGGTCGAGGATCGGCACAAAGCTTGGCGCCACCAGCTCGCCGCCCGACCCCGAGGTGCGGATCTGCGGCGCCCCCTCGGTGGCGACGAACACACGCTGACCGCTGAGCGGATCGATCCGAACCTCTGCCATCGCCGTGTGACGCTATCGCCACGACCGAGCTACAGCAGCTTCTCCATCGCGATGTGCTCGATCCCGGACTCCATGAACACCCGGCCGCGCGGTTGGTACCCGGCCCCGTCGTACAGCGAGCGCGCGTAGGTCTGGGCGTGCAGGACGATCCGGCGCGCGCTGCGCGCGCGGGCCTCCTCGTCGGCGAGCTCCAGCAGGCGGGACGCGATCCCGCGCCGGCGCGCGTCACGCCGGACCGCCAGCCGGCTGAACTGCACGGTCGGCCCGACGACCAGCAGCCGGCAGGTCGCGAGCACTTGACCGCCCGCGACCCCGACCAGGTGGATGCCCTCGCCGTCGCGGCCATCGTGCTCCTCGCGCCGGGAGACGCCCTGCTCGACGCAGAAGACCTCGTGGCGCACCGCCAGCAGCTCGGTCATCTCCTGGTCGCCGCGGTAGCGGCGGACCTCGTAGTCGACCGCGGCGGTCATCGCCAGGCGCGCGGGTCGGCGGCGATCGAACCGATGCCATCACGCTTGACCGCCATCATCCCGCTCCGCAACGACAGGACTTGCACAGGGTCACAGCTTGCCACACGGTCATCTCCGCAAGGTGTGCTTAAATGGCGGTCAGCCTCCGGTGCAAGCCCCGGGACGCTTCTGAGGAATTCGCTCGCTGTGCTCGGCAGGCGCCGAGGCCGTGAGCCGCACGACGGATCGCCGCGGCTCGCTCATCCAGACTCAACCTTTAAACAGTCATGGGTGTGACAAACCCGTTTCCAAACCCTGACGCGATCGCGCGGGCCGAGTTGCTCACGCGAGAGCGCTTCGTATACGAAGGCGAATCGATCGAAGAGGCCCTGGCCCCAGGGTCCGCTCGCCGGCGCGCGCTCGACGCGGCGGTGGACGAGGTCTCCGCGGGCCACACCGTCCCCTCGCTCGAGTGGCGCCGCGAGTTCTCGCTGCTGCTCGGGCTCGAGCGGCTGCTCTCCGAGGAGGAGGCGCACCTCGTCGACGGGACGCTCCTCTCGGCCCACCAGGTCGACGCGCTGTCGGGCACGCTGACGGCGCTGATGGCCGACGTCCAGCGCATCGGCAACGGCACCGCCAACGGCACGAGCGGGACAACTGCCACGAACGGCGGCGGCAACGGCGCCACCAACGGCGCGAGCCGCTCAGCCACCGCCAACCGTCGCGCGGCGACCGCTGCCGGCAACGCGGCGACCGCTACCGGCAACGATGCCGATCAGGCCGAGGAGTCCGAGCTCGACGGCGACGAGGAGGGGCAGGACTGGCCGGAGGTCGACGACGAAGACGAGCGCCAGTTCGACGAGGAGCCCCAGGACTGGCAGCACCCTGACGACGGCGACCGCCAGTTCGAGGAGCAGCCCGAGGATCCCAACGCGCACAAGCGCTTCTGGTTCGAGCACGCGACCGGCGCCGGTAAGACCGTCGCGGCGCTTGGGTTCGTCGAGGCCAGCCGTACCGGCGGAGTGCTGATCCTCACCCACCGCCGCAACCTCGTCGACCAGTTCAACGGCGAGCTGCGCGACCGCGGCTACCGCGACCGCATCTCCGCGCCGCTGCTCGACGACCACGACGCCGCCAACGGCCCGGTCACGGTGGAGACCTACCAGTGGTTCGTGCGCAACGTCGGGCGGATCTCCGACGCGTACACGATCGTGATCTGCGATGAGGCCCACACCGCGCTCGGCGAGAAGACCTCCGCCAGCATCCGCGCCTGGGCGGGCCCGATCTTCGTCGGCATGACTGCGACCGGCGCGCTGATCGCCCGGCACGTCACCGACCTGTTCCCGACCCAGACCAGCCGCTTCGACCTCGCGCAGGCGGCGCGCCGGGGCGTGATCGCGCCGCTGCGCTGCATCCGGATCCCGCCCGGACCGGGCGTGCGCACGATCGCCAAGGTGCCGCTGCGCCGCGGCGAGGTCGATACCGAGTTCGACCAGGAGATGCTGGCCGAGCTGCTCGATCAGACGCCGTTCAACCTCGCCGTCGCCGATCTGTACAAGACCCGCTTCAACGGCGTCCCCGGAGTCGTGTACGCGGCCGGCGTCAAGCACGCCTACAACCTCGCGAAGGCGTTCACCGAGATGGGTATCAACGCCAAGGGCGTCTCGGGCGAGACGCCCAAGCGTGAGCTGGCGCGCGTTCTGGCCGACTACGAGTCCGGCAAGGTCGACGTGCTGATCAACGCGCAGCTGCTGGCCGAGGGTTGGAACAGCCCGCGCGCGACGATCTGCATGCATCTGGCGCCGACCGCCTCCAAGCGGATCTATCAGCAGCGCGTCGGCCGCGTGACCCGCCGTCACCCGGGCAAGGAAGCCGGGATCGTGATCGACTTCGTGCACCCGGCGACCAAGCACGACGACCCGGTGGTGACGCTCCACTCGCTGCTGGACCGCGACGTCTACCGCGGCGGCGCGATCGTCGTCGGACCGGTCCGCCGCGGCCGTGGCCGCCGGGTCCGAGTCGAACGAAGGGTCCTCCCCGTCACGCCCGATCCCGAGCGCAGAGCCGAGGTGTTCGAGCGGGAGCTGTGGCGGATCGCGGTCGAGAACCTCGACTACGGCGAGCAGCACGTCTGGGCGGCGCTGGCCGGCGCGCGCGTCGCTCCGAACGGGTGGCGGCGCGCCAAGGCGATGCTGCACTTCGACCGCCAGGGCGAGCTCAAGCGCCGTTTCCTGCTGACGACCGTGCAGCGCAATCGCTCCGCGCAGCTGCGGCTGCGGGCGCTGCAGGAGATCGCCGCGAGCCGTGACGCCGAGGCGTTCGACACCGCGATCGACATCATGGGCGGCTGGCCGCGTGACGAGCGGCGCGAGGGCGTCAAGATCATGCTGCAGGCGCTCGCCGAGCGGCGGATCGGCCGCCGGGATCAGGCCAACGCGTGGATCTGGCGGCTGGCCGAGTACACGCGTGAGGTCCACGAGGAGTACGCGGTCCAGCGTTGGCCCGAGACCAAGCGCCTGCTCGGCCTGCTGGTGAACTCGAGCGGCGCGGCACACGCTCGCAACGCGCGCAGGCTTGTGCATGCTTCCCGCAAGGAGGACCGTCGGCTGAGCGCGGCGCTGCTGGCGGCGGCGCTCGCCCACACTCCCGAGGCCGAGGAGGCGCTGCGGGGGGCCCGGACGCGAATGGCGCGCAAGCCGGCCGCGCTGGCGCGGGAGCTGCTGCGCAACTTCCCCAAGGGTCGGCGCGGCGCAAAGCGCCGGCGGCGCAAGGCGGCCGACCCGGAGGCGGCGACGGCCGCGGACGCGGACGCCGTCGCGTCGACCGACGGCGACACGGACGCCCCGGATCCCGACGACGACGCTGCCGATCGCGACACCGACGTCCCCGAGGGTGACGACGCCGACACCGACACCGACGCGCCCGAGGACGACGACGACTCCGACGACGACGACGACGACGACAACGTCGAGCAGCTTGAGCTTGACGACCGGCCCGACGACGAGGACACCGAGGCCGCGGCCTAACGGCCCGTCACCAGGCGGGCGAAGCACTTCGGCCGCGCAACCCGGATCACTCAGACCAGGTGAACCTCGCCTGAGTCAAGCGCCACCGTCCCGCCGTCGCTGGTGCTGACCAGCAGCCGGCCGTCGTCGTCGATCCCGGATGCACGGCCCTCACGCGGCTCAGCGTCCGCGACGCCGCCCTGCGCCCAGCGGATTTGTCGCGCGATCAGCGTGTCGCGGATCCGGAACGCGTCGAGCACCGCCCGCTCGGAGCTGGCCAGCCACCGGTCCAGCGCGTGCATCAGCCGCGTGAGCGTCGGCGGGATCGCGGCGGGCTCGAGCGCCAGCGTCGCAGCGGTCCGGCGCAACTCCGGCGGGAAGTCCTCGGTGCGCACGGCGACGTTGATCCCGATCCCGATCACCGCCCAGCGCTCCTGCGGTCGGCCCTCGACGAGGATTCCCGCGACCTTGCGCCCGCGCAAGTGGACGTCGTTGGGCCACTTGAGCGCGACCGCGGCGGCGCCGCCGGTCTCCACGTACTGCCAGATCTTCGACACCGGATCGGGCGGTCGGACCGCCGCGACCGTTTCGGCGACCGCCACTCCGGCCACCAGCGGCAGCAATCGCGGCGGGTCGCGCACGACGACCGAGCACAGCAGCGCCCGCCCGGCGGGCGCGACCCAGGTCCGTCCCTGCCGCCCGCGGCCGCTCTCCTGAAACGTCGCCGTGACGATCGTCCCGTGCGGGGCGCCGGCGGCAGCGAGCTCACGGGCCCGCGCGTTGGTGGAGTCGACTCGTCGCAGGTGCAGCCGCGGCGACCCGACCGGCAGCTCGGTCATCTCAGCGCACCCCCGACGGGGCCGATCCGCAGCTCGTCGCCGACCGCGAGCCCGAGCCGCTGCGCCGCCGAGCCGCGGTTGACGGCGATCGCCGGCCGGCGGTGGGCGTCCTCGTAGAGCACCAGCTCGCCGGCCGCGACGTCGGCGAACGTGACTCCGTGCCTGATCGCCTGCGGGGGGTGGTCCCACGCGAACGAGGAGACCGCCAGCGTGCCGGCGGCCGTGACCCAGGAGATGTCGGCCGCTTCGGCGTCGAGCTGGAGGTTGCCGAACTGATCGACGTACTGGACGTGCGCGACCAGCGTGCGCTCCTCCCGGAACGCGTGCGTGCGCGCCAGGGCCACGAGCGATGCCGCCTCGATCGGCTCGCCCACCTCCCCCAGAGCGGCGCCGGCGGCGAGTGCGGCGGCGACCGGCGCGAACAGGTCACGCCCGTGGAACGTCGCCGACGCGCCGGGCAGGGCGTACGGCGACCGATCGATCTCGACCGCATCGGCCGGCCCACCGGCGGCCTGCACCGCGGCGGTGAGGAGCCCGTTGTCAGGCCCGACGAACCGAGCGCCCGATTCGCAGGACAGTGCGACCGCCCTTCGCCCCGATCCGACGCCCGGGTCGACGACCGCCAGATGCACCGCGCGGTCGGGCAGGTACTCGATCGACGCGGCCAGCACGAGCGCCCCCGAGTGGACGTCGTGGCGGGGGATCTCGTGGGTCAGGTCGATCACTCGCGCGTCGGGGCAGCCGCGGGCGATCACGCCGTGACAGACGCCGACGAACCCGTCGGCCAGGCCGTAGTCGGTCATGAATGAGATCACCGGCGAGCTCACGGGGCATCCCGCGCCGCATCGGCGACGAGCGCGTCGACCAGCCCGTCTATGTCGTGGCGGTCGGCCTCGACGTCGGGGTCGCGCCCGCGCGCGCGCAGCGCGTCGCTGGTGACCGGGCCGATCGAGACCAGCCGGGCGCGTTCGGCGGCACCTTCTCCGGCTTGCGAAAAGAAGAATTGGACGGTCGAGGACGAGGTGAACGTGACGTAGTCGGCGGCGGCGACAGCGGCGCGCTGTCGCACCGACAACGGCTCGGCGACCGTCTCGTACAGATCGAGCACGTCGACCTCCGCCCCCCGCTCACGCAGCGCCTCGGGCAGCACGTCGCGGGCGACCGCCGCCCGGGCGATCAGCGCTCGCGTCACCGGCGTGCCGGCGAGCGCCTCGACCAGGCCCTCGGCCACGAACCGCTCGGGCATGACGTCGGCGAGCACGCCGTGCTGCACGAGCGCCCGCGCCGTCCCCGGACCGATCGCGGCGACCGTGATGCCCGCAAGCGCCCGCGCGTCGCGGCCGACGGCGCGCAGCCGCTCGAACAGGAGCCGCACGCCGTTGGGGCTCGTCAGGCAGACCAGGTCGTAGTCGCCCAGCTCGGGCGCGGGGCCGTCCAGCGGGGCGATCCGGATCGCCGGGGCCTCGATCACGACCGCGCCCAGCTCACGCAGCCGCCGGGCCAGTCCGCTTGACTGGGCGCGGGCACGCGTGACCGCCACGGTCTTGTCGGCCAGCGGCCGGGCGCCGAGCCAGTCGAGCCGGTCGTGCAGCGCCGCGACCTCGCCGAACACCGAGATCGCCGGTGCCCGGATCCCCTCACGCGCCGCGACCGACGCGATCGTCGAAAGCGTGGCGACGACGACCCGCTGGCGCGACAGCGTCCCGCGCTCGACGATCGCCGCGGGCTGTGACGGCGAACGGCCGCCGGCGATCAGCGCCCGCGAGATCGAATCGAGCGTGCGCACCCCCATGTAGACGATCAGCGTGCCCGGGAACGCGGCCAGCGCCGGCCAATCCAGCGCCGATCCGGCCCCGCCCACCCCAAGCTTGTCGGGGTCCTCGTGGCCGGTCACGAATGCGACCGCAGAGGCGGCGTCGCGGTGGGTCACTGGGATCCCGGCGTACGCGGGGGCCGCGATCCCCGCTGTGATCCCCGGGACCACCTCGAACCGCACGCCGGCGTCGCGCAGCAGCTCGGCCTCCTCGCCGCCGCGGCCGAACACGAACGGGTCGCCGCCCTTCAGGCGCACGACGCTGCGGCCGGCCGCTCCGTGCTCCACCAGCACCCGTCCGATCTCGTCCTGGGAGACCGACGGCCCGCCGCCCTCCTTACCGGCGTACAGCAGCTGTGCGTCGTCCCGGGCGCCGTCGAGCGCCGTCTCGGGGATCAGCCGGTCGTGGACGATCACGTCGGCGGCGGCGATCAACTCCAGCGCCCGCGCCGTCAGCAGACCCGGATCGCCCGGGCCCGCCCCGACCAGGTAGACGGTCACGAGGAGCCCCCCGCGGCCGAAACCGGTCCGGCGCAAGCCGATGCCACCGGCCCGCCGGCCGTGACCGTGACCTGCGCCGCGGCCTGCTCCAGCAGCTGGGCGACACCGGCGGCGAGCATCCGCTCTGCGCACCGCGTCCCAAGCTGCGCCGGATCGCCGACCACTTCGTCGCGCAGCCAGGCCGAGCCGTCGGGCAACCCCACCCAGCCCGTCAGCGCGGAGCGTCCGTCGTCCAACATCCGGCAGTGCGCGCCAACGGGTGTCTCGCAGCCGGCGCCGAGCGCGTGGACGAGCGCACGCTCGGCCGTCACGCACGCCATCGCCGCGGTGTCGTTGACGGCATCGCGTTGCGCAGCGCTCAGCGCGTCCGGCCGCGCCTGCACCGCCAGCGCGCCCTGGCCGGCGGCCGGGACGAGCCGATCGAGCGTTCCACCGGCCGCGTCCGCGCGTCCGAGCCGCTGCAGCCCCGCCAGCGCCAGCACGAGCGCGTCGGCCTCGCCGTCCGCGAGCTTACGCAGCCGCGTGTCGACGTTGCCCCGCACGCGCACGATCTGCAGGTCCGGCCTGATCGCGTGCAGTTGCGCCGCGCGGCGCAGGCTCGACGTTCCGACGCGAGCGCCGCGCTTGAGCTCACGCAGCTCGGAGACCCCGCAGATCGCGTCACGTGGATCCGCGCGTGGCGGCACCGCGACGAGCTCGTAGCCGTCGGCCAGCTCGGCCGGCACGTCCTTGGCCGAGTGCACGGCGACGTCGATCCGGCCGTCGTCAAGTGCCCGCTCGAGCTCTGAGACCCAGCGAGACTTGTCGGAGACCGCATCTCCGCGATCCCCGAGCGTGACGATCTCGACGATCTCGACCCGATCCCCGCCACCCTCCAGGCGCTCGGCGACCCACCGCGCCTGCGCCAGCGCAAGCGCCGAGCCCCGCGTGCCGACCCGCATCAGTTCAG
>Ga0302325_10001909_pt1 | contig 51957 bp, 54 predicted proteins | sample Palsa_T0_2_FD_201948 | JGI IMG/M metagenome (GOLD analysis project Ga0302325, IMG submission 201948) | Peat permafrost microbial communities from Stordalen Mire near Abisko, Sweden - Palsa_T0_2 | ecosystem: Environmental > Terrestrial > Soil > Palsa > Peat permafrost | place: Sweden: Abisko...
CCAGGTGGTGGTATTCGTCTGGCTGCTTGGCCGGTAGCGAATTAAAGGAGATTTCATAATAGGGTGCGGAGTCGGCGAGGCATTCTTGCAGAAGGCCGGCGATATCGTTGGTGGGGCTGAGAGCAAGACCGCCGCTCTGCACGGCAAGGACTTGAAGCCCTAGATCCCCCGGATAGACGTCGCTAGGTTTGCTAACACCTTTGAGAAAGTTTTTGTAGTAGTAGACGCGGTCGACACCCTCGGCGCTGCCTAGAGGATCGATACTATAGAGCGTGACACGGGCCTGCATGAGCTCGGTCGAGAATCTCACAATACTGGCGAAGATTTGACGTTCCTGCTTCGAGTCGAGGCTGGTGCCTATGCCGGACAGCAGAGGCCAACCTGGAGAAACCCAGAGCATTACTTTGCGAAGCGGTCGCGGAGCCTCACTCGCAACAAGCTGATGCAGAGCTTTGAGCGAAAGCTCCAAGCGTTCGCCCGCACCGTAATAGCCGCCGGAGCGGCCGATTGCACGGATGCTGAGATCATCCCGATCCAGCGCGGCACTGAGCGCGTTTCCATCGCTCGAGAAGTTCCCCAAAATTCGGATGCCGTCGTCGGTGAAAACCGCCAGGGCGATGGGGTATGCGAGGCGACCTCCATCGGCATGGAGGAATTTGTCAATCTGGATGCGTTGGTTGGCGACCTGAACGGCTCCGATGTTGACCGCGTCGATCACCAGAATCACCTCAAGACGAGCGTCGCGACCGGTGATGGCCTGGAATGACGTGATTGTCTGAGGGGCCTTGTTGTCCAGGATCGTGAAATCTTGCTGCTGAAGATCGGTAACAGGCGGGCCGGACTTCGGAGTGACGATGACGTCGAGAGTGATCTTGCGGTTGCCGGGCTCTGTCGGCGAACTGCTTGGCGAAGTGTTCTGTTGGGGTGAGGCTGCGGCTGCGCAAAGCAGAATCGAGAAAAGAAAATAATGGAAGCGTGCCTGGATGAACATGAACGCCACCTCTTTGTGCGAACATCTACCAGTTTTTGGTGAAGCAGTTACATGAGCTGGATCGTGTGAGGCCTACTCCAATAGACGGCATTCAAGGTTTAAGAGTTTCTACCAAGTACCGGTTGACGCGGCCATCGAAGATTTATCCACTCCCTTGACGAACGCGTTTTTCATTCGAACGGGAAGTTTGGTATAAATGAAGGTTCGGAAGTGGGTGCGGGCAACGCTGTAGCTGTTAATCTCTTCAAATTAACTAAGTTGGCGCGGCTTGCTGTGTCCTCTTGGGAGGCTGGCATTGATAGAAGTGCAGAATTTGACGAAGACGTTTGGCGACCGAACCGCGGTTGACCATATTTCCTTCACGGTAAATAAAGGCGAAATTCTTGGATTCCTCGGACCGAACGGTGCGGGGAAAACCACGACGATGCGCATTCTGACTGGTTTTCTGCCGGCCACGAGCGGGACGGCGAAGATTGGCGGCTTCGATGTGTTCGACGATTCGATCGAAGTGCGCCGGCGGATTGGATACCTGCCGGAGACGCCGCCGCTTTATACGGACATGAAAGTTGGGGAATATCTCGATTTCGTCACGCGAATTAAAAACGTGCCAGCGGAGAAACGCGCGAGCCGGATTGAAGACGCGCTCGAGAAGACGAATATCACCGATAAGCGCGATGAATTGATCAAGCGGCTATCGCGCGGCTACAAGCAGCGCGTGGGAATCGCGCAAGCGCTGGTGCACGATCCGGACGTGATTATTCTCGATGAGCCGACTGTGGGGCTTGATCCGAAACAGATCATCGAAGTTCGCCATTTAATTAAAGGACTGGCGGGGAATCACACAATTATTCTTTCGACGCACATTTTACCTGAAGTGAGCATGACGTGCGATCGCGTGGTGATCATTAATCGCGGCAAGATCGCCGCCGTGGATACCCCTGCAAATTTGACGACGCAGCTCAAGGGCGCGCAGCATGTGCGATTCGAAGCGCGGGCCGATGAGGCAGCATTGCGCGGCGCGATGCAAGAGATACCGGGCATCTCCAATGTGGTGATAGAGCCGGTGGGATCGAGCGGAGTTCTTGCCGTCACTGTGGAATCAGCGGCGGGCCAGGATGCCCGAAGTGAGATCGCAGCCAAAATCGTCGGGAAGGGCTGGCCGCTATTGGAATTGCGCGGTGTAAGTCTGAGCCTCGAGGAAATTTTCCTGCAATTGACCACGGACGACGCTTCGCATGCGGTGGAAAGCAACACCTAAGTTTATGAGTTTAAGTAAGGAGCCGAGCTCGAGATGAAGGGCTTATACGCGATTTATCGCAAGGAGATGGGGCATTATTTTGTTTCGCCGATCGCTTATATTGTCGTCGGCGTCTTTCTGCTGCTCACGGGATTTTTTTTCACGAAAATCCTCAGCATTCTCATCGAGCAGGCGTTTGAGATGGGGATGCAAGGAGGGCAATTTGGCGGCGTTGATGTGCCGTCGCTTCTCGTGCGTGATTTTTTTGGCGTCCTCGCGTCGCTGCTGCTTTTTCTGACTCCGATTCTGACGATGGGCGTTTACGCGGAGGAGCGGAAGCGGGGAACGATGGAGCTGCTGATGACGTCGCCGGTGACGGACACGGAGATCGTGCTCGGCAAGTATCTTGCGCTGCTGACGCTTTTTGTAATCATGCTGCTGCCAACGTTTGCCTACGCAGCTTTCACATTTTTCCATAGCGATCCCGCGGCGCCGTGGCGCGTACTGCTATGCGCTTACCTGGGCGCGCTGTTGATGGGCGGAGTGCTTCTCGCGCTTGGATCGTTCTTCTCTTCGTTGACCGAAAATCAGCTTATTGCCGCGGTGCTGACGTTTGGCGCATTCCTGATTCTCTGGGTGATCGATTTTGGTTCGCGCGGCTCAAGCACGGGCATCGGCGCGGCCATTCAATATTTATCGGTGATCAAGCATTACGACGATTTCACGCGCGGAGTGATTGACACTTCGAGTGTGATCTATTACGCGAGTTTTATTTTCCTGGGACTCTTTCTCACAGTTCGAAGCATTGATTCGATGCGTTGGCGCCGCGCGTAGAAGCCGGCGGCGTTTTGGTTTTTGATTGGGAGGATCGATTGAGATGAAATGGGACCGGCAAGAAACGCTCCGGTTCATCGGGACGCTCGGCCTAGCGCTGCTGGTGGGCGGATATTTGCGCTACACGGTTCAGGGCGAGCTCTTGCTGACGAGCAAGATTTTAATGATCGCGGGCGGCGCGGTGTTCGTGGGAGCGCTGGCGTTCGGTTTCCGCGAAGTGGTGGGATTCTTTAGCGGCCGGTCGGCGAAGCTCGGCACGAACGTCGCAACGCTTGTGGTCAGCGTCGTAGCCATTCTAGGTTTTTTGAATTTTCTCGGCTACCGGCATCACAAACGCTTCGACTTTACCAGCGAAAAGCTTTACACACTGTCCGACCAGTCGAAGCGGGTCGTGAGTGGATTGAAGCAGAATGTGGACATTATTCGTTTTGCGAAAACTCCCGATCAAGAACTGCGCGACCGGTTTACGGAATTCACGAGCCTCAGCCCTCGCTTGCGTTTCCGCGATGTTGATCCGCAGGAGAATCCGGAGCTCGCGAAACAGTACGGCATAACGCGCATGAATCAGGTGGTTGTGGCATCGAATGGCCACAACGAAATTTTGCAGGAAACGAACGAGCAAGACCTCACCAACGCAATTGTGAAAGTGACGCGAAATACGATCAAGACTGTGTGCTTCGTGACAGGACACGGCGAGAAGCCGCTTGATTCGTCAGATGAGGAAGGATTTTCGGGGATGAATGATGCCCTGAAGAAAGAAAGCTATCAGACCAAGAGCGTCAATCTGGTCACGGAAGGCAGCGTGCCGGCGGATTGCAATGTGCTTGTCGTCGCAGGCCCGAAGCAATCTTTCTTTTCTCAGGAAGCCGAAATGATTGCGAAGTATCTCGATGCGGGCGGCGATGTGTTGCTGATGATTGATCCGCAGACGGATCCGAAGCTCGACAATGTCCTGGCAGCATGGAATATAAAACTCGGCGACAACGTGGTGGTGGATGCCAGCGGAGTGGGGCGGCTGTTCGGCACTGGCCCAGCGGTGCCGCTCGTGGTGGACTATGGAGAGAGCCCGATCACGCGCAGTTTTAGCGGTAGCATGACGTTTTTCCCGCTGGCGCGAACGGTTTCCATTGCGGACAAGAATAAATCAGTGCCTGAAGATGTGGAATTATTGAAAACGTCGGCGCGCAGTTTCACGATTCCGAATTTGAACGTGAAGGAAGTGCAATTCGATCCGAAGACCGCTGGGCCCCTTTCGCTTGGGGTCTCGGCCGAGCGCAAGAATCCGCCGGGAGAAAATGGCCCGAAAGGCGGCCACCTCGTCGTAATCGGAAATTCGGAATTCGCGGCCAATAAATGGGCTGGGTTACAGCGGAACGGCGATCTGTTCATGAATACGGTGAATTGGCTGGCGCAAGATGTGGACTTGATTTCGATTCGGCCGAAAAGTCCTACTAACCGGCGCGTCACATTTACTGAAACGCAGCAGCGCGAACTCACTTGGTTCAGCCTTTTGCTCCTTCCGGGAATTGTGATTCTTTCGGGCGTGTATATCTGGTGGAAGCGGCGGTAATCCACCATGAAGAAGACTACGGTAATTATAGTTCTGGTTGCGGCGGCGCTCGCTGCGTTTGTTTATTTCTACGACCTCAAGCACACCAAACCGAGTTCGACCGCGGGCGACATTGACGGCGATACCTCCGGCTCAAGCGAAGACAATACAAAGGCGGCGTTCACGTTTACGCCCTCCGATGTGGCGACGATGACGATTGAGCGAGCAGGCGCAGCCGTGGCGCTTGAGAAACGCGCCGATGCGTATTACATGACGCAGCCCTATGCAACGCAGGCGGATCAATCGGGAGTGGGCGCGATCGCCGGGGAACTCGCGAGCGTTCGAGTGAGCCGCACGATAACGGCTACGCCGGAGCAACTGGCGACTTTTGGACTTACGAAGCCTGAAGTTGAGATTGATTTCAGTTTGAAGAATGGAGCCAAGCACAAGCTGAAGCTTGGCAGCAAAGATTTTTCGGGGACGAGCGTGTATGCGCTGGTGGATGACGCGAAGGACGTTTCGATTCTGCCGGACACGATTTTGAGCAGCAGCAACAAGCCGGCGGATGATTTTCGCGATCAATCTGTGCTGAGTTTTCAGACGAGCGATGCGGCGTCTTTCGATCTTAAGAATGAATCCGGAGAAATTGCGGCGTCGAAGCACGATTCCACGTGGAAGATCGACAAGCCGCGGCCTGCGGCTGCGGACAGCACGGCGGTTTCATCGTTTCTCGACACGCTCGCGACGGGGCAAGTGGCGTCATTCGTCGACGACCCTTCGCCGAATGCCGTAAAGTACGGATTGTCGAAGCCCGTGGTGAGTTTCCGCGTAGAGCTCGGCGGCGGGAAATCGGTCGAGCTTGAGGTCGGGAAAAAGGATAGCGACAGTTACTACGCGCGGCAAACTTCCCAGCCGTTCATTTTTCGAATAAAAGAGTCGCTGTACAAAACGCTCGGGCAGAAGTTATTCGATTTTCGCGACAAGCAACTGGTTCATGTCAGCGAGGACGACGTGGTCCGGCTGGACATTGAAGATGCAGGAGCCACGGAAGCGTGCGTGAAGGATTCGAACGGAGAGTGGAGCGCGAGCCAGCCGGCGGGCGGAAAGGCAAAGCCAACGAATTGCCCGAGCCTCTGGGGCTCATTGCGCGATGCGCGAGCGACCAATGTTATCGATTCGCCGAGCGGCAATATCAACGCACAACTTGCAAAACCGGCGATTGAAGCGACTCTCACCGACAAGGCGGGTAAGAAAACCGAGATTCGGATATCGGCGGCATCGGGGAAGTCGGTTTATGCTCGAACGGGAAATGGTCCTGAGGTTTTTGAACTCGACAAGCAGATTCTTTCTGATCTAAATCCTGCGAACAGTTCGGTACACGACTAGAAGGCAGGCCGTCCTCAGCCGCGCTACCTGAGCGCCTGAATGTTAGTGGCAGCGTGCCTGTGGTTCGAGGTCCGCCGTGCGCGGCCACGTTGCCAGCAGTGCGACCGAGCCATCCACGGGCGAGACGTAGACATAAAAAACGCACGTGTCGCCTTCGAGTTCGAAAAAGTGCGGCCGTTTCAAATCGGGACGCACACCTGTGCCACTGGCGAGCAGTCCGCGCAAAGTCTCGAGCGTCTCCGGAGAGTGATTTCGCAAATCCTTGATCTCGAAGCGATTTTCGACGGCCATTTCAGCTATTTGACTCGCATTGCATTCGCAGCCCATTGTTCTGTCCTCACCAGCTAATACGCTTGCCTCTGCAGAAAAGTTCCAGAGGCCCGCTATTTTCTCCTTATTGTCACCTTTTATTAGACGTGAGCGGGCGAACTTCGACTCAGAGAAGACGCGAAAATGTGCAGGAAGTGCTATCCGGGAGGTATACTTCCAGTATTCCGGCGTTAACCCATAAATAGTCACTTGCGCGCCCTCATCGGAGTTGTAATAGTTGGGATCAGTGGAACTTAAATCCAGCGTGCTGCGCGCTTACGAGAGCCTTGAAAATTGAAAAAGAAAAAGAACTCGCCCACGAAGAGAACAGCCAAGAAACAATCCCGGTTTCATCGCGACCGCCGGCGGAAACATCGTCACTGGCAAGTGACAGTTTATTATCACGATGGTGAAAAATTCGCGCGCGTCTATATCGATCGTGAGCGCGCGGAACGGTTTGCCGCCCGCCAGAAGAAATCTCCGGTGGTACGCGGCGCCCGCATTCTAGAAGTGGACTGAAACGGGCCGGTCAGGCGAAATCGGCCTCCGGAGAATCCAAGCGACGTATTCGAATCCGATTGCGGTGGTGTCGAAAAGCGAGAGCGCGGCACTTGTCGCAATTCGGCGCTACATGCTATAAATAAAAAAGCGGTCGCCACACTTCTTAGTTCGCGGGATTCGTATAGTGGTAGTACGCCACCTTGCCAAGGTGGAGGCGAGGGTTCGATTCCCTTATCCCGCTCCATTCGCCGGCGTTTGAAGATCCGAGCACACTTCCACGTGAAATCTCCATATTGTTAGGCCAGAATCGCCCGTGATTGCGTGGATCCGAATGAGACAGGGGGCTGTGCGGATGATTGGCGGGCTGAAGATCATTCTTGTAAAACCGGGGCACGAACGTGAGTTCGAGTCGCTTTTCAGTGACCTTCGCATGAAAATACGCGAGCGCGAGCCCGGTTGCTTACTGTACTCGCTGCTGAAGTCCCGCACGAATCCACGATCCTACATCGTCCAGGAGCAGTATCGCGACGAATCGGCGTTGTCGGCGCATCAGTCATCGCCGCACGGAATCGTCTACTTTCCAAAGATTCGTGCGATCCTGGAGAGCATCACGGTCGAGTACTTCGATGGGGTCGTCGCCTAAATTCAAGGCTATTAGTTTTTGACCTGGTCCATTATCAATCCGGGTAGCGCGTTGCGACGATAAGCACGCCGTGCTAGAGTTCTGCGCCTCGAGCCCTCAATGCTGGCGTACCTCTGCGGCCCAATTGAATTTGCGGACGGAGGCGGAAAGCTATGGCGCCGCAAGCTCGCCCCTTTCCTTAAGGAACAGTTGGGACACCGCTTCTACGATCCCGCGGAAGACGAAAAGAAAAATCTTGCTGACGAGGAAGTCGCACAATTCCGCGAGTGGAAGCGGAGCGATCCCGAAAGGTACCGGCGAACCATCCGGAAGATTATCCAGTTCGATCTGGATCTGATCGAGAACAGAGCAGACTACTTGATCTGTTATTGGGACAACCCTGTGGGTGGAAGCGGCGGCACTGCGGCGGAATTGACCGCGGCCTTCAGGAAGGGCATTCCGGTTTATCTGGTTACGCCGGTGCCGATGGAACAGGTGAGCGGCTGGATGATTGGCTGCTCCGATCAGGTGTTCACGACGATTGAGAGCTTGAAAGAATTTCTTACGGGGCGCTACGGGCGCGAAAGGCAGAGTCCGCTCTGGAAGGATTGAGCGGAGAGCGAGTTCATTTTTTGCATGCGTCTTGGTTGTCGCCGTTAATCCTTAATAATAGATGAAGAAAATCATCGTAGCCGTAGGAAGCACTCGCCGCCCAAAGTTGAACGCCGTCACGGATGCGCTTGCTCTCTTTGGGAAGCAGCTGGATGCCGATGCGATATTTGAAATCGTAGGTGTGGAAGTGTCGAGCGGAGTCGGCCATACGCCTCTTTCACGTGCGGAGCTTATGAATGGTGCGCGAGACCGCGCTGAAGCGCTTCGCGCGATTTCGGAAGAAACGAGCGCTCCGTGGGAATTCTTTGTAGGTCTCGAAGGTGGATTCGATGTTGTACGCGACCGTGGCGACCGGTTGGCGTTCCTTGAGAGTTGGGCCTACGTCCTTGATCGAAACGGGCATGGCTACTTCGGCCGGTCCGGCGCTGTGCTGGTTCCGGAGCCGCTTGCGAGAGCCGTTGTGGATGAAGGAATCGAGCTTGGAGTTGCCGTGGATCAATTCGCCGGCGGACGGGGAATTCGCGATGCGCAGGGCGCCTGGGGCGTGCTGACTCGCGATCTCGTGACGCGGCAGGATGCATTCCAGGTGGCGCTTATTGGGGCGTTCGCGCCGTTTTACAATGCTGCTGCGTTCCGCGCGAACGAGGCGAAGGCCTCGCGGTAATAGGGGCAGGTGTTGGTTCTGCAATTCGCGGCCCGCTGTGTTAATTTAGGGCTACAAATCCGAGATTTAGGGCATGCGAGGCACGGAGGTTTGGCGCGTGGATATCGTCAAGGGCAACATGGGATGGATCGAGGTGGTTGTCGGTCCGATGTTTTCGGGCAAGAGCGAAGAATTGATCCGCCGGCTGCGGCGCGCGGAGATTGCCCGGCAGAGAGTGCAGATTTTCAAGCCCGTGATTGACCAGAGGTATTCGGTGAATGGAATCGTGTCGCATTCGGGCTTGGAACTGGGCTCGGATCTGGTGCGGACAGCGGAAGAAATCCTGGAAAAAGTTGAGCCGCGGACGGAAGTGATTGGAATTGACGAAGGCCAATTTCTTGGCGACGGCCTGCTTTCGACGTGCAACAAGCTCGCCGATGCGGGAAAGCGCGTGATCGTGACGGGTCTCGACACCGATTTCATGGGCCGGCCGTTCGAGCCGATGCCTCGTCTGCTGGCGATGGCCGAGGAAATCACAAAGCTTCTTGCGATATGCGTCCGGTGCGGAAATCCTGCGGTTCACACGCAGAGGCTGGTCGCATCCGAGGAATTGATCGTGGTCGGCGCAGGCGGAATGTATGAGGCGCGCTGCCGGCGCTGCTTTGAGCCGAACCTTTCGACGCAGAAAATTGACGAAGAAAAGGCGTCCACGGTGAAAGTTCGTGCGGCGGTCCGATAGTGTCTTACTTCTGGCCAGTGGGATCTGCCGCTCTTCATGGAACAGCGGCGCGCCCTCCAGTTGGGCAGCTTGGGCTTCCGCTTGGCGTGAGAGTGGCTTAAAATAGGCGTTGAGCCGTAAATGACCCGCTGGGCTTATCTCGCTGCAATTGCCATCCTGTTCGGTGGACCGGATGTTCCGAAGACGTACGGGTTTCGGTCGCCGACGCCGGGACTTGCCGGCTCGCCCGTTCCCAACGATACAAAGTTTTCGCAACCAAATGATGTGCACCCTGGCGACTGGCGCCCTAACGATTCCGAAGCGAGCGCGCCGCCGAGCGTACTCGTTTCTGTGTCTCAGGCGGCGCACGGCTCGAAGCCACTGCCGCTCAAGCAATCTTCCCGGCTGGAAATCGTTCGGTACATTTCGGGCGAATTCGTTCATGCCGATAAGCCGTTGCCCGGCGCGAAGAGGGGTTTTCGGATTGTTGTGGGCAAACCGCTCGACGAGAAATCTCTGAAACACGCTTTGGCGAATACGGGCATTGCCGTGAATCCAGGCGATACGGTTCAGATTACGCGCATCGAATTTCGGGAAAAGGAAATCGCGATTGATTTGAACGGCGGCTCCGCGCGCCACTTCCGGCTCCGCGATCATCTCCAGGTTGGAGTCGGGGGCGCTCCTACACCGGTCACAACCACGAGTCCGGACACTGGCACCGAGCAGCGGGTGGGCGCAACGCTGATTCTCGATTATGGCAAGCCGCTTCCTGACATGAGCCCAGATGACGTGAAGCGCGATCTCTCTCCCGTACTCGAATTCGAAAAGGAGAAGTCGGCGGCTGTGAATTGGGTCGATACGCTCCCGCCCGAATATAAGCAGGCGATTCAGGATGGACACGCGGCTGTGGGAATGAATCACGACATGGTGATTGCCGCATTAGGGCGCCCCGACCACAAAGTTCGCGAGAGAAATGATCAAGGCGACGAGACCGAGGATTGGATCTACGGCACGCCGCCTTCGAAGACGGTCTTCGTGACGTTCATCGGCGACAAGGTGACGCGCGTGCGAGAATTTAACTGAAGAGGCGTGTCGCGGCGCGACCTTGTGATTTTCGACAATTTTTTCCTTGCGTTGACTTTTTTCCGTTCGCAACCTAGCATCTTTTGTTCAGAGTAACTCGCGCGAAGCCTGCGGTTCCGGGCTGCAAACAAGCAAAAACTTCGGAGGAAGAATGCCAGTCAAAGTCGGTATCAACGGATTCGGCCGCATCGGCCGCAATATCTACCGAGCGTCGCTGGGCGACCCGGCGGTCGAGATCGTCGCGGTGAACGACATCACGGATCCGAAGACGCTCGCGTATTTACTGAAGTACGATTCGATTCTCGGCAATCTGACGCACAAGGTGACGCACACGGACGATTCCATCGCCGTGGACGGCAAGGAGTTTCGCGTTTTCAAGGAGAGGGATCCAGCTCAGCTTGATTGGCCGTCGGTTGGGGCGGAGATTGTTGTGGAATCCACCGGCATGTTCACTTCCGGACCGGATGCAAGAAAGCACATGCGCGGCCCCGTGAAGAAAGTAATCATCTCGGCGCCCGCGACCGACCCCGACTTCACGATCGTTCTCGGGGTGAACGATAAAGCGTACGATCCGGCGAAGCATAACGTCATTTCGAATGCGTCATGCACCACGAATTGTCTCGCGCCGGTCGCAAAAGTTTTGCAGGACACTTTCGGGATCAACGTCGGTACGATGACCACGATCCACTCGTACACGAACGATCAGAAGCTTCTCGATCTACCGCATAAGGATTTGCGGCGCGCGCGCGCTGCGGCGCTTTCGATGATTCCGACTTCGACCGGCGCGGCGAAGGCGTTGCATCTAGTGATTCCTGAACTAAAAGGGAAGCTCGACGGCTATGCGATGCGAGTTCCGACGCCAAACGTCAGCGTGGTGGACTTGACGGTGTTCACGGAGCGGCCGGCGACGGTTGAAGCTGTCAATTCGGCTTTGCGCCGGGCGGCCGAGGGCCCCATGAAGGGCATTCTCGCGTACACGGAAGAGGAATTGGTGTCCGCGGATTTCAAGGGCAATCCGAATTCTTCGATTGTGGACTCCGGCTATACGCGCGTGGTTGGAACGAATTGCGTGAAAGTTCTCGCCTGGTACGACAACGAGTGGGGCTACTCTTGCCGTTGCCGCGACCTGATTAAATTCCTGGCGGCGCGCTTGTAGCGGATCGCCGCAATCTTTGGCAACTGGAAGGTTTCTGGTTCTGGACGCGACAGGAAATCCGCGGCTGCACGGCTCACCGGTGCTTTTTTTGTTTCTATGAACAAACTTTCGATTCGCGATCTTGAACTGAGCGGGCGGCGCGTCTTTATCCGCGTGGATTTCAACGTGCCTCTCGATAACGGCAAAGTCGCCGAAGACACGCGCGTGCGCGAAACGATTCCCACGCTGCGTTTTGCGATCGAGCGCGGGGCGCGACTTGTGCTGGCATCACATCTCGGCCGGCCGAAAGGGAAGCGCGACCCGAAATATACGCTCAAACCAGTGGCTGCGCGTTTGAGCGAACTCATCGGGATGCCGGTGGATTTCGCCGCGGATTGCGTTGGAGCTGAGGCTGAAGCGAAGAGCCGTGCTCTGCATGATGGCGGGATTTTGCTGCTCGAGAATGTCCGCTACCATCCGGAAGAAGAAGCGAACGACGAGAACTTTTCGAAGCAGCTTGCTTCGCTCTGCGACCAGCTTTTCGTATGCGATGCTTTCGGGTCGGCTCATCGAGCCCATGCATCCGTCGTCGGCATCACGAAATTCGTCAGGCAAGCTGCGGCGGGCCTACTGATGGAGAAAGAGCTCGAGTATTTGGGCAAAGCGGTGACGAATCCCGAGAGGCCGTTCGTGGCGATTCTCGGGGGCGCGAAAGTGTCGGATAAAATCGAAGTGGTGCAGAATTTGATGCGGCTCGCCGATGGAATGCTGATCGGGGGCGCGATGGCATATACGTTTTTGAAGTCGCAGGGCCATCCTGTCGGGAAATCGCTGGTCGAGAATGACAAGTTAGAACTTGCTGGCGATTTGCTCTCCCAGACCAGTGCGAGGAATTTCCAGTTTCGATTGCCCGTGGATCACGTGATCGCGCGATCGCCTTCATCCGCTGATACGCGAACGGTGGATGTTGCAGACACACCAGCGGACTGGATGGGACTCGATATCGGGCCGAAGACGATCGCACAATTTAGGCTAGATATCTCGACGGCGCGAACGATTGTGTGGAACGGGCCGATGGGCATGTTTGAACGGCCGCCGTTTGCCGCGGGTACTCTCGGAATTGCGCGCGCCGTGGCCGAGGCGACGGCGAAGGGCGCGACGACGATTGTCGGCGGCGGTGATTCCGTCGCTGCGGTTGAGGAAGCCGGCGTCGCCGATAAGATTTCGCATATCTCGACGGGCGGGGGAGCCTCGCTCGAATTTCTTGCGGGTCGCGAGTTGCCGGGCGTCGAAGCGTTGACCAACAAGAGCTGAACGGAAGAGCTGCGCTCAGAATGACGGCGTCAGGAAGCCAGGGTGCGGCGAAGCAGCGCAAATTGAGGAGATGCATTTGCGACGACCGGTGATCGCCGGAAACTGGAAGATGTTCAAGACGCAGGCGGACACGCGCGCATTTTTTGAACGTTTTTTGCCGTTGGTTGCGTCGTCAATTCACTGCGATGTCGTGGTTGCGCCGCCGTTCACCGCGCTTGCTGCTGCGGTGGGTGCGGCGCGGGGCTCAACGGTGACCGTCGCGGCGCAGGATGGTTTTTGGGAGAAGGAAGGCGCGTTTACGGGCCAAGTTTCGATGGGCATGATTGTTGAGACGGGCTGCCAGGGTGTCATTATCGGGCATTCCGAGCGGCGGCAATTCTTCGGCGAGTCGAACGAAACCGTGAACAAGAAGCTAAAGTCTGCTCTCGCCGCCGGGCTGAGGCCGATCGTGTGCGTCGGCGAAACGCTGGCTGAGCGCGAAGGCAATCTCACCCATGCCGTGCTGGAGAAGCAATTTGAAGGCGCGTTCGTTTCGTTGACCGGGGATGAATTCTCACGTATTCTGCTTGCGTACGAGCCAGTTTGGGCGATCGGTACGGGCCGCACCGCAACAGCGGAAATGGCTGCCGACAGCCACCGCTACCTAAGGGAATTGGCTCAAAAGAGATTCACGTCCGAGCGAGCCTCCGCACTTCGAATCCTCTACGGTGGCAGCGTCAAGCCCGACAATATCCGGGGATTGATGGCGCAGGTGGAGATAGACGGCGCCCTGGTAGGCGGAGCGAGTTTGGACGCGCAATCGTTCGCATCGATCGTTAATTTTTAGGGCGCAAATTTCTTAGCGGTTGAACTTTAGGCGCAAGATGCCGGTGTTGTCCGGTGCGCGGAGTGGGAGCAGGGAATGCCGACAGAAGCAAAATGGGCGTTGTCGCTGTTGATTGCGGCTGGTGTGATCTTTCTAGGGTGGAAGTACGTACCGGTTCTCGTCGCGTTGCACATTATCGTTTGTTTTGTCCTCATTCTCGTGATCATGCTGCAGAGCGGGAATGCGGCGGATTTGGCGGGCGCGTTTGGAGGAGCCGGCAGCCAAACGGCGTTCGGGCCGCGCGGAGCTGCGACGTTTCTTTCAAAGGCGACCACGTGGTGCGCGATCGTGTTTATGGTGACTTCGCTCACGCTTTCCGTGAAGCGCACGCCTGAAGATGTCCCGATTGGCGGCAGCTCCGTGCTCGAACAAACAACCAAGACCACGCCTGCTCCGGCGCCTGCGAAGCCAGCGGGAGCGTTGCCGAGCTCGGCACCCGGGCAGACACCGATGAAAGTTCCGGCACCGCCGCCAGGGTCCCAGAAGCCCGCTCCTCAGAAGTAGCGGCTTCTGCTACAATTCCCAAAGATTCCTCTCATTGCGGAAGTGGCGGAACTGGCAGACGCACCATCTTGAGGGGGTGGCGCCGTGAGGCGTGAGGGTTCGAATCCCTCCTTCCGCATTCAAACGTTCGAAGAATGAGTCGCAGAAGACCCTCCTGTCTTATCACTCAAATCGCCGGAGTTCGGCGCGTCGTTCTTTAGCGAGATGATCAGTCGTATCCCAGACGGATCGAGGTTCGCCACGCTGACTGACGCGCCGAATAATGAAAGAATGCGGGACGCCACGGCGGGTCCCAACCCCAAATCGCCGCCGGGCGTGCTTGCTTCACTGATCGCGAAGAGATCAAAAAATTTCTCCAGTGCAGGGCCGGGAATTGTCCTACCGTGACTCTCGATGATCACCCTTGATAAATCAGGCATAACTTCACGTGACAGGTGGACAGTCTCGCCGTCAGCGGAGAATTTAACGGCGGTCTCAAGGAGAGTGTGAAATGCTTTTACCAGCAAGTCCTCGTCGCCCAGGACAAAATGTCGATCCGTCGATGGCGGGGTGAGCGCTACTCGACGAGATGCGGCGAAATCAATGGTTCTCTCAATCGCGCGACTCAGCGCCACATACAACGAGACAGCGGCAGTTCTGAACTGCTCCCCCTTCACGTCGATTTGAGCGAGGAGCAACGCGTCATCCAGTATCGAAATAATTCGTCTGCGCGATAATTCAAACATCTCCTGGAGTTCGTCATTCTTCGGAGATGAAGGCATCCCGTCGAAAATGAGTTCGCTAACGCCGAGAAGGCCGTTGAGCGGAGTGCGGAACTCGTGGGAGACGAGATTCAGGAACTCGTTCTTCGAACGATCGAGAATGGTTAGCCGCTCGTTTGCCGCTTCCAGCTGTTTGTGGTTCTCGTGCAAGGCCTGTTCAGTTTCTTTGAGTTCCGTAATATCAAAACCGACACCGTGAATGGCATAAGGCCGGCCATCCTGCCCGCGGAGCATTTTGGCTTCGCATTGAAACCAGATCACCCTGCCATCACGCGAGATGACCCGGTACGCAGATTTCAGAGGCGTGCCCGAAACGAACATTTCCGCGGCTTCCGCGCTCCATCTCGCTTTATCGTCTGGATGTACGTGCTGGTACCAGCGAATGGGATCTCGAAGCCATTCGTCTTGCGAGAATCCCAGGGATGCCTCGATCTGTGGACTAACGTAAGCATCGCCTTTGCCTTTATCGAGAGAAGCCATGAACACGACCGCAGGGAGCTGCTCAACGAGCGATCTGTATCTCATTTCATCAGTGATGGAATTGAAAGATTCGGATTGAACGGTGAAGGACTGCGGACTCTGCGGATTGTTCTGAGAGAACACATCAGCCAGTGCTTTGAGCGTAGCCTCGGCACTTGCCAGATCGACAGCCGATTGGTCCGCTTGCAAGGCGGGAATACACTCTTGCGGCAATGCGAGTGTTCTTGGACTTTCACGCATCGTTGTTTCCCAGACGAACACGAACGGCTTCCGCGTGAGCGGAGCGATTGTCGATCAGAAGGGGGGAACGACTATATAGCGGTCTGCCAGTGACCCTAAGTGTACTGTACGGGGAAAGAGAACTCGCGACCGCTGGATTGTGTGCATGTGTCTAGATGAGTATCCGAGGGAAGAATGGCATCGTCGACGGGGATGAAGCAACGAGACAGCCCGGCTGTCGTTTCCGGGTTTTTCCCAGTTTTCCACTTTGCGCTTGCCGTTCTCGCAGTAGCGCAGATAATAGGCCGTTGCGTCTGGGAGTGCGGCCGCTCCGCCTTTTAGGGACTTACGAATGCGCGATTTCCCCGTAATAGACATTTCAGAATTCAGAGCCTCGAAATCTGGCATGGGTTCGTCCGATGCAAAGCGGGCGATTGCGCGGCGCGTGGACGAGGTCTGCCGCGAAACCGGATTTTTGGCGGTATCGGGTCATGGCGTACCACCTGAAATAATTGCACGAGCTTGGGCCGCTGGACGCGCGTTTTTCGATCTGCCGACCGAGAAGAAACTCAGCGTCAAAATGTTGTACGACGGATACCCGTACGGCTATTCGCCATTGCAGGCCGAAGCGCTGGCGAAATCGCAGGGGTACGAAACGCCGCCCGATTTGAAGGAGAGTTTCAATATCGGCCCGCTCGAGCAGAAGATTCACGTCGAAAACGATCCGGACGGGGATTTTCGATATGCCGTGAACATTTGGCAGTCAGAGCCGGCAGGATTTCAGGAGGCGGCTACGGCGTATTACCGCGCGCTAGGCGATGTTGCCGCAAATGTCATGCGAGTCTTCGCGCTGGCGCTTGAGTTGCCGGAAAATTATTTTGACAGTGCAATTGACGATCCAATCAGCGCGATGCGGATGTTGAATTATCCGCATACCAAGGTGACGCCCGAACCGGGGCAACTGCGTGCGGGGGCGCACTCCGATTACGGCAGTTTAACGATTCTTCTGGCGGATGCTGCGCCGGGAGGGCTTGAAATTCGCTCGCCGGATGGGCAATGGATGGCGGTGCCGAATCTGCCGGGGGCGTTCATCGTCAATATTGGCGATTTGATGGCACGCTGGACGAACGATCGCTGGATTTCCACGCTGCATCGCGTTGTGAACCCTTCACCCGATCACAGCGGCTCTACGCGGCGGCAATCATTTGCATTTTTTCATCAGCCGAACTGGGATGCGGAGATTTCGTGCATTCCAACGTGTCTCTCGCCCGGGGAGAAGCCGAAATATCCCGGCGTGCGCTCGGGCGAGTATTTGATGAATAAATTCCGGCGGACGACGGTGAAGGTTGACACGGCGGCGGCCGGATCTGAAGCGGCCTCTAAAAGCTGAGACTCTTTTGCTGAATCATGGCTTGCCGCCTAGAGCCGCGTGGGCCACGGCGATTTGAGCTGCCGTGCTCGCGTTGCTCACAAGCAAATCCATGTTGGCTTTCAGAGTCGCGCCATCGCTGGCGTTTGATAGATAGCTGAGCAAGTATGGCGTGACCGCCTTCCCTTGAATTCCTTCAGAATTTGCCGCGATTAATGCAGCTTGGATGAGCGATTCCGTCTGCGTTCGATCAAGTGCGCTCGATTCCGGCGGCGGATTGCAAAAAACTATTCCCGACGAGAGGCCGAGCTGCGATTGAATGGACATGAGGCGAGCTGCTTCTTCGGCTGACTCGACGCGGAGATCTAAATTGAGGCCGCTCTCGCGCACGTAAAATGCGGGAAAGCTGCTGGTGCGAAAGCCCACGACCGGCACACCGAGCGTTTCCAGCAATTCGAGTGTCCGGGGTAAATCGAGAATGATCTTGGCGCCCGCGCAAACGACAGCCACGGGAGTTCGAGCGAGTTCGATGAGATCGGCGGAGATGTCGAGAGTATCTTGCACGCCGCGGTGCACTCCGCCGATTCCGCCCGTGGCGAATACGGAAATTCCGGCTTGGGAGGCGATCAATATGGTGGCCGCGACAGTTGTTGCTCCGGGTTTTCGAGATTGGAGCACGGCGGATAGATCGCGGCGGCTTACTTTGTGAACTGTTTCCGCGCTCGCGAGGAGCTCAATTTCTTCACGCGATAGTCCGACGATCAAGCGGCCATTCAAAAGTCCGACCGTCGCGGGAACGGCGCCCTCCTTGCGTACTGCGGCTTCTATGCGGTGGGCCGTTTCGAGATTGTGCGGCCGGGGAAGACCGTGCGAGATCACGGTTGATTCAAGCGCAACCACTGGGCCGCCGCGAGCTAGAGCCGCGGCCACTTCGGATCGAATGTCGAGATATGAGTTCACGAGTTGGCTGTGCCAGACTTTCGAATGTTTGCTCCGATTCGCTCGAGAATAGACTGTCGACTTAGATTCGGGGCGATCGATTCTTCCGTTTCGAGCGTCAGACTGGCCGCCGCGAGGCCCCAGAGTGCCGGTTCGTATCGTTCGCCGTCAATCATTGCGTATGCATAGCCTGCGACGAGCGCATCTCCGGCGCCGGTCACGTCGCTTACTTTTCGAGAGGGAATCGCCGGGATAAATCTTCCTGGATTTCCATCGTCAATGTAAATTCCATCTTCGCCGAGAGTCATGATAACGGTGCCGACGCCTCGGCGCCGAATTTCGGAGGCAGCCTCGATGATGTCATCGCGGGTTGTGACTGCGCGTCCGCTCAACACTGCGGCTTCTTTTGTATTCGGGAACAAAACGTCAATTTCGTCGAGAATGGAGCCCACCCGGACGGATTTTGCCACGGAGATAGGATCAACGAACACGGTCGCATCGTTTTTGTTCGCGCGCAAAAGGCGCTCGATTGTCGCGGCGGGCAGATTCGTATCGAGTATCCAGAATTTCGATTGTGCGATCACAGATGCGATGCCGTCCGCCCAAGCTGAGTCCAGCTCTTCGAAGATCGCCATATCCGCGAGGCCGATGAATAGCTGAGCTTTTTCGTCAAGCACAGCGGTGTAGCTTGCCGTCGGGCGATTAGGCGATCGGGTTACGTGCGAGAGATCCAAATTTGGCGACGCCAAATTCTGCAGGATCTGGTTTCCCGCACCATCCTGGCCAACGGAGGAGAATATCGCTGCTTTGCCACCGAGTTTCACTAAATTACGAGCGATATTGCAGACAACGCCGCCTGGGCACGAGCTTACCGTCACGGGATTCGATGTGCCGGGATGGAGTGGTTCGATGACGCGGGCTTTTCGATCGACGACGATGCCACCGATGCAGGCGACTGTTTCTGAATTCTTTGCAGTCATTTTTGAGGAGTCGCGCTCGCGGTTACGCCCGACATCATATCAAGACATCGGTGAGATTCGATTCTGTCTGCGGACGATTCGCCGAGCCAATTTTGACTGGGAGTTCGCGCGCCTTTGCGGACTAGGCTTCGCGGATAATTTTTGCGGCTACCCAGCCGACCAGAATAAGCGCGACCAGAACTTCCCATCCGTACGAGTTTCCGTATGTCGCGGATGGAAAGTGATTGCTCAGCATAATGAAGACGACGGGAACCGCCATGAAAGTGTTGTGCTTGGAACGGAGTTTCGCCCGAGCGCCGAGCGCGGTGTCGAATTTGGTGCCCGCTGCGGCCGCTGCAATCATTTTCCGCTGCGCGGGAAGAATTCGCATCCAGACATTGAGCATCATGATCGTTCCGAGTACCGCTCCGACGTGGATGTACGCCGCGCGCCCGCTGAATATGTGCGACAGGCCCCATGCGAGGAGCGCGATTGCGACGATGGAGAACGCCGCGAAGCCCGTTTCAGATTTGCCCAGGGGCGATCGCGCAGCGACGTCGTAGATGATCCAGCCGCCCGCGAGAACTCCCAGCCCGATGACCACGCCAAGTCCGACGGGAATCTCGGCGACATCGGTGTCAATCAGCGCGCCGCCGATGTAGTAGACGAGAACCAGCAGGATCATTCCGCTGACCCACGTCATTAGGGCCTCCCAGCGGAACCAATGGACTTGGCCGGGCGCGACGCCGAGAGTTTTTTGCTTCTCAACGGCATAAAAACCGCCGCTGTGGACCATCCACAACTGCGGGGCTGTTTCGCCGGCGGCTGCCGACTTCTCAAGTTTTCCGAATTGGCCGTCGAGCCAGGTGAAGTAGTATGTCTGGCCGACCCACATGATTCCCGCAAAAACGTGGAACCAACGGACGAAGAGATTTAGCCATTCCAGAATTGTTGGGCTCACATTACCTCAATCAGATGCTCCGCAAGATCGGAAAATTCGAAAAACCTCTATTCATGGAAACTCGTGACACTAGCATTGAGTTGGGTGGCGCACAAGATCGGTACGGGCTTTTTAAGCTTCTGTCGGCGGCGAGAATCCTCAGGTGATATCGAGGAACGTCAACGCAATCGGTTGCGGTAAAGTGCCATTCCAACTGCTGCGTCTATTCCGATTTTCTCTAATGCTTTCACTTCGCCCTGAGTGCGGATGCCTCCTGCAGCGATGATCGGCAGGCGAGTTGCCCGCCGGAGTTCGATGAACCAATTTAGATTGGCGCCGGTCATTGTGCCTTCCCGATCCACGTCGGTGCAGAGGAATCCTGCGCAATATGGTTCGAGGGTGAGCATCACGTCCTGAGCTTTGATAGAAAGGCGCCGCTTCCAGCCATTGATCGTGATGCGGTTTTTTGCCGTGTCGAGTGCGACGATAATCCGGCGTCGTCCGGCGATCTTTACGAGTCGATTTAGAAAGCGAAGGTTTAGGCCATCTCTACAAAATACCGCGCTTCCGACAATGATTTGAGTCGGGCGACAACGTAGAATCCCTCGTGCGCGCGCGGCTGATCGAATGCCTCCGCCAACGCGCACTTTCATTCCGTATTTCGCGCGTGCTTTCTTGCATACCTCGCGCAACAAATCGTCGTTCGGCGTTTTCCCCATCGCGGCATCGAGATCGATTATGTGCAACCAGGAATAACGGCGGAATTTGTGAAGCAAGCCGGTTACATCTTCGACTTCAAGGGCTTTTCTGCGACCATGGATCAGCTGGACAGCGCGGCTATTTTGAAGATCGATGCAGGGGATCAGCACGGCAGGCGTACCTCGACGGCGCGAGCAGCAAGGAAGTCTTTCAGGCTGCGAATGGATTGCGCGCCGTCGTGGAAAATCGAAGCGGCGAGAGCCGCGTCGGCGTGGCCTTCGGTGAACACATCGAAGAAATGCAGGGGCGTCTTCGCGCCTCCGGATGCGATTACGGGCACGCGAACGGCAGTCGAAATCGCCGCCGTGAGCGGGAGATCGAATCCCGAGAGCGTGCCATCGCGATCCATCGAGGTAAGCAGAATTTCGCCTGCGCCGCGCGAGACGCCTGTCTTCGCCCAGTCCACTGCATCGAGTTCCGTCGCGTCGCGCCCGCCGCGCGCGTAGACTTTCCAATTTTCGCCGTCGCGCTTTGCGTCTATCGCCAGGACCACGGCTTGGGAGCCGAATTCTTCCGCGAGGCGCGACAGTAATTCCGGATCATTGATTGCGGCCGTGTTGACGGTAATTTTGTCCGCACCGGCGAGCACCACCGCGCGCGCTTCTTCGAGCGTCCGTATGCCTCCGCCGGCAGTCAGGGGTATGGCGAGTTCCGCGGCAACGTTTCGGATCGTTTCGAGAAATGTGGAGCGCCGGTCGCGTGATGCTGCGATGTCCAAGACGACCAATTCGTCGGCGTCTTCTGCGTTGTAGCGCGCGGCAAGTTCGGCGGGATCGCCCGCGTCGCGCAATCCAACGAAGTTGACGCCTTTGACGACGCGCGCACCGTCCGTGTCGAGGCAAGGAATTATTCGCCGGGTGAGAGTCATTGTGCGAAGTTCAGGAAGTTTTGCAGGACGGCTGCGCCGGTTGCGGCCGATTTCTCGGGATGGAACTGCAGCGCCCAAACATTTTCGTGTTCGACAGCCGCGGCGAACGGAATGCCATGGCAACTCGTCGCGACGACGCGGGGGTCTGTGCCGCGCGCGGCATAAGAATGAGCGAAATAGAAATAGGCGCCGTCGGGCACGCCGCGCAGTGCGCCCGACTCGCGCAATTGCTTGACGCGGTTCCAGCCCATGTGCGGCAATTTCACATCCGTGGGCAATCCCTGCACTGAACCGTCGAAGACATTTAAGCCCGACACATTGGGAGCTTCTTCACTTGATTCGTAGAGAGCTTGCAGGCCGAGGCAAATTCCTAAGAACGGAACGCCGCGCCAGATCGCTGCGCGCAGCGGTTCTCGTAATCCTCTTTCATCGAGGCCGCGGATCAGCGCCGCAAAGTGCCCAACGCCGGGAAGTAGTAGAGCGTCGGCGTGCTCGATGGACTCGGGCGATTGTGACCGTCTTGACGCTGCGCCGAGGCGCTCGAGTGCGTGTTCAACTGATGCGAGGTTTCCCGCGCCGTAATCGACGAGCGTAACGATCACAGCAGGCCCTTCGTGCTGGGAAGAACATTGCGCAGCCGTTTGTCTTTGGCGACGGCGAAGCGCAAGGCTCGCGCGAATGCTTTGAAGACCGCTTCGATTTGGTGGTGCGACGAACGGCCGTATAGCGCGCGGAGGTGGACGTTGGCGCGAGCCGACTGTGCGAATCCGAGGAAAAAGTCCTCGACGAGCTCGGACTGAAAATCTCCGACGCGCTTTGCAGCCACCTTTACGTTGCAGACACAATATGGGCGGCCGCTCAAATCAACTGCTGCGGCGGCCAGGGTTTCATCCATCGGCATCAGGAAATATCCGGCGCGCAAGATCCCTCGCTTCGATCCGAGAGCTTTTCGAACGGCGTCACCTAGCGCGATCCCTGTGTCCTCGACTGTATGGTGCTGGTCGACGTCGAGGTCGCCGCGAGCCTTCAGATCGAGATCGAATGCGCCGTGGCGGGCGAATAGCTCGAGCATGTGGTCGAAAAAGCGGATACCGGTCGAGACGCGCGCCTTTCCTTTGCCGTCGAGATTGATGCGCAGCCGGATGTCGGTCTCCGTTGTTGCGCGATGGATGGACGCGGTTCTCGGCATGGTTTGTCAGCGACTCCCCTCAATTTCGCGTAACAGCCGATTCATTTCGTCACGAGTCCCAATGGTGATGCGGACAAATCCCCCGCCAATATCATGCGTTCGCGGACGGAGAAGAATCCCGCGGCGCTCGAGTCGCTGGAACAACGCGGGACCAGCCGGGCCGAAATTGGCGAGAAGGAAATTACCGGCGCTGGGGAAAACCTGGATGCCAATCGTTTCGAGCGCGCTAGCAAATTCCGCGCGCACTTTTTTCACGTCCCGGACGCATCGCCGAAGTGTGTCTCGATCCTTAATCGCGGCTTCTGCTGCCACGAGTGCCGCGAGATTTACGGCATAGGGCGGCATGACGCCGCGGAGCAGAGCGATGGATTTTGCGTTGCCGATGACGCAGCCAAGCCGAAGTGAGGCGAGGCCGGCTGCCTTCGAAAAAGTTCGCACCGCGAATAAGTTCGCGTACCGATGAATCCACGGCACTACCGTAATCCCGGAAAAATCGGCGTACGCCTCGTCAATCACGAGTGCAGTTTCCGTCGCTGCATTCGCGATCTGTTTCAGTGCACGTTCATCGAGAAGCGTTCCGGTTGGATTGTTTGGATTCGCTATGATGGCGACGCGAGGTTTGCGCCGCAGAGCTCGAAGAAAATCGTCGAGAGGGAAATCCATTTCGCGGGTGTATCGCAGCGCCGTGATTCGGGCGTCGAAATTCTCTGCGTAGAAGCGATACATGGGAAACGTCGGCTCGCAGAAGAGCACTTCGGTTCGCGGGTCGACGCATGCGTCGAAGAACACGCGGAGAGCATCGTCGGCGCCGTTCGCCAAGAGCAGTTCCTTGGGGCGAATGCCGAAATAGCGGGCGAATCTCGCGGAACTCCGGCGATACTCGGGGTACATTGCTATGTATCTTGTCGAGAGGCGCGCGAGAGCCTTTGGAACTCTTGGCGAACAGCCTGAAGTATTTTCGTTCAGATCCAGCCGAAGCATGCCCTCGCGGCCGTCACCGGGGAGATCGTAAGTTCGTTTGTTCAGAACAGCGCGACGAATCGGAAGACTGTATTTCATTGGCGCACCGTGATCGCAGCTTCGTGCGCGAGAAGGCCTTCGGCGCGCGCGAGCGCCGTAGCGACGGGCCCGACTCGCGTGAAGCCTTTTCGCTCGATGGTCTGGACATTGATGCACTTCACAAAATCCAGCGTACTGAGACCACCGCGACGGCGCGCCCATCCGCCTGTAGGCAGGACGTGATTGCTGCCGCTCGAGTAATCGCCGATGGGTTGCGCGCTCCATTCCCCTAGAAAAATTGTTCCAGCCGCGGAAATGTTGTGGAGTTGTCGCGTTGCGTCGCCCATCAAGCTGAGATGCTCGGGCGCAAATCGATTTACAAAGCCGACTGCCGCTTTGAGCGAGGGCGCGATCAGAATTGCGCCGTTGCGCGCTGTCGATTGGTGCGCAGGATTTTCGCGAGGTAAACGCGCAAGTTGGGTGTCGATTTCGCGCTGCGCGTCGTTTGCTAATTTCGTCGAGGTGGTCACGAGAAAACTTCCGGCATCAGGCGCATGTTCGGCCTGCGCCAACAAATCCGCCGCGATCCATCGAGCGTTGCCTGATGTCGCGAGGACGATCGCCTCCGTCGGTCCCGCGGGCAAATCGATTGCGCAATCGGAGCTGACCAATTGCTTCGCAGCGGTCACAAAACGATTGCCCGGCCCAAAGATTTTCTCGACGCGCGGAACGCTGCGGGTGCCATATGCGAGCGCTGCAATCGCCTGCGCGCCGCCGATGCGCGCAATCCGGGTGATGTCAAACGTACCGGCCGCCGCCAGCAATTCGTGATTTGGCCTCGGACATACGACTGTGATTCGCTTAACGCCCGCCACTTGCGCTGGGATAACGGTCATGAGGAGGGTCGAGACCAGCGCGTATCGGCCGCCGGGGATGTAGCAGCCAATCGTCTCGATTGGACGCACGATTTGCGTGATCGTCACTCCGGGCCCGACCTGCAGAATCGTACTCTTCGGCATTTGCGATTGCGCGACGCGGCGAATGTTTCTCGCGGCGTGCTGAACGGCTCCGAGGAAATCCTCGCTCACGCGATCGCGCGCGGACTCGATTTCACGCCGCGTGATCCACACGCCCTCTCGGCGTAAATCCGTGCGGTCGAGCCGTTTCGTCCAGGCGAAAAGGGCTTTGTCGCCGCGCCGCCGAACGTCGTCTACGATCTTCGCAGCGACGCGCTCGGCTTCGATGTCTCGCTGCTGGCGAGCGGCCAAGAGCGCTTTTTCCACTGTCGCGGTGAGTCGGACGATTCGCATCAGAGCACAATCTTGTTGAGAGGATATTCGACAATGCCCTGCGCCTTTGCCGTTTTGAGTTTGGGCAGGAGTTGCCGCACCACACTTTCCTCGATGATGGTGTTGACCGCTACCCAATTCGGATCACTGAGCGTCGAAATCGTCGGATTCTTCAAGGCGGGCAGAACATTTAGCACGCCGGGCAAATCTTCGCGGCGGACGTTCAGCATCAAGCCGACCTTACTTGCCGCAGCGATAGCACCCTGGAGCATCACAATAAGATTTTGGCATTTTTCGCGCTTCCAGGGATCGCTGGCAGCTTCGTGATTCATGATGAAGACCGTCGCTGACTCGAGCACAGTATCCAGGATTCGAAGCCGATTCGCGCGGAGCGACGAACCCGTTTCCGTTACTTCCACGATCGCGTCGGCGAGTCGCGGGACTTTCACTTCCGTCGCGCCCCACGAAAACTCGACGCGCGCCTTCACGCCGTGGCGCTGCAGGTACTTTTGCGTGAGTTGCACAACTTCTGTCGCAATGACTTTGCCCTCGAGATCGCGCACGCTTTGCACAGGAGCGTCTTCGGGGACGGCGAGGACCCACCGAACGCGGGCGAGCCGCTGCTTCGCGTAAATCAGCTCAGCGACCTCCAAAACGTTTGCGCCAGTCTCCAGCACCCAGTCCCGGCCGGTGATGCCGGCATCCAACGCGCCATTCTCGGCATAGCGCGCCATTTCCTGCGCTCTCACCATGAGGCACTCGATTTCAGCGTCATCAATCGCCGGTGCGTAACTGCGAGAATTAACGGTGATTCGCCAACCGGCCCGCGCGAACAAGTCAATGGTCGCATCCTGCAAGCTTCCCTTGGGTATACCGAGCTTCAGCACGCTCATTGCTTTGTCTCTTGCGAATAAACGCTTGCGGGATCAAATTTGCGCTCTTCGACAATCATTGCGCTTCCGTCAGCCTCGAACCGGCGGAAAAAGCAGCTTCGATATCCCTCGTGACAAACTCCGGGCCCAAGAGGATCAACGCGCAACAGAAGAGCGTCGGAATCACAGTCGATTCGCATTTCGCGCAGCTTTAAGATATGGCCACTCTGCTCGCCTTTCTTCCACAGGCGGTTTCGAGTGCGGCTGAAGAAAACCACTTCGCCAGTGCGACGGGTTTCCTCGAATGCCTCGGAATTCATGAAGCCGAGCATCAATACTTCGCTTGTGCCCGCATCCTGGATGATCACCGGCAGCAAACCGCCGCCTTTATCGAATCGCAGCTCCATATCCCCTCCAAAATGAAAAAGCCCGCTGGGACATTCGCGCCAGCGGGCTGAAGAGTGCTTTGTTTTAGCTCGACTCTATGCAGACCCCTGCGGGCGCGGTGTGCGGCCGTGATGATGGTGATGCCGATGCGCTCGCAGTGTCATGTCGAAAGCAAACGATAAAATGAACCTCGCCAAGTGTCAAGGCGAATCAGGGGTCCAGCGCTGGAGTTTTACTAATTCAGGCTCCCGAGCAATTCTGCGTCAGTGTTTCCACCATATTGAACCGGCCGTCAGCCGCGCCCGCCGAGGATCAATTTGAGGCAGGAAAGTTCATTGGCTCGGCGCTCTTGCTCCATCCCTTCATCGTTATCTTGCCGTCGGCGCGGACCGTGCCCGTCATCATGCCGTTCGTATTGTAAGTCGTGGCGACATTGCCTTGAGGGTCGAGTGCAATTATGCCGCCTTCACCTTGTTGCTCGACGAGCTCCTTCATGACGACGTCATTGGCCGCCTGTTCAAGCGAGACGTGGAGGTACCGAACGCGTTCACATATGTCCGCGGCAACGATATTCCGAATGTAGAACTCACCAACGCCCGTTCCCGAAACGCCGCAGCTCTGGTTATTGGCATACGTTCCCGCTCCGATGATCGGCGAATCGCCGACGCGCCCGGGCATCTTGAGTGCCGTGCCGCCGGTGGAAGTTCCTGCGGCAAGGCTGCCAGATTCGTCGAGCGCAACGACGCCGACGGTACCGTGCTCCTGATCGCGCAACAGCTCGGACGTTGTCTTCTTTTCGTCCTCCGATTTCGCGCGCTCATACATCTCCCACAGATGTTCGTTATAGAAATAAAACGGAGAGACCAGTTCGATGCACTGGGATTGTGCGAAACGCTCGGCGCCCTCGCCTACGAGCATGACGTGGGGCGTCTTTTCCATCACAAGCCGCGCGAGGTGTATCGGATTGGCGATATGCTTCACGGATGCCACCGAGCCGGCGGCGAGAGTGCGGCCGTCCATGATCGAGGCATCGAGTTCAGGAACGCCGTCGCGGTCGTAATAGGCGCCACGGCCTGCGTCGAACAGTCCGGTGTCTTCCATAACGCGAATTGTGGCCTCAACGGCATCGAGGCTTGATCCGCCGCGTGAAAGGATTGCGTAGCCGCTCTGAATGGCTTTGACCATTGCTGCGCGACGCGCTTCGATCATCGCCGTCGTTGCGTGGCTGTAATCGCCAGCGCCGCTATGTGCGACGAGGACGAAATTCGCACCCGATTGCGCTGGCAACGGAGACCTCGCCGCGCTTGCGGAATGCCCGTGGTTTGCCAGCGCGAGTCCAAGAATGAGTGCAAAGCCAATGATTGCGATGAGTCGAATAACTTTCACTGAAACCTCCGATAAGGCATTTAAGACGTGTTGGGTGCGTCCAAGCGAAACGTCAGTTGTAGTGTTCCCAGCGGGGGAGTCTGTGTTGCCCTGCGGAAGATGTCAAGCGGTGCGGATTCGTGCCGCGGAATCTTTCGGCGGCAAGGCACAATGTTCCTTGAAATTCGGGCACGGTTAGTTATGATACGCAGTCTTGCGCACGCGAGAGCCCGGGAGTACGTTTCTTCTGAACCGATGGCGATCGAATCGGGAGCGAAACCGATGCAGAACAGAGTTGGAACTAAGGGTTCGGCGGCGACAGCCGCACTGCTATCAATCTTAATTGTGATTATGGTGGCTGCGACAGTGTATGTATTCGTCGCGAACCTGTACCCTGCCCCTCCGCCGATTACGGCCAACGGCGAATTGATCGACCGGCAATACAACCTGACTCTGTACATGACGGGCGTCGTGTTCATTCTTTCGCAAATCGGCTTGGCGTACGCGATTTTCCGGTTCCGCGACAAGGGCCAGCGTGCGCGGTTTACGCGCGGCAATAATACGCTTGAGATGATCTGGACTTCGGCCACGATCGTCGTTTTCCTCGGTGTCGGGATACTTGGCCGGAAGGCCTGGGCCGAGACTCGATTCACGCCCGCGTCGCCGGACGCGATTAAAGTCGAAGTCACTGAAAACCAGTTCGTGTTCAATTTTCGGTATCCGGGTCCAGATGGCAAATTCGGACGGTTAGATCCCAAACTCGTCAGCGCGTCATCGGGCAATCCGATCGGGCTGGATTTGAATGATCCTGCCGCGAAGGACGACATTATCGTTCCGACGCTGACAGTTCCCGTAAACCACCAAGTCGAACTCGAGCTTCGTTCGCAGGACGTCATCCACAATTTCTACGTGCGCGAGCTTCGTCTGCAACAAGACGCCGTGCCGGGCATCGAGATTCCCATCCATTTTACGGCGACGAAGATCGGGCAGTACGAAATTGTATGTACGCAGTTATGCGGACTGGGACATTACAAGATGCGCAGCGTATTGAACGTCGTTTCGGATTCCGATTATCAAGATTTCCTGAAGCAGCAGGCCGCAGCCCAGTGACGGATTGCAAGCAGTCAGGAGGCCACGAATGAGTTCGCATGCCGATTCGGCGCACGCAATGCACGCGCCGACCGGATTCATCAGCAAATATATTTTCAGCGTCGATCACAAAGTCATCGGCATCCAGTATTACCTTCTGGCCCTAGTCGCTGTGACCGTCGGGATTGTTCTCTCGGTGCTGATGCGTTTCCATCTGGTCTGGCCAGGTGCCCATCTGCCGTTCGGGGCGGGCATCATGACGCCGGAGCAGTACCTGGCGCTCGTGACGATGCACGGGACCATTATGGTGTTCTTCGTATTGACCACCGCGCCGCAGAGCGGATTCGGAAACTATTTTCTTCCGATACAAATCGGCGCAGCGGATATGGCGTTTCCGCGGATCAATATGCTTTCCTTCTGGGTGACGTTTCTAGCGTTCGTCGCTTTGGTTGCGGCATTCTTTGTGCCGGGTGGCGCGCCAATCAGCGGATGGACGGCATATGCGCCGCTTAGCGGACTGGGAGAAGTAACCGGGCCAGGCGAGGGACTTGGGCAGACGATGTGGATCGTAAGCATCGCGCTCTTCTGCATAGCTTCGCTTTTGGGTGCTCTCAATTTCATCGCGACGACGATTGATCTTCGGGCGCCGGGAATGTCGCTTATGCGGATGCCGCTAACCGTCTGGGCATGGTTCATAACGGCGATTCTCGGGTTGCTGGCATTCGGTGTTCTTCTGGCGGCCGGCGTCTTGTTAATTTTGGATCGTTCGGCGGGCACGAGCTTCTTTGTTCCAGCGGGCGAGATCGTCAGTGACACGTTGTTGAACCACAAAGGCGGCTCGCCGATTCTTTGGCAGCATTTGTTCTGGTTTTTCGGCCATCCGGAAGTTTACATCGCGATTCTGCCGGGCATGGGTGTGGCATCGCACATCCTTTCGACATTTTCGCGCAAGCCGATTTATGGGTATCGCGCGATGGCTTACGCGCTGTGCACCATCGGCTTTCTGGGATTCATGGTATGGGGCCATCACATGTTTGTCAGCGGGATGAGCCCTTATTCGGGATTTGCATTCTCCGTTCTCACGATGTCCATTGGCGTGCCGTCGGCCATCAAGACGTTTAACTGGCTCGGGACGTTGTGGGGCGGAAAGATTATATTAAAGACGCCGATGCTCTTCGCGCTCGGCTTCGTATCGCTTTTTGTCAGCGGGGGCCTTTCGGGATTGTTCCTCGCGCAGCCATCTGTGGATAACCGATTGCACGCCACGTATTACGTTGTCGCCCACTTCCATTTGGTTATGGGAGTCGCCGCGATTTTCGGAATCTTTGCGGCGACGTACTTTTGGTACCCCAAAATGTTCGGCAAGATGATGAGCGAGGGCCTGGGGAAACTTCACTTCTGGGTCACCTTCGCCGGCGCGTATTGCATCTTCATGCCGATGCACTTCCTCGGGATCGCCGGTGGAATTCGTCGTTACGCTGACTATACGGGAGTGCAATATTTGGCTGCCCTTCAACCGTTACACAAATTCATTACGATCGCAGCGTTTATCACGGCCGGGATTCAGCTTGTTTTCCTGTTCAATTTCTTTTGGAGCCTGAAGTTCGGCGCAGAGGCGTCTGACAACCCGTGGAACGCAACGACGCTGGAATGGACCACAGCCACGCCGCCGCCCCACGACAACTTTGCCGGGCACTATCCGAGTGTTTATCGTGGTCCGTACGAATTCAGCGTTCCTGGCGTCGAAGAAGATTACATTCCGCAAAATCTTACGCCAGAGCAAGTTCGACGGACAAAGTAGAGAGCGATTATGCCGACAGTAATAGTCACCGACGAAATTGAGATTATCGGTCCGGGCCGCGGACGCGGACGTGGCGGAGACGGCAAACCGCCCGGCGGCGACGGAGGCGGGGGCGGAAACGATGGCGGCGCGGGCGGATCTGCCGTTCCTCAGCGCACATACATCACTGGGATGACGGTTGCGCTCGGCGGGATCTTGATGTTCTTTATGGCGCTCGTGAGCGCTTACATTGTGCGCAAAGGCACGTCGAACGACTGGCGGCCGCTTGAAGTGCCACGAATACTGTGGGTGAACACTGCGGTGCTCATCCTCAGCAGTTTCACTCTCAGCTTTTCCCGCAAGCGATTCCTGCAAGGCGATAAGCCGGCGTTTCGCCACTGGTGGCTGGTAACCTGCGCGCTCGGATTTCTTTTTCTCGTTGGACAAGTCGTCGCGTGGAGGCAGCTCGCGAACGCGGGAGTGTTCCTGGCAACAAATCCGAGCAGTAGCTTTTTCTACGTATTCACCGCCGCGCACGGGCTTCACCTTCTTGGTGGCGTGCTTGCACTTTTCTGGGTGGCGGTGTTGCCGATGCGGCGATTGACCCAGAGTACGGCAACGACTGTCGCTGCGATGTACTGGCATTTCATGGATGGGCTGTGGGTATTTATCTTCTTACTTCTGCTCCTGGGACGGTGAGACGTGAGCCATTTGGAACCTGAGGGCCTTCTCTCGACGCCATGGTCGGGCGGCGCATCGCCCTTTGCGATCAATTCGAAAAAGTTGGGGATGTGGCTTTTCATCGTCTCGGATTCGCTGACATTTTCGGCGCTGCTTGTCGCGTATGCATACGTGCGGCTGTCGAATCCGGACTGGCCGCGGCCATTTGAGATTTGGCCGGCGATTGCGAAGTCTTCGCTGATGACGTTCATTCTCCTAAGCAGCAGTCTAACGATGGTGCTGGGTGTCGCGGCGGCGCACCGCGGCGACCGCAAGAAGACGCTGCGCTACCTCGGCTTCACGATGCTTTTTGGTTTGGCCTTCGTCGTCATCCACGCGACAGAGTGGTACACGCTCATGGTCGTGGACCACGTAACGCCGTGGTCGAATCCGTGGGGTGTGCCCTTGTTCGGCGGTACATTTTTCGGACTAACCGGCCTCCACATGCTTCACGTGACGATTGGCGTGGCGTATCTGGCGGTGGTCGCCTGGGGTTTTGGAAACGGAAGATTTAAGCCGGAAGACGTGGAGGTGAGTGGTCTGTACTGGCATTTCGTCGACCTGGTCTGGATGTTTATTTTCCCGCTTGTTTATTTGATGTCGGTCAACCTCAAGGGATAGGAGCAAGGAATGAGCGCACATGGAGCTGCGGCGGAGACTCACCAGGTTGGCACCACCAAATTATTCACGCAAGTATGGTTTTGGCTGCTCGCGCTGACTGCTATCGAAGTCTTCCTCGCGTATTTGCGATTGAACCCGGCGCTGATGCTTACGATTCTCGTGGGATTGTCGCTCATTAAGAGCGCGCTGATCATTTCCTACTTTATGCACCTACGTTTCGAGCACCTCGGATTGTTCCTCTTGCTGATTCCTGCGATGGTGTTTTGCATCTGCATGATGCTGATCATGTTCTTTCCGGACAGCATTCGGATTCTGAATCTCCGGCCTCACTGATTTGGATTTTCTTAACGACTGACGAGTTGAGGCGTTAACGCTGCGAGGCGCTTACTCCGCTAACGGAAATTCCGTCAAACCGATGCTACAGAGACAGGAATTCCGGCGATTGACCTTCCGGCGGTAATTCAGGGGAAATTGATGTATTGCAGCGGCGCGGATGGTCTATCGAAGCCGGCCAGGCGGGTCCGCTGGCTCTGGAGATTCCGAGGCCGCGGGTGACGACGCATCGGCTTCGAGCTTCGATGGCGGCGGTTGAGGAATCCCGAGCCCATGGTTCATTTCTAGATGATCCTTGGCGCACGCCGGGCAGTAAACCTTGCCCGTCTCTTCATCGCGAAGGCTGGCAAGTTCATAGCAGCCATGGATGCAGTCGCAATATCCGGTATTACTCGAAGTCTTGATCGCCACCAACGCCATCCGAACGTCCTCCAATGCGGATACTATCTACGTTCCCACGCACACGCAAGTGCGCCCGCATAGGAAACACATCTACTTTCGGTGGCTTCTGTCGTGAGTGAAAGCAGTGCCCTACGTTCGCAGTCTGTTTGCGGGCGTCAGACGCGTTCCTGAGGCATTAATTGGAACGGATTGACTGTGTTGTCATGCAAGTCTTGCCAGATGCGATCAGGAACGGACAGAAAAACGGCAACGACCCGAGGGTCAAATTGTGTTCCCGCATTCTTGCGAATTTCTTCCCGCGCGACGGAGATAGGCAGCGCCTTGCGATAAGGCCTATCCGAAATCATTGCATCGAGCGTGTCCGCGACTGCGAATATCCGTGAGCCCACGGGAATGTCTTCGCCTTTGAGGCCCTGCGGGTAACCGGTGCCGTCGTAGCACTCCTGATGGGTGAGGACTATTTCTGCTGCTTCCTTGAGGAACGGAATTCGTTTCAGCACGTCGAAGCCGATATCGCAATGGCGACGCATCACGGTACGCTCATCCGCGGTTAACGGCCCAGGCTTGCGAAGGATAGAGTCCGGGATTCCCATCTTGCCTATGTCGTGCAAGAAGGCGCCGCGCGCGATATGACGTAATGCGACCTTGTCCACGCCCATCGCCTCAGCCATGCGGATTGTGAACGCCGTGACGCGCTGGCAATGGCCTTCTGTTTCGGCGTCTTTGGCGTCAAGCGCGCCGCCGAGAGCTTCGAGGGTGTGATCGTAGGATTGTTCGAGATCGCGCAACGCAAGCGAGAGCTGCTGCGTACGTTCCGCGACCAATTGTTCGAGATCGCTTTGATACGAGCGATTTTCCATTACCAACCGGCGATGCTCGAGCGCGCGGCCCACGCTCATGTAAAGCTGGTCTTTCTCGAATGGCTTCAGAATGTAATCGTAGGCGCCATTGCGGATCGCTTCGAGCGCGATGGCGATATCATGCATCGCGGTCACCATGATGACCGGAACATCCGGGTCCAGCTCGCGGAGCCGGGCGAGCAACTTCAGTCCGTCCATCTCGGGCATCACGATATCGCTCAAGACAAGCGATGGCAGCTCTTTCTTGAAGTGCTCGAGTGCGACTTGCCCATTCGGGGCGATGTCGCACTGATAGCCTTTGGCTTCAAGGAGCGTTGAGATTACTTCGCGGATCGCTTCTTCGTCATCCGCAATAAGGATTCGTTCGTTCAGCACGGATTTGGCCTCGTTGGATTGCGCCCAGACCTCGCGTGTTCGCGAGTTACACGTATGCCGCCCTACTAAGTCAGGACCCCGTCAAAGAAAATGCACTCAAGGTGCCAGGTCTAGCGCCATTCTTCGGTTGTGTCCAAACTCTACTAAGTGACGTTTTTTCAGCTGATTGCATCGAACTGGAGACCACGAACTAAACCGTCCGGGGGCATCACGCGTCTCAAGGTGGGGAGATTTGGCGCGGAAGAGTCTCACCGTGCGACGGTGAGTCAAGTCCGCTTCATTTGCGGGTATTTGCCGGAGATTCAGATTAGGATTGCAAACGGTTTTGCGCGGGCCCCTCAGGAGCAAGCGTTTGCAGGGTTGCCATCATCGCCTCCACCTGGCGCGAGAGTCCGCCGACTACCCCGCTGAGGTGGGCGACAGCATCAAACGGCAGACTCCCAACCGTTCCGAGGCGAAACAGCGCGATACGATAGAGAATTCGAAACCGGACTTCGAGTAAGAGGCGCTCCGTTTCTTGCCGGTGTTCGATTTTGGGAGAAAGGGATGCGACTTCACGGGCAAGACGATCGAGACACGCGAAATCTTCGCCAATTCCCACGAGATACTTACGCAGTGCCGTTCGCCGCTCCACGCGCAGGCGTTTTGCGCTGCCTTCCGGAAGGCGACTGTCGATAAAAACTCGATCTTCGTTTGTAAGCGCACGGCGGATCTGGGCGAGGTGGCGGAAATGCTTTGCGGTGAGCGATTCGACGCTGACGGACGTAACAGGCCGTAACGCCGACTCGGCTTTCAGTGGCCGAATGAGCAATCCGAGACCCACGAGGAGGAGCACGGATGCGATAGTGGCGAAGATAAGGGGCCCCAGCATCATCGCAGGATCTCCAAGAGCCGGGAGTTCAACTCGCGCAGGCGGAGATTCACCTCGGGCATAACCTGGCCGTACGCTTGCGCTCCGAGCATGGCGGTGGAAGGAGCTTCGGCAGGCACGGGCTTCCACACTGCCGCGAGCCAGATTAACATCGAAATCGCGAATGAATTGACGACGATTTGTGCATACAACGGGTAGAAGCCGGTTCTGAAAACAGAGATAAACTCGTGATCGGCGACCTGTACCGCCGAATAGAAGACCAGTCCGGAGGAAATCCAAGCGATCAGGCGGTCTACACGGATGATGTAGTAGCGGGTAAACATGAACGCGAATATAAGCGTCCCAAGAATCGCGAGTTCGAGGTCCCTCTCCAGGATTGTGATCAACGTGGTGACGTGATTCTGATTGTGCCACGCGGCGACCGCTGCGTTGGCGAAAAGGATCCCGGCTATCCCAGAAAGAATGATCCGGCATAGACGCCAAATCCCAATATTCTTTCCGAGAACTTTGCAGCAAATCTCACCCACGACCATGCCTCTCAAACCAATGAGTACCGCCTGGGTCAGCCAGTAACAGCGGAAATACGCATTTGAAACAAAACCAAGCTCTGAAATAAGGCTCCAGCGGATAATTTCCACCAGGACGACTGAAATTAAATAGGCCGTGAAGATGGGAAGTCTGCGAAACAAACCGTGACGAAGTGCGAGGACCATTACGCTAAACTCGAGTAGCAACGCCGCGATCCAGCGGCCGTTATGCATCAAGTCGAAAAGCATGGAGGCCAGACGTAATCATAGCATAGTATTATCGTACCGGTAAACTATGATGCGCAAGGCCTCCGCCAGGAGAGAGACGTTCGAGATCAGACTCCCCGTGCGAGCTTACCCGACGATTCCAGCGCTCATCGGAGGAAACGGCGGCGGTGGTGATGCAGCTCCGTCTGCCCATAGACTGTGGGGAGGGAAGGGCGGCGGCGGTGATGCAGCTCCGTCCGTCCATTGAGTTTGGTTGTTTACCGATTGAGCGTTGACGTGGCTGACTACTGGGAGTAGCATCAGTAGCGCAGCTAAGCTGAGCAGAACGAGGACTTTCGTTTTCATGTTTAGACTGCCTCCTTGGCAGCGCATGGCGGGGATATTTCCACGCGCTCAAAGGAAGCAGCCGCTGAAACAGAAAACGTTCAGAAATCGGAACAGGCGGGGCAATGGACTCGTGGGAAAGCTTCGAGCTGAATCAGCCAATCATTGATGATTTTTGTACTCGAACTCTTGCGGCGATCCCGAGCGATTTCGGCAGGGTGATCCACATCACTTTGCTTCGGGATTTTGCTTCAGGGTTATATGGTCACGAAGGGCTTGAGACGCTTTATTCCGCAGCCGGTGTTGACGAGGCGCTGCACTACTGCCACGAACAGGTGTTTCAAAAGTTGCTGGAAATGCCGCTCGAGCGTCTGGAGTCGGATTTAAGGGATTGCTTTGCAGGAATGGAAGGAGAGCCCGATCAGATCGCCGCAAGGTGGCTGGAACTCGAGTTCTATCGCATGCTTATGCCGTTCGGGCTGCCGGAATATTTGCGCGACCTGTTTTGCGCAAATCTGCGGGCCTTGCTTGAATTGGTTGTGAGGGACGAAGCTATGGTTCGGTCAGCCGCATAGCGACTCCCACCACTCGGCCCACGATTTCTGCCTCTTCTGGATAGCGGTGGCATTCCGGGGCCGACGCTGACAACGGGTGCGGCTGTAAGATCAATCTACCTCGATCGCGCGAACACCACGAGCACCTGTATCCTCGCCGGAAATCCACGAAATATAGGGGCCGATCGTACTCGTTTCGCCAGCCTCCGTCCTCGACGATCTGAACAGAGGGATCGATCAAGACGAGCGATCCCGGCCGCACCAGCGGATCCATCCAGCGGTCTTCAGTGCCGATATACCCATAGCGATGCGTCGTTCCGTTAAGGAGTGCGCCTTCGAAATGCTTCCATGATTCGACGACCCGAGTGAGGCTGTCGGTGCGGCGAGCATCGAAGGCCGGATCGAACCGTAGTGGGATGCGCAGACGGCGAGGCGCAGTCCCCAAGTGCGTATTCTTAGTGCCGTGAGCGAAGCTGTCTCGAAAGTGCTCGTCAAGCGGGATGTTGTACCATTGGCAAACTTCGAAAACATCAAGGTGGTAAAGCGTGCACAGTGTGTAAAGCTTGTGCAATGTCGGCGTGACGTCCGCGTTTTCGATATCCGCCAAGCGGCTGATATGAATGATGAATTCCGGACGCCCGTGCTTGCTTGCGAGTTCGTAGCTGGACTGTTCGACATCTCGGTACGTGAGTCCAAGACGCTCGCGCACCTGTCTGAGGCATGACCCGGGCTGCATGAAATCTCCTACGAACGTCTCGGGCCTGTAGCACCTAGCAATTATATCAGATGGCTAACATTATGTTCCGTTAACGGAACACTCGCTCCAACCGCTACTCACTCTTTGACGGAAAAGCCGCCAGAGCTTTGATCCGAAAACCTGATATTCTGAATTACAATCCTATGGCATCGAGGGCCCGACCTTCATGAGGCGCTGGCAGCTCACGCTTACCTCCGTCGTTGCTTCACTCGTAGCGCTGACAGGTTTGACGGCGCCACGAGCTCGTTCGTTCGCAGTGACGCAAGATTCGCCCGCTTCTCCTGGCACGGCGAAGACGCCCCCACAAACGGTGGAACACGGAAACCCCGAATTTCTACGGACAGCCGATGAAGTCCTGGCTCAAATGAGCCAGCTTCTCGATCTTCCTGTGAAGGCGCCACTTAAAAAGAGCCTTCGATCAAAAAAAGAAATCCGGGAATACCTGATCCGCGAGGATCGGGACGACAAGAGCGACGAGCAGCGGTACGCTGACCAGAAGGCATTGGAAGCCTTCGGACTGATACCCCCCAATTTCCCCTTGGATGCATTCATGCTCGACGTGCTCACCGATCAGATCGCCGGGCTTTATGACGCGAAGGCGAAGGAATTCTACATTGCGGACTGGATTCCTGTCGATGAGCAGCGGAGCGTGATGGCGCACGAACTGACTCATGCGCTGGTGGACCAATCGTTTCGTTTGGATGACTGGATTAAAGCGGCTCGGCCGAACGACGACGCCGAATTGGCTCGGGATTCTGTGAGCGAAGGCTCCGCTATTGCGGCAATGATCGATTATTCGTTGCTCGACCAAAAAATCGGCGTGCGGGATCTGCCGGATGTAACCGGAATAATACGGCAAGGCGCAATCAGCGAAATGGAAAAGGATCCTCACCTTTCAAAAGCGCCAGCGATCATCCGCGACGAACTGCTGTTTCCATACTTAGCCGGAACTTCGTTTACGCAACAATTCTTGAAGGCGAATAGCGGCTGGAAGGATCTTCCGAAACTTTTTGAAAATCCGCCCGTTTCGAGCCAGCAAATCATTCATCCAGAACTGTACCTCAAGGGAGTCAGACCGGAGACGGTTACGCTGCCGAAGTGGACAGGAATTGTGCCGTCGGGTTGGAAACCACTCGAAGAAAACGTATTGGGTGAATTTGGATTGCAAGAGGTCCTGAAAGAATTCATCGGAGACGAAATGGCGCAGCAGACTGCGCCTTTCTGGGCGGGCGACCGATACTCGGTTTTCGAAGACCAAAAGACGAAGATCACCTCGCTCATCGTTCGTTTCCACCTGGATAGCGAGGAAGACACCGCACGATTTTTCGGGAAGTATAGTGAAGCGCTCGAGTTTAAGCACAAGACGCGAGTCGAACTGATTCGGCGTCCGAACTTCTTCCAATTCAAAACGGACGGCGGAAAGGTGTTTCTACGGTGCCTGGCAAGCGACTGCTTGTCAGTTGAACAAGCCGACCGGGACACCTTCGACAAGATAAATCATGCGATCGGCTGGCCCCCTGCGCCCGCTGAGATTGAGCCGGTAGCCAAGCCAACCGTAACCCAGCAATTTAAGCTTCAAGGCACCGCGAACGCTGCGCCTCGAAGTCTCTGAGTTTCTCGCGCCTACGAATCCAGACGACGAATTACCATCAGCGTCAAATCGTCGGCCGGCTGGCCGTCCGCCGAATGGGTTTGGAGATCGTTCAGAAAAGCTGCCGAGAACTCGACCGGGTTCAAGTGGCATTGAGACTCCACGAATTCGCGGAGCCTCCTCTCACCGTATTCGATTCCGTGCGCGTCGCGCGATTCTGAGATACCGTCCGTGTAGAGGACCAGACTTTGAGCCGGTTCGAGTCGCAGCGTCTCGGTCGTATATGTCGCCGACGAAAACATCCCAAGCGGCAAGCCCGTAGCGTCAATGGATTTGGCATTCATGCCGCCTACGACCCAGACGGGCGGGTGCCCGGCGCTGCCAATCTCCACGTCGCCGTTTTGGCGTACACGGCCACAGACGAGTGTGGCGTAGAGGCCGCTAATCGTGCTTTCGCAGAAGAGACGATTCGCCAATCCAAGAACATGAGCGATCGGACGCTCGAGTGGAATCAGGCTGCGAAACATCGCGTGCAGGTGCGCCATTAGCATCGATGCCGAGAGACCCTTGCCAGTCACGTCGCCGAGCAGGAACACGACCGCGCCGTCGCCGTTACTGGACTGAATCACGTCGCAGTAATCGCCGCTCACGACTCCCGCGGGCTTATACCGATAATGGAAGTGCCAGCCGGATGATCGAATCTCAGCCGGAGGCAGCAACGACCTCTGAATGCTGGCCGCCATCTCTACATCCTGCTCAAGTGCGCGACGCTCTTTGGTCGACAAATGGTCGAGGCAAAAGCGGATGAGAGGATCTGCGGTCAGCCGGTCAAATTCCACAGTGTCGTGACAGGTTTCGCAGATCCCGAACGTGCCCACGGCGAGGCGCTCAAGAGCCGAATCCACTTCGGCGAGAAGGCTCGTGATCTCGGCGGTTGGCGAGGTTTCTATTGCAGATGTGAGTCGCCGCCGGCGCGTCTCCAATTCTGTTTTGAAATACCCGTCACTAATGCTGGCCATGTGCACCTCCAGGGAGAGTTTGATTGGCGCAGGCCATTCCTGCCATCCGATTCAGGCGGCCAAAACTCAGGCCGTATCGCTATTTCGATTCGGTGACGAAGCCGGGCGATTCAGTCAAATTGGCCTCTAAGAGGGCCTCGTTTTGGCTCGTCGAACACTTGTTGCGAAGTCGGGCCAGACGATTGTCTAGATCCGTTCGCCATCTGCCGGTGCGCGCCGGAGAAACAAAGTCAATGCTTCGCGAGCGTCGCAACTCTGCGAGCGCTTCGCCAATCAATTCGGCGGCGCGTTCGGGGTGCCGCGCCCGATGTTCATAATATTTTGCGAGTTCGACATACGCTTCCAGTCCCTCACGTGACATTCCGCGCAGCTCCATCCAAAGCGATGTCGCGCGAGCAAAATCACCTTCGCGTTTTGCCAGTCGCGCGAGCGCGGCGCGAGCCGTCCCATCCGCCGGCTTCGGTAGTACGCGGGCAATCGCGTGAGCGTAAAGATCGCGCGCCCGCGACGATTCTCCACGGCGATCGCAAATTCTCGAAACACCGAATACCTCAAGAGCATCTTTGCTCTCCAATTCGGGCGCTGCTAGAAGCGAAAAAACGCGGCCGGTTAGCGCGGCAAGTCCAACGAGGTCCATCTGATTGTGGTAGAAAACGGGCACAAGTTGCTCGGCGCAGCCGCCACGCAGGTAATCGAAATAGATCTGGGGGATCAAATCGGACACGATGTCGTCGCCGCGATTTCGACCGAGAACATGGCGTTCGAGTTCACACAAGCGAACGGAGCCAATTCGCGGCCGCCATAGGTGTCGCGAGGTATGCAACAGATCGAGATGCGCGCGGGGAACTTTCGGAGAGATCGAGCGCGTCATCCGGAAGCGCGTCTCGAGCAGCGGCCAATCAAACGACTTGCCATTGAAGGTGACAAGGATGCGCCGCTCGGCGAGTCGCTCTTTCAGCGTAGCAAGAACGGAATGCTCGTCGCTGTGGTCGCGCATGAAGAATTGCTCGACCTCGAGGCCGCCCGCATCCCACCACGCGACGCCGATCAGGAACGCGTAGGTGCCCGTGCCCCCCGAGATGCCCGTAGTTTCAGTGTCGAGGAAAAGCCAATTTTTCTGATCGGCCGCTTCTGCCGGAGCCTCAGGCGCGAGCAAACGCAACGCTGGCATTGTGACGTCGCCGGGACAAGTATCCGAAAACCAGCGCCGTACAGACAGGTGCTCGCCATGGCGCGTTTTTTGCAGCGTAGCGCCTAGCAGGCGAGCGAGATCTTCCGCGCCTTCTGGAGTAGCAGGCGCGTAGCCGCGCGGCTTCACGTCGGCCCGTTTTGTCGCGGGCTTCAGTGCCGCTATGCGGTTGAATCGATCTTCGTTCATCAGAGTCATTTTCGAGTTCTTGCTGCTAAGTTCGTGATGCGACACGCGACAGAATTGTCAAAGCAACCTCTTTTGCCTTGTCGCTCTTTTCGCCCGCTGGACCGACACACGACGGACAGCCGCTCGCGCACGAGCATGCCGAAATGAGTTCGTTTGTGCGATGGAGTAGCAGGTCATAGGCGCGAAAAAGCGGCTCGCTAAAACCGATACCGCCCGGATACGCGTCGTAGAGATAGAGGTTGGGCTCAAAATAATCGCGCGGCAGTTTTGGATCTGGCGCTATTTCGGCTTCGTCATGCCAATCGGGCGCCACGCCCGGACTCGGAGGCCGCTCGCCGATTGCCGTCCCGAGATCGCGTGGGTCGCACATCAACAGCAACGAGGCGATCGACTCGAGCGCGCGCAACAAGCCAAACATTCCAGCCTGCCGATCGGATAACGAATAATCGAGGCTAGCAACGAGCGAGCGATTGAGCGTGATCCAAAATGAAGTCGTATGCATTTCGTTTTCGGGCAATTCGAGTTTGCCGGACCCGACATTTTCGTTGGTAAAGAATTTAATTTTCTTGAAGCCAACAACTTGCGAGCGGACCAGGACATCCCCGTGGACGCGCATGGCGGGCCCGGCAATGGCGTCTTCGTCTGCGATCTCGAGCACGCGCACCTGCGTATAGCGAATTGCATCGGTGAAATAGTCCACGTTGACGCGCTTGACGTACGCTTTGCGCTGATCGAAATCTAGTTTCTCCACGTGATACTGCTGGCCCTGGTGGATGTAGATGGCCTTCGGATGCACAGTCGTCAGCGCACTCGAGAAGTCCACTTCGCCGATAACTTCCGGTTCGCCTGAGACTCCGTCGTCCACGCTTTCATTGCCGGTGACGTCAACGATTACAAAGTTGTCCGACGTGACGGATCGCAAGCTAACGGTATCTGCGGGATAGGCTTCTTGCACCCAATGCCAATTTTCACCGCTCTTGTGAAGGAAACCCGCCTCGGTCAGGCGATCGCAAATGGACGGCACATCCACGCCACCGAATTTTTCTTCCGGCGATATCGGCAGTTCGAATGCAGCACACTTGAGATGATCGACGAGGATCTCCAAATTGTCGGGCTGGACGTAAGCGTGTTCCGGCGAGCGCCCGAAGAAATAATCGGGATGCTGGACGATAAATTGATCAAGCGGCGAGGATGAAGCGACCAGAACGGCGCATGCTGCGCCGCTGCGTCGCCCTGCGCGGCCGGCGCGCTGCCACGTGGATGCGATTGTTCCTGCATAGCCTGCCATTACCGCGGCATCGAGCGAGCCGATATCGATTCCAAGCTCCAGCGCGTTCGTGGCAACAACGCCTCGGATACAGCCGTCGCGCAAACCGCGCTCGATGGCGCGGCGTTCGCCGGGAAGGTAACCGCCGCGATAGCTGCGGATGGGCTCTTCGCTGCCCGGGGGTGCGGGATTTGCCTGCTTTAGGTACGTGAGCAGGACTTCAGTGTGAAGCCGGCTGTTCGCGAACACGATGGTCTGAAGCTTTTGCTTGAGAAATTCCTTCGCAACGCGGGTCGATTCGTTGAGATAGCTTCGTCGAATTCCAAGATTGCGATTAACGACCGGCGGATTGTAGAAGGCGAAAACTTTCTCCGCGGAAGGCGCGCCATTTTCATCGAGCACTTCAACTCGCGACTCCGTCAATAGGGTAGCTAGCTCGCCGGGATTCGCAATTGTTGCCGAAGAGCAGACGCACTGCGGCTCCGAGCCATAAAATCTTGCGATTCGTCGAAGACGGCGAAGAACGTTCGTAAGATGGCTCCCGAAGACTCCACGATAAGTGTGCAGCTCGTCGAGCACGATATAGCGCAAGTTTTCGAAGAGTCGCAGCCAACGGGTGTGGTGAGGCAGGATACCTGTGTGCAGCATGTCGGGATTCGACAAAATCACGTGGCCCCGCTCGCGGATAGCCTTGCGCGCGTCGCTTGGAGTATCGCCATCGTAGGTAAAGACGCCGAACGAATCATCGAGACGCGTGGCGAGATCGTGCAATTCGGTGAGCTGATCCTGCGCGAGAGCCTTCGTTGGGAACAGGTAAAGCGCGCGCGTATCCGGATTTTCGAGGATCGCGTTCAGCACTGGCAGGTTGTAGCAAAGCGTCTTTCCGGATGCAGTAGGCGTGACGATGACGACGTTCTTGCCCGCGCGCACTGCTTCCGCAGCCAGTGCCTGATGTGAATAGAGTTGCGTGACGCCTTTTGCGCGATAAGCCGCAGTCAGCTCCGGGCGGACCCACTCGGGCATCGGCGCGAATTTGGCCTCGCGAGCAGGGAAGTGTTTGATGGCGGTGAGAACTTCGCCTGTGCGGTCGAGAGTGGCCAGGCTACCCAAGGCATCGCGAACGGCCTCAAGGGTCGAGCGTGAACGAACGGCTAACGATTGGGGCAAGCGCGACCTCCCGTAGAGCTTGACTCTATTCGCTTTTTGTTCGCTGAGGCTAGCACGCTGGCAATGTCGGCGCAATACCAATTTCACGAGCAGATTCAGATTTGCGCAAATGCAGCTTCGCGGCTTGACACGGAAGCTCAAAGGCCGCTATAGAGAATGCATGGCGCATACATTCATTGTTTTCGATTTCGGCACGAACGAGGAAGCCTCGCAGCAAGCCCGGCACCGCGTTGAGGGCTGGAAGCAGGGCTACCGGCTGGGCAACAAGCTTCTGATAAAATTTGAGAGAGAAGGCGGCGCGAGTAAGGCCGATGCCGACGACACCAACGACAGCGGCAAACCGAAGAAGAAAATCGACACTGGTAAGCCGGAGAAAGTCCGCGTGCTCATTCGGCTCGATTTTTCCGATCACGAGAAGCTCTCGTTCAATCGATGGCTGGAGCGGATTCCGAAAGAAGAAGCGTTTAAGCTGGCAAAGAGCAAAACGGTTAAACAGGGCGAAACGGAATTCGAAGAACTTGAGAAGCTATTCGACTCGCTTGACTAGGTGTCTCTTCTTAGTGCACCTTTTCACCTCGGGCTTTACGCCAAGCGGAATCATCGAATCTTTTCCGGCGCCGCCCGGTTTTGATTGGCTATAATTGAGTGAACCCGCAAGATACCCTCTCACTCTCGGCGGAGACGATGTCGTCCCAGACACGCACAAAGGTTGCACGATTCGACGCGTCGAGATACCACGGCCTGGACCGCGAATCTTTGGTCCGAATGTACCGGACCATGTTTCTTTCCCGGCGGCTCGACGACAAGGAAATTCAGCTCAAGCGGCAAAACAGGATTTTCTTCCAAATTAGCGGCGCTGGGCATGAAGCAATCGGCGCTGCGGCTGGGCTTCTTCTCCGACCGGGCTACGATTGGTTCCACGCGTATTATCGCGACCGCGCGCTCGCTTTGATGCTCGGCATGACGCCGCTCGAGATGCTTCTCGAAGCGGTGGGCGCGAAAGATGGCCCGGGCTCAGCCGGCCGTCAGATGCCGTCGCACTGGGGGCACCAGAAGATCCACTTGATCACACGGTCGTCGCCGACGGGCACGCAGTGGGTTCAAGCCATCGGCACGGCAGAAGCCAGCTATTACTACGACGAATTTCCGAAAGCGCTCGACCAGGCAAAGGAGGGCCCTCAAGGATTCGCCGTTACTCATGAGCCCGATGAGATTACCTATACGTCGGGCGGTGAAGGGGCCACGAGCGAGGGAGAGTTTTTCGAGGCGCTGAACGTCGCGTCCAGCAAGAAACTTCCGCTGCTTTTCGTCGTCGAAGACAATGCCTACGCGATTTCTGTTCCCGTCGAAGTGCAGACCGCAGGCGGAAACATTTCCCGCCTCGTGGCAAATTATCCAAGCTTGCATGTCGAAGAGTGCGACGGCACGGACCCGATCGGCAATTATGCCGTTTTCGGTCGCGCCATCGAACATTGCCGCGCCCGGCGCGGCCCCGCGCTCGTACATGCACACGTGATTCGTCCCTATTCGCATTCACTCTCCGACGACGAGAAACTCTATAAGTGCGAAGACGAGAGGGAAGGCGAAGCGCGGCGCGACCCGCTTCCGAAGTTCAGCCTGTTCCTCGTGCGCGAAGGAATTCTCGAAGAACACGAAATTGAAGAGATCGAAGCGAGCGTGGACCGGGAGATTGGGGAAGCCACCGACAAAGCACTCGCGGCCGAGTTGCCGTCGGCCGATTCAATTTACGCCAACGTCTATTCGGCGGATGTAGACCCCAAGTCGCAATCTTTCGAATCTGAGCCGAGCCTACACGGCGCTCCAAAGACGATGGTGGACATGGTTTCAGCGACTCTCGCCGACGAAATGGCGCGGGACGAGCGGATTCTCGTGTTTGGCGAGGACGTGGCTGACGTTAGCCGCGAAGACACTCTCGAGAAGGTGAAAGGGAAAGGCGGCGTCTTCAAAGCGACGGCGGGCCTGCAGCGACGCTTCGGTTCGAGCCGCGTTTTCAATACGCCGCTGGCCGAGGCGTGCATTATCGGGCGAGCGATCGGAATGGCGCTGCGCGGCTTAAAACCCGTGCCGGAAATCCAGTTCTTCGATTACATCTGGCCGGCGATGATGCAGATCCGAAATGAACTCGCTACGATTCGGTGGCGATCGGCCGGCGCGTTCAAGTGCCCGGTGGTTATTCGCGTGGCTATCGGCGGCTATCTCACCGGCGGCGCAATCTATCATAGCCAGTGCGGTGAGGTGACCTTCACGCACATTCCGGGCCTGCGCGTCGTAATGCCTTCAACCGCGCTCGATGTCAGTGGATTGCTGCGCACCGCGATTCGCTCGGACGATCCCGTGCTCTTCCTCGAACACAAGCACCTCTACCGCCAGCCGTACAACCGGTCGCTATATCCGGGCAAAGATTTCACAATTCCATTTGGCAAGGCAAGGGTTGTGCGCGAAGGCAGCGACGTCAGCATCATCACGTATGGAGCGGTGGTGCATCGTGCGGAGGTTGCTGCGGCGGAACTGGGCCGGCAGGGAATCTCGGTAGAGATTGTGGACCTTCGAACGCTTAGTCCGTATGACTGGGACGCGGTTGCCGCGAGTGTCCGTAAGACAAATCGAGTGATCGTGGCGTATGAGGACACGCGCTCGTTTGGCTACGGCGCAGAGATCGCCGCACGAATCGCAGACGAGCTCTTTGAGGAACTTGACGCTCCGGTGCGGCGCGTCGCCGCAACCGACACATTCTGTGCGTACCAGCCGAAACTCGAAGATGCCATCCTGCCCCAGACCGAAGACATCATCCGGGCCGTCAACGACATCGTAAAGTTTTAGAGCCGAAAGGAAACTTTTCGGTCTCGGAGTTCGTAACTTAGAGTAGACACCTTGGTGGGAGGTGCAACATGGTTTGTACAAATTGCCGTCGCGACATCGCCGAAGCTTCGAACTTTTGCTATTTCTGCGGAGTACGCCAGCAGCCGGTTCCGGCGACGGGCAGCGCACCGTGGACTGGGAAGCGTCTGATGCGCTCATCGACGAATGTCAAAATTGCCGGGGTATGCGCGGGCATCGCGGAGTATCTCGATTGGGATGTGACGCTCGTCCGGCTACTGTGGGTGTTGCTTACAATTTTCCCAGTACCCTTGTTTCCCAGCGTTATCGGGTACGTGGTCTGCTGGATTGTGATGCCTGTGGCTCCGCTTCCGCTGCCGGCAGCAGCGCCAGTCGTGGCGCCATCACCGCAGACTACTCAGACGGCCTAGCTTTTGTCCTTCGCGCGGCGCGGAGGTTTGCCGCGTGAGTCAAAGATTGCATTGTCGAATGACAGTACGCCCGCGCCCACCGCGGCGAGCGCAAAGGTCCCCACAGCTAGCGCCAGAGGGAACTCGTAGTTGTGAACCGCAAGAACACTTCCTTGAGGCAGGTGCACCCTCCAGATTGCGATCGCCATTTCGACGGCGAGTAGCAGGCCCGCAACCTGCGTGAACAGTCCCGCTATCAAGAGCAATCCACCGAAGAATTCCAGAATTCCCGATATGTAAGCGAAGTAAGGCGGAAAGCCCATGTGTTGGAACGCCCCCATCCATTGCTGCGAATGTCCGAACAGCTTAGGATAGCCATGACTTACGAAAATGATTCCCAGCCCGAGACGCAACAGGAGCAGCGCCAGCGGCCTTAGCCTCTCCAGAACTTGCATCAATCCCCCTAAGAAAGCCCCTTCAGCCAGTCGTTAAAATCAGCAGAATTCTAGCAGATTCGTAGCCATCAATTTTGCGCGCGTTGACTTTCATCTCACGATATTTATCCGGAGCGGAACTGCATTCTCGGGATTGTTGAGTTGAACCGCAGGCTGGAGAGGCAGCGCGAGAGAACAGTAGCTTTCGGGAACGGCGTCGATTCGTTCGGTGTTGTAGAATAACTGGTTCCTTTGAGGAGAAAGAGTGCCGCAATCCCGGCGGACGATTGGCGTATGCAACGGCGTAGGGAATTTCCTTGCGCTGAATGCTATTGTCCGGGGCATTGTTCGCCCGGTAATTCGCGTTTACGCGGCGCGGACGGCCGGAATTGATTTCGAGGATCTTCGCTGATGCGTCGCGTCTTCCTCGGCATTGCCCTCCTCCTGGTTGTGGGTGGAGTGGCGTATTGGAGCTCGCACAGAAACGCAGCGCCGCCTGAGACAGTTTACGCGATCGATCGAAAAGTGACAGTCTGGAGCAGCAATGCGCAAGTTCGTGAGCCGGTTCAAACTGTCAATTTCGGCGACCGGTTAGAAATCGTAGGTCGATCCGGCGACAACGCGGACATTCGCACGGCAAGTGGTATCGAAGGATGGATCGCGTCAAGAGAAACCGTGTCCTCGGACATCTGGAAGCGCATGACTTTACTTTCCTCACAGGCGCGAACGATGGCCGTCCAGGCGCGCGCGCATACCAAAGTCTTGAGCAATTTGCGCCTCGAGCCAGGCCGCGACGGGGCGCGCATTTTTCAGGTTGGCCGTGACACTAAAGTCGCAATCCTCGCGCGAAAAGTTCTGGATGTAGCGGTTAAACCTGCGGGAGCGGCTAACGCGAGCAATACCGAGGCTACTGACGATGACGCCGATTCGCAAGAGCCCCCGACGACCAAGAAGGAAGACTGGGTGCTCGTGCTAGCTGACGCCAAAGTTGCTGGCGAGATCGCAGGCTGGGTGCTTTCGCGCTTCGTTCGAATGGACCTTCCATCTCCGTTGCCGGATTATGCGAGCTCGGCGGGAATGCGCGTGTCGGCCTGGTTTGAATTGAACCGCGTGACCGCTCCGTCCGGCGGTTCGAAGCCGCAGTACATCGTGTTTGGTACGCGTGGGCCGGAGGGCGACGTTTGCGATTTCACGACGATGCGAGCGTACACATGGGGCGCAAAGCGCGAGCGATACGAAACCGCGTTTGTCGAAAGCGGATTTTGCGGACTGATGCCGGTGCTGGTGACACCCGCCACGCAGCCGGGGAGCGACGCTACATTCCGCTTTGAGGCAGCGAGCGATTCGGGAAAAGAAGAACGCGTTTACCGAATGCACCAAACGATCATTCGCCGGATCGATACAGGATATACGGAGCGGCATGCGAAGCGGCGGCCGCGAGGGCATTAGATGGCGATGATCTCGAACCTCGCGGTGAACTACTCCTCATCTCGCGCGCCGGCGCGACGATTATTGGCCGCCGCGTTTTCATTAATCGCTCTAGCCCCCTCAGGCTGCGCTCGCACGGAGGTTACTGTTACCGCCCAAACTCCGGCACCTCCGCCGCTGACGTTTCTGGCCGAGTGGGGAACGCACGGCCACGAGCCGGGAGAGCTCGGCCGCCCTGAATGGCTGACGACCGACTTCACGGGAAATGCTTTCATCGCGGACTCGGGAACTGGAAGCATCGAAAAATTCGGACCGACCGGGCACCCCCTGCTATCGTTCAATGACCGCGTTCCGGAAGATCCGTTTCGTGTCCCCGTGGATTCGGGAGCAAGTATCTATGTGCTGTCGCCAAATGCCAACTCAGTTTTCATTTTTTCGCCGGAGGGCGAGCCGTTCCGTCATCTTCTGCTTACTCCGTTGAAAGCACGCCAGAGGCCTGAATCAATCGCCGTGGATGTCGCGGGAGACATTTTCGTAATTGTTACCGTGGACAAAGCCGGCGGCAAATCCGACTCCGAGCAAAATGAAATCCGTGAGTACAATGCGCGAGGGCGATTTCTGAAGACGCTAACGCCAGCGTTGGTAGCCGGCGAGCCATTCGTTGCGTCGTCGCTTGCCGCGGGGCCGGACGGGAATCTTTATGTCTTGGACGTTTCTAGCTCACGCGTACAAAGATTTACTTTGGATGGAGACTACGTCGCTGCCTGGGGAGGCACGCCGCCGGGCGCGACTAGCGGTTCGGCTCCCGCCGGTTGTGGAATCGGCGCCACATCGAAATACGTTTTCACTCCGGACACCGCGATTCGAGGCGTAAAAGTTTGGACGGCCGACGGGCAATTGAAATTCACCGATCCGCTCGACAACAGGCTGCAGAATGGAACCGGGCATTTTCAGATCGCCGTGAGCAACCGTGGCGAACTGCTCGTTCTCGATGTCGTAGGAACGCGCGTTCTGCGCTTTCGAATCAATTTCTAACTCTTCAGCGTTGAAGTTTCTTACTCGCAAACAGGTGAAACCGAATGGCACTTTTGCTGACGGAATCGGATGTGCGGCAGTTGCTGACGATGGAGGTGGCGATTAGTGCTGTCGAAGAATCATTTCAGCAGTTGGCCGACGGTACGGCGATCTTGCATTCGCGCCAACGCCTTTTCGTTCCTGGCGGTTCGTATCTCCATTACATGGCCGCAGCCGATGCGCGACGCGGTTACATGGGCTTGAAAATCTATACGAGCTCCCGCGAAGGATTGCGATTTGTCGTCCCTTTGTTCAATTCTGTTTCCGGAGAACTCCTGGCGCTCATCGAAGCCGATTACCTGGGGCAGATGCGCACGGGCGCGGCGAGTGGCGTCGCGACCCGGCTGATGGCTCGTGAGGACGCAACGAAAGTTGGGCTCATTGGCACTGGGCTGCAAGCGCGTACTCAACTCGCTGCGATAGCATCAGTCCTAAAAATTGAACGAATAAGAGTTTTTGGACGCGATCCATCGCGGCGCGCAAAATTTTCGAACGAAATGGCCGAGCGATTGAAGATTCCGGTGGACGCGGCTGACACCGCCGAGGCAGCGGTGCGCGACGCGGATATCGTTGTCACATCCACGACGGCCTCACAACCGGTCCTGAACGGCGCGTGGCTGCGTCCTGGGATGCATATCAACGCGATCGGCGCAAACTTTCCACAGAAGCGTGAACTTGACGGCACGGCCGTGCTTCGCGCCGATATCATCGCGGTCGACTCATGCGAGCAAGCAAAGATCGAAGCGGGCGATTTGATTCAGGCGTTCGAAAGCGATCTGTCGCGGTGGGACAGTGTCCGGGAGTTGGCCGAAATAGCCGCGGGTCGCACCCCGGGCCGCGCGTATCCAAACGACATCACTTTGTTTAAATCCAACGGAATTGCAATTGAAGATGTCGTGACGGCGAGTCGTGTCTACGAAAAAGCTATCGAGATGAAGATCGGGCAGCAAGTTCCTCTGTGGAAAAACGAGGAGCAATTCGGCCAGCGGCCGCCGCGTCCGTGATGCCTCTATCGGCGGCTCTGTTGCAATCGTTCCCGCAACGCACTGTGCAGGCGCGAACGGGTTTCGTCGGGAAGGGGCACCGGCTCGGAATTGCAATAGATATCAATCGTCTTCTTACACGTATCGACGACCAGCCGGCACTTCTTGCACTTCTTCAAATGCTCTTCGAGTTCTTGCCTTAGGACCGGATCGAGGGCGTTATCGAGGTAGCTTGTAAGCTCTTCAATGATGTTGTTGCACTTCACTGTTTATCACCCTGCCGAAAGTACCGGTTGAGCTTTTGGCGCAGTTTAAGCCGTGCTCGCAACAACCGGGATTTTACCGCGGGTACCGAGAGTTTCAAGATCTCCGCGGTCTCTTCCGTGGATAGTTCTTCGATGTCCCGAAGCTGAAAAACGATTCGAAAAGATGGATCAAGGTCCGAGATTACTTCCGAGAGGATGCCTTGTAGCTCGGCCTGACGGTAGCGTTCCTCGGGCGACGGGCCCCAGTCCTCTACATCGCGGAAGAAAGAGTCCTCTCCCGTCTCGATTTCCTGGTTGAGCGACGTCTCGTTCGGCCGTCGCTTGCGGAGCTTCATCAGCGCCTGATTGACGGCGATGCGAACCAGCCAGGTGTAGAAGCGTGAGTTTCCTTGGAACTCCGGGAGATGCTCATAGGCCTTGAGGAAGGCCTCCTGCATCACGTCCTCGGCGTCCTCGCGGCTTCCAGTGATGTTCATCCCGAGCCGGAAGATTTTGCGTTCATACCGGTTGACGAGGGTCTCAAAAGCCGAGACGTCCCCGGCGCGTGCCGCAGTAACCACCTCAAGTTCATTGTCTGCGGGCGGAGTTTGCGTCGGCGCATTTCCGCCAGCAGCGCGGGAGGCCCCGGCAGCAGGCGCGGCATTTACAGGGTCTAGTTTGGGTGCGTTCATAGTTGTTACCTGCGTTTGACGGTCAGGTACTCAAATAGGGTAGCACACACGGCAAGCCGCGTTACGCTCCGTCCCTAAAGACCAATTCGCCGGTGAGAGACTTTGAGTTTTTCGCGTTACTCGATATGCTAAGTCGCTTAGCGTGTCAGGGGAGAACGAGGCTGCAGAAAGCCTACGTTGAGAAACGTCCGCCTCAATTTAAGGGACGGTAGCGCGCCAGTCTGGACGGCCAGGTAAATGGCGCGGAACGGGTCAAGGCACAAATTTTAATAACAACCCCGCCGCAACCGCG
>Ga0302325_10001910_pt1 | contig 51956 bp, 50 predicted proteins | sample Palsa_T0_2_FD_201948 | JGI IMG/M metagenome (GOLD analysis project Ga0302325, IMG submission 201948) | Peat permafrost microbial communities from Stordalen Mire near Abisko, Sweden - Palsa_T0_2 | ecosystem: Environmental > Terrestrial > Soil > Palsa > Peat permafrost | place: Sweden: Abisko...
CACCCATTGTGCTTCATCGAGATGATCTTCCTCCGCTCCGAAAAACGATTCATTCGTGTCTTCAATTCGAACTCGGGGGCCCCCACGCCCGGCTGCGCTCAGAGCGAGAGGCGCTCGCGCACCAACGATCCCGCTTCGGACCATCCCGTCACGAGGACATACGCGATCCCGAAGAGGCGTTGCTGCACGTAGACACTGGCGACCCTGGCGGGAACGCCGGCGATCGTCATCTCGGCCGACGCCGTACACTGGCCATCGGAGGCGCGCTGCGTCTCGACCGTGATGACGCGATCGCGCATGCCGCGCAGGGCGAACTGGACGCGGTTGCCCGCGATGCCCTGGCGATCGATGCCGAGCACGCGCTGCTCCCTTTCGCTCAGTGGCTCCGTTGCCAGCGGACCGCGCTCCACCATGCGCCAGTACGCTCGTACCGGTGGATTCCCGGTGGGCGTGCACGCTTCGTCCACCTCCACCGCGTAGTTGACCTGGTTTCTGTTGCTGCTCTTCGCGATGGCGAGAACGCTCGGCAATTCGAACGGCCCAGCCGCGCGGGCGCTAGCGGACAACAGCAGAAGCGTCAGCCCGGCCAGCGCCAAGCTCCACAAACGGCGGTTCAGACGGGGCTTGGCGGTCGCGCCCTTGTGTTCTCTTTTTAGCAACGAGGTTCTCGTCCACTGAGACGTGCACTGACGCCGGAATGATTTGTGTCGCGAGGACAATTTTTGAAAGCGGGGGGCGGTGCGCCTTACTTGCAGCCGGTTGCCAGGGTTGAGTCGGACACGCACCAGTAGATGGGCACGTCGTTGTACTCGCAGCAGTGCGTCCCATTGCTGTCGTCCGCGCAGTCGTCCGCGGACGAGCAGAGCCGGAGCGTGAACGTGAGGGGATCGTGGCTCGAGCCACAGCTCAGGCCAGGCAGATCCTCTGCGCAGGTCGTCTGGCAGCTCGACGTGAACGAAGACACGTCGCAGCTCCCGGCGACTCCGCCGACGAGGACGATCGTGCCGCAGCAGACGGTGCCGGAGCCGCACTCATTCGTCCCGGTGTTGCCCATGCAATCCATTACGCCGGTGGACGACGAGCAGGTGGCCTGGCAGCTCTCTTCGTACGTCGTGGAGTCGTAGCAACAGGAGTCGCCCGCCGCACACTGGGCTGCGCCCTTCGATCCCAGGCCGCACATGGGCGCCGTACAGACACCTGCGCCCGTGCACGAGACCGCGCACGGCGAGCCCTTGTCTTGCCAATCGCCGCTCGCGCTGCAGGACTGGGGCTGAAGTCCGTCGCACTGCACCTGCGTCGGCGCGCACTCGCCCGTGCATTGATCGGACGTGCACGTCTGGTCGGTGCACGGCATCGCCTCGCCCCACTGGCCGGCGGAGCTGCACGTCTCCAAGCTGTTGCCCACGCAACGGGTTGCCGAGGCGCTGCAGACCGCACCGCTGTCGACGACGGACCCTCCCCCCGTGTCCGGCGCCGCATCGACGCCCGCTTCGATCGTCATGCTTCCGGTGTCCGGGCCCGCATCGGCGACCATGGTGACCCCGGCCTCCGGGGCCGCATCGGCGGCCGCGTCGACCTCCGCATCCGCACCCGCTTCGAGCGCCTGCCCTTCGCCGTCCGGGGCGGTCGAATCCATCGTCTCTTCCGTTGCGCCCGTGTCCCCGCTGGAGGTGGCGGTCGAATCCGTCCCACCACTGTTTCCATCCGTCGCTCCCGACGACCCCGAATCGTGGGAGGAAGCGCCCGCGTCGCTCGTCGACGAGTCCGGCGTCGTGACCTGCTCCGTACCCCCTGCTCCGACGCCGCAGCCCACGGCAACGGAGGTGAGGGCCAGGGCGGTGCCCAACCGGATGACGGAATACGCGCGCATCCCTTCACAATACCGAAACTGCACGCCGGAGCGACGACCGCCGCTCGCGGCGGAGTAGCTCCAGCCTGCACCCATTCTATTTACGGCACAATCGTCCACCGACACTGCGGCTTTGCCATAGCGCTCATCCGCGCCAGGGCGTTATCGTTTCGCCCTCTTGAGCCCCGTCCCGCGCGTCCCTCAGCGCCGCTTTCTCGGCAATCTGCTCGACTTCCGCGACGACCGCCTGGGGTTGCTCAGGCGGGCGCTCGAGACGGACGCGCGCGTCGCGCAGATTACGCTCGGGCCGATCCCGGTCACCCTCGTCAACGACGCCGACCTCGCGCACGAGGTGCTCGTCGAGCGCCCAGCGGACTTCGTGAAGTTCCAGGCCATCGGTTTGCCGGCGTCGCAGCGCCTGCTCGGCCACGGCCTGCTCCAGGCCGACGGCGACGAGCACCGTGCGAAGCGGCGACGGCTCATGCCTGCCTTCCTGCCCGCGCGAGTCGCGACCTACGCGAGCATCATGGCCGACGAGGCCGAGCGGCAGCAAGCCGCGTGGAAAGATGGTGACGACGTCGCGATCGATCGCGAGATGGATGAGCTGACGCTCGCCATCTTCGGCCGAACCCTCTTCGGGGTGGACCTGCGCGGCGAGTCGCTCGCCCTCGCCAGGGCGATCGACACCTCCATCGCCTCCCTCGTGGCCGAAGCCATCCGCTTCGTGCGCCTGCCGCTGTGGTGGCCCAGCGCGGAACACCGTCGCTTTCTGGATGCCCTGCGGGAGCTCGAAGAGACGATCGACGCGCTCGTGCAAGCGCGTCGCGCCCAGGCGGATGGGGCGACGAACGACCTCCTCTCGATACTTGCGCGGCAGTCGGGCGATGACGCGATGAGCGACGTGGAGGTGCGCGAAGAGCTCTTGAACCTCGTCGTCGCCGGCTTCGAGGCCACCGCATCTTCGATGGCCTGGACGCTCGATCTACTGGCGCGCGATCCGGCCCGCTCGCAGGCCGTTCGTGACGAAGTGCACGCCGTGCTCGGTGGGCGATCGCCCACGGTCGATGACATGCCAAAGCTCCCCCGAGCGGAGCGCGCCCTGCGGGAGGCGATGCGCCTTTATCCCGCCGGGCACTTGATCCTCCGCCAGACGGCGCGCCCGGTCGACCTCGGGGGCTACGCACTCGGCGGGGGCGCGCCCGTCTTCGTGAACGGCTACGCCATTCACCGCCGCCAGGACGTGTGGCCGGACGCCGAGTCGTTCGTCCCCGAGCGCTTCGCCCCCGACGCCGCCGCGAGCGCGGCCCCGCGCCGCTCTTACTTCCCGTTCGGCGAGGGTCCGCGCACCTGCATCGGAAACCATCTTGCGGCCCTCGAGGGTCACGTCGTCGTCGCGACGATCCTCCAGCGCGTCGCCCTCACCCCGCTCGACACGCGCCCGCCCGAGACGCGAACCGGCTTCGCGATCAAGGCGAAGGCGCCGCTCATGGCGCGGGTGAAGCGCTGGTAAAGCGACGCTGGAGATCCCGTCGAACGCCGCGGTCGTCGCCCGCGCTGCGGCGCTCAGTCTTCTTCCGCCGACAGGATTCCGAAGTCGACGAGCTTTCGCACCACGCCTGGCTCGACGTCAAGGCCGTGGACCTCCGAGATCCCGGCGAGTGCCGCGGCCGTCGGACGGCCGTCGAAGCAGTGCAGGACATCGACGAGCTCCTTCGGCACCCGGAGCGCGTCCATGGGGCTGTAGCCCACGACTTGCACGGACTCGGGTGAGGCATACACGACGTTGAGCCGACGACGACGGACGCGCGCCGGAACCTCGTCCCCGACGAGCTTCTTGTACGCATCGAGGAGGAGCGCGACCAAGACCTCGAGCCGGGCTCCGCCGAGCGCGAGGACCTCCGGCCAATCCAAGGCGTTGGCGATCTCGGCGCACGACGAGAAGAACTCGCGCTCGCGCCCTTCCCACGCTCCCCAGGCGGCGCGGTACGCGGCCGGCACGAACTCCCCGTCGAGGTCGGGCGCGCCGAGGTTGCCCGGGCGGGCCGACGCGTTCGCGACGGCCTGCGTCGGATGCAGCGCCGCGAGGGAGCGCACGTCGAGCCCGAGCTCCATCAGGCAGTGAAGCCGCACGGCCCCTTCGCACGCGCCGAGCGTATCGTGGAGCCTCTGCCAGAAGGCTCTCCCCGTCTCGCCGCGCCCGTATTTGCAAAACCATGTGGCGCACGTGGACTCTCGATGGCGCCAGACGCCGCAGCGACCCCCGTCGACGACATAGTGCGGGCAACGCATGGATACCGCGCGACCGAACGAGGCCGGGCTCGATCGGTACATCAGCGAGTAGACCGGCGTGCGATGAAGACCGAGCGGAGACACCCCGACCTTCTTGTCGATCCGAGCCTCGACCGTCGCACGACCCGCGGCGGCCTCCAGATCATCGTCCGTCAGGACGCGACCGACGAGAAAGTTGGCGAGCTCCGGCAAGTACGTGCAGCACTTGGTCGAAGCGGAGAAGAACTCGGAACGGTCCACGGGAGCATCGCCCGATGGCAGCATTGCGCATCGGTCGCACGTCGCCGCGCGCTCGGCGGGAATCGGACCCTTGAGCAGCGGTTCCATCCACCGCGCAAAGAGCGGAGGTAGGACTTCCCCTGGGGAAGTCGTCTTCACGGTGCCCCTACGAGGAGCTCTTGATGAAGGTCTGGTCGACCTTGATGTACGCGTCGAACGCCCCGCCTGCCACGTGCTCGAGCTGATCTTCCGAAAGCTCTCCGGACCGAGCCTTCGGCGCACCTTTCGTCGGCGGCGGGACCTTCTTCGCGGGCTTCTTCTTGCTGGTCGGCATGGCGTCCTCCGTGGTCCGCGCAGCATGGGCCCGCATCCGACCCCAGCGCAAGTGACCTTTGATCGAACTTTGACGGACCCACGCCCCCTTCTCAGGGCTCGTGAGAGTGGCTCACGGCGTCGGGCGAAGCCGTGGTGGCCTGGGGAGCGCCGAGCGGCATCGAGGCGACCCGCGTTTCGCTCCGCGCCGCCCGGTAGGGCAAGTAGTGGAGCTCGTAGAACTTGTCGCGGAAGTCTTGCCACGACGTGATGCCGCCCAGCAGGCGAAAGAGGCGCAGGAACTCGAACGACACGTCGGGTTGCCACCAGAGGAAGCCGGCGCGCACGCTCTGCGGGTAGAGGTGGTGGTTATTGTGCCATTCGCCCGCCACGAAGCCCGGCCAGATGGCGTTCACCGCGAGGCTGTTGCAATCGAAGTCGACGCCTTCGCGCCGTCGATCTTTGCCGCCGGCGTGCAGATCGTAGTTGTGCGCGCGGATGCCGACGCCCCACACCATCGCCCAGCCGAACAGGGCCGTCGCGAGCGCGTGCCCGCCGATGGCGTAGAACGCCGCGTACCAGAAGACCCAGTTGAAGAGGTAGTGCAGCGAGTGGCGGACGGGGTCCGCGATCGAGCCCCACCGCAGGTACTGCTCGTACGTGTTGATGCCCATCCCGGTGTGCCGCACGAGGGCGCACACGCGGTCGTAGTCCGCGCGCGACATGTCGCGCCGGATTGGCTGGTGCAGCTCGCCCGCCAGAAAGCAGTACAGCCAGCCCGCCCGAGCGTTGTACGGGTCGCCCGGCGTGTCCGAGAAGGCGTGGTGGACGTGGTGCGACACCACGTAGATCTCTTCTGGGACGATCTTGAGGGTGAGGTTGCGGAGGATGAAGAGATAGAACCCGTTTCGCACCCGGAACGCGCGGTGCGTCGCGTAGCGGTGCAGGTAGACGGTTCCGTGCGTGCCGATCCCCACCATGCTGTAGAGAAAACCCGCAAGCATCAGGGGCCAGCTGAAGTGCCGCGTGAGAAAGACCACCGCGAACGGCGCCAGTGACAGCGTCCAGAACCAGCCCGATACCGGCAGCCACGCCTTGCGCGACGCGAAGAGGTTCATGCGCGAGCCCCACACGCGGAGGATCTCGCCCATCGTGGGCGCGTAAAGGGCCCCGTCGCGCTCCCAGCCATAGCCAGGCTCCTCGAGAACGCGCCTGAGAAAAGGAGTTGCCATCGTGGAGTTGCGAGGGGTGGGGGGTGCGACATTGCCACGGGTCGACGACGCGGCGCCAGCAGCATCGTGCGGCCCGGCTGCTACGGCGCAAAACAGCGAGTTTCTCGACGTTCTGACGAGTGCTACCGTCGGCCCATGCCGCGGCGCCCAGCCGGAGCGTTCCGCGAGCGGACGACCGACGAACTCGTCATCGACGACGAGCGGTCGTTCCGGCACGTGGCACTGTTCTGGGATCTGAAGGCGATCCTCGTTCGTGATCGCTACGTCTTTCGCGTCCTACCCGAGAAGTACGCCGGGCGCTGGGATCGCGCCCTCTTGCTCAACCTGACGTATTGGGACGGGAGAGGCGGCGACGTGCTCGAGAGCGAGCGAGCCCCCGCAGACGTCATCGCGCATGCCGCCTGGCACCATCTCGCGGCGCAGGCCCTCGCGATCCCGCCCGGTTCGCGTCTGTCGGCGGAAGCCATGGTGCTCGGCGAATCGATCGCGTCTGGCTTCGACGTGTACCTCGTGGGGCGCCTGCTCGGGCACGCGCCGAGGTCGGCCTTTCTCACGACGCAGGTCGCCGCGATGGCGGAGACGGCGCGGGGCGCGGGGCTGACCGAGCGCGAGTTCGAGCGCCTGCTCCAGGGCATCGCGGGCGACCCCGAAGCCGCCTTTGCCGACCTTCGCCAACTTCTGTACGACGCCACCCTCGCGCTGCTGCCCTGCTGCGGGGCCGGCGACGCGCTCGCGGCCCTCGCGCGCTTCGACGGCCACCGCCTCGCGGCCCTTCTGCATCATTACGAGCTCTCGAACTGGGCTCTCTACGTACGAGCGTACGCGCGCGCCCCGCGCGTTCCCGACCGCCGTGCGCGGGCGCTCGCGGCCATGCTCGACGAGGAGCGCGACCCGCTGGCGTGGCTCACCTCGGCGTGGGTCTCAAGCCGTCTTCAGTAGGGCTTGTCGCCCTTTTCCATCACGAAGCCCGATGGCGGGGCATAGGTACCGTTGACCGTCGTCCCGCCGTTCGTCTGGATGGTTGTGGGTGCGATCCCGATCGGGGCCGCCGCAAATAGGGTCGCAACCGGTGACCAGCGCGGGTAAGAACCTCCAGGATGAGCACCGAGCGCATCTCCCCTACGGCCTATTACACCGGTCACGTCTGGTGCCGGAACGGGCTGTCCCATCCGTCGCTCGACACGCGCGAGGGCGATCTCTTCTTCCTCGCGCTGCGCCCGCTCATGCGCGCGGGACGGGCACTCACCGGCGGCGTCGCGCTCGAGGAGATGCTCGTGCAGCGGCACCTCATCATCGACCACCTCCTCTCGACCGCCATCGAGTCGGGCCGCGTCGGGCAGGTGCTCGAGATCGCCGCGGGATTGTCGGGGCGCGGGCTGCGATTCGCGCGAAAGTACGGCGATCGAGGCCTCGTCTATGTCGAGGGCGATCTGCCGGGGATGGCCGCGCAAAAGCGATCGCGCCTGGCCCGGGCGGGGCTCGACCAGCCGAACCATCACGTGGTTGCCCTCGACATTCTCAAGGACGATGGCCCCGGGTCGGTGGGCGGAGCGACGGCCGGCCTCTTCGACCACAAGAAGGGCATCGCGGTCATCACCGAGGGGCTCCTCAGCTACTTCGACACGCCGACCACGGAGGGTCTGTGGCGGCGTCTCGCGGCGTTCGTGGCGCCGTTCCAGGACGACGTCTATCTCTCCGATCTCCACCTCGGCGCGCGCGCGAATGTCCCGGCCGTGGCGGTGTTCCTACGCATGCTCGGGGTCTTCGCCCGTGGGCGAATCCACATGCACTTTGCGCAAGCGCGGGACGTCGCGCCCGCGCTCGCGAGGCAGGGCTTCGCGCACGTCACGGTCCACCGGCCCGTCGACTGGCAAGCCAGGCTCTCGCTGCCGGGCACAGGCGGGCTGGAGGTCGTGCAGGTGCTGGAGGCCACGACACGCCTCGACGAACGCTCGAAGTAGCACCCTACCCGCCGACGCCTGGCAGAAACCAGGTGTCTGCTAAAATACAGGCCACGTCATGCAAGCTTTAACCCCGGAAGCCCAACAGGCCGTCGCAAACCTTGCGCAGCGCTACGGGGTCAGCGAAGACGCCGTGCGCACGATGCTCTTCGCCGTTTCGGCCGGCGGCGGCACGATGGCGCAGTTTTATCACGTGGAGCTCGGAGGCGGCGGGCAGTGGATGCGCGGCGGCATGACGATGGTCGGCGACATGTTCAACTCCGGGCTCAAGTCGCGCGTCGACAGCCTTTGCAGCGAGCTCTCCACGTTGCTCGCGACGCAAAACGTCTTCGCTCCCCTGCCCCCGTCTTCTTCAAGCTACGGCGGCTACACGTCCGGTCCATGGTGGCCGTCGTCCCTCGGTAGCCCGAGCTCGAGCGGCGGCCAGAACGACTCCCAATACGCGTACTTTCCGGGGCCGCGGCGCCTCGCGGTGAAGCAGTCCGGGCGGCTCGCCGTCTACGACACGCTCGATCACCAGATCGGCGGCGTGCAGCAGCAACAGGGCGGATCTTCGGGGTCGTTCTCGTTCACGAGCCAGTACGGCACGTTCTCGGTCGATTCGTTGCCGTTCGCGCCGGAGTCTCCGGGCTACGCGCCTCCGCCTCCCGCCTACGTGCAGCCGGCACAACCACCGGCGCCCGAGTACGTCCAGGCGCCTCCGTACCAGGCCCCCGACACCACCCAGACGGCCGCCTATTCGGCGCCCTCGAATTCCCGGCCTCGCTCCATGCGCACGCCGGAAGAGATCCTCTCGGCCATCGAGGGTCTCGGCGATTTGCACCGCCGGGGGCTGCTCTCGGACGCGGAGTTCCAGACCAAGAAGGCGGAGCTACTCGCGCAGCTGTAGAGCAACCTCCACTCAACGCACGGCGCGGCTCGAGAAGCGGAGCGCCTCGGTGCCGTCGAGTCGACGCGAGAAGTCGAGTGGATCGGCCGTCGAGACTTCGCCCGGGTCTACCTGGTACGCCCAGACCTGGAAACGCTCGAGGCTCACGGCCCCGTAGATCGTCGAGAACGCGCAATTGCCGGCGTCGAGGCCCGAGGCGATCTTGATGCGACCGATGCGCGGCTGGTTGTACCTGGCGTCGAACGTTTGCCAGCGGCCGGCCAGGTACACCTCGAAGTACGCGTGAAAGTCGAACGGGATGCCCGGGTCGAACACGCCGATGTCGGCGACGTGCCCGGTCACGTAGCGCGCAGGGATGTTGAACGTCCGGCAGAGGCCGAGCCCCACGTGCGCGAAGTCGCGGCACACGCCATACCCCCGCTGCACCACGTCCCAGGCGGAGATCGTCGGATCGCCCGAGCCCGTGCGGTACTCGATGTTGCGGTGCGTCCAGTCGCAGATGGCCTGCACCCGCTCGAGGCCCTGCGGCACGCTGCCGAACTTGCCCCACGCAAAGTCGCGCATCTTGTCCGAGTCGGCATACCGGCTCGGGAGCGTGTAGCGGAGCACCTCGGGCGGCAGATCGTGCGGTGCGACGATCCCGTCCAACCTCATCGCGTCTTCGCGGGTGGACGGGACGCGCACGATCGCGTCGTGGCGCAAGAAGTTGCGGCCGCGCTTGAGCGTCATCCGGTAGACGATGTTGCCGTGTTCGTCTTCGAACTCGCGCGGGAGGAGCGCCGGCTCGAAGTGAATCCGCTCCTCACGGATGATTTGCGTCTGCGCGTGACGTGGCTTGAAGAGCACCAGGATGGCCGCCTCGGCGGCAGCCTGATACACGAGCTCGCACCCTACGCGGACGGAGAGGTCGAGGGGGTACGGGGCGGCGGGCGTGAAACTGTTCGGTTGCATGGGGCTCCTCGCGCCGCGGGGCTGACGATAGACACATCGCATGAGCGGCCGCAACGAGGGGACGGTTGCCCCGGCCGACTCGACCCTCTAGAAAAAGAGACCTCATGTCCATGACGCTCCACTTTCATCCCCTCTCATCGTTTTGCTGGAAGGCGCTCATCGGGCTCTATGAGCTGCAGATCCCGTTCGAGAAGCACCTCGTCGACCTGTCGAGCGACACCGCGCACGCCGACTTCGCGCGCCTGTGGCCGATCGCCAAGTTCCCGGTCTTGCGCGACGACGCACGGGACCGCACCATCCCCGAGTCGACGATCATCCTCGAGTACATCGACGGCATGAGCCGCGGCGGCGCGCGTTTGATCCCGCCCGATCCGGTGCGCGCCCTCGAGTGTCGGCTGCGCGATCGCACATTCGACCTGTACATCCATCTCCCGATGCAGAAGATCGTGGGCGACAAGCTGCGCCACGAGGACAAGCGCGATCCCTTGGGTGTCGAACAGGCGCGGGCCCAGATGGAAACGGCGTACGCGCTCGCCGACGAACAGCTCCGGGCAGGACCTTGGGCGATGGGCGCCGACTTCACGCTCGCCGATTGCGCAGCGTTCCCGGCCCTGTTCTATGGGGACAAGGTCGCCCCGTTCGGGGGCCGCCGGAAGAACCTCGAGGCGTATCTCGAGCGGTTGAAGGGACGTGCCTCGGTCGCGCGCGTGCTCGACGAGGCGCAGCCGTATCTCGAGATGTTTCCCGGGTGAGAGACGGGCGCGGCTCGAGTCTTGGACGGCTCCGGCTCAGGGCCAGTAACGCGCAGTGTAAAACCCGAAGGTCGGGTCGTTGCCGACGACGACGATGCGGCCGTCAGGCGGCGGATACACGGCAATCGCTTTGTACGACACGCCGGTGTTCGTGAGGCTCTGGAACACCGCGCCGCCGTTCCACGACGGGTCGAGGGCGCACCCGCCGTTGGTGCGTGCGATCCAGGGGAGGTTCCCCATCTCGTCCGAACCGTATCCGATGCCCCACAATCGACCGTCGGCCTGGGTCGCGATTCCGAGAAACCCCAGGTCGAACTGGACGTTCAGGGGAAGGGCGCACCAACCCGCATCGCCCAGGTCGGCGTGCCCCGCCGCGTTGACATGGGCGAGCACGGGCGTCTCCCCCGACGCCGTCCCCGCGCCGGCGACGTAGATCCCACCCTCGACGTCCATCGCCGCGGTCGCGGCATAAAGTTGGGCGCTGGCCACCCCGAGCACCCCGCCGGCGCCGCCGAACGCGGGGTCGGTCGCGAGGCTGCCCGAGGTGTCGACCCGCAGTGCATAGAAGGTATTCGCCCCGAGCTGGCCCCCTGCGACGACGTTGCCCGTCGGATCGACCCCCACGCCGTACACGGTCGTCGTGTTGCCGAGGCCAACCTGATTGGTCGTTCCGTTCGCCGCGAGTCGATAGAGCACAGTGGGCTTGCCCGCGGTGCCCGTGGTGTCCTGGTTCGCGGCGACATACGTGTCGCCGTTCGACGCCGGCGCGACGGCTCGCACGGAGGTGCCGTTGGACGTCGCGCTGCTCAGGGTGATCTGCCAGGAGCCGGTGCTCATGAACGCCAGGTGCAGCGAGCCGTCCGGGTTGAGCACGTAGAGCGTCGCCTGCCCGACCGTGCTGGAGGACATGTCGTCGCCGGCCACGTAGATGTTCGTCCCATCGGTCGCAAGAGCATGGACGCAGCCGGTCGACGGCAGGTTGCCGGTCGCAGTCGTGCCGAACGTGGTGTCGATCACGCCGGCGTTCGACAGCTTGGCCAGGGTCCACCCCGAATCGGCCGAGCCGGTGCGGCACCCGCCGACCACGATCGACCCGTCGCCGAGCAGCACCACGGCGTTGGCGGTCGAGGGGGTGCTCCCGGACGCCGGCGTGAAGGCTTGAACGCCGCCGCTGTTGAACGTCACGTCGAGCGTCGTGCCAGGATCGGCGACGACGAGCGCAAGGGTCGCCGTGGCGACGCCCGCGCTCACCGTGACAGTGGCCGCGCCGAGGGCCGCCGACGACGAAGAGGTCAGGGTCAGGGTGCCTTTCGTGGCGCCCGGCAGGAAGCTGAGGCTGGATGCCTGAACGCCGGACGGCAACCCGGTGACCATCGTAGTGAGGTCCATGGCGACCACGGGTCCCAGCGTGACCGAGACGTCGATGCTGGTTCCGCGAATCAGGTGGACCCCGTTTGGCATCAAGCCGAGCGAGTACGTCGCCGCGTCGAGGTCGTCGGCATCCGGTGCGCTCGCGTCCCCGCCGTCGGCGCTGGTCGTCGCGTCCAGGGAGGCCTCGATCACCCCGGAGTCGGGCGCGACGGTCGCGGTGGCACAGTAGTGACCGCCGCTGCCGTCGGTGGCGCAGACCCGCCCCGTGATGCCAAAGACATTGCAGTCGCTGGCGGCGGTGCAGAGGTTTTGGCAGCGGTAATCCGACGCGCATGCCAGCGGCGCGGGACAGTCGCTCTGCGTGTTGCAAGGCGTGTTGAGCTCGGACGGGTACTCGCACACGGCGGCAGTGCCGTCGTCGACGCACGCACCGCCGTCACCGCAGTCGGCGGCCGTCGAGCACATGGCCCGACACGCGCCGAGAGCGCAGACGAGCCCCGTGGCGCAGTCGCTGTTCTGATGGCACGCCGCGAGGACGCCCAACCCCTGGCCAGTCGTGCTGCACGCAAGGGCGACGCAGAAGGGGAGCCCAATCGCCACAACGCACGCTCCGGCGATCGATCGGCTCCTGCGATGCCGCGATCGCGGGGTCGCGTGGTGGCTCATTGGACTGCGAAATCTACACGGGGTCCAGCGACCGCGTCCATAGGTCAAGCGCGCCCGCGCGTTGGTCTCATGGCTCCCCTGGCCATCGCTTCGGGCGATTTGCGAATCGGAGTCCTTCTTCTCGCGACTCGCGGGACAGCGAAAGCCCCAAGGCATCGCCTTGGACCGGTGGCATGACGCGTGCTGATGCTGCCGTGGAGTGATTGACTTGCAGGACGTCGTCCCGGCCCCGTCTGCCGATTCGCCGGACGAGGCGGCGGCCCGATGTCCGACCTCGCGGCCGATGAAGGCAGTCGCCCCGCCTCCGGACGTCGAACGCGAGACGCCGGTCCTCCCCATGCGCCCCTATGTCGCCTCGGGCTCGAGCGCCACGCTGACCCTGCTCACGGGCATGAATGCGGGCCATCTCGTGTCGGTCGACGCGTCGAGCATCACGATCGGGCGGGGCACCGATGGGGACTTCGTCGTAGACGATCCGGGCGTCAGCCGGCACCACGCCCGCGTCGGCAGGGGGCCTGACGGCAGCTTCTACCTCGAGGATCTCCGCTCCACGAACGGCACGTTCGTCGGCACCGGTCGCGTCGGAGTGTCTCTTCTCCGCGGGGGAGAGATCGTGCAGCTCGGCCCCACGCTCCAGATGCGCTTTGCCATCGTGGGGCCAGGCGAGGAGTCGCTTCATCGCCGGCTCTACGATTCGGCCACGCACGACCCCCTCACTCACACCTACAGCCGCGCGTACTTCTTCGACCGACTCGTCGTCGAGATCGCCCAGGCGCGACTCTCCGGCAGCGAGCTGGCCCTTCTCATCGCCGACGTCGATTCCCTGAAACGGGTGAACGACACGTTCGGCCACCTGGCCGGCGACCGTGCGCTCACCGTCATCGGCGCCCGGATCAAGCGCACCGTTCGCGCCGAGGACGTGCTTGCTCGCTATGGCGGCGACGAGTTCGTCATTGTCGCGCCGAGAACCGGCCTCGCCGACGCCCTGCTTCTCGGCGAACGGATCCGGCGCGCCATCGAGAGTCTGCGCATGGGCGCGGGGGACCAGAGTACTTTCGTCACGTTGAGCCTCGGCGTCGCCTCGTTGAGTGAGGTGACACCGAAGGACGAGACCGGCGTCGGGCTCATTGCGCTGGCCGATGGGCGCCTCTATCGCGCAAAAGAAGCCGGTCGCAACCGCGTCTGCACGACGAGTCCGTAGAGCATCATCGCGCCGATTCGAAGTCGCCGAACCGGACGGTGACCGTCGCCGCCGTGCCCGCGAGGGTCCGGCTCGACGTCAGGGCGTTTGCAAGCGCAAGAAGCTCGTGTCGGAGCTGCAGCGACGCGCCGTTTGCAGTGCTGAGCAGGAGCCGGCCGAAGGCGACGCCAGCCACGGCGCGCAGGAGCTCGTGGGCCACCCTGGCACGGCGGGCGACCGACGCGCGGTCGGTTTCGGCGTTGCAGGCGAGCACCGCGATCCGGGGGTGCTGGCCGCGACGCCGGAGCAACTCGAGCTTCTGCAGCGTCCTGTGAAGCAGGGCTTCGCTGTCATCGTGGACGGCCACGACGTTCTCGGAGTCGCCCACGCGACCGGGCCACGCGCCACCCTGCTCCATCACGATGAGCGAGACATTGCCCATGACAATCTCCCTCGACGACACCCCTGGCCCTCGTTTCGCGAGCTTGGACGGCATCGGCGTGAGACTGAAAGCAAGCGGAGCGCCAGCGCTGGGCGCGGGCCGTCGTCCGAGCCAGTGCCGCGGAGTTCTGAGCGATTTCGAACACGAAACACGCCCGCAATCCGGAATGACAGGACAGTGCGAATGAGTAATTCGCAATTTGCGATCGTTCTTCGCGCAAGACGGAAGAGCCGGAAACGCGCCCTCGCAGGGGAAGCGAAGCGAGCGTAGAGTGGCTTGGCGTGCTCCACGACTTTCTCTCCGCAAACCGGGCCGCCATCGTCGACCGAACGAGGGCGAAGATCCGCGCCAGAGAGACTCCCTCGTCCGGCGAAGGAGAGCTCAAAGCTGGCATTGCGCTCTTCTTCGACCAGCTCGTCGACACGCTCCGTGTCTTGCAACCGTCTAGCCCGGCGATGGTCGTGAGCGCCGCCGATCGTGGTCGAGCTCTCTTGAACCGCGGCTTCACGGTGACCCAGGTCGTTCACGACTATGGAGACCTCTGCGACGCAGTCACCGAGCTGGCAAGGGACGCGAACGTCGCCATCTCGGCGGCCGAGTTCCACGTGTTCAACCGATGCTTCCACGACGCCATTGGCCAGGCGGTCAACGAGTACACTCGCGCCGGCCCGCGGTCGATCGCCGACGATGGGGCCGCGCGCTTGGAGGACCTCTCGCACGAGCTTCGCAACGCTCTCGGCGCGGCCGCGCTTTCCTTCGAGGTCATCAAGACTGGCAGCGTGGGGCTCCGCGGCAGCACCGCCGCCTTGCACGACCGGAGCTTGAGGCGTGCGATCGCCCTCGTGGACTCCTCGGTAGCCCGTGTGCGCCTCGATTCCGGAGTCCGCACACCGGAGCCCGTTTCCGTGCACCAGTTCATCGAAGAGGTCGAGATCGGCGCCTTCATCGAGGCGAGTTCTCGAGGGCTGACGCTTGCCGTCACGCCGGTGGAGCGGGGGGTGGAGGTCAAGGTCGACCGTCCGCTCCTGGCGGCCGCCCTGGGCAACCTGCTGCAGAATGCGTTCAAGTTCACCCGTCCGCACAGTCAGGTGTCGCTCAAGACCTCCTCGACGCGGGATCGCGTTCTCATCGAAGTCGAGGACGAATGCGGTGGCCTTCCTGACGGAGACTCCGCGGACCTCTTTCGCCGGTTCGCGCAGAGAGGTCGCGACCGAACGGGCATGGGCCTAGGGCTCTCGATCTGTCGCAAGAGCGTCGAAGGCGATGGTGGCCAAGTCCGCGTGCGAGACAGGCCCGGCATCGGCTGCGTGTTCGTCATCGATCTTCCGCGCCACCAACCAGCCCCCTGACGGTGTGCATGCGTCGCGCGCGGAGCCTTACGTGGAGTCGACCCCGCCGAACCGGACGGTGACCGTAGCCGCAGTACCCGCGAACGTCTGGCCCAGGGCATCGGCAAGTGCCAGGACCTCGCGGCGCAGTCGCACGGAGGCGTTGTTTGCGGTGCTGAGAAAGAGACGACCGAAGCCGCCGGCAGCCACGGCACGCAGCAGCTCATTGGCCACCTTGGCTCGGCGGGCGAGCGACGCGTGGTCCGTTTCTGTGTTGCAGGCCAGCACCGCGACCCGCAAGTGCTGACCGCGACGCCGGAGCGATTCGACCTTCTGCAGTGTCCTCTGGAGAAGGACTTCCTTGTCTTCGTGGACGGCGATGACCTTTTCGGACTCGGCGACGCGACCCGGCCACGAGCCGCCACGCTCCATCACGATGAGCGCCACATTGGCCATGACAATCTCCCTCGTTGCGTCAGGCGCCGGCCGCCGTGATGAGGACCTTCAGGGCGCGTTCGCGCGCGGCGTTTCCGAACGTGTCGTAGGCCTTGGCCATGTCGTCGATCGCGAAGCGGTGCGTGATGAGCTGCTCCGGGCGAAGGCTCTTGGACAGGACCGTCTTGAGCAGCATCGCGGTCGTCGCCGTGTCGACGAGCCGCGTCGTCAGCGTGATGTTCTGCGACCAGAGCCGCTCGAGGTGCAGTTCGACGCTTTTGCCGTGGACGCCGATGTTCGCAATGTGACCGCCGGCCGTGACGATGGCCTGACAGATGTCGAAGGTATCCCGGACACCGACGGCCTCGATCGCGACGTCGACGCCGCGGTTTTGTGTCATCTCCATGATCCTGGAAGCGGCCTTGCCGTCGCTGCTGTTCACCAGCTTCGTCGCGCCAAACTTGCGCGACACTTCGAGCCGATTGTCGTCGAGATCGACGAGAATGATCTCGGAGGGCGAGTAGAACTTGGCCGTCATGAGCGCGGCGAGGCCGATCGGTCCGGCGCCGACGATCGCGACGACGTCGCCGGGCTTCACCGTGCCGTTGAGAACGCCGCACTCGAACCCGGTCGGAAGGATGTCGCTCAGCATCACGAGAGCCTCTTCGTCGGCGCCCTTCGGCACGGCATACAGGCTGTTGTCCGCGTGCGGAATGCGAACGTACTCGGCCTGGGTTCCGTCGATCCGGTAGCCGAGAATCCAGCCGCCGTCGGTGCAGTGCGAGTACATGGCCTTCTTGCAGTTGACGCATTTGCCGCAGGCGGTGACGCAGGAGACGATCACGCGGTCCCCTTTTTTGAAATTCGTCACGGCCTTTCCCGTCTCTTCCACTACTCCAACCCCCTCATGCCCGAGGATGCGCCCGGTGGTGACCTCGGGAAGATCACCCTTCAGGATGTGAAGATCCGTCCCGCAGATCGTGGTTCGCAGGATCTTGACGACGGCGTCCGTCGACTCCTTCGGCACGGGCTTCGGGTGCTCTTCCCACGCTCGTTTGCCGGGCCCGTGATAGACGAGTGCTTTCATTCAGTCCTCCTAAATCGAGAGTTGGACCGCAAGGACGCCAACGGCTAAGGCCGCATCGGGAATGCCGAGAGCGGCAGACCCGACAGTGCGAAGTACGAATCGTAGAGAATCTCCGCGATATACTTCGGGTTGTGGACACCGAACGCCCCGCCGCGCGCGACAAGGATGTAGTTGTACAGGGCGCCGGCCTGGTCCTGCGTGAGGAGCCCGCCGTCGGTCGTGCCCCCAGGGAGAGGTAGATCGTCGATCCAGTTGCCGTCGCCGAGCTCCGCGGCCGTCAGGGGCGTGTAAGGCGCCGCTGTGGCGCGGGTGAGCAACCCCTGAGCGTTGAACCATGTCTCGATCTGCGTCATCGCTGCCTGGACATTCGACTCGAAGCCGTTGATGTCGAAGTTCGTCGCCCCTGCATGGCACCCAAGGCACGCCGAGAGCGATGGGTTGAACGAGTGGTCCGCCACGTTGCTGTTGTCTGCGACCGTCACCATGTGGCAATCGACGCACGAGAGCTTCTGTTCGTGCGTGGCTTCCCCGTATGTCTGCCCTGCGTACTGATAGCCGCCTTTGCCCGTGAAGAGGTCGGCCTGCGGGCCTTCGTGCGGGCCCCAGTACACGCTCGTAATCGCGTTGCCCGTGGGCGTCAGGTAGTTGGTCACGTCGACGCGCGAGCGGTGGCACCACATGCACGTGCTGCCCGGACCAAAGTCGCCCCCGGCCGGGCCGCTGGCCTGCGTGCCCGTCACCGCGGCGGTGGAGGGGCTCCGCTCGATGTTGATGGCCCCACCGTCCTCGTCGATCTGCAGGGGGAACGAGCCCGGCGTCCACGGGATACCCGTCTTGTGCGGGTCGTTCGCGTTCGTCACGGCATGGCAGGTCGTGCAATAGACTTCCGCCACGGTCGCGCTCCCAATGTAGTTCGCGCTGGAGAGCAGCCCCGTCACCGGATCGCGATACTGGAGCTCACCGGAGGCGAGGTTCACGACCCCGCCATCGTGGGTCGTCCCAACGGCTCCGGTGACCCGCTGCTGAAGGCCATCGATCGCGTGGCAGTTGCCGCAGGGCGCGCCGGCCGACGTCCACTCCGTCTCCGGCGTCGCCGAGGACACGTTCACCAGGTACTCGGTGTAGTGAACGCTCGTCTGGAATTGCGCGACGACTCCGTTGAAGCCGTGGCATGGCGACAAACACGACACCGGGATGCTCCCGGTGATGCTCCCGTCGAGAGAGGAAAGCGCGCCGGCCTCACCCACGGCCCCCATCGAACCCGGCGCACCTGGCGGGCCCGCCTCGCCTGTCGCGCCGACGGCGCCTGCGGGCCCCGGGGGACCGTCAGGTCCCGAACACTCGGACAGGATGCAAGCGACGGCCACAATCATCCCAAGTCGAAAGCCGTGCATCGATCTTCGTGCTCCTTTGACGACGTCAGCCGGTCCCGAGCGGAGACACCGCCCCAATCCGAGTTCGCGGACCGAGCGCGCGGCTGCAGGAACCGCGCCTTCACGTCGTGCCGGACGGGAGCCATCGTGGCCTTCAGAGGACCGGCTCGATGATTCCGTCGATGTGCAGCGTCTTTCCGCTCTGCGAAATGAGCGGCGCTCCGTTCGACTCGAGGGTGACTTCGCCGCCATGGCAGTCGGATTGATTGCAAGACGCCGATGCGGTGTGCTGGGAAGGCGGAATGCGATGGCATGCGCCGCATTTCGCCTGGGCACCCGAGGTGTCTTCCCAGGCGGGCACGGCCGCCGGGTCGGCGAGGTTCGCGCCGTGGCAGGCAACGTTGGTGCACTGGGTGCCGTCCCACGCCGGCATCGAGCCTCGCGCCGTCGCCAATCCCGAGAAGACCACGTGCACCGTACCGTCGAGATGCACTGGATCGAGAATCTCGGCGGGCACGACGTGGCAATTGGTGCAGGCGAGGGCCACGGTGAGAGTTGGTGTTTGGTGCGCGGGGTGGGCAGCGGTGACGGGCCAGGGACTGTCGCCGGTTCCATGGCAGGCGCCGCATAGGCCGCTGCCATTGCCGAGATCGACCTTGCCGTTCAAGTGCAGCGGTCCCCCGCTCAGCGCCGTGCCCGTGGCGTTGGCCTCGGCATGGCACCCCGTGCACGGGCCCAGGTAGTGACCGGCAGGCGGCGAACCGTGGCAGTCGCCGCATCCGACCGGGCTGGCCGCTTCTGTCCAGGTGACCATCGGTTTTGCGCCGCCTTGTTCGTGGCAATACACGGCGCACGCCCCCGTGGAGCGGTCGTAGCTTGGCTGACCGGGAACGAGCGTGGGGTCGAACGTGACCTCGACGATGCCGTCGCCGTGCAAGCCCCCGATGACGGGGTTGCCGGGCACCGGGTGGCACGTCGAGCACGGGAGGCCCGCCGCGCGGATCGGCGAAGGCTCTACGTGGACGGCGTGCGCACCGGCGACGTCCCCAGGAAAGAAGCACGGGTCGCGCGGCGGGTAGTCCGTCGCGCCATCCCCGTGGCACGTCGAGCACGCGAGCACGCCCCCAGGTTGGTCGTGGCAACTCGTGCAAGATGGGGCTCCGGGCGCCGCCATGGTGACGCCGGGCGGACGCACCGGAGCGCCGTCGTGGCAGCGGCCGCAGGCATTGGGATCGCTGGGGTCGAGCATCGACGACCAACGGATCGCACGCAGCGTCGTGCCGTGAAATCCCGACGCGCGCGGGTCGATGATGCTGGGATCGTGTACCGCCGCCTGGAACGCCGGAGTCCCACCCTCGACCCAGGAGGTCAGGGTCGTTCGATCGACCGCGCTGAGAAGGCCGCCGTGCGGGCTCGTGTCGAGAGCCGCGAGGATCGGCGCCCGCGCGTCGGAGGGCAGCGTCGCCGCCGCGTTCGAGGGCGAGACGCACGCGATCGCACCCAGAAACGACGTCGCGCTCCAGCCTCCCGCTGGATTCACGTCTCCGTGACACGAGGCGCAGTGAGCCTGGAGGATCGGCGCAACGTCGACGTCGTAGACCGGCGGCTGCGGCGCGCCGGCGCGGTCCTGGGAGCACGCCGCGATCAGCGCCGAGCAGGCGCCGGCGTATAGGACCGCCGTCCGATTCACCCTCGCCCCACGGCGCTCACATCGGCGCGATGCTGTCGACGAGGTGATCGAAGGCAGCGCGCGCGGCACGAACGGCCGCCGCAGGGCCCGTCATCTTGAAGAAGTACGGGAGACCGGGGCCCTGGGCGATGGCGGCCACCATGGCCCAGTCGGGGCGGGCCTGGGCCTCGGCTCCCATCGCCATCCCCCCGCCGACGTACGTGCCCGCGAGGTCGACCGTGATCACATGAACTCCGTGCGACGTCTTCTCGGCGCGCGCCTCGTGACCGACCGGATCGAACTGCCCGACCCAGCGCTGGATGTTCGCCTCCGTGTTCCCGCCGGCACGCGAGACGCTGACCTCCGCGCCGCCGGGAACGCGGTACGTGGCCAGCCGCATCGAGCTCACGTTCGGGGCGTCGTCCCACGCCGCGGGCTTCTTCCAGGCCAGCGCGGCCGGTTCATCATCGGCGGCAGGTGCCGACCCCTGCGCCGACATCCCAGCTCCGATCGGCGGGTGATTCGGCGGCATCCCAGCTCCGATCGGCGGGTGATTCGGCGGCAGCGTTCCGCCGTTGTCCGTTGGCCACCCTTGAGCGCCGCTCGAAAGCGGATGCACGTCCGATGTCGGCAGGACGGCGGCGTCCGACCGATGGTCTAGCCCGTACAACCCCACGCCGATCGCCACAGCGAGCGCCGAGATGACCAAAAACGACGCGACCCGAGTCGACATGAGGATCGCGCCCATGCGGGATGCATGCCCGACGCGACCGTCCCAGCTCTCGACGGTGTCCCCTCAAGAGCCGCTCTGGGGACCGGACGTCAACGGCGGAATGGGCGGCTTGTCGGTGGCACTTTGCGAATCGCCATCGTGCTTTTTCCCAAAGGATTCTCGTCCGGCGCGGAGCTGACCGCGGAAGTCGACGACGACCACGTAGGCGAACGCGGCGAGAGACACCGTCCCCAGAACCTGACCGAGTGACATCGCAACCATCACCGGCCACACGCTTGGATCAAATATCTGCCACGTCATGAGCGCAAGGGCGGCGAGGGCCCCGACGCACGCCACGTCCAGCCACCGGCGCTTCGTCATCCCGATGTGCTCTCGCCGGGTGGGCGAAAGAACGGGTGGGCGAAGCCATGGCAGCCCTCGCTCGCGCAGCTCACGCGGCCCACCCGGACGTCGTCGAGCGCGGCTTTGTGGTCCGGCACACGGAGCCAGACCGTGTCGAGGGTGGAATGGCACTCCATGCAGTTGCCGTTCATCTGCTCGGGTGCGCGCAGCCGGATCGTCTTCTTGGCTTCGGCCAGAGATGTGTTGCGGTACTCCGTCAGGTACAGCCACACGTGCCGCATGCCACCGGCCTTGGTCACGACCGTCCCGAACATGCCGTAATCGGCGTGGCAGACGTAGCAGTTCACGTCGCCGAACATGGCGTTGCGTGCGTGCCGTGCGGCGAGCGACCCGCTCGTGGGATCGTCCGAGTCCCTCTGGTGAAGGGCCATCACATGGCACGAGCCGCAAAAGCTGCGCTTCTTGGTGGCCTCGAACCCCTGAACGTTGCCCGCGAAAGCGGCGCCGATGGGGAACACACCCAGCCCGAGAAGAAGCCATAGCTTGGTGGCGCGCACCAGCGGCGGGTGGAGCGCGAGGTACCCGACGAGGATCATCGCCGAGAGGCCCGCGCACGCGAGCTCGAGGACCGCCAGGGGCGACGCGAGGACGCTCACGCGAACGCCTCGCGACGCGCGCCTGGGACTTGCACGGGCACCACGCGCTCGATGTCGTGCAAGACGATGGCCAGCGGATGCCTCCGGCGCCGATCCGCCGCGATCGCGATCGCCGTCGCGAGCGCGATCGGCTCTTCGTACCCCGCCGATGCCGATCCCCTCCGGCTACGAGTCGACGTCCTCGGCGAAACACAGGGGACACCCGCGCCAGCGGGGCTCGTCGTGCTTCAGGGTCAAGATGCACTAAGGCCCTGGGTCGACGCCGAAGCGCTGGTCTGGGCGGGCGCGCGTGGGGCCGGCCCCACCGCCACCGGCGATGTGCTCGCGCTGACCCTCCATCTCCGCGAGCCGCACGGGTACGCGGAGGCGCGCGCGGGGCGCTTCTTGCTCGCCACGGGCGCCGTGCGCCCGGTGCAACTCGACGGCGCATACCTGACTGCGCGCGCTCCGTGGGGCTCCAAGGTCGAGGCGTTCGGCGGCCTTCCCGTCGTGCCGCGGTTCGGGGCTCGCAGCTACGACTGGCTCGTCGGCGGTCGGGTCGCACAGTCGATCGCGAACGTCGCGACCCTGGGTGCCTCGTACGTCCAGCGCCGAGAAGACGGAGAAATATCCAGCGAAGAGGTGGGACTCGATGTGGCCTCGGCCCCGGCACGCTGGCTCGATCTCGCGGCGTTCGGAGCTTACGACGTCCTGAACCCGGGTCTCGCGGAGGCTCGCGCTTCGGCGGCGGTGCGTTCGAGTGACTGGCGGTTCGAGCTCTTCGCTTCGCAGCTCTCGCCCGGCAGGTTGCTGCCGGCGACGTCGCTGTTCTCCGTGCTCGGCGACCTTCCGTCGCAGACGATCGGGGCGACCGTCCGCTGGCGCGCGGCCCCGCGGCTGGAGCTCCTCGGGAGCGGCGCAGCTCAGGACGTCGCGGCCGGCCTCGGTGGCAACGGATGGCTGCGCGCGACGCTCAAGCTCGATGATCGCGGGGCCGGCAGCCTCGGGCTCGAGATTCGCCGGATGGACGTTCCTTGCGCCGAGTGGACCGGAGTGCGGGTCATCGGCGCGCTGCCGCTTGGCAATGGCTTTCGCTATTCGTCCGAGATCGAGCTCGTCGTCCCAGACAATCCCGACGGCCGAGGCGTCGCGTGGCCGTGGGGTCTGTCGGCGCTGTCGTGGCGTTCCAGGAGCGGGTGGGAGGTGGCGGGCGCCGTCGAAGCGTCTTCGACGCCGCTGCGGCGCTACGAGACCGACGCCCTCGTGCGCCTCTCTTACGCGCTGGCCAGTCCGCCCACGACGGCGCCCGGACAGCGGCCGGGCTTTCGATGAAGATCCGCCCCGCCTGGGCGATCGTCTTGTCGGTCGCGCTTGCCGCCTGCGCGAGCGTGCTCGGTCTGCGCCCTGAGCCCCCGTCGCACCCGTTCGAGCACCGCGCGCACGTGCTGAAGGGGATCAACTGCGTCGAGTGCCACGCGGACGTCGCCAACGCGGGAGAGACCGGCCCTCTCCACCTCCCCAGCGAGGCCGTCTGCCGGCACTGTCACGAAAACCCTCACGACAACCGGCCGTGCATGAACTGCCACGGCGAACCGTACGTGCGGCAGGCGGCCGAGCTCGCCCGCGCCCAGCTCCGCTTCGAGCACCCACGCCACATGGGCGCCGTACACGGCGACTGCGTGCGCTGCCACTCCGAGGTGACGGAGGTGCATCCGCAAACCGTCTTGCCAAAGATGGCGACGTGCTTCGGGTGCCACGAGCACCGCGAGCAGTGGGCGCTGCGCGATTGCGCCGGCTGTCACGTCGACCTCTCCGAAGAGGGATCTCCGCCGGACGATCACCTCGTTCATGACGGTGACTTCGTCCGTGAGCACGGTGTTCGGGCGGCGAGCGCCCGCGACCTCTGCGCCAGCTGCCATACAGAACGTCAGTGCGCGTCGTGCCACGGCGAGGGAACGGTCCCCGCGCTCCCGTGGAAGCTTGCCCTGGGCGACGTGAGCCTGTCCGGGCTCCATCGCGCCGGTTTTCTCGCTCGCCATCCGGAGGAGGCACGGGGCGACCCGGGGCTCTGCACGACCTGCCACACCGAGAGCTCCTGCATCGACTGCCACACGCGCGAGAACGTCGCCGGCGGGTCGACGCGCAGCCCGCACCCGCCGGGATGGGCGAACGGGGAGCACGGCGTGCAGGCGCGCATCGATCCCACGTCGTGCGCCGGCTGTCACGGGGGCGGAGGCGAGCAACTCTGCGTCGGCTGCCATAGTGTCGGCGGCCCTGGCGGCAACCCGCATGGGCCTGGGTTCTCGAGTCGGAAGGACGAGCACCACGACTTGCCGTGCCGCCTCTGCCACGGGGTCGGTCCATGACGCCGTTGGCGCGGCGGATCGCCTGGGGCCTCGCGGCCAGCGTCGTGATCCTCGTGGCGTGCGCCGTGGCGCTCGTCAAGCTCTGGCCCCACGGGCCTCCCGGGATCCCGCCGGATCGCGTCCCCGCGTCGTGGGCGCAATACCGCACGAGCGCCGGGCACGAGTCGCACGTCGGCGGCGACAAGGCGAAGTGCAACGACTGCCACGCCATCGAGCGCGACGGGTTCAAAAACCCAGGCACTATCGTCTGCAAGAATTGCCACGCCAAGGAATCGGGGATCGGTCATCACGGCGGTCAGGGCGCGATGGCCACCGATTGCCTCACCTGCCACGTCTTCGCCCCCGGGCGTACCGCGCCGACGTGCGTGGGGTGCCACGCCAGGGCCGCGGGCGCCTTTCCGGCCGTGGTGCAGCACGCCACCGTCGAGTGCGCGACGTGCCACCGTTTGCACGAGTCGCCGTCCATCGTCGCCGCAGACTGCACGAGCTGCCACGAGGAGCGTGCGACGAAGCACGCCGCGCACCCCGACTCGAAGGGCTGCCTCGATTGCCATCACGCTCACCAGCCGGCGTCGGTCGCGCTCGTCGCTTGCGCCGCCTGCCATGCGCAAGGCGAGGCGCCCCATCCGGAGGCGCACGACTCCTGCCTCGGCTGCCACGCGCCACATGACTTCGCGGCGAACAACACCACGTGCGTGGGGTGCCATGGCGCCAAGACCACGCTGGCCGAGGGCACGGTGCCGGCTCACGGCGCATGCATCAACTGCCACCTGCCGCACGCGCCCGGGAGCGCCGCGGCGGCGTGCGTGCGGTGCCATCAAGATGTCCAAGTCCGCCACGGAGCCCAGGCCGCATGCGTGACCTGCCATGCGCCCCATGGGCCCGACTCGACCGTCCTCGCGGCCGCGTGCACAAGCTGCCATACCAAGGTCGCGATCTCCGACACAGCCGCCCACAAGGGAGGCGTGGCGTGCGAAGGGTGTCACAAGCCGCATGCCTTCGGCGGAGTGAGCGAGACCACGTTGTGCAAGGAGTGCCACGCGCGCGAGACCACGCTCGTGGCTTCGAACCGTGGACACGGCGAGTGCACGTCGTGTCATGGCCCGGCCGTGGCGCACGCGCCCACGGCCGCGGTGCCGTGCGGCGGTTGCCACTCGGCCGAGCAGAAGTCCGCACCCGCTGGCCACCAGCGCTGCGTCGGTTGCCACGAGCCTCACGCCGGGCAGGTCACCCCCACATGCGCGACGTGCCATGCGCCCGAGACGGGCGGAGCGCACGCCACGGTCGCCGGCGGATGCGCGACCTGCCATCGCCCGCACGGCCCAGGCGGAGTCGCCGCCCCCCCGGCGTGCAAGACCTGCCATGCGCCGGCCACCCTGCCGGCGCTGCACGGGGCGCCGGGGCACGCCGACTGCGCAAGTTGCCATGTATCGCCCCACGAACCTCCGCGGGCCGATCGCGCGTCGTGCACGAGCAACTGCCACGTGGACAAGCGCGACCATCAGCCGCAGGCCACGGCGTGTGCCGGATGTCACGTCTTTCGGCGGTGATTCGGCACGTGCGATGCATTCGACACGCGCCAATGACCGACGCCATGGTGATGGGAATCTTCGTTTTGCTCGCGCTCGGCCTGGGCGGTTCAGCGATACGGATCGCCAGGGAGTACGAGAGGGGCGTCGTCTTCCGGCTCGGTCGCTTGATGCCGCTGAGGGGGCCCGGCCTCTTTTTCGTCTTCCCGTTCGGGGTCGACCACGTAAGAAAGATCGACCTGCGCGTCATCACGCTCGAGGTGCCGCAGCAGGAGGTCATCACCTCCGACAACGTCACCGTCAAGGTCAACGCGGTGATCTTCTTCCAGGTCATCGACGCCCAGGCGGCGATCGTCCGCGTATACAACTTCATGGAGGCGACTTCGCAAATTGCCCAGACCACCCTTCGGGCGGTGCTCGGTCAATCGAGTCTCGACGAACTTCTCGGCGCCCGAGACAAGATCAACGACAAGCTTCGTGCGATCATCGATCGTCAGACCGAGCCGTGGGGGATCAAGGTCGGAACGGTCGAGCTCAAGGACGCACAGCTTGCCGAATCCATGGTGCGCGCGCTCGCGCGACAGGCCGAGGCCGAACGCGAGAAGCGGGCGAAGATCATCGCGACGGAGGGGGAGTTCCAGGCGGCGCAAGTCCTCGCCAACGCGGCTCAGATCATCTCGACCCAGCCGGCGGCGCTCGCCCTGCGATACATGCAGACGCTCCTCGACATGGGCTCGAACCAGAATTCCACCATCGTCTTTCCGATCCCGATCGAGCTGATTCGACCTCTCCTCGCGGCACCGGTGCCGATGAGCGCGCCGTTGCCCGTGAACGGCACGGTCTCGGAGAAATCCAGGTAACGCGAAGCGATCGTCGGCCGCGCTGAATCACGTCGCGACGAGTCTCACGATCTTCGCCCAAGAGACGTCGGACACGGCGCTGCGCGGAAGAACATGGCCAGGGTCGACGCCGGAAGTCGCGTGCATCTGGCGGACGCCTGCGTCGAGGTTCGTGAGATCGACGTATTCGTCGCCCTCGACGAGGCGGTCGGTCTGCTCGGTGCTGCTGACTTTCGCCACCTCGGCGTCGGTGAGAAGTCCGATCACCAATGCCCGCTGCTTGATCTTTGCGGCGGCAGCGGCGTGCGGTTCGCAGATCGCGGCCATCGTCCGCGCCATGCTGTCGTGGCCTAGCTCGTCGCTCTTTTGACCGAGAGAGCCGTAGGCGTGCCGGGCCAGGTCGGCCATCGACACGATGCCCATCAGGCGTCCCTCGCCGTCGACGACGGGGGTGCGCCGGACGCGCGCTCGTCTCATCAGCGCCGCGATGGATCGGAGCGGATCCGTGCCTCTGACGCAGTGGAGCTCGTGCGCCATCACGTCGGAGACGGGGATCTGCGGGAGCGAGTGCCCACGCGTATAAGCGGCCATGCAGACGTCACGGTCGGTGACTATTCCGACAAGGCGTTCATCGCCGTCGACGACAGGCACCGCGCCGCAGTCGTGCTCCCACATGATCTGCGCGACCCGCTCGAGGGTGTCACCGGCGCGGCAGGTCTCTACTTCTTTGGTCATCAATTCCGACGCGTTCATGGTTGCTCTCCCCGGCGCCCAGCGCGTGCAAGATTCCTGCGTGGGCTCGGACGTTCGTCGAGAGCGTTGTGCCGAGCGATTTGTCGCGCGTCTGGTCCCCGCCCATTGCCGATCGGACTCGCCGCTCCGCTCCGCTGCTCGCTCGGGGCTCCGACGCGGAGAAGCAAAATGCGAGGCGCATTCGGAGAATGCCCGGCCGCAAGGATCCCGTCGCCCGACCCATAAAGTCGGAGATGACGGCGGTCGCGAACGGTCGCTGCTATGGGGCGGCGAGCGTCGAAATCGCGTCGGGCCCGACGCTGGCGAGCGCGCCCGCATGGACGAACCGAACAGCCGGTAAGAGAAGCGCTGCACGCAGCGCGGCGACGATCTGTTGGGGCTCGCTCGGCTTGTCGAGGTACGCATCACAATCCGCGCTCGCGCTCCCCCCCCTTTCACGCGCGGTGGCACTGCCAAATCCCGTCATCATGACGATCGGCGTGTGGTGGGTTCGTGCATCGGCTCGCAGCCGTCGCGCAGCCTCGGGACCATCCATGACGGGCATCAAATGGTCCAAAATAATCACGTCGGGCGCGAGAGCGAGCGCCCTCTCGACGGCGACGGCCCCATTCTCGGCTTGGGCGGTACGGAACCCGGCCCGGTGCAGGATCATGACGCAGATTTCGCGGGTGTCGTCGTCGTCGTCGACAACGAGAATGAGAGGCGAATGAATGTCGCCACGGTTTCCGGAGGACATTGGAACTTTCCTTTCTCGGCAGCGCCCGGGCGGCCGGCGCGCGTCGGTCCCACCGAACTGCATCGACCGTACCGTGCACATGCGTCACAAACGACGTTCTGAGGTGCAGCGGACGCGGAGCGGTCTGGGGATCAGCCTCCGGGCGCGATCTCGACCGCGCGTTTCACGGCATCGAAATCGACCGGCTTCGCCAGGTAGTCGGAGAAGCCCGATCGAGGGCGCGCTCGCGATCCGATTCGGCCGCGTACCCCGTGATGGCAATGATGGGAATCTGCTGGCACGTGGTGATCTGGCGCAGGCGCTGGGCCACGTGAAAGCCGTCGAGACCGGGCAGGCCGATGTCGAGCAGGACGATGTGCGGCTGGAACTCGCGCGCGATCTCGAGTGCGTGAGGCCCGTCGACGGCAACGCGCGTATCGTGTCCGACAGCAGCGAGCAGCGCGCTGACCATGGCGTGCGCGTCTTCGTTGTCGTCGATCTTCAACGCCTTCGACGAAGAGCCGGAAGGCCTCGGCTGCCTCGAGGAGTTCCTGCGTTCGCAACGCCGTGAGGACCAGCCGTTCGTTCGCGTCCCTCAAGAGCACAGCCGGGTCCGTCGGCCCGTCGGTCGGATCGCCGTCGCCCCCGGGATGATGCGTGCCCATCCGCCCCCGACAATTGCCGCAACCCCTTGGGCTCGACAAGGCGCACGAACAATTTTCGACGTGTCCGAACGCCAAATCGCTGTACCGTGCGCGCACTGTGCGCGTGATGGATCGGACGTCGGCCCTGCAACTGGCCGAGCGAATCTATGCGCAGGCGGTGCGTGAAGCGACCACCACGGATGTTGCGGGCATCGTGAAGCGCATCCATGAGAAGCTGGCACAGGCCCTCTCTCCCATGATCGGCGATGCCGGGTTTGCAGCGATGATGGCGCGTACCATCCAAATGGCGAGGGCGGAGTATCCGCGTCTCGACGGTGCCGTGGGATTCAGCGTCGAGCCCTTTCCGGAGAACCTCGCGTCCTGGCTCGAAGGCCAGGAACCGGCCCTGATTCAGGCTGTGGGCGTCGCCCTCCTCGCGCGTTTCCTGGTCCTCCTCTCGACCTTGATCGGAACTGAACTTGCGTTGCGGCTCCTGTCTCCCACCTGGCCCGACGCGATCGCGTACGCGATCGACTCGGCGGAGAAATTATGACGGACAGAGTTGAGATTCGAAAGATCCCGACCGGCATCCCCGGCCTCGACACGGTGCTCGGAGGCGGTTTGCCCGAGTTCTCTTTCAACCTGGTCGCCGGGGGGCCAGGGGTGGGCAAGACCACGCTCGCCCACCAGTTCATGTTCAGCAACGCGAGGGAGGACCAGAAGGCCGTCTACTTCACCATCTTCGGCGAACCGGCGGTCAAGATGCTGCGCTACCAGCAGCAGTTGACGTTCTTCGACAGCTCGAAGATCAACGGCGTCGTACGGTTCGTCCATCTCGGCGAGGACATGATCGAAGGCGGCCTCACGCGGGTGCTCGAGCGCATCCGCCGGGAGCTCGATGCAAGCGCCCCTCGCATCGTCATCGTCGATTCCTTCCGTTCCGTCGTGCGCGCCGCGAACGGACCGCTCGAAGAGAAGATGAACCTCGAGCGCTTCGTTCAGCTCCTGGCCATCACGCTGACGACCTACGAGGCGACGACATTTCTCATCGGGGAGTACCTGGAGCACGAGAGCCAGAGCAATCCCGTCTTCACCGTTGCGGATGGCATCGTGTGGCTTCACCAGACCGTCGTCCGCAATTCGATGGTGCGCCGGGTCCAGGTGATGAAGATGCGCGGCCAGGCGCCCGTCCCCGGCCTGCACACCGTCAAGCTGTCGGACGACGGGATGCGCATCTTCTCGCGCCTTCCGTCGCCCGTCGTGGCGCCCGCCGCGACCGACCCGAGCGACCCAGGTCGGGCGCGGACGGAATTGAAGAAGACCGGGATCCGCGGGCTCGACGAGATGCTCGGGGGCGGCATTCCCGCCGGCTATTCGGTCCTCGTCGCGGGGCCCTCCGGTTCGGGCAAGACGACCCTGGCCACGCAGTTCATCCTCGAGGGCGTGGCCCATGGCGAACCGGCGGCCATCGCCGTCTTCGAGCGACGCCCGAGGCAGTACGTCAAGACAATCTCGCGAGGTGCCGAGCTCGAACGCCTCATCCGACAGGACAAGCTCCAGTTGATGTACATCCGGCCGCTCGACCTCTCGGTCGACGAAACGCTCGAAGAGCTGCACGACTTCGTAGCCAAGCTCGGAGCGAAGCGCTTGGTCATCGATTCGGTCTCGGGCTTCGAGCTTGCGCTCGCGCCTTCGTTCCGCGACGATTTTCGCGAGTCGCTCTACCGGGTGCTCGGCACCCTCACGGCCCTCGGGGTGACGGTGATGCTGACTGCCGACGTGACGGATTCGTTCGCCGAGCTCCGCCTGGGCCCCGCCGGCCTGTCGTTCTTGACGGACGGGATCATCCTGCAGCGCTACGTAGAGATCGAAGGAAGCCTGCGAAAAGTGATGGCGGTCGTCAAGATGCGCGGGAACCCTCACAGCAAGGAGCTCCGCGAGTACGAGATCACCGAGAAGGGAATCGCCGTCGCGAACGACTCTCTCCAAGCCTATCGAGGCTTGCTCACGGGTCGGCCGGTCCACGGCCGCGCAAAGCGAAAGGGCCGCGTGGCCGTGGCCAAGCGCTCGGCGAAGGGAAAGGGCACCAAGTAGTGCGTGCCGGCCCTCGCCCCGAGCTCGAGAGTCAGGAGCGGTTCGGGGGCGGGGGGGCAGCCGCCCGCTTCTCGACGTTCCCTAGCCACGCGGCGAGAGGCACGGAGCAGGCGGCAAGGGCCGCGGTGCCGAGGTAGGGCACCGCGGTCGAGCCGGCGAGCAACGCAGTGCCCACGAGCGGTCCGAGCGTCCCACCGACGTCGCCGCAGAACTGCATGAGCCCGACGCCCGTCCCTCGTCGATCCGGCGGCACGATGTTGCCCATGATGACGAGCAGCGAGGGCCCGAGGCCCGCGCCGCCTGCGCCGATGAGCGCCAGGCCCATCGCCAGTCCTCTCGCTCCGTGGGAGAGACCGACGACCGCGAGCCCGGCCACGAGCAACACCATCGCGCCCGTCGCGACCCGCGCGTGAGCGCGCCACCGATCGCCGATGCGGCCGGCAAACGGCGTCAGCCCCGCGTCGACGACGATCATCCATCCCATGAGAAGGCCCGCCGTCCCCTGCTCGTTCCGTGCAAACAAGGAGAGGTGGCGTTCGTGGACGAGGAGCGCGAGCGTCGTGAGGATCATTCCACCGACCGAGAAGTTGATCACGAGGTTTAGCGCGCCGAGGGCGAAGAGGCGCCGATCCCGCATCCCGCGCAGCGCCTCCGCGAGTGGCGTGCGCCTGCCGAGGGGGCCGCGCCAGTCGGGCACTCGCAAGTAAGCGGCGATGAGCGCAAGCACGACCGCGGCGGCCGCGATCGCGAACGTGGCGGCGTCGCCGACGGCATCGGAGAGCAGGCCGCCCGCGGCCAGTCCGATCGGGACGCCGAGCACCATGGCAGCGCGGACCGTGCCCGCCGCGCGCCCGCCCTGCGACGGCCCACCCGCGTGGATCGCGAGCGCCTGCGCTGCGATGAAGACGCAGGCCGACCCCGGCCCGTGCAGCAACCGACCCGCCAGAAACAGGGGGCCCGCGCAGCCGGTCGCGATCCCGAGCGCGAAGAGGCCCAGCACCACGATCTGGACGGCAAGCCCCACGAGCAACGTCCGGCGGCCGCCGAATCGATCCGCCATCACGCCGACCACCGGGCTGGAGACCACGCGCATCGCCCGGTTCGCAGCGAGGATCACGCCGATGAACGGAAGCGACAGGCCGAGGCGTAGGCCCACGATGGGCAAGATCGGAAACGCGATTCCACCGGCGACCCCCGCGAGAAGCGTCCCCGGCGCCAGCGCCACAGCGAGCGACGCGGCGGACCGGACGTCTGCGCGAGGTGGGGTCGCCTTGTCGGGTGCGCGCGGCACCGCCGAGAGCGGGGACGTCACGAACCGACCACCCGTCGGAGCAGATCGAGCGCCGCCAGGAGCGTGCGTTGCTGCTCGCCGTCGAGCTTCTCGGCGATCGCCAGCGCGAGCCAGTTCTGCCGGGCAGCCCGACCCTCGGCCAGGATGCGTCGGCCCTCGGGGGTGATCGAGACGTTGCGGCACCGCGCGTCGGTCGCGTCCGCGCTTCGGGCGACGAAGCCCCCCTCCTCGAGGGTCGCGAGCGTCGCGCCCATCGACTGCGGCTTGACCAGCTCCGCGCGCGCCAGCGCCGCCGTCGTCGAGGGTCCGAGCTCGTGGAGGCGCCGTAGGACCGTCTGCTCAGACAGGCTGATCTGATGCGTCGCGGACTCGGCCCGCAGCCGGCGCGTCAGGGCACCGAGGACCTGCCGCAGCTCGTCGGCAACGAGCTCGCTGCGCTTCGTTGTGTCCCGAGCCATCGAGGGACTCTGCCGATTGGAAGTTATACTGGCAAGTTTTACTTTCTATCGAGGCGGCTCGTCGCGCTGCTGGGCGCGAAGCTCGAGAGCTAGCTCGGCGTGGGAAGCGCGCGCTGGTTGTAGAGCAGCTTGGTACGGCGCTCGATCTCCTCGGGGGGCAACTTCGAGAAGTCCTCGGCAAAGTCGGCGCCGGCGGCCAGCCCTCGCTTTACACCGGGTCGTTCGCTCAGCTCGTCGAACCAGCGCTTGACGTACTTGAACTCCTCGAGGTCTTGCTTCTGGGTCTTCCAGTGCACGACCCACGGGTAAGAGATGATGTCGGCGATCGTGTAGTCCGCGCCGGCCAAATAGCGGCGGTCATAGAGACGGTTGTTGAGGACGCCGTAGAGGCGGTTCACTTCGTCTCCGAACCGTCGAAGCGCGTACGACTGATCGCCCTGCTTGTCGCCGAGACGGAGAAAGTGTCCGAGCTCGCCCGTCTTTGGCCCCTGGTTGGCCGCCTGCCAAACGACCCACTGCGTGATCTCGTAGCGACCGCGAAGATCCTTGGCCCAGAACTGACCTGACTTCTCCGCGAGGTAGAGGAGGATCGCGCCCGACTCGAAGATGGCGATGGGCGGGCCGCCATCGATCGGGGCGTCGTCTACGAGCACGGGCATGCGATGGTTGGGGTTGAGCGCGAGGTAGCTCGGCTGAAACTGATCGCCGCGCCCGATGTTGCAGGGGACGATGCGGTATTCGAGCCCCGCCTCCTCCAGGAAGATCGTGATCTTTTTGCCGTTGGGCGTGGGCCAATAGTGAACGTGGAGCATGTGCTGCCTCCGGCTTGACTGTGTCCGCCTAGCTGGACAACGCGTCTCTAGCATATCGCCGCGCGACGAGAAACCGCACGAACCAGGCTTGCCCTGCGACCTGCTCGGCGGTTGAATTCCCTCCGCGCACATCCGTCAAAGGTGTCCACGACGAGTCGAAAGGAGACGGCCCATGGCCCAGACCAAGGACAAGAAAAAGCCTCTAACGAAAGCGGCGCCTGCAAAGGACAAGAAGAAGCACGGCGCGGCGCTCTCCGACGACGATCTCAAGCACGTCGCGGGCGGCGTCGGCCTCGGGGGCGCGGGCATCGTGACGAGCGACAAGGTTATCAAAGGCTGGATCGAGATCTAGCGATCTGGCCATACAGCGCCTCGAGCACACGCGCGAGGCCAGCACTGTCGCAGACCGGCGAGCTTCGCAGGCACGCGCGCATGCGCCGGCGGAGCGACGCGAGCATGGGTGGGGTGCGTCGCGATCGGGCAAGGGCGATCGCGCGATCGACGTAGCCCTCGATGCTCGTCTCGCACCAGTCCTTCAGCCCTGCGGCGACGACGAGCGAGCGGCTGGTTCTGCTCGCCCAGCGGTCGCCGTTGAACGTCAGGACGGGGACGCCTTGCCAGAGCGCTTCCATGGTGGTCGCGCCCCCGCTGTAGGGGAACGGGTCGAGCGCCACGTCCACGCGCGCGTGGGCCTCGAGGAAGGCCCAGTGGTCGGCGGAGCCCTCGAGCGTGATGCGCGACGGCCCGATCCCGCGACGCGCGAACTTCCGAAGGAGATGCGCCCGGGTCGACGCGTCGTCGAGCGCGCGGTTCTTCATGAAGAGGCGTGCCGCAGGTGCCGCATTCAGGATGGTCGACCAAGCGGAGACGACGGCGTCGGTGATCTTGTATTGGGACGCCAAGCTCCCGAACGTGAGATGCCCCGCGGCGACGCATGGGGGCGGCACAATCTCGGGACATGGGTGCAGGACGGAGAACGCGATGTACGACCTTGGAACGCGAAGGACGCGCTCGGTGTAAAAGCGCTCTTCGCTGGGCGGTACAACCTCCGGATCGCCGATGATGTAGTCGAAAGCGTCGATTCCGCTCGTCGCGTAGCTGTTGAACCATCCAACGAGGACGGGGGCCGGCCGCCGCATGAACATGCCCAGGCGCCTTGGGGCGCTATAGGCGTTGAGATCGACGAGGACGTCGATCCCGGCAAGTGCGATCCGACGCGCGAGGCCCTCGTTGGTGGCTCGCGTCGTCTCGTGGACGACGTCACTCGCCTGCGCGCGGTATCCGCTCTCTTCGCTCGGCGGGGCGCCATCGGCGAAGAGATGGATCTCGAACGCGGTCCGGTCATGATGGTTTATGACGCCCCAAACGGGCCTCATCCAGTTGGCGAACCCGAAGAACGCCGACACGTACCCGATGCGAATCTTTCCCGGCGGTGGCATCGCCCTCGGTTTGGGAATCGCGAGGGGCAGTTGGCTCGCGCGCTCGACGAGAGCAAATCGCCTGCGTGCCTCGAGGATCGCTTGGTTGTCGGCCCTTGGGCTGCCCGGGAGGATCACCGCCAAGAAGGTCGCGGCCGCGCGACGCGTATCGACGTCCGACGCGTCCGCGGCCAGGCGAACGAACTTCACCGCTTGATCGACCTCGCCCAGCTGAAAGAGCGCTCGCCCAAGCTCCAGGTCGGCCGTCGGCCAGTCGTGGCGCAGCGTTCGGGCGCGCCGCAAGCAGCGCGCGGCTTCGCCAAGAGCACCACGCGCGCGCTCTAGGGCGCCAAGGGCGAACCATACGTCCGCCATCGCGGGATCGAGCGCAAGTGCCGCTCGATAGCCGCTCGTGGCCGACGCGAGCTGACCGCGGCGATGCAGCGCGTATGCCCTCCTCGCCTCCGCCCGACCGCCGTCAAGCCGCGCCACGGCGCCCGCGCGCCCCCGTTCACTTCTTCCCGCTCGCGTCCGCGGGCTTGTCCGCCACTTTCACGAACTTGAGCGTCATCCGGTCGCTCTCGCCGATGGCGAGGTACTTTGCCCGGTCCTGATCGCCGAGCTGCAAGCTGGGCGGCAGCGCCCACACGCCCGCCGAGTAATCTTTGGTGTCCTTGGGGTTCGCGTTGACCTCGGACTTGCCCGCGAGCTTGAAGCCCGCCGCCTCGATGCGCTCGACGACCCACTTCTCGGGCAGGTAGCCCCTCTTCGAGCTTTCCAGAGGGTCCACGTCGGGCTTCGCCCGGTGGTCCTCGATCCCGAGGATGCCGCCGGACTTCAGCGCCGAGTGGATCTCGCCCAGCCACGCGTCGAGCGTCCCGTAGTTCACCATGCCGTGCACCTCGCGCATCAGCAGCACCGCGTCGACGGTCCCGTTCAAACCCAGCTTGGGCGCCTTGTCGTCCACGACGACCGCCTGCACCTTGCCGAACAATTCGGGCGACTTGTCGAGCAACGCTTTGAGCTTTTGGCCGTTGAAGGTGCTGAACTGGTCCTCGGGGCCATTCGGATCGGGGGTCGTCACGATGAGCTTGCCCTTGGCGGCAAGCGTCGGGGCGAGCAGCTCCGTGTACCAGCCGTCGCCCGGTCCGACTTCGAGGACGGTCATCGACGGCGTGAGCCCGAAGACCGCCAGCGTCTTGAGCGGATGGCGGTACTTGTCGCGATCGGCGTTGCCTGGCTTGCGGTCCTTGCCCGCCGCTGCCGCGTTGATCGCGGCCGTCAGGCTCGGGTAGGCCTTGTCGGCGAGTGCCTTGGCGGCGGCGTGCACCTCGGGCGTCCACCGCGCGATTTCGGCCTTGTTGTCTTCTTGCCACTTGGCGCGCTCGTCGCTCAGCTTCTTGCGCTCCTCGACGGTCTTCCTCTCGTCGGGGGTTGGCTCGGGAGGAGCGACCGCAGCGGCGCTCGCGGCGGGTGGAGGCGGCGTTGCCGATGCGACGGGTGCAGCGGAGACGACCGGCGGCGGCGCCGACGCGGGCGGGGGCGGCTCGGAGCCACCGCACGCGAAAAGAAACGACGAGAAGGCGACCGCGGCAACGAGTCGAGCGCGCATGGGGGGCGGTTATACAACGATTCGGCGGCCGAGCCTCGAATCCCCCCGTGCTGGACACCTCGGCCGACCAGCTGCGCCGCCTTGCCGACGAGATGTGCATTGAAACCGACGAGCGACGCTGCGCCCTGCCTCCCTTCGTGGCTCACTCGCGCATGCCCTTTCGCAACGGCGCTGCCGGATCGGCGATCCTGGTCGTTTTCCCGGCCCCCCTCACCCACTGCGAGCAGCACTACTCGGGGGACATGCCTCCGGAGTCGCCCGCCGGTCTCGACACGTCGTCCTCCGGAGGGATATCAGCCGTCCTCGAGTCCGGCCGCGGGATTGGCGAAGTCGATGTCGACATCGTGCACGGCGGGGGCCTCGCCCAGTGTCGGATCTCGCTCGGCCAGACAACGCTCGATGGCGGCGCGGCGCAGTGTCTGGTTCGCGGGCCCGAGCGACCCCAGCGTTCTCCGATGACCAAGAGCGTCATGTCCTGGTGAAACGCCGTTCAGGTCATCACGGCGCCGCCGGCGACATCGAGGACCACGCCCGTGATCCAACCGCTCGCCTCGGAGGCGAGAAAGAGCGCCGCTCGCGCGACGTCGTCCGGCGTCCCGAGCCGGCGGATCGGGTGAAGCTCGACGAGCGCGGCCTTCTGCGGGTCGGGGATGCGCTGGATGTTTCCCTCCGTGAGGATCGTCTCCGGCGCGACGCAGTTCACGCGGACATTGAAGGGACCCGCCTGCAGGGCAACGTCCTGCGTCAGCATCTGGATCGCGGCCTTGGCCGCCGCGTAGGGGATGGGGGACGCGGCGTGAGGACGGCGCGCGGCGGCCGATGACATCGTGACGATGTTGCCGACCCGGCGCGCCTTCATGCCGGGCAGGAAGCTCTTGAGCGTGAGGAACGTGGCCGTGAGGTTGCCGTCGACGCTCGTGCGCCATGACTCTTCCGTCGTGTCCTCGAGGGGGCCCGGCCGGGAGAAGCTCCCCCCCGCGTTGGCCACGAGGACGTCGACCGGCCCGAGCCGCTTCTCGATCTCGCCCCGCATCGCCTCGATCTCGGCGAACTTCGTGATGTCGGCGCGGAGGCTCGTCGCCCGGCCGCCGGTGCGCTCGATATCGGCCTGAACGGCGGACATCGCCAGCTCGTCCCTGCCGTGGAGCACCACCCGGGCGCCCTCGTGCGCGAAGAGCCGCGCGATGGCCGCCCCAATTCCGCGCGAGCTGCCCGTCACCAACGCAACCTGATCTTGCAGCGCACCCATGCCTCGCCTCCGTGTGGGGCAAAGAGCTTTGGCCCCCTTGATAGTTTAATCAACTAAAATATCTATCGTCTTGAACGACGTGCGCCCGTACGGTACCTCTGGGTCATGGCCGGGCCCTCTTCCACCAAGGCCGCGCTCGCGGCAGAGGTCTGGCAGCGTCTCTTTGCCTTCATCATCGACACGGGGCCTCACCGCAGTCAGGTGCTCGGCCAGCACGACCTCACCCCCAACGATTCGCGCGCGCTCTTTGCTCTGGACGTCCCGGAGGGACGGACAATGGGGTCCCTGGCCGAGGCATGGGGCTGCGACGCGTCGAACGCGACCTGGGTCGTCGACCGCCTCGAGAAGAAGGGCCTGGCCGAACGCCGCAGCCTCGCCGGGGATCGCCGCGTGCGCCTGGTGGGGCTGACGCCGCTGGGCATCAAGACGAAGGCAGCGCTTTCGAGAGACCTGGACCGGCCGCCGCCCGAGCTGCTCGAGCTCGACCGAACCGACCTCGAGGCGTTGAGGAAGGCCGTGCAGAAGTTGCCGCAGCGGCGCCGGTGATGGGGCCCCAATCGCGGTGTCAGGCTCTCTGGCCAAAGCCGCGAGGGGGGCGCGCAAGAGTTTACCGTCTGGTCTTCTTGCCGTGCTTGATGAAGGTCCCGCGATCGAGCTCCTCGAACGCCGTCCGCAGCTCGTCCTGCGTGTTCATGACGATGGGGCCGCGCCAGGCGACCGGTTCGCCGATGGGCATGCCCGAGACGAGGAGAAAGCGAAGTCCCGAGAGACCCGCGGTGACCACGACCTGGTCGCCTTCTGCGAACGACACGAGATGTCGGTCGCCGATCAGGTGTTCGCGCTCCTGGTCGAAGTACCCGTCGCCCTCGGCCTCGTAGGTGTACGGGTCGTCCTGGTGGTTGAAGACCGCTTGCCCTTCGAACACGTATGCGAAGACCGTGTGACTCGCCGGGATCGCGCGCGTGAACGTCACGCCCGCCGGAACGGTCACGTCGATGTACTCCGGAGCGGTCACGACGTCGCGAACCGGACCCGTGACACCTTTGGCGGCGCCAGCGACGATTCGGAGCAGGGCGCCGCTGTCGTCGACGACCTCGGGGATCTCGGCGCTCACGATGCCGCGGTAGCGCGGCTCGGACATCTTGCTCGCGGCCGGTAGGTTGGCCCAGAGCTGGAAGCCGTACATCTTTCCGGCCGGATCGCCCTTTGGCATCTCCTGGTGGATGATCCCACTGCCGGCGCTCATCCACTGGACGTCGCCGGCCCCGATCACGCCCTTGTTGCCGAGGCTGTCGCCGTGGTCGACCTCGCCGCGCAAGACATACGTGATGGTTTCCATCCCGCGATGAGGGTGCCAGGGGAACCCGAGTCGGTAGTCGTCGGGAGCGTCGGACCGGAAGTCATCGAGCAAGAGGAAAGGATCGTACTCCTCAGGCTCTCCAAGCCCGATGGCGCGATGAAGGTGGACACCAGCCCCCTCGAGCGTGGCGCGGGCCTTGACGACTTTGCGGACTCGTCTGCTCTGCACGTGGCACCTCCGAGCTCCAGACTAGATTGCACGTCTCGCGCCCGCGTGTCTGCACCTTGCTCGTGGGCGAGGGGAGCAATCCGACGCCTGAACCCTACCCTCCGTGGATGTGTGAAGGATGTGCTGTCCGAGACCCCGCTACGTCTGCATGCCCGGGCTCGTAGAGCTCGCAGGCGGAACTTCTACGTCTGCAAGCCCCGAGTGCTAGACCTCGCAGACGGACCTTCTAAGTCTACAAGACCCGGATCCGAGACCTCGGAGGCACGCCTTCTACGTCTGCAAGCCCCGGATCGCAGACCTTACAGACGGACCTTCTATGTCTACAAGTCCGGGATCGGAGACCTCACGGGCCGATTGCCTACGTCTACGAGCCCGCGATCGGAGACCTCGCAGGCGGACCCGCCACGCGTAGGACGCGACATTTCGAACTCCTTCATCAGATTGTAGGTATGCGCGCGGGTCAAGCCCAGGGCCGTGGCCGTGGCCGACACGTTCCATCCGGTCGCGACGAGCGATCGACGCAGCATCCGGGCCTGAAACCTCTTTGTCTCCTCGTGGAACGTCCCTGGGGCGCCTCCGAGCGCGGCGGCGCTCGAAGCTTCAAGGCCCAGGTGCGTCGTCGTGATCTCTCGCTCCCCTGCCCCCGCAGCTCGAATCAGGGCCCTCTCGACCATATTGGCGAGCTGTCGCACGTTGCCCGGCCACGATGACGCCTCGAGGGCTCGGACCGCGTCGGGTCCCAGTACGACCACGCCGATCCCGTGAACACGACAGGCGCGCGCGCAAAGGTGGTGCGCAAGTGCGGCGATGTCCTCACGCCGCTCGGCGAGGGAAGGCATCCGAAGGGTTACCACCTCGAGCCGGAAAAAGAGATCGCTGCGGAACCGCTGCTCCCGAATCGCCGCCTCGAGAGAGCAGTTGGTGGCCGCGATGACTCGAACGTTCGCCCTCCGCTCGGTACTCGACCCGAGCGGGCAATACCGCTTCTCGCTCAGGAACTGGAGCAGCTTCGCTTGCGCCGGACGCGCCAGCTCGGACACTTCGTCCAAGAAGAGCGTGCCGCCCTCGGCGGCCTCGATCTTCCCCTGTACCCGCCGCAAGGCCGTGGAGTGGGCGCCCGGCATCGCGCCAAAGAGCTCACTCTCGAACAGATGCTCGGGGACGGCCGCGCAGTTCACCTCTACGAAGGCGCGGGGGCTGCGACCACTTCGCGCGTGGATGGCGCGGGCCAGTTGGCTCTTGCCGGTCCCTGTCTCGCCGGTGATGAGCACACTTGCGTCGAGGCGGGCGGCCGGCGCGGCTTCGCGAAGCACAGCAACGAGCGCGGCGCTGGTGCCGACCACGTCCTCCCCCATCCGATACTCGGTCGATTCGAGGTCGTGGCCGGCGGAGACCCCCCCTGACCGAACCACGCCGAGCGCCGCGCGCTCTCGTCGCCGAGGGACGGCGCAAGGCATGTTCGATGTTGCGGCGCCGTCTCTGCCTTCGCTCGACCCGACTGCTGCAATCATCCGTGTCGCGCCTCCGATGAGCTCCCGCCTGCACCTCGTATAACGGCCGGCGACGGCGGGGTCGATTTCACCCGATTTCAGCGGATCGGCGCGCGCTATTGCCGCCGGCCCGCCCACCGTCTTAGAGTTCGCCGCGGGAACAATGGGACAGACGCCTCGAGCCGGGGGCGAGCTGCGCGCCGAAGACGGCATGCGCGACGCGGGCCCATACCGGATCGAAGCCGTCCTCGGTCGCGGCGGCATGGGGGTGGTGTACCGGGGGGTTCATCGCGAGTCGGGTCAACCGGTCGCCATCAAGACGATCCACGCCCCGCTCGAAGAGCACATCGCTGGGATCCGTCGCGAGATCCAGGCGCTCGCGCAACTCGATCACCCCGGCGTCGTCCGGATCGTGAGCTCCGGGGAAGTGGTCACGCCGCACGTCCAGCCCTGGTACGCGATGGAGCTCCTCGAGGGAAGCACGTTGCGGGATCAGCTCGCGGGAGCTCGTCTGAAGTCCGGGCCGCGGCCGGTGGCCGAGACGGAGACCCTTCCAGACGCCGAGACCGGAGACCCCGGAGATGCCCCATCCCTGGAGGATCCCCCGGCCGTCGACGGCGGGTCCCTGACGCAACGCCTCGAACTCCTCCAGCGAGTCTGCGATAGCCTCGCGTACCTGCACTCGCGCGGGATCGTTCACCGCGATCTCAAGCCGGAGAACATCTTCATCCGGACCGACGGACGCCCGGTCCTCGTCGATCTCGGGATCGCAGGCCGCTTCGGCGGCAAACGAGGGCGCGAAGAGCTCCAGGGCGCCGGTGGCGGGCTCGGGACGTATGCGTACATGGCCCCGGAACAGATCCGGGGCGAGTTCGTGGACGCACGAGCGGACCTCTACTCGCTGGGATGCGTTCTGTACGAGTGCCTGACGGGCGAGCCTCCGTTCTCGGGCGGCCGTCCGTTCGCCGTCGCACAGGCGCACCTTCACCGTGCTCCGCGCCCACCGTCCGAGCTGGTCGAGGACATCCCCTCCGAGCTCGATCGCCTGGTCCTTCGCCTGCTCGAGAAGGCGCCAGAGAACCGATTCGGCTACGCGGCGGACGTGGCCGCGGCGCTCGGGCTCTTCGTGGGCGCGGCGAGCAACGACGTCGGCCGTGACCCGGCGCCGTATCTCTATCGGCCGCCGTTCGTAGGGCGCTCGGCACCCCAGCAACGCCTGATGCGTTCGATCCGCGACGTTTGCCTGCGGCGCACCGGGGGCAGCCTCTTTCTTGGAGGTCCCACCGGCATCGGCAAGACGCGCCTTGCCATGGAGGGCCTGCGCATCGCCGAGGGGCTCGAGGCGCGCGTCATCGTGAGCCGATGCGTTTCCTCCGAGACGCCCGACGCAGCGGCCGGCGACGTGCCGTTGATGGCCTTTGCCCCACTGCTGCTGGCGGCCGCAGAGCACTGCCTCACCCTGCCGGACGTCGAGTCCGAGCGCTTCGCGTCGCCGTGGTGCAAGGTTCTCGCGCCTTACCAGCCGGCCCTCGAACGGATCCCCGGCTACGAGATGTGCCCCGAGCCCCCGGAGCTCGGACCACAGGCGGCGCAAGCCCGCGTGCTGCAAGCGCTCTCCGAGGCCGTTCTCCGCTTCGCGGAGTCGCGGCCGCTGGTGCTCGTGGTCGACGACCTGCAGTGGGCCGACGAGCTGTCCCTCGCCTCGCTGCGCCTCCTGCAGCAAGGCAACCTGGCCGACACGCCCGTCCTCGTCGTCGCGACGTTCCGATCGGACGAAGGCGGCCACAATCTGGCGGACGTCGTCAAGGGGCCCGGCGCAGAGTCGATCGCTCTACCTCCCTTCGGCGCAGCCGACGTGGAGGCGATGGTTCAGGGCATGCTGGCCGCGGCCGCCCTTCCCGCCAGCCTCGTCGAGTTTCTCCATCGGCACTGCGTCGGCAACCCGTTCTTCGTCGTGCAGTACTTGCACGCGGCGATCTCGGAAGGCTTGCTGACGCGGTCCGGAGACGGCCACTGGGCACTCGGCGTCTCCACGCAAGACTTCGACTTCCTCAGCGAGTCGTTGCCCCTACCGGAGAGCCTGTCCGGGGTGATCCGTCACCGCTTTCAGGATCTCGACGAGAACGCACGGCGGCTCGCCTCGACAGGTGCGCTGCTCGGGCGCGAGTTCGACGTGGCGCTCGCTTCGAGCTGCGCGTCGCTCGCGCCGTCCAGCGTCGACGCGTCGGTGCGTTCGCTCCTCGACGCGCACGTCGTCGAGGAGGTGGCCGGCAATCGCCTGCAGTTCGTGCACGACGGCCTTCGGAACGTCGCACAGGCCTTGCTCGACGAGGCCGAGCGCTCGGCCCTCCACCGGCGAGCAGCCTTGGCAGTCGAGACCGAGAGCCGGCTCGATCCATCCGTGCTGGAGCTCCGCTACGCCAAGCTCGGTCGTCTCTGGGCCGCGGCCGGAGAGCACCGCACCGCGGCCAACTATTACCTGCTCGCGGGCAGGCGAGCGAGGGCAGCTTATGCCCACCGCGAAGCAGCGACGTTCTTTGCGACGGCGCTCCACCAGAACGAGAAGGCTGGGCCGATCTCCCCGCCGGCCGAGGCGTGGGAACCCCTGCTGCACGAGGACATCGGGGATCTCATGGTCCTTCTCGGACGTCAGGCCGAAGCCGCAGCCTCCTTCGAGGGGGCTCTTCCCGGCGCACGGAGTCCCCTCGATCACGCGCGGATTCACCGGAAGATCGGCAAGACGCACGAAGTGCACCACAGGCACAAAGAAGCGCTGGCCTCGTACCAGATGGCCGAAGTTTCGCTCGGCACCTCGCCACCCGACGGCGACGACGCCGCCAGCGCGGCATGGTGGAACGAGTGGATGGACGTGCAGGCATCGCGCGTCATGGTGCACTACTGGCTCGCCAGCGAGGTATCGCTCGAAGAGGTCGTCGACCGGATCCGGAGCGCACCCAGCACCGTGGCTACGCCGCAGAAGCAGGCGCAGTTCTTCAAGAGTCTCGCGCTGTCGAACATCCGCCGCGAGCGGTTTGCCCTGAGCGCTCAGACCGTATCCTACGTGCGCGACCGGCTACGCGCGGTGAAGGAATGGGGCGACGAAGGCGAGATCGTGGAGTCGCAATTCATGCTCGCCTTCACCCTCCTCTGGCACGGCTCGGTCGACGAGGCGGTTCGCGTGATTGGCGAGGCGTTGGCCGGGGAGCAGCGAGCGGATGCCACCACTCATGCACGATTCCTCGCGTATCTTGCGGTCGGCCACGGACGCCTCGGGGACGTCGACGCGACCCGCGACGCCGCCACGCGGTGCATGGCGGTCGCAAAGGCGAGCAACTTGCGCGAGTACATCGGCACCGCCCATGCCAAGCTCGGGTGGGTGGCCTGGCGCGAGGGATTCTTCGTCGAGGCCCGCACGCACTGCCTCGAGGCCATCGATGCGTGGAGCGGCGTTTCTCTGGTTTATCCCTTCAAGTGGTTGGCTCGGCTGGTGCTGATTGCACTCGACGGCACCGAGGCACCCGAAAGGGCGGAGCACGCGCGACGCATTCTCGATCCGGAGCAGCAGAAACTTCCCGAGGAGCTGACAAAAGCTCTCGAGGCGCTCGCAGTTCAACCGGACACGCCCCACGACGCGGCTCATTTTGTTACAGAAGCGGCAAAGCAGCTTGGCTATCTTTGACGCCGCCGCGCGACACCCGCGCGAAGCACGGAGGCCGAAATGGCGACTATTGAGGGCAAGATCGACGATTATCTTTACGTGATCGTCGACGGCAAATACTACAGGCTCACGAAGGCGCAGATCGTCGATTCGCAGAACGCGATCAGCCTGAAGAACGGCTGGTCCCAGAAGGTCCTCGACACGTTCGACGACCTGAAAGCGAAGAACGTCACGATTGCGAACCTGCCCAATCCCGGGATTGAACCCGGTAAAATTCATCCGGATTCCTGCACGTGCGTCGCCGTCAACCTCGACACCTTCGAGCCCACGTTCGGAAACAAGATCGCGTGGGCAAAGAACGAGAGCAAGAAGCCCTAGCCATCATGTCGAGCCGGGACGGTCGCGCCGTTCCTCCGGACGAGACGCTCGCGCGGGTGCTCCGGTTTCGCGCCCGGATGGGCCTCACCCGCGTCGCCAACATCACGGGGCTCGACACGCTCGGGATCCCTGTGTGGACGGCGTGCCGGCCCAATTCACGCTCCCTGTCCGTGTCGCAGGGCAAGGGGGTCGATCATCGGTCGGCTCGCATCTCGGCGGTGATGGAATCGGTCGAGGCCTACCACGCGGAGCGGGTCGATCAGCCCCTTCGACTGGCGAGTTACGCCGAGATCGCCGATCGCCTCCTCGTCGCCGACGTCGTGGGTCTGCCCCGAACGCGCAAGCTCTTCCACCCGGATTTGCCGCTCCTCTGGATCGAAGCCCGAGAGATCGCCTCGGGCGCGGGAGTCTGGGTGCCGTTCGAGCTCGTGCACCTCAATTACACCAAGCCCGTCTTGCCCGGGGCCGGTCTCTTTCTCGCGACGTCGAACGGACTTGCGTCGGGCAACACGAAGGCCGAGGCACTGAGCCACGCGCTCAGTGAAGTCATCGAGCGGGACGCCTCCGCCTTGTGGACGCTCGCGGGAGGGGTGCGCTCCGTGGAGACGCGAGTCGATCCGGTGACCATCGACCATCCCGTCGTCGTCGAGCTGCTCGAACGATGCGAGCGCGCGCGCGTCGCGGTCGCGATCTGGGACATGACGTCCGACGTCGGGATTCCGTGCTTCACGTGCGTCGTCGGGGATCGCGAGACCTCGAGCGGGCGCCGCTACTCGACGGCGCGCGGCATGGGGTGCCATCCCGATGCCGGCGTCGCGCTGCTGCGCGCGCTGACGGAGGCGGCCCAGAGCCGCTTGACGGTGATCTCGGGCTCGAGAGATGACCTGGCGCCGTCGCGCTACCAGGTTGCCGAGGACCAAGGAGACGCCGGCTACTTGCGTGCGATCCTCTGCGAGGGCCGCGTCACGCGCGATTTCCGAGCCACGCGATCCGTGGGCGGCGGCTCGGCCGACGACGACGTCCAGGCCCAGGCGGCTGCCCTGCGGGCGGTCGGTCTCGACCAGATCCTCGTCGTCGACCTCACGATGGCCGAGTTCGGGATCCCGGTGGTCCGCGCCGTGGTCCCCGGGCTCGAGGGCCCCGAGTACGCGCCCGGCTATCTGCCCGGCAAGAGGGCACTAAAGCGACTCGAGGGGGCCGCAAAATGATTCACGTCTTCGTCGGCCCGACCTTGCCGGTAGAAGAGGCTCGTCGCGAGCTCGATGCGACGTATTGCCCTCCCGCCGCGCGCGGCGATGTCTATCGCGCCGTAGAAAAGGGGGCGCGCGTCATCGGTATCGTCGACGGCTACTTCGATACGACGCCCTCGGTGTGGCACCGGGAGATCTTGTGGGCGATGGCCGAGGGCGTTCACGTCTTCGGCGCGGCGAGCATGGGAGCCCTGAGGGCCGCGGAGCTCGACGTGTTCGGCATGGAGGGAGTCGGGTACGTGTACCAGGCCTTTTCGGCGGGGCTATTGCAGGACGACGACGACGTCGCCGTCACGCACGCCACGGCCGAGTACGGGTATCGGCAGGCGTCGGAGGCGATGGTCAACATCCGGGCCACGCTCGCGGGCGCGGCCCGACAGGGCGTGATCGGCGACGACACGGCCCGACTCCTCGAACGCTGCACCAAGGGTCTTTTCTACGCGGACCGGAGCTACGAGAGATTGTGCCGGACGGGCGGGGAGTCGGGAGCCCCGGCGAAGGAGATCGACGCGCTCCGCCGCTGGCTCCCCTCGGGACGCATCGATGTGAAGCGGGCCGACGCCATGCAAATGCTGGAAGTCATTCGCAAGCGGACGGTCACGGCGCCTGCGCCGAAACAGGTCGGATACCGCTTCGAGCACACGCTGACATGGGAGTCGCTGTTGAGGCACTGCGCCGCGTCGGACGCGAAGTAGCGCCCCGGAGAGACGGTGGCTTCGCCGCGCACCCGTTCTTGCGCTACCTTCGGAGCCTGAGGGGGCGGCTGCCGCGTGGGCTCGATCCGCGACCTATCCGAAGGCAAGGCGTCCCTTCTCGAGCCCGAGCACCTGGTTGGACGGGTGGAGACATCCGCGCTGAAGCTTTCGGAGCGGTACATTTCTGGACGGCATGCGGTCTTTCGGTGGAACGGGGGGCGCTGGCAGCTACGCGACCTGGGAAGCCGGAACGGGACGTTCGTCGACGGGATTCGCCTCGGGCCTGGTGAGGACCGCCCACTCTCCCTTGGCACGAAGGTCTCGTTCGGCAAGCGTGACGGCGACCAGTGGGAGATTGTCGACGACAGCCCCCCTGTAGTGATGGCGGTGCCGCTCGACGGCGGCGATCCGGTCTTGGTGGAGACGGATTTGCTTGCGTTGCCCTCGAAGGATGACCCCCTTGCCACGATCTACCGCGGCGCCGACGGTGCATGGTTTCTGGAGCAACCGGAGACGAGCATCGCGCCGATCATGAACTCGCAAACGTTCGAAGTTGCTGGTCGCGCTTGGAGGTTCTGTTGCGCAGCAAGCGTCCCGACGGCACCGCTCTCGGCATCGGCTCGGATCGGAGTCCATTCGGCGAAGCTGCATTTCTCCGTTTCGCGCGACGAGGAGCACGTGACTTTGCGGATGGAATCCGACGGCGCCACCGTGAGCATGGGCGCCCGCGCCCACAACTACCTTCTCCTGACGTTGGCTCGCCGTCGCCTGGCGGACGTCGCGCGGGGGCTCCCCGAGGCCACCTGCGGGTGGACCTACCAGGATGACCTCGCGAGAGACATGGCGACGGCGTCCACGCAGCTCATCAACCTCGATGTGTTCCGGATCCGGAAGCAGTTCGCGGCGGCGGGCGTCGCCGACGCGGCAAACGTCATCGAGCGCCGCTCGGGCACGGGGCAGTTGCGGATCGGAACAGGTCTCCTGTCGATCAGCCGGGAGTGACGCGCAAGGCTCAGGACAGCGACGGCTGAGCGCCTCGTTTGGCGCGTTGATTGCTCACATCCCGGCCATATGGATGTCTCGATTTCCACACCGGGATCCAAACCGGGCGCCGTCGCGTCGAACTCGCCCGATCCTCGGTTCGCGAGCTTGCCCCGCACTGCGCAGCTCCGCCGGTGGTGCTCGGACGGCGACCAAGCTGAACGCGCCGACGCCCGACTCCGCGTCCTGCTCGAATGCAGCACGCGCCTCCCGCGGGCGCGGACAGTCCAGGACGCGATCGACGTGCTGGCGTCGATCGTCGTTCCCAGCCTTGCCGACTGGACCTGCATCGTGTCGCGCGCCGAAGGCGACAAGGCGACAGCCCTGGCGGCGGCCCGCGGGGATGGGAGCAAGCAAGCACCATTGCACGGTCTTCATCGTCCCGATCCGGACGAGTCACACGAGGCGCTGAGACGCCTGGGCGATGAGCCAACACTCTACGAAGACATCACGCCCGAAGCGGTAGCGACCATCCCCCTCGCCTGGCCCATCGGGGGCATCGGCGACCCGGAGCACGCACGCGCGCTAACGGAGCTCGGCCTGAGGTCGCTCCTCCTGGTCCCGATCCGCGGGCAGGATGGTGCCCTAGGGGTGATGGCTATGGCGTCCACCGTCGAATCCCGTCGCTACCCTCCGGAAGACGTCCTTCTCGCGCAAGATCTCGCCGACCAGGCCGCCGTTGCCCTGGAGAGCGCGCGCCAGTTCGCCGATGCATTGCATGCGACGGTGCACGAGCTGCGGACCCCGCTGACGCCTCTTCTGCTGCACCTGCAGCTGCTTGCGCGGGCTCTCGATCCCGGTCGCGGGGGACCACCGGCGGATCCCACGACCGATCGCGCGCGTCGTGCCGCTGCGTCCTGTCAAAGAGAGGCGCAGCGCATGAGCGACCTTGTCGGCGCGCTGCTGGACGCCGGACGTCCCACTCGAACCGCCGAGGCGAAATGAGGCTCGTATGACGGCCGTGAGCTCGTCTCTACCTGAGATCCTCGTCGTGGACGACGACGCGGGCACCCGCTCTGCCGTGGCGGACGCCCTCGATGCGAGGGGGTACCGAGTCGCCGAAGCCCGTGACGGTGAAGAGGCGCTACGATGCGTCGCGCAGTCCGTGCCGCAGCTCATCTTGCTCGACATCTGGATGCCGACGCTCGACGGCTGGGGCTTCGCCCGTACGCTCCGCGAACGGTACGGTCGGAGAATCCCTCTCGTCGTGATGACGGCCGGCGAGAGCTCCCAGCTTCGCGCCGACGAGATCGGCGCCAACGCCGACCTTGGAAAGCCATTGCAACTGGACCGCTTGTACGACGTCGTCGCAGACCTCATCGGGGCGCCGTGACCCGTCACACGTACGACATGGGCGTCGTCGGCAACTGCGCCTATCTCGCGCACATCGACACCTCGGCGCGCGTTCGATGGCTGTGTCTACCCCGCTTCGACAGCCCCAGCGTGTTCGGCCACCTGCTCGATCCTCAGCGCGGTGGAGAGCTCGGCGTGTCTTGCGCGGAGACCTTCGCGCGCACCCAGCAATACGTCCTGAACACCAACGTGCTCCAGACGACGATCCAGACGCCGGACGGCGCCTTTCGCGTCACCGATTGTGCTCCACGCTTCGAACAGCACGGGCGCATCTACCGGCCGCTGATGTTGATCCGCAAGCTCGAGCGGCTCTCGGGCGCGCCGTGCATCGGCATCGTGTGCCGCCCGCGCGGCGAGTACGGAGAAGTCGCGGCTTCCGTGTTCCAGCAGAGCAACCATGTCCGTTACGACGTCGGCGACCACACGCTCCACCTCACCACCAATGTCCCCGTGAGCTACGTCGTCGACGAGCGCTGCTTCGTGCTCTCCGAGACGGCGTACGTGATCCTGACATGGGGCGTGCGACTCGAGGCGCGCCTCGCGCCGACGGCGGAAGAATTCATCGACCGCACGATCGAGTACTGGCAGAGCTGGATTCAAGGCTGCGCCATCGGGCGCTTCTATCAGCGCGACGTGATCCGCTCCGCCCTCGCGCTCAAGCTGCACCAGTACGAGGACACGGGCGCGATCATCGCGGCCGCAACGGCTGGCCTGCCCGAGGCGCCGGCCACTGGCCGCACCTGGGACTACCGGTACTGCTGGCTTCGGGACGCGCACTTCTGCCTCAACGCCCTCGGCAGGCTCGGACAGTTCGAGGAGATGCGGAGGTTCGCGAAGTTCATCGAGAACATCGCCCGAGCGACGGGGGGGCGCCGCTACCCGCCCGTCGTGGGCATCGACGGCGCACTCGAGCTGCCGGAGCGCACCGTCGCGATGACGGGCTACGACGGACAGGGCCCCGTGCGCGTCGGCAACGCGGCGTACGAGCAAGTCCAGAACGACATCTATGGGCAGGTCATCTACGCGCTATTGCAGCTCTACATCGATGAACGGTTTCCGAGCGTCCCGACCGAGACCTCCCGCTCCCTCATCGCCACCCTGCTCCGCATCATGGACAAGACGCTGGACGAACCGGACGCCAGCCTGTGGGAGTTTCGCGGAATCCAAACCCGTCACTGCTATACGGCGCTCTGCCACTGGGTCGGCGCCAAGTCGGCCGTCAAGATCGCGCGCGCGCTCGGCGACGACCCGATGCGACGAGAGGCGGTCCGGCTCACGGCGCGCGCGGAGCGCCTCATCGAGGCGTGCTACGACGGCCAGCGCGGCGCGTACATGCAGCAGCCCGGCAGCCCGTTTCACGACGCGAGCACGCTGCAGCTCATCACGCTCAACTACATCGATCCGATGTCGGAGCGTGCGGCGCGCCATCTCGCCGCGATCGAACGAGAGCTCATGGACCGCGGCGGCTTGCTCCACCGCTACACGCATCGCGACGACTTCGGCATTCCGGCCACGGCGTTTCTCGTGTGCTCGTTCTGGCACGTCGAAGCCCTCGCGACGATGGGGCGCATCGAAGACGCGCTCAAAGAGCTCGACGTGCTGCGGGGATACTCCAATCACCTGGGTCTCTTCAGCGAGGACGTCGATCCGTCGACCGGCAGCCAGTGGGGCAACTTCCCGCAAGCCTACAGCCACGTCGGGCTGATCAATGCCGTGCTTCGCATCAGCAGCAAGGTCGAATACCCCGAGTTTTATTGAACGCCTTTTCGGCTCGCTGGGATCGAGATGGGAGTTCATCGGATAAACGGCCGGTTCGTCGGCAGACTGGCGGGGTTGACGGCGGCGTACGTCGTCGTCGCCAGGCTTGGTTTGATGGTCGACCCGGTGAACGGCTTCGCCACGCTCGTGTGGCCCTCCACCGGGCTCGCGCTCGCCGCCCTGCTGCTGCAGGGCTCCTCGCTGTGGCCAGGCGTCTGGCTCGGCGCGTTCGCGGTCAACTGCTGGGCCGGTGCGCCCTGGCCCGCCGCCGTCGGAATCGCGACGGGGAACGCGCTCGAAGCCGTCATCGGGGCCTACGCCCTTCGTCGCTGGGCGGGTTTCGATGGTTCGTTCGACCGCCTGAGGCAGGTCGTAGGTCTGCTTCTGCAAGCGCCGGTCAGCGCCTTGGTGAGCGCCACGTTCGGCGTGGCGAGCCTCGCCTTTGCCGGAGCCGTCAACACCTACCGGTTTGCCGAGACGTGGCAAGCATGGTGGGTCGGCGACATGCTGGGCGCGATCGTGATCGCGCCCCTGGTGCTCATTGCGGCACGACCTCCCCGCTGGACGGTCACCTTGCCGCGGCTCGTCGAAGGCCTGGTTGCCGCGCTTGGATTGGTCGTGGCGAGCTTGGCGATTTTTCTGCGGCGACCTGGCGCAACCTATAGCCCCTTTCTGTCACCGTACATGCTCTTTCCGCTCTTCGTCTGGGTAGCCTTGCGCTTCGAACTACCGGGATCGGTGACCGCCACCGCGCTGGTCTCGGCCCTGGCCGTCTGGGGAACCACCAAGGGCCTCGGGCCGTTCCTTCGAGACAGGCTTGCGGGCAGCCTTCTGGCCCTGCAGACCTTCATGGGATGCGCGGCCGCGACCCCACTCGTCGTCGGGGCCGCCCTTTCCGACCGAGCCCGCGCGATCCGCGACAGAGAGCATCTGGTCACTCGGTTCCGAACCCTGGCGACCGCCTCGCGGTCCTTCGCCGAGGCGAACATGGAACTCCCGGACCTGCTCGACCGGATCGGACAACAGGTGGTCGAGGTCCTGGGTGATTCTTGTGTTGTCCGCATGTTGACGGAAAACCAGAACCGCGCAGAGGTTGTCTCCGTCCATCACATCAATCCGCAAGCCTTGGCGCTCCTGCGCCAAATGCGCGGCGAACGGGGCGAAATAGCCACGGACTCCGCCGTCAGCCGCGCCCTCCTTTCGGGACGGTCCTATCTTCGCCCGGTCTCGCTGGACGAGGGCTTCCGCGCTTCCGTATCGCCGAACCTCCGGCCCTATCTCGACAGGTTCGGCGTTCGTAGCATTCTGGC
>Ga0302325_10001911_pt1 | contig 51933 bp, 49 predicted proteins | sample Palsa_T0_2_FD_201948 | JGI IMG/M metagenome (GOLD analysis project Ga0302325, IMG submission 201948) | Peat permafrost microbial communities from Stordalen Mire near Abisko, Sweden - Palsa_T0_2 | ecosystem: Environmental > Terrestrial > Soil > Palsa > Peat permafrost | place: Sweden: Abisko...
AACCGGGCACGACGATATCTTGTTTCTTGTCCGTGGGGCGCGCCACCACAACACGGCTGGTGCCAACGTCCAGCCCCAGCGGTTGCGTGTAATCCTGTTCCAGAGTGCTCATAGCTCTTTCCGTTCCTCGTTTGTTCGAACGACTGCGCCCGGACCGCGGTGCATGGCTTCCGCGCCCGGAGCCAGCCAACCACGCCACCGCTTTCCGGTCAGCGCGCCCAAGGTCCGGTTGGCCCCTTCCGAAGTCTCCCTTTTCTCATGTCCCGAAGATACAACGCGGTGGACTATGGGGCAATACTATCCGATGTTAGGCCGCCCTGGTCCCGGCAGGAGACACGCCCCCCACCGTATTCTCCGTTCTGGGCAACTAACGCCAACGTCCGTCCGGATGGTATCGGTGGGTTACTCAGAAAGGTAGGCCGCATCGTGCGTCTCAAGCGCATTTGCTTGTGGACTCCATGCAAGCCTCCGGCCAGCGACAGCCCCCGCTTCTGCGAGCGGGTCCCGGAGAACCCGCTTACGAAGGCCGGGGATGCATAACTCTTAGTGCGCTAGCGGGACAATCCACGAAACACGGCTGCGGACTGTCCGCGAACATTGACAGTCAATAACCCTCGGCTGAACTGACGATAGGCGCGATAATGCGCCAGCGGGCCAACGACCGCGAGATCCCAGACGACCAATATCGAATCCCGCGAATCTACGTAAACTGCAGCCAGGCGATGGCAACTGCCATCAGCAGGGACGAAACGAATGGGATGCGCCACTTGCGGCCGGTGTCCTTGGGCCGAAAAAGGATGACCGGCGGTTTCTCGTCCGACGTCGATTCCGCGATTTCTTCTTCCCCGGCTTCTTCCATAGCCGCGGCGTGTTCCTGCTGGGCTGGCGGCGCCCCCGCCGCCTCTCCGGCTGCTACCTCCGGGGCCTTCGCTACGAGCTCGGGCTTGGCAATAACGGGGGCTTCCGGCTCTGGCTCGGCGTTGGTCTCAGCGTCGGTTTCAGGTTGCGGTGGAGGTTCAGGCGAGGGCGCAACGGGCGATGCCGCGGGCTCCGCTTCGGCGTGAACCGCAGCGGCCGGCTCCGATTCCACATGCGCTGCCATGGGTTCTGGCTCGACCTCGACCACCCGTTCCCGTTCGAGGTGGGCCGACGGCAAAGGCGTTGGCGCGATCCCGCGCACGACGCGCGGCGCGGGCTTCTCGAACAGTTGCCCAATGCCGGCAATCAGGTCCATCACGCTCTGTTCGGCGCGGGTCGATTTTTGACGCAAGCCGCTGACGTTTTCGAGCGGTTGGACTACTGCGGGCGGCGCGTGCGCTTCGCGCTGTTGCAAGCGGCTTTCGAGCGCCTGCCAGACGCGCTCCACGGCCCGGTCGACGGTCTCCTCCGCGCTGTGCTGTAGCTTCTGTTCCAGCGCTTGTACGCGGGCTTCCAGAAGAGAAGCATACTGCAAGGCCTTCTCCAGCTCGGAAGAGCGGTCGGGAGATCGGTCCTGTGTGCGGGCTTCCAGATCGTGGATTTCCGCGGCGAATCTGGCCTCCAGGGACTGCCGCAGCCCGGCCATGGCCGAATCGATCCGGGCGGGAACGTTTTCCGCCTCCCATTCCGCGCGCAACCGGACTTCGATCTGCTCCATCTGGGTGCGGTGCTGCGCTTGCAGCGATTCCAATTCCGCGGCCACACCTGCGGTGGACTGGGCAGCGTGCCGTTCGAGGCGGGCGTCCATGGCGGCCAGGTCCGCTCGCAAGTTCGCCACGCTCTGCTCCAGAGCCGGCGTTTTGGATGCAGCGGCCAGTTGCCGGCGGAACTGCTCCTCCGCCTCGCTGAAGCGAGCCTCGCTCTGCTGCACTTGCGCGCTGTGACGTTCCTCAATCCCCTGCAGCTCGACCGCCATACGGGCATCCAGGGACTCCCGCACGGCGTCCACGATGGCCTGGATCTTGGGCGGCAGCTCCTCCTGCAATACCGTCAGCTTCTGGTCCAGCGCGCCGACTTGTTCGGCGTGGCGCTGCAGATTCTCGTCGACCGTCTGCTGGAAGCTGCCGGCGCTGGGCATCTCCGCGCGCAACGCAGCCAGTGCCTGCTCCAGAGCCGTAACCTGGCTGGCCGTTTGCCGGTCGCCGGCGGAGATCCGCGCGTCCATCGAAGCTTCCACCGCCTCCACGATCTGCCGGATTTTGGGCGGCAGCTCCTCGCGCAGCGTGGTCAACTTGGTTTCGAGTTGCTGCAGCGCTTGCTGCAGCGGCGCCGTCTGGCTCTGTTGATGTTCCGCCAGGCCGCGCATCTCCGTGGAGAGCCTGCCCGACAGCGCCTCAACCTCGCCCCGCAGTTTCTCCTGGAACTCTTGAAATTGCTCGGAAGTGATGCCGCCAGACGACAGACGGTTTTCCATCTCCGTCAATTCCAGCGTGACGCGCGCCTCCATGGATTGCCGCACGGCCTCAATGATCTCGCGGAACTTGGCCGGAAGGGCCGCTTGCAGCGCGGAGAGCTTCTGGTCTACTCCGGAAATCTGCTCGGCACTGGATTGCTGAGCCTCCGCCAAATAGTCGCGAACCCGGGCTTCTATCTGTTGAATGGCCTTTTCGACGGAGTCGGTCTGGGCGGCCGTGTGCGTATCCACAGCCTTCAGATCCAGGGCGACTTGGGCATCGATTTCAGCCAGGCGCCAGTCCACTTGCGCGACGTGCTCGGTCAGCCTGGCTTCCAACGCCACAATCACCTTTTCGAGCACCCGTCCATCCAGGCCCTCGCCGAACTTCGCCGGGGCGTCTTTGTCGATCGTCTGTGTGTGGTCTTCCACTTTTCTCAACCTTTCCGCCAGGGGACCCAGGTCTGTCATTTCATCCTCCCGCGATTTAGACGGTCCTCGTGCGAGTTTCATTGCCACGCCGAACAAGAGACCATCGCCAAATGCCAGTGCGAGGCTCTTGAGGATCGAGGACTGACTGGACTTCTCCATAAAACATAATTACCACGGAATGTTTCGATACATAAATAAGAAGCTTCGGTTTCATCCCGCAAATCGTTGAATCCTACCGCTCTTTGTACAGTTACATGTATCCAATTGTCCTATACGATTATAGTGGCAAACCGGCTTTCCTGCGCCAACCTTGACGTAAGCTGTTAACCTTAGCCTAATGGATTGGTTTGGTCCGCAGTGGCTATGGGCTACTGCGGGGCCGGGCCTCAGGCGCAGAAATGCTGAAAGCCGGGTTGACCTTCCGCTATTCGCACAAAGCCGAACCCTATGCCGAGGCCCTGCGGCAGGCCGGTATTGAACCGGTTTTGATTTCTTCGGGGCAGCCCCGCTCCCTGGCCGGATTGCAGGGTTTGCTGCTGAGCGGCGGTACGGATCTCAACCCTGCCCGTTACGGCGCGACGCCACACCCCGGCAACGAAGCGCCCGACGATGCGCGCGATGAACTGGAGACCCGCTTGCTAGCCGAGGCCGTCGCCGCCGGACTGCCGGTGCTGGCCATCTGCCGCGGGATGCAATTGTTCAATGTGGCGCATGGTGGTACGCTGATCCAACATTTGGAGAACTCCGCGGCGCATGTGGTGTGCGGCGACGATCCGGCGCTGCCGGCCCACCAGATTCTGGTTGAACCGGATACGCGCCTCGCGGCGATTCTGGGCGAGGGCGCGCATGCGGTCAATTCGCGCCATCACCAAGCTGTCGAGCGCGTCGGCGCAGGTTTGCGGGTGACAGCCCGGTCTACTCCGGACGGTGTCATCGAAGCTCTGGAACGGAGCGATCGCCGGTTCGCACTGGCGGTGCAGTGGCATCCGGAGGATCAGGCGCGGCAGGATGCAACCCAAAAGAAGCTGTTTGAGGCTTTTGCGGCGGCCCTGGGGTAGGCTGGAAAGCTCCGCCTCTATTGGACGCGGGGCCGGTTTTGCTCGTTCAGGACCAAGCCGTCGAAAATGGCCAGAACCTGTTTGCGGTAGGTATAAACGCGCTGTAGGTTCTCCCGGAAGGTAGCCTCGAAGTCGTGTGCTCTCATCCACTTATCGAGCAATGTCCGGGGCACGTCGATATCCTGCCGCAGCGCCTCCACGGTATGGCCGCGCAGGAAAAGTCCGTAGAAGAAGGCCGCCTCGCGTTGCGGGGCCAAGGGATCGTATTCGTCTCGTACCGTCATAAACACGGTCTGGAAAATGCCAGTATACCCGCGCCGCCCGGATTCGCGCAAGTCCCCCATTCGGGCAAATCCTGCTCCCGCCTCTTCCAATGATAAGCCGCAGCCAACTTCTCTCGCGTTAAACCGTCTAAATTTGGTACGGCCATTTCGCGGAAAAAGCGGAGGATCCGGAAGATGGAGCTATTGCTAGCGTGCCAGCAAGACTTGCGTTATGCAGCCCGTAATCTGTTGCGGTCGTGCGGCTTTGCGGCCGTCGCCGCGATTACCCTCACCATCGGCATCGGCGCCAACACGGCCATGTTCAGCATTATCGATACCATCCTGCTACGGCCGCTGCCGTTTCGCGATCCAGGCCAACTGGTTCGGCTCTACGAAACCGAAGCGGCACCAAGCCAATATCCTTTCGCCGGCCCGGATTTCCTGGACTGGAGGGCGCAGAATAAAACCTTCCAGGACATGGCCCTGTTTGGCTGGTCGGGCGATATGAATCTGAGCGGGGAAGGGCGGCCGGACCATGTCTTGGCCGTCCCCACGCAGGCGAATTTCTTCGCCCTGCTCGGCGTGCAGCCGATCCTCGGGCGCACCTGGTTGCCCGGTGAAGATCAGCCGGCAAAGGCTCAGGTGGCCATCCTGAGTTACGGCTTGTGGCGGGAGCACTTCGCCGGAGACCCCGGAGCGGTGGGACGCACCATCGCGTTGAACTCCAAGAAGTACACCATCGTGGGCGTGATGCCGGCCAGCTTCCGCTATCCCTTTCAGACGCAGATGTGGGCGCCGTTGGAGATGGACAGCAAGAGTGTCGGCCAGCGCGGCAGTCATTGGGCCAACGCCGTTGGCCGGCTGAAATCGGGAGTCTCGGTACAGGCGGCACGTGCGGATCTAAAGATCGTCTCTGGACGCCTGGAGAAGACCTATCCGGATTCCAACGACAAAGTAGGATCGGCCGTGGTCGCGCTGCATGACGACCTGGTGGGCGACTCCCGCGCCTCTCTGCTGATAATGCTTTCGGCCGTGGGCCTGGTCCTGCTGATCGCTTGCGCCAACGTGGCGAATCTGCTGCTCTCGCGAGCCGTCGCGCGGCAAAAGGAAACGGCGGTACGTAGCGCGCTGGGCGCGGCGCGCGGCCGGTTGCTGCGCCAACTGCTGACCGAAAGCCTGCTGCTGTCTCTGTTCGGCGGCGCGCTGGGATTGCTGGTGGCGTGGGTCCTGATCGCACTGGTATCGCGCGCCAAGAACCTGGCCCTGCCGCAGTTTGCGGTCATCCAGCTAAACAGCGAGGTGTTGACCTTCACCTTCGCCCTGTCCGTGTTGACCGGCGTGCTGTTCGGTTTGGCGCCGGCGCTGCGCACGTCGCGCCCCGATCTGCACGAGGATCTGAAAGGCGGCGCAGGCAGCTCGATCAGCCCCGGCAAGCGGCGCCGGTCCATTAGCAGTGTGCTGGTGGCCGGCGAAATGGCGCTGTCGATGCTGCTGCTGGTTTCAGCCGGACTGCTGCTGAAAGACTTCGCGCGCCTGCGAAATCTGGATATCGGCGTGCGGCCGGAAGGCGTCTTCACCGCCGCGGTGCGCCTGCCCGACACGCAATACAAGACGGACGCGCGGAAGTTGGAGTTTTCGCAGACGCTGTTAGAGAAATGCGCGCACATCGCGGGCGTGGACGCAGCCGCCGTAAGCGACCGGCTGCCGCTCGAAGGCGGCAGTAATTACTATGCGAGCTGCGCGGCCAGACGTCCCAGATGAGTAACTTGCTGGTCGAATACCATACGGTCAGCCGAGATTACTTTCACGCCATGGGGGTGCGATTACTGGAAGTACGCACGTTCGATCCCGCCGATGTCCAGCGTGTGCAGGCGATCGGCGCGCGCTTCGATAAACTGCCCGAAGGCGCCCGTTTGCCCGACGCCGAGAGCAACGCTATTGTTTCTCCGGCTGTGATTAACGAGACCATGGCGCGGTCCTTCTGGCACAATCGGAGCCCTTTAGGGCAGATGTTCTCGCAGGGCAGCGACCACGGGCCCTGGAAGCAGGTGGTCGGCGTGGTGAACGATGTCCGCCAGTGGGGCCTCGCGCATGCGCCGGTTCCGGAGGCCTACGAAGCCTTCACCGGCGATGCGCGCCTCTTCGTCGTCCTGCACACGTCCCGTCAACCGTTGAGCCTGACGCCGGAGGTGCGCCGTGCGCTCACCCAGACCGACGCCAGCCTGCCGCTGTTCTCCGTTCGCACTATGGACCAAGTGATCGGCGAAAACGCCCAAGGCCAACAATTTTTCAGCCTGCTGGCCGGGTCGTTCGCGGGCCTGGCCGTGCTGCCGGCCGCCGTCGGGATTTACGGCGTGCTTTCTTACACAGTGACGGAGCGCACCGGCGAGATCGGCATCCGGATGTCGCTCGGCGCCAGCCGGGCGCGTGTGCTGGGCCAGATCATCCTGGAGGGTATGCGCCTCGCCGTGGTGGGCTTCGCCGTGGGCATCGCGGGCGCGCTGGCCGCCGGACGCGTGCTGGCGAGCCTGTTGCACGACGTCAAGCCCGGCGATCCGGCTATCTTCGCGGTGACTTCCGGCTTCCTGGCGCTAGTGGCGCTGGTGGGCTGCTATATCCCGGCTCGCCGCGCGGCGCGCCTGGACCCCGTGACTGCGCTGCGCTACGAGTAAATTAGATTCATCCTTTCGGCGCAGGCGATCAGACCGTGCTGGCCCCACCGCTCATAGAGATGGTGCTTGACTACTGCTGGAAGAGAGCGCATACTCTAGATATGGAGTCATCCGCCGCGCGTCGTCAAAAGATTGTCTGCGAGCAAGCTTCCCCACAAGATCGCCGCGATCCCCAAGTCCGACGCCGCATGTCCGGTCCAGCCATCCGCGCCTTCTTTAATATCGGCGCCGCCTGGCAACTGCACGCCGAGGAACAGCGCGCTCTGCTCGGATGGCCGGCCGCATCCACCTTCTTCAAATATAAAGCCGGCCACGTCTCGACGCTTCCGTACGATATGCTGATGCGGATCTCGCTCGTTTTAGGCATCTACAAAGATCTCCACATCCTTTACTCTGAACCGGATTTGGCCAACAGGTGGGTCCGGTTGCCCAACAGCAATCCAATTTTCGGCGGCCAGCCCGCCCTGGCCCTCATGATCGAAGGGGGGATCGACGGTCTCTACCATGTCCGGCGGCTGCTTGACGGGAGGCGCGGCGGGTGGAACTGACGCCGCCGATACGCGAGTTGAATCTAGCCGGCGCGTGGCGCTTGGTCCCCAGTCTGTACCCCTCCCGAGGCATTCTGGACGCGGTGGCCAGTCCCGCGGACCTGCCCGCGATCCTCGAGTTGGAAACCTGGAGCAACGACCGCATTTCCTCTGAACTGGGCGCTCTACATCGCATCCCGATGCGGGAGTGGGTCGCCGGCCGCCCCATGGCGAGCGCGATCATGGCTGCATTTTGCCATCCGCGGCCCACCGGCGGCCGCTTTAACAGTTCGGAACGTGGGGCCTGGTACGCCGCCAATTCGCTCGAAGCCGCACACGCCGAGGTTGTCTATCATCGCACGCTGGAGTTGGCTGAAATCGGCGTGTTCGAAACGCGCGTTCAGATGCGCCTCTACCTTGCCGATTTCCACGCGATGTTCCACGACGTGCGGGCCAACGTACCCGAAAATGCCCCCTACCACGATCCTACGAGTTACACCGCCTCGCAGGCTCTCGCACGAGGGCTTCTGGCGGATGGATCGAATGGCGTAATTTATCGCAGCGTGCGCCACTACGCACGAGGAAGCCAATGCCTCGCTTGCTTCCGCCCCTCGCTGGTGGCCAATGTGCGTATCGCCGCCCACTTCGAGTACGGCTGGCAAGGCACGCGCGCGCCGCACATTCGTCTTTTGAAAGCACGGTGATTTCATGAGATGGGTGTTGCACGTTGCGGCCGGGGCCAACCGAGCTGCGCGGCCGGATTACCGATTACTTCACCCGTTCCAGCGCCTGCTCGAAGTCCGCCAGCACGTCGCGCCAATCCTCTATGCCTACTGAAACCCGCACCAGCCCGTCGCCGATACCCGCCTCGTCGAGTTCCTGCGCCGACATGCCGGAATGCGTGGTGGATTTCGGATGGCACACCAGCGTCTCCACCCCGCCGAGCGACACGGCGTTGAACCCAATCCGCAAGCTGCGCAGAAAATCGAAAGCCGCCGCACGGCCGCCCTCGAAATCCAGAGAGAAGATGCCGCCCGGATAAGCGCACTGCTCCTCGTAAATGCGCCGCTGTTCCGCATCTTCAAACAGCGTCGGGTAGAGCACCCGCCGGATCTTCGGACGCCCGTGCAGGGCCTCGGCGAGCCGTTGCGCATTCTTGCTCTGCCGGTTCATGCGCAACGCCACGGTGGGCAGGCGGCCATCCAGCATCCAGCATTCGTCGGGCTGCAGAATATTGCCGAACATGCTGCGCCTGGCCAGGATCTTCCGCATCAACTGCGGGTCGGCCGAGAGCGCCACGCCCGCCACCATATCGCTCATGCCCGAGAGATACTTCGTCCCGGAATACAGCACCAGATCGGCGCCCAGCATCAATGGATGCTGGAAGGTGGGTCCCAGAAACGTATTGTCCACCATCACCACCGGCCGGTCCGGATGACTTCTGGCGGCATCCGACGCGCGCCGGATATCCGTCATGACCATGGTGGGATTGGCGGGCGTCTCGAGGCACACGACGCTCAAGTTCCGGGCCGACCGGATAGCGCGGTCGATGGCATCGGTGTCGCCGCCCGGCGCCGGTATGCCTTGCACGCCGAAAGGTTCCAGGAAGCTGTGGATCAGACCGGTGGTGCCGCCGTAGAGCGGCGTCGTGTACACGATCGTGGTGCCCGTCCGCGCCACCGCCATGAAGGCCGTCATGATGGCCGCCATCCCGGAGTTGAACACGCCCGCGGCTTGCGCGCCCGGCTCCAGCGGCACCATCTTGTCTTCCAGAATCTCGGCATTCGGATGGGAGAAACGCGAGTAGATCAGGTCCGCGCGCTCGCCTTCCTCAGGTTGGATGCGGCCGGCCAGAACCGAAAATGCATGTTCGGCGTCTTCCGGGCTGGCGAAGACGTACGTGGAACTGCGAAACACGGCGGGCCGCGCGGACCCGAACGAAAGATGCGGGTCGAAGCCGCGCGTCAGCACCGCGGTGCGCGGACGCACAGCGCCGTGCCTGCCGTCGGGGTTTGGCATAATCGCTCCTATCCCGAGTGTACCGCCGCAGGACCGCTCCAAATGGTTAACGAGCGTCCAGCGAAACCCCGCTTTTTGCATTACAATTTGCATTCAAGGCTTTTTGCATTAAAATAAGAACGGACTCAGTTATGGATACGGAAGTCGGCATGCCCTCGCCGAACATGTTCCGGCCGCACCCCAACTTGGGCGACGCCGTGAACCACAACTTCATCGCGTCCGAAGTGGAAGGCGGCGTTTTTCTCGACCGGCTTCCGGAGGGAGCGGTGTTGTGCGTCCAGACGCAGAACCGCGCATACACTCTGGTGAATCGCGGCAACGGGCAGGCACTCATCTCCGGACATCCGACTTTTTGCCCCGAGCCAGTGCTGGTGCACATCGAAGGTTCCAACTGGGGCGGGTCGATGCTAAAGGCGTCTTTCATCGGACGCGGCATGCACCTGGAGTTTCGCCATCCCGAGCACCGCACGATTATGACGTCCTGCATCGTGGATGTGCGGGCGGCCCAATAAATAAACGGATTCGTTGAAGGACTTGTGTTCCCGAGCGGGACTTTCTGAATTGCTGCAGGAAGAGCCGAATGGCTTCCGTTGTCGATATACCGATCTCAGAGAAGATGCTCTCAGCCGACTTCTTCAGCTTCGGGGCGATCCGGGCACGGATCCACTCCCGGCTGGATCGGCCGCTGTTCACCGCGCCACATACAACTCCGCCCACACAAACCCCGCCAAGCGGATCTGCTCCCGCAAGCTGCTGTACTTCACCACCTCGCCGGCGGCGCGCAGCTTTTCGGCGGCGGCCAGCGGCATGTCGAAGCGGAAGCAATCGGCGCGATCCTTATATGAGTAGTGCAGATACTGTATCTCGCCCGCCGCGGCCAGATCCATCAGTACATCCCAGAAACTCGCCTTGCGCGGCCATTTCAGTAGCGAGGGCTTGCGCGCGCCGGCCTCGCGCGGAACGTGAATGGCTTGCCGTCCGCCGCGCAGCACTGCGCGCACGCACCGCGCGGATGCAAACGGCCGCCCGGGATCGTCGCCGGGAAAAGTCGCCAGCAGTTCGCGCAGACCGTCCAGTTCCGCCTCCCATCCGGTCCATCGGAAGCGGGAAGCGCCCCTGACCAGCGTGCCCCGCAACAGCAGCTCGCGCACGCGCGCCTCGTTTTTGCCCGTGATGCCGAGCATTTGTTCCACCAGATCGCGCAACGGCAAGTCCTGCACCACCACGCGTGTGATGGAAATGCTCTCGGCGGCTTCCGAGCTGAGTTTGACCCGGACGGTGGCGGGTAGAGACATGCCGTGTTTTTTCACGCTAGCATAAATGCGTGAGCCCACTGGAGAGTTCGCTGGAAAAGGTCGCAGCCGAGCTGCGGCGCTACGAGCATGCGCTGGTGGATTTCTCGGCGCGCGAGCGCAACGGGTCCATCGAGCTGGTCATCGAGATGAAGAATCGCGGCCTGGGCCTGCACACCTACTACGCGCCGGTGCATCCGCGGGATATCGATCACGCGCAGTTTCCTTGGACCTTGCAGCGTTACCTCTACGATTGTCTGCACGATTACCTGGTCGAGATGTTTATCCGCACGCCGCAGACCCGGGTCATCGAGCCGTGAGCCCGCTCACGGAAATGTTGCGCGACGAGATCCGCCGCGACGGCCCGATTTCGTTCCGCCGGTTCATGGAGGCGGCGCTCTACGAACCGGTCCAAGGCTATTACCGGCGCGCGCGCGACCCATTCGGCAAGCGGGGTGACTTCTACACCGCCGAACAGATCCAACCGGTGTTCGGCATCCTGATGGCCGCGCGCATCCGGTCGCTGTACCGGGAGATGGGCGCGCCCGCGGATTTCACCGTGGTCGAATTGGGCGCCGGTAGAGGCGAGATGGCCGCAGCCTTCTCCGCGTGGCGCTATGTTCCGGTGGATCTCGGCGTCGATCTTAAGCAGGGAGCGATGCCCGAACGTTTGACCGGCGTGGTGTTCTCCAACGAATTCTTCGACGCCCTGCCGGTGGAAGAGGTTGTCTTCCGCGACGGCGGCTTCCGCGAGATGCGCGTCGCATGGGACCGGCGTTTCGTTTGGGTGGCGGGTCCGCCCGCGCGCGAGGAAGTGGCGGACTATCTGCGCCGCTACTTCCCGCCGCCCACTGAAGGCGCGCTCTTCGAAGTGAACCTGGATGCGCTGGCCTGGCAGGAGCGCATCGCGCGCGCGCTCGATGCGGGATTCGTCTTCAGCATCGACTACGGCTACACCCGCGCCGAGTCCGTGCGGTTCCCGCGCGGCGCGCTCATGAGTTACCGGCGGCACCAGCCGGATGAAGATGTGCTGGAAGATCCCGGCACGAAGGACATCACCGCGCACGTCCCGTTCACGGCGCTGCAGGAACACGGCGCGCGCCTCGGCTTGGAGACCGTGCGTTTCGAAACTCTGGCGCAAACGCTGCTCTCGGCAGGAGAGCCGGATCAGTTCGCCGCGGCTCTGGCGGCGTCCACGAGCGAGGAGGAGTTGCAACGGCGATTGCAGTTGAAGAGCCTGCTGTTCGGGATGGGGGAGACGTACCGGACGCTGCTGCAGAGGGCTTGCGGATGAATCCTCAAAAAGAAAAAGGCCCCGACGAATCGGGGCCTGTTGGTTCGAACTTGAATCACGCCCTTCGGTGGGCGCCCATGCTACTTCTTTTTCTTGGCAGGCGCCTTCTTCTTCGGGGCGGCCTTCTTCGTTGCGCTCTTCATCGATTGATTCTCCCTAAACATCAAATTTTGCGATTCGAAAATCGCAATGTGATTCATATATAAGGTTGTTCGAGAAAAAAGTCAAGAAAAAAATGCATCAAAACGCCTCATCTGCGAAGATTTTTTTGAAAGGCGATCTGCGCGTGGTGCTCGTCGCGCCGCGAAACCCGTTGAACATCGGCGCTGCGGCGCGCGCCATGGCCAACTTCGGATGCATGCGGTTGCGCGTGGTGAACCCGTACGAGGTCGCGTTCCGCGCAGCGCGCTCCGCCGTGGGGGCCGCGCCGTTATTGGCTTCCGCTGAAGAATTCACCACGGTCGCCGGCGCCGTTGCGGACTGCGCGCTGGTGGTTGGAACTACTTCGGTGGGCCATCGCGAGCTGCAGCATCCATTGCGCCGGCTCGAATACGGCGCGCGCCTGATGCGCAAATCCGCCGGACCCGTCGCGCTGCTCTTCGGATCGGAAAAATTCGGCCTCTCGAACGAAGACCTGAGCCATTGCCACTGGTTGATGCGCATCCCCACAGTGGATTTGGATCGTTCCATGAACCTGGGCCAGGCGGTAGCGGTGTGCCTTTACGAATTGGCGCGCGACTCGCGAGCGGCGGCCGCGCCTCCGGAAAAGTTGAAGGCGGCCCACGCAGCGGATGCCGAACAGATCACGGCGATGCTGGTGGAGGCGCTGGCGCGCAGCGGCTACATCAAGCCGCTGACGGCGGCATCGGCGAAGACCAAGGTGCGCCGCCTGGTGCGGCGGCTGAACCTCACCGCGCGCGATGCGGCAGTGGTGCGGGGGATGTTGCGCCAGATTCTGTGGAAGCTCGGTGGCGCGACGACGGGTGATGAAGGGTGAGGCGCATCGCGACTCAGGGGTATCGCGCCGCAGCCACCTTTATCGACGTCGCTATTCCTCTTCGGGCAATCCCCGCCGTCTTCGCCCGCTTGCCCGGCGGAAGATTCACGGCCGGGAAGGCCACTCTGAAGATTCTCGTGAAGTGGGCATATGAATTGACCGACGATGAGCTTGCGGGTGGTCCAAAGTGGACGGATTCCAACAGGTACGACATCGTCGCCAAGCCGGAGGGCGATGCTGAAACGAGCAAGCCGTCCGGGACCGGCAGATCGGAATGATGGTTCGTTCGCCCGCCAGGCCCGCAACTACGGCTGCGCTGGAGTGGCCAGATGCGCATCATGACTTTTTCACGGCGATCCAGGCGTTCGGTCTCCGCCTGCGCCTGGAGAACGTTTCGGTTGACGTTTACGTGATCGATGGCGTGGAGAGGCCATCGGTAGATTAGCTCGAGTGGGACCGCTTGGCAACCCGGGCCGAGCGTGCCAAGGCCGTTTTGCAACCGCGCCGCTTGCATCCGCGAACTAAACCTTCAAGCCCAAGCGGATCAGTAGGCTTGGCCGCGGTTCTCGACGTGAATGACAACCACGGCATCGGGTGGTTCAAAACTGAAAAGATGCGCCACTTGCCGACGCGCAGGCGGTACCGGCCTTTAAGCGATCCCTTCAGCGCCTTGACGTCTCCGTGTCCGGCTGCGGCAAAGCTTCCAGCGCGTGCATAATGCGTTCGGCATCGGGGCGATCCACGCGATTGAGCGCCCGCTCAGATGCGGGCGTATAAAGGAGGAGACGATTCACATCCCCAGCGTTTCAATTCACCGTGAGGGATACGCTCTCTGTTCGGCTTCGGCGGCCAGAACGCGGGCGGCGGTCTGCTCGTCGACGTCCTTTTCGGCAGCCTCAGCGAGACGGCGCCCGAACTCCTCGCGATCGATTGACTGCGGCGCGTCCGGAAGGGTTAGCAGGGCATGCACCCGCCGCGGGGGCAGGACGTCGATAATTTCATGCAACCGGTCCAAGTCACTCACGGGTGGGCTCCTATTCTTTCGGTTCTTAGTATAAATCGGCCAGCGGCTTGCCGCCTGGCACTATTGATTCAGTACGCCGCACGTAGTATCTTGGACGTGGATGATTTGCTCGCTCCGGTGCCAGGAAACCAAGGCATTTCGCAACGGACATGGCAGCCGCAGGTTTGGCGGAATCGAGGAACAAGCGCGCAAGCGCCTGCGTTGGCTGGATGCGGCCACGAGTCTCGCCTATTTGGCGGCCATCCGGGGGAACCGGTTGGAAGCATTGAAGGGGACCGGGCCGGCCAGCACAGCATTCGGATCAACGACCGCTGGCGCATCTGCTTTTCCTGGCGCGAAGCGAGCGCGCATGATGTCGAGATCGTGGATTATCACCGAGGAAGGGGAAGAATTATGGCGCAGAGAAGGAAATTGCCGCCCATCCACCCGGGCGAGCTACTCCGCGACGAGCTCAACGAAATTGGGGTCAGCCTGAATGAATTGGGGCGCGCGCTCCGGGTTCCGATGAACCGGATCAGCGCCATCGTCAACGGAAAGAGAGCTGTCACGGTGGACACCGCGATGCGTCTGGCCCGGTTCTTCGGCACATCGCCGCAGTATTGGTTGAATCTCCAGAACGCTTACGATCTGGAGGTCTCCGCGCAAGAACTTGTGTCGCGTATTGAAAGGGAGGTTTTGCCGCGGACCGCGGCATGATTCGAGGCGGGCCGGCGAGGCTACTTGCCGCCCAGAATCTCGCCGTGCGGCTTGCCTTGCGTAATCTCCTCGTAAGCATCCTTGGCTTGTGCCACCAAGCCGTCGCCGACCCAGTTCTTGACGCTATCGGGCAATTGCAGCTTGGCCAGATCGGCGGGCTTCTTGCCCTGATCCACGGCGGACTTCACCGCCTGTCGCAACGCCACCATGAACAGCGCCTGTCCAGCCATCACTTCGGGGCCGCCCGGCACGCCGTGTCCAGGAAGCACGGTCTTCACCTTCAGCTTTTGCGCCGCGCGCACGACTTCCGGCCAGTTGCCGATGTTGGCGTCGGCAGTGTAATTGTATGGACCGTTGACCGCCGCGTCGCCGGTACACAGGATCTGCTCCTTGGGCAGATAGACGAAGCCGTCGCCGCGGGTGTGCGCCCAGCCGAAGAAGTGGAACTCCACCTTGCGCGCGCCGTCGTCCAACACGAACAGATTGGCGTCGAAGGTCTGCTTGGGCGGCTCGACGCTGGGGCGGTGCATGTCAGCCACGTCCTTGCGCTGTTTGGCGGTCTGCTGCCAGCGGGCTGGCTCGTAGCGGCGCATCTCTTCGGCGACGCCGCGATAGGCCAGCGTGGTGGCGCCCGCGTCAGTCCAGACGGCGTTGCCGTAGGAATGGTCGCCGTGATGGTGCGTGTCGAAGACGTACTTCACCGGCTTGGACGAGACGCGCTTGACGTCCGCCATGGTGGCACGCGCTCCGTCCGGGAAGTTGGCGTCCACCACGATGAGGTAGTCTTTCATTTCGATGACAACGTTATTGCAATGACCAAGGTTCTGCAGGTCGCCCTCGCGGAACCACACGCCAGGCGCGATTTGGGCGATGGTTTCAGGTTTGGCGTCGGTGCGCGAGACAAATAGCGCCAGGGCGCCAAGGGCGAGGAAGAGGGGAAGGATCAGCAGGCGTTTGGGCATCTTCGACTCCTATCGGACGACCCACCAGTTTACCTCATGCGACAATAGAGCCATGGCTACTACGCTCGTACCGGTCGAGCAATATTTGCGTAAGAGCTATCCCGATGGCGATTGCGAATACGTTGACGGCGAAACGAGGATCGTGGTCTACCTCGTGACCCATCACCCGCAATTCTGGGCGGCCGGGGCCGTAAGGGTACAAGTGCAATCCAGCCGAATCCGCGTGCCGGATGTCACGCTCGCGGCAGGCGCGCGGCCAGCAGGCAGGATCATCACAGCCCCGCCGCACCTAGTCGTCGAGGTCTTGTCGGCCGACGATCGGGCCGGCGCGGTGCAGGAGAAGATCGACGACTACCTGGCTTTCGGCATTCCCTACGTGTGGATTGTGAATCCCGGCACGGGACCCGGCTACGTTCACACCACGGAGGCGGCCCGCGAAGCCAAAGATGGCATCCTGCGAACCGCGGACCCGGCCGTTGAACTGCCGCTCTACGAACTGCTCGGCAAATGACGCCGGCCGAAAAGCCGCGCCCCCGCCGGAGTTTGATGCTTCATCTGGTACCGGCCAGCGCCGCGCTGTTGTTTTTCGCCTGGCTTGCAGACAAGGTGGGCCGCGGCCGCACGCAGCAGTTCGACGATCGCATCCGCACGCTGGTGCACGCGCACGCCAGCCCAACGTTGACCGCCGCGATGCGCGGCATCAGCTTGATCGGAGAACCCGGCGTTCTGATCGCGTTGGGCTTGGTGGCTGTCGTGTTTTTTATGCGGACCGCAAGGCCGCGCAGGGTGTCGCTGTTCGCGATCACGGTGGCCGGCGCCGAGGTTCTGGACCAGTTACTGAAGATGGTGTTTCACCGGCTGCGGCCGGCCACGTTCTTCGCACTCACGGAGCCCGTAGGCTACAGCTTTCCGAGCGGCCATGCGCTGGTATCGTGCGCGTTTTTCGGCGCGCTGGCGGTCTTCGAGGCGGCGCGCAGCGGACGCCGGGCGCGGCGCTGGTGGTATTATATTGCGGCGGCGGTACCGATCGCCGCGATCGGCTTGTCCCGCATCTATCTGGGTATGCACTATCCCACCGACGTACTGGGTGGGTGGGCCGCAGCGGCGGCTTGGCTGTTTAGCGTGAAGTTGGCGCGACGGTAACCGCGCCTGAGGCCGGCACGTCGAGCGTCTGTCCCGTCGCGCTTTAAAGGATTCTTATAACTTAGGATCGGTTTCATGCCCCGCTTCGCTGGGCTGGCTGGTTGGAGGTTCCGGACCAGCTACTTTGGATGCATCGGTGTCCCGCCCGGGCTGCTTCGGCGCAACATTTGCCGCCGGAACAGGCGGCGGAGTCGTCGGCGCGGGTTGGACACGCGAAGTGGGCTGCTGAGGTTTGGTCGCCGCTTTCCGGTCGCTATCGACCTTGTCCTCCAGCGACGAAATAATTCCGTCAAACAGCCGCTCCGAGAATCCCAGCGCGAAGGCCAGGCCCAGCGGAATGGGAGCTAGAGGATAACACCACTTCACCGTTTGGAAGGCCGTGCCGAGGACATTGAATTTGGCGTCGGCCAGAACCACAATCAGCAGAATGCCGAACCAACCGGAGAGGGCGCCCACAATCGGGCTGAGGAACAGAGTGGTCCACGAAGCCCCGTAGTCCGTGGGAACGTCCGCTCGTTTGAGCGTGCGCGCCAGCCGGCTCAGATAGCCGCCAGCCGCACCGGCGATGAACAGCACCGGGTTCCCCACCGCGAACGCCAGCACCACCACCAGGCCGCACCCCACACCGGCAAGCCATACCGCCTTAGTCTGCCACCCCACGAGTTGCGCGAATGTGTTCACATCCTCATCGTTCAGATACGTGAGCGCTTCCACCAGCAACGCCTGCAGAGCGCCGGGATTCGGCGGCGCCGCGTCGAGTGCATCCTTGATATTGGTGGCAATCGTCTTGGCATGTGTCTTGTCGATGTCGAGCAGGTCGAGTTCCACCGCTTGCAGGCGGGCACGGATAGTATCCAGCGAACGACCGGCAAGCGGCAAACCGATGGCACCGCGCTGGAACTCGCGAATGCGGGACCACCCCGTGATTTCCTGCCCACGGCTCCAGAAAAGAAAATCGCACGAAGTCCGCCACCAGTCCCCTTTGATCGCATCCTCCGCATTCGTCAACAACTTATCGAGCCACGGCGCGTCGGCAACGGGAGTCCCAGTCTCGCTCTTGAATCGCGCCCTTGCGTTATCAATCTCCGCTCTCAGCATCTCGCGGTTCGGTCGCGCGATATTATGCCACCGGACTAGCCACATGCTGGCAAGAAACAGGAACACCACGCACAAGGTCCCCACAAAATCCACGGTCCGCCAGTTCTGGCCTTTGTCCGGACCGCACGAACCGCACGCAGCGTCGAGCACAAAGTCAACAACAAGGCTCTCTGTGGCCAGCGTCACGGGGTTGGCGATTTGTGGACGATACCCGTCCTTGTTTGCCGTGACTTTGTAACTTCCCGCCTGGAGCGCAGGCGACGTGTAATGGCCCGGATCGGCCCCCGAATCGGTCACCTCCACGAATCTGGATGGGCCCTCAATCGTCACTGTCGCGCCGCTCACACGGCCGCCGTCGGACGAAAACACGCGACCCTGAATATTGAAGGCGGCCGGCGGCGCAGCCTGCGCGTAGAGTATTCCGCTTGAGGCGACAATCAGCGCGAAAATCAGAGACGGGATGCGGCACTGAAACATGGCAGCGCTCCTCCTGGAGAGGTTACCACGAAGGAGCCGTGCCGGGTAAGTACGCCAGCCAGACTTATACGGGCGCGGGCGCAACAGTAACCGCGCCCTCGGAAGCCGAGGCCACTAACGCGACGTATTTGGCAAATACACCCGAGGTGTAGCGAGGCGCCGGCCGCGTCCAGGCTGCCAGTCTCTCGCGAACCACTTCCGCGGGCATCTCCAGGTTGATGGTTCCGGCCGCCACGTCGATGGCGATGGAGTCGCCCTCGCGCACTGCGGCAATGGGTCCGCCATTGAATGCCTCGGGCACCACGTGGGCCACCATGAAGCCGTGCGTCGCGCCGCTGAAGCGGCCATCGGTGACCAGCGCCACGCTATCGGAAAGTCCTTCGCCGACGATGGCTCCGGTCACGCCCAGCATCTCGCGCATGCCCGGGCCTCCGCGGGGGCCTTCGTAGCGGATGATTACCACGTCGCCCGGCTTGATCCGACCGGAGGTGACGGCGCACATGGCGTCCTCTTCGCGATCGAACACGCGCGCCGGTCCGCGGTGCTGTATGCGCTCGTGCCCGGCCAGCTTGATGACGCAGCCATCCGGCGCCAGCGATCCGCGAAGAATGGCCATGCCTCCGCGCGGCTTGAGCGGCTTCGAAAGCGGACGGACGACTTCCTGTCCGGGAGTTTCGCGGGCATCGGCGGCCTCTTCGGCGAAGGTGCGTCCGGTGCAGGTGAGCGCGGAGCCATCCACGTAGGCGCCTTCGACCAGGCGCTGCGCGATCACGCCGATGCCGCCCGCCTTGTCCACGTCCACGGCGACGAAGCGTCCGGCGGGCTTCAAATCCACCAGGATGGGAGTGCGGCGGCAGATCTCCTGAAAATCGTCGATGTCCAGCGCCACGCCAGCCTCGCGCGCCATGGCCAGCAGGTGCAGCACGGCGTTCGTGGATCCGGCGGTGGCCGCCACGCCCGCGATGGCGTTGGCAAAAGCGGCGCGGGTGGCGATCTGTCGCGGCTGGCGATTGCGTCGCACGGCGTCCATCACGATCTCGCCGCAGCGGAAACTGACATCGTTCTTGCGCGCGTCGACTTGGGGGACTGCGGCCGTGCCCATGGGGGAGAGACCGATCAGTTCCAGCACGGTGGCCATCGTATTTGCAGTGAACTGGCCGCCGCACGCGCCCGCGCCGGGGCAGGCGTGGTTCTCGATCTCCAGCAATTCCCCGTCGGTCATGCGGCCGGCGGCGTTGGCGCCCACGGCTTCGAAGACATCTTGAATGGTGATGTCGCGTCCGTTGTGGCGGCCGGGCAGGATCGAACCACCGTAGAGAATCACGCTGGGCACGTTTAGACGCAACAGCGCCATGGCTGCGCCGGGAATCGTTTTGTCGCAAGCCACCAGGGCCACGATGCCGTCGAACATATGGCCGCGCGCGACGAGTTCGATGGAATCGGCGATGACTTCGCGGCTCACCAGCGAGGCTTTCATGCCTTCGGTGCCCATAGTCACGCCGTCGCTGATGGCGATGGTGTTGAACTCCATGGGAGTGCCACCGGCGGCGCGGATGCCTTCCTTCACTTTGACGGCCAGCTCGCGCAAGTTGTAGTTGCACGGCATGGTTTCGATCCAGGTGTTGGCGACTCCGATGATGGGCTTGGCCAGGTCTGCATCGGTGAACCCGATGGCTTTCAGCATGGCGCGCGCGGGCGCGCGGTCACGGCCTTGGGTGATGGTATAGCTTTGCAATGGCATGTTGGCTTTAGGCTGGGGGCCTGCTTTTTCAGCTTAGCGGATTCTCACGGTTCGACGCCGCCGGCCGGGGAGCCATTGGTTGACGTTATCGGGCGAGACCGCATCCGCATCGCAGCCTTCGCCGACCCACTCAAGCATTTCCTCGTGCCATTCGTGTTCGGGACCGTGGAGACTACCCGAATCTCAAATACCCAGTGTGCGTGGGCGGCGAACGCGCCTGCCCGGCCGAGGTCTAGACGAAGTTCGATCCCACGCGGAGCAGCACTGCATCCAGCCGCACTTTACGGTCGTCGATTGTCCGGGGCGCGTTGAAGAATGTCTCGTTGGAATTCGGCCTGCGGTAGAATTCCCCTCCCTTTCCGGAACTCTTACAGGGTGGCGGGAGTTTTGCTCTTGGCGGGCATATTACGATGCTACACCCCAGAAGACGTGTCCACACGAGTGTGGACACGGCACGTTGAGAATGTGCGCTACAAAGAAAAACCGGCGGGCACTCGGAGGAGTGCGCCCGCCGGCCGGTTCCACATCCATGGGAGCGGAACCTAACTTGAAAGAGGTCGCTTACATATTGTAATACGTACGGAGCGCCATTGGAGTTGCGTTACCGCATATAGAACAGGCTCAAGCGCGGCAAACCCGCCTGTTCCAATAGGTTGCGTTCCAGGTACTGCTTTTCCAGCATGGCCAGATGTTCGGCGGTCATCTTGGAGCGATAGGGCCGGAGTTGGGCGTCCAACTCGCGGCGGGCATCCAGCAACCGCTCTTCGGACTGACGGTTGCGGGCGGCGGCGATGGCCTTTTCCTCCAACACGGTGAGGCGCCGCTCCAAGTCCTCCAAACCCTTATAGTGCGTTTCAGCTTCGGCGGCAAGGCGCTCCAGCGTGGCGGCGATCTCGGTGTAATCGGGGCCGGCCTGGCGCACGGCTGCGGCATTACGCGCCAAGTATTCGCGCAAGTCGTTGAGCGGAAAGGGCGGCGCGGACTCGTGTGCGACGGGCCGCCCGGCGGTTCCGGCCATGATCTGCGCCTCCGTCAAAACGGCCTGCACGCAAAATGTGAGCGAATTCACCATCTGCGTTTTTTTCTTGCGGCCGCGCCATTTTTCGAACGCCGCATCAATGCCGCGCAGCACGGCTTCGAGGGGCACGCCCGCATTCTTCCAACTTTCGATCAGCGCCCAATCGAGCGGCGATAATAGAAACAGACTAGTACCGCGCACGCGCTGAAAGTGCGTTTCGATCTCGGTGAAATAGTTGAAGTAGTTGTAGACCCAGTCGTCGCTCACTTGGCGGCATTCCGTTCCCAGATGAGTTGCAGGCCCGCGAGCGTCAGGTGCTCGTCGATGTGTTTCAGGTGGCGGGAGCTGCGGGCGATGAGCGCGGCTTGGCCTCCTGTGGCGATGGCCTTGGTGTCCGGTCCAAGCTCGGCGACGATGCGATCCAGGATTCCGTCGATCATGCCCAATGTGCCGTAGTAGAGCCCGGAATGCATGCTGGCCACGGTATTACTGCCGATCACTTTGGCCGGCTCGCGAAAGTCCACCATGGGCAGGCGCGCGGTCTTGCTGAACAGAGCTTCGATGGAAATGCCGATGCCGATGGCGATTGCGCCGCCCAGGTATTCGCCATTGCCCGAGATCACGTCGAAGTTGATGGTGGTGCCCAGATCCACAACGACGCACGGACCGCCGTATTTGTGGAAAGCAGCCACGGCGTTGGCCAGCCGGTCCGCGCCCACCTGATTGGGATCGTCGTAGCGGATGGCCATGCCGATGTCGGTTTGGGGCGTAACGAACATGGGCTCGATCCGGAAATAACGCTGAGCCATGGCGGCCAGGTTCGCATCCAGCGACGGGACCACGCTGGCGATGACGATGGCGTCCACGCCGGGCGAGTCCAGAGAGGCTAGGGCGAACAGGTTGCGCAGCAGAACGCCCCATTCGTCGGCGGTCTGGCCGTGCACGGTGCGCAGCCGCCATTGGCTGATGAGGCGGCGCTGGTCGAATGCACCGATGGTGATGTTGCTGTTGCCGACGTCGAGGGCGAGTAGCATATCAGCGACCGCTCCCTGACGGTCGCGGCTCGGTAACGGGGCGGACCCCTCCAGCGAGTATAAGGGATTCGGAGCCGTCGTCCGCGCGCAGCTTCAGGAAGCCGGCGGGATTGAGGCCGGCGGTGGTGCCCGTGACGACTCCGCCAGGCTGTTCGACGCGCACGCGTTTGCCTCGCGCGTAACTGGAGCGGCGCGTGAACTGATCCAGAATGGGCTGCCGGCCGCCTTCCACCAGCATGCGGCAAAAGCTGTCGATGGCGGGAAGCAGATCGATCAGCAGGTCCTCGCGCGATTTCGGGCGTCCGGAGGCAAGGCGCAACGACGTGGCCTCGGCGGCGATCTCCGGCGGAAAGACTGGGTGATTGACGTTCACGCCAAAGCCGGCGATGGCTACGGAATCGACGAGCTGCACTAGAATGCCGGCGGTCTTTCGATCACCGAGCATGACGTCGTTGGGCCAGCGGAGATCGGGGTGCAGGTCCGTGGCGCGCGCGATGGTCTCCGCGGTGGCGAGGCCCAGCGCCAACGTCAGGACCGGGACAGAATCGGGCGGCAGCGCCAGGCGCAGCACGACGGAGACATACAGGCCGGCGCCCGACTCGGAATGCCAGGCGTGGCCGTGACGGCCCAGACCGCCGGTCTGCTCTTCGGCAACTACGGCCGTGCCGGATGGGCAGCCCGCAGCGGCCAGCGTGGCGGCTTCGTGCATGGTGGAGGTGATGGATTCGAAGAAAGAGATGCGGCGACCGGGGAGGCTGCGGCGGACGAGCTCGATGTCGAGCGGGTGCTGGCTGTCCATGCTAGTCCGCCGCTTGGAAGCCATTGACGATACGCTTCCACTCAACCTCTACCGGCCAATATAAATGTGCCGCTATTAACCGAGACTTCTCAAAGCCTTTATTGGCCGGTAGAGTAGGACGCGGAGCAACAAAGGAATCTGCCGGCTCACCGTCCCCTCGTCGAACCGGACGTGCGGATTTCCCGCATCCGGCTCTCCTGAAAACCTTGGTCACAGGCTCACGCATCAGATCTCCAAGGGTTTGCGCCCAAGCCGCCCGAAATGCTCATAGTTCGATCAGCGCCGGTATCGGCTGACGGCGTTGATGACTGTCCGTCATCTCCGTCAGCTTGTCCCGCTCCCGTTGCAGCGCCTTCTTCGACGGTCCCACATGCAAATACCGGCTGTTGCGGCCATACCGGCCGCGATTCCAGCGGAATGTGTAACCCAGAAAATCCGGACTCGCCTGCCCTTCGCCCAGATTGATCACCCGCGTCTTGTCCCGACTGATACAGTGAAAACTCAACTGGATGGTTAGCAAGTCATGCAGATTCAGCACGTCAGGCCAATTCAGCATCATGATCTATCTTAGCGATGATTCGGGAACGGTGACAGACGTTGAGGTCGCGCCGAGTTCGATACTCCGGGCTTGGCTTTTCTCATCGTTCACGCTTCCTCAAATAACTCGGTGCGATATTTTGGCGCAAGTTCTTCAGTTTTGGCTTTGAGTTCCGCTTGCCTAACACCACCCGGGTACGGTCCCTGGATGATGATCCGGTCGTAGCAGGACAGAACCCCAGCAACCTGATCTTTTGTACCGCTCGGTTAAAAGCTCGACGCCCATTCTGGCATCGTAACGAATCTTCCTGTTTGGTTCCGGCTACGCCTGGCTTAAGTGTATAATCCTGGAAGCTGGGAGCCAAAAATAGAAACAGCTAACCGGAAGAAAATGAAGATGAAGCGCCACGCGTCAATATACTTTGGGATTTCTGATTTTTGACCGGGGTGGCAAGGATGCGGACCGCATTGCCGCTCACTACACATAATGACGGAAACGTCATGGTCCCGAATTCTCCGACGATGACCGGCGAGGACGCTATTGGCAGGGCGATGAAGGATGTCCTGGCCGATCCGAACTGGTCGCTCGCATTGCAGCCTGTCCAGGTGGAAGTCTCCGGGGCGGCGATCTCGGCTACACCCGGGGAACCTATGTGCTCACTGCCACCGATCCAGCGAGCAAGGAGGCGGTCACGGAGAAGGGCCGGTTTGTCGCCATCTTTCGCAAGGAAGCGGACGGATCGTGGAAGGCTGTCCAGGAGATCAACAACGCGGAAGCCACGGCGACGAGCAAATAGCGCCGGGAATCCTTGCGCGCGCCGACGGCCGCCAGCAGGAAGGGACATCCGCTTGTGCGCTGGGCGCGCCAAGGCGCCCTGCCCAAGTCCGCCCGTTGAAACGCTGACGATGCTCCGACCGCCGCCGGAATTCACGTGTTTGGAATTTGGCTCCTCAGGTAGGATTCGAACCTACAACCCTTCGGTTAACAGCCGAATGCTCTACCATTGAGCTACTGAGGAGCAAGGCGGGCTTCTTGCCCCTTCATTATAATCAAAGCGCGATGGCGGGTGTCAAACCCGGCTGGGGGCGATCCAGCCGGTCCATCTCCCGCGCGTACTGCAGGAATAACTCCATCCCTTGGCGTTCCGCCGCCCCCAACTCGAATACGATCTGCGAACCCAGGTAGCGCCGCACCAGATCCGTCGTGAACCCTCTGGCGGGGGCCTCGTCGGCTGCAATCCGCTCCAAGCTGCGCAGCCCGAACGCGCAAGAATCCTGAAACGCCGCCGCCACTTGCGCCGTTACGAATTCGCGCGGTCCAGCCCACACCGCAAAGACCATCGGGAGATCCGTCATCTCCGTCCATTCGCGGCCCAGATCGTACACGTGAAACGGCGTCGTTTCCGGATCAATATGCAGCGCCGGGTCCCCTATGATCAACGCGCTGTCCGCTTCGCCCAGCATGCCGGCCAAATCCGGCGGACGCCGCACCACCGCGGGTTCCACCCCGTACCGCCGCGCCAGGACGATGCGCGCCAGCGCTACCGACGTGCGGGAACTCGCATCCGCCGCCAGCGTGCGGATCTGGTTCGCCGGACATCTCGAAACCAGCAGGATGCTGCGCACGGGGCCCCGGCTAGCGATGCCCACCCCCGGGACGATCCCATAGTCCCGCCCGATCAACTCGAACGACGGTATGATGCCAATGTCCGCCCCGCCGGAAGCCACCATGTCCGCGCACTCTGCCGGCACCCGGAACAGCAGCTCGAAAAGGCCCTTCTGGTTCCCGTGCCGCATACCCCACACCAGGGGGACCGTATTCAGATAACTGACCGCGCACACCCTCAGCCGCGGAATAGGATTGGTTGGGTTCAAACGATCCAGTGTAGCACCGTCCCAAAACCATACCACCGGACGGAAGGCAGATGCACGAGCCGCGGCCGGATCCAATCTGGTATTCTCAGTGAGGGTAGCCCTCATGCGCTCGCTATATACGTATGCGTTCCTGGCTTTGACCTTCGCGGCCGTGGCCGGCGCGCAAACACCAATTGTGCTGGATCCCAGCCCGGCCCGCGTTGCCGGACACCCTTCCACCACGCCCGCCGAGCAACTGGTGGTCGAAAACGTCAATCCCAACTTTGGCGTCAATGGCGGTCTGTATTTTCCCGAGGGCGTGGCCGTCGATACCAGCGGCTCCACGCCCATCCTCTATGTCGCCGATACCGCGAATAACCGCATCCTGGCCTGGAAAAACGCCACCAGCAGTACTTTGACGAACCTGCAGCCGCCCGATTTGATTATCGGCCAGCCCAACTCCTACACAACTCTTCCAACAACGAATGGCGGCCTGGACGCCCCGACCGGGCTGGTGGGCGATGCAAAAGGCAACTTATACGTGGCCGATTCGGGGAACAACCGCGTCCTGCGGTACCCGTCGCCATTCGCCAACAGCACCGCGGTGTCCGGTTCGGCGACCTCTATCGACAACAAAGCGGATATCGTGCTCGGCCAGCCCGATATGTTCACTTCCAGGTCGTCGAATCAGGGTGGGAGTGCCTCGGCGAATACGCTCTATCTGAGCGCCACACACTATGGGATCACCGTCGTTCCCGCGCTGGCCGTGGACAGCTCCGGCAACCTGTACGTTGCCGATACCGGCAACAGCCGGGTGCTGCAGTATCCCGCCTCCTCGCTCACTGCGGGCGCCGCGGATCCCGCCGCCGCCATCGTCATCGGCCAGGCAGGATTCACCGTAGTCAATAGTCCGTCTGGTCCAACCGATCGAAGCACCCTGTACACGCCCGCGGGCTTGGCCTTCGATACCGCGGGACACCTGTTCGTATCGGATACTTACGCCAACCGGCTCATGGTTTTCACGCCGCCGTTCTCAAATGGCATGGCGGCCAGCCGTTTGGCGGGTATCGTAACCTCCGCACCTCCCGTACCTCCCGCAGCTTCCGCCAGCACCCTGTTCGCTCCGCAGGGCCTGGTCATGATCAATAACGGTCCAGCGGTATTAGACGCGGGCGACAACCGATTGATCGTCTTCGATGCATTCAGCAGCCCGGATTGGACTGTTACCTCCGGAGATACGACGGTCTCCAAACCGCCGCTGGCGCCCATCGCGGTGCTCGGCCAGGGATCCAGCCTCACCAATTTCACCACCGGTGCGGTGAACGCCGGTAATCCCCAGGCCGCTTTCACCAGTAGCGGCTCGACGATCGCGACGTTCTCCAGCCCGATCGCGGCCGCCGTGGCTGGGACGGACTTATTTGTGGCGGATACCACCAACAATCGCGTGCTCGTCTATCCGAATGCCGGACAGACTGCCGCTGCCAACGAGGTCCTGGGACAAAGCGGCTTGCTCTATAACAGTCCCAACAGCATTCATGGAAAGGAATTCTTCTTTTCCAGTTCCTCAGGTTACGACGCGGGAATCGCCGTGGACTCGCGCACCAGCACCCCGCATCTCTATATTTCCGATCCCAATAACCATCGCGTGCTCGGATTTGCCGATGCGCGCAAAGTAGGACCGGGCGTGCAAGCGGATATCGTCATCGGCGAGCCCGACATGCTGACCGCCGTCTGCAATTTCGGCGGCGTTGCGAATCCCCCAACGGAGACGAATGCGCCGCCCCGGCAGCCCACGCAATCCAGCCTTTGTTACCCTACGGGACTGGCCGTCGATCCCAACACCGGCAACCTCTTCGTGGCCGACACGGATAATGGACGGGTGCTAAGATTCCCGGCGCCCTTTGCGTCCGGAACCTCCAACCCGCCAGCCGATCTGGTGCTGGGCCAAAGCGGATTCACGGGGATTTCGAACCCGCAAGCCAGCCAGTCTGTCATGGAAGCTCCCTACGGCTTGGTTTTCGACCCGGCGCGGGGATTGCTCATCTCGGACGCAAACGCCAATCGTGTGCTGCTCTTTTCCATGACCAATCCCACCAACGGCGAACCGGCTTCCACGGTGATCGGACAACCGGATTTTACTAGCACAGGCCCCTCCGTACTGAGCTCGCCGCACCATATCGCCGAAGACACCATCGCGGAGGTCTATGTGGCCGACACGCGACATAATCAGATCCAGATCTTCAACATTCCTTCTGGCACATCCACGGACACCCCGGTCAGCTCTTTTACTGGGCTGAACTCCCCGGAAGCAGTCTGGGTTAACCAGAGTACCGTGGCAGGCTACCACAACGATATCTGGGTGGGCGATGTCAACGGCCTTTCCCGGTGGCCGGCGCCCAACCCTTTGGGAACCAACGCCGCCACGTTGACAATGCCGGCGGCGGAACTTACGAATGGGCAATCCCTGCTTTGTCCCGGGACAAGTACTTGCGTATTGCCGGCGATAGCCATCACGCAGGATAGCTTCGGCGCTCTTTACGTGGCCGATATTTCAAACCGGGTGGCGATCCATTATCCGGCTTTGGCGGGGGAGAACGGCGCCAGCTTCGTGTGCGCCATGGGATGTAGCTTGGGCACTCTGACCGACATACCTTACTTTCTCGCGCCGGGCGCCTTCGCGTCGTTGTACCCGTTTTCAGTGTCGCTTCCGGTGACCACAACCGGTAACAACGTGCTGCCGGTGCCCACAACGCTGGGCGGCGTCCAGGTGCTTGTGAACGGCCTGCCCTCGCCGATCACATACGTGTCTCCGACCCAGGTCAATTTTGTGGTTCCGTTCGAGGCTCCCACTTCGGGAACGGCCGAGGTGACGGTGGTCAATCCATCCACGTCCCAAGTGCTGGGAAGCGGGTCTATGACCATGAATGCAGCTTCGCCTGGGTTCTTCATCACGACTCAAACGACCGCTGGGACGACACCGGCCGCTGGGCAGATCGCCGCCCTGAACTGCAATACAATAGTGAATGGTTACTGCGACGACCATGTGAACGGAACCGCCAATCCGGCAAACGCGGGCACCATCATCCAACTCTATCTAACCGGGCAGGGGGCCGGGTTGACACCGAGCGCCCCGCCAGACGGCCAGGCACCCTCCGGTCAGGTGACCACCGAATCGCAGCCGGAGGTGATTATTGGCGGCAGCACAGCGACCGTGAAATACTCCGGCCTCGCGCCAGGATACCCCGGCCTGTGGCAGATCAACGTCCAGATCCCGGACAGCACCAGCTTGCTGCCTATTCCGGGCTTTCCGACGGGGATTTACCCGGTTCTCGTCGATTTCCAAGGCTTGGTCAGCGATCCCTCATCGAATATCCACCTTCCCAGCCTCGCCCAAACGATCGTGATCAGCGGGGGACCGTAATATCCGTCGCGGTCAGTTCCAGTTGCATCTGGCCCTTGCCAGTCACATCGTCGGATGAGAAGATCACGGTAGGTTTGCCGATCGGCACGATCACATTCGAGCTCCACTTAGTCTGACGGATCAATGGCTGTTTAACCGTTGTAACTGTAGTGCTTATCTCCGCGGTTACGCTCAGGGCCAGGTTTCCCTGGATTTCCTTTGCGGAACGGCAGTCGATGTTCACGCCTACGTCGATGTACGTGAACTGACCGCTATCGGATCCGGAGCCGCCAATCTGCACAGGCACTTTGTTGCCGCTTCGAATCGTGCAGTTATAGTCCCCGGCCGCGGTCGTGGTTGAATAATGGCGGGCGTTGATCGCCTTCCCCCCCTCGAGTTCCTTGACCACAAAGTCAAGGTGAAAATACTTCGCCTGTTCGGCCGCGGGCTTGGCGGTCTCGCTTTGGGCGGCGCAGATACCCGCCGTCAATAGGATCGCGCCGCAAGCTGCGGCCAGCTTCGTCTTATTTCGCATCGTCACTCCTTAAAGGTTTTATCTTGATCTCTTCCACTTGAATTGGTTCCGTACTGCGCCGTTGTAAATCGAGCAAGGCTTCCCGCGCCTGGTCCGGTGCGCGGGTAACAAACGCCAGCAAGGCGCGCTCCTCGTTCGTAAGTGGGACAGGCCTCCTGGCCTGTCCAAGCCTTTTCTTACGTCCCGCCGGCGCGGCCTGCGTTTGGATCCGTGGCTGGACAGGCCGGAAGGCCTGTCCTACCTGAGGGAGTGGCCTTTTCCACACAACGGCTGTCGTGATCGTCCCCACCACCACAACCACCGCAAGCCCAACCGCCAAAACCCATGGCCCGATACGCCGCGCCCGACCCGCCGCACGCACCCGATTCAACACCCGCTGTTCGAGTCCGGCCAGCGGCTCCGCGCTTGAATACTGCGCCAACGCCGCGTCCAAAGCTTGGTCCAGATTATCGTTTCTCATATCGAGCTTCCGTCAGCGCCGCCAACTTCTGCTTCAAAATTTGGCGTGCGCGCATGAGGCGTGTGCGCACGGTCCCCTCGGCAATGCCCATCGCTTCCGCGATCTCACGCGAGTTCATCTCCTCTACCGTCGACAGCGCCAGCGGTTGCCGCAGCTCTTGCGGCAATGCGTCCACCAGCCGATGCACGGCGGCATTCCAGTCCGCCGCCACCATGGCCTCCTCCGGATTCGCGCCGCCGTGCATCGCCAGTTCCCCATCCAGGAGGGTCGTGACGCGCCTTCCGGACTTTAGTTTATCCACCGCTATCCGCCAAGCCACCCGCGCCAGAAACGCGCGCTCATTCTCGATGGCCTCCCAGGTGCCGCCGCGATACAGTTTCAGAAACGTCTCCTGCACTGCGTCCTCGGCGTCGTGCGAGTTGCGCAGCAGGGCGTAAGCCACCCGGAAGACGAAGCGGGACTGCCGCTCGACCAACCCGGCGAAGCTGGCCTCGCGCGTCATGCTGGATGCGTGTCACCAGCTAAGACTGTCCGCGGGCCGGAAGCGTTCAGATTTATTTTGTAGGCCGCCTAAAAGGCCTCCCCAGAGGGGACCCCAGGCCAAAATTGGCCGCCCTCCATGAGTTGTTACAATCAAGCGATGTCTCTCGTGGTGGTGGGTTCGGTGGCGTACGACGGAGTGGAAACGCCACATGGCAAGGTGGACCGCATGTTGGGCGGGGCCGCCACTTATATAGGATTGGCGGCCAGCTACTTCACTCCGGTCAAGATCGTGGCCGTGGTGGGGGACGATTTCGCGCGCGAAGACATGGATCTGTTGGCGGGCAAAGGCATCGACCTGGAAGGCCTGGAGCGCGTGCCGGGCAAGACCTTTTTCTGGGAAGGCAAATACTCGGCCGACATGAACGACCGCGAGACGCTGCGCACGGACCTGAACGTGTTCGCCGATTTTCAGCCCAAGCTGCCGGAACGGTATCGCGCGGCGCCCTATCTATTGTTGGGCAATATCCAGCCGGCGTTGCAGCGCGGCGTGCGGGCGCAGATGCACGGCGTACACCTGGCGGGCGGCGACACCATGAATTACTGGATTCGCGACTATCGCGAGGAGCTGCTGGAGACGCTGCGCGATTGGGACTTCCTGCTGATCAACGACAGCGAGGCGCGCATGCTCTCCGCCGAGCACAATCTGCGGCGGGCTGCGGCCAGGATTCTGGAAATGGGCCCGCGCACGCTGGTAGTGAAGCGCGGCGAGTACGGCGCGATCCTGTTCGCCAACGGCTGCCATTTCATGGCGCCCGGCTATCTACTGGAAGACGTTTTCGATCCGACAGGCGCGGGCGATTGTTTCGCGGGCGGCTTCATCGGGTATCTCGCGGAGCGCGGCGCGGACCTGCGCGGCGGCGCGGTGGATATGCAGGACTGGCGCCGCGCGGTGATCTACGGCTCCGTGATGGGCAGCTTCTGCTGCGAGCAATTCGGGGTGGACCGGTTTCGCGCTTTGACGCGGGACGAGGTTGACGAAAGGTACCGCGAATTCAAGGCATGCACCGATTTTTGAGGACCGCGGCGGTGGTCGCGCTGCTGAGTCTCTGGAGCGCCGCATGGATCTGGTTCTTTTACCGCGGCGGCTACCTGGCGTATTACGGCGATGCGGAAGCGCACCTGAACATCGCGCGGCGCATCGTGGATTCGCGCACGCCGGGGTACGACCAAATTGGCTCAGTGTGGCTGCCCCTACCGCACGTACTGACGATGCTGTTCGCCCGCAACGACGCGCTGTGGCGCACGGCGCTGGCGGGATCGATCGTTTCCGGAATCAGTTTCGTGCTGGCGGGCGCGTTCTTGTTTGCCGCGGCGCGGCGCGTGTTCAACGGCAACGCGGCTGCCGTGGCGGCCACCCTGGTATTTGCCACGAATCCCAACGTGCTCTACCTGCAATCCACGGCCATGAACGAGCCGCTCTTCATGGCCGCGATCATGTCCGTTTTATATTTCACGGTGCGGTTCCGCGATACCCAGGGCTGGCTGGCCGTGTGCTGCGCCGGGACGGCCGCGCTGTGCGGCACAGTGACACGCTACGAGGGATGGTTCGTGGTTCCGTTTGTGACGCTGTTCGTTCTGGTAACGGCGAAGCGGCAGCGGGTCGCGAAGGCGGCGCTGTTCACAGCCATTGCGTGCATGGGGCCGCTGTACTGGCTAGGGCATAACTGGTGGTGCTGCTCCAATGCGCTGGATTTCTACAACGGCCCGCACTCGCCCAGAGCCATTCAGGGGGCGGCGTATTACCCCGGCCGCGGTAACTGGGCCACGGCATGGCTGTATTTTCGAAGCGCCGTCCGCTGGTGCGCCGGAGCGCCGCTGATGTGGCTCGGGTCGGCCGGTCTGGTCGCTTGTGTCGCGGTGCGCAAAGCCTGGTGGCCGGCGTTCCTGTTGGTGCTACCCGGGGTCTTCTATGTGTGGAGCATGCACTCTTCGGGGGGCACGCCAATCTTTTTGCCGGACCTGTGGCCCAGCAGCTACTACAACTCGCGATACGGGTTGGCGCTCTTCCCTGCGCTGGCGTTTGGCGCGGCGGCGCTGGTGTGGCTGGCTCCCGCGCGCGCGCAATGCTGGGCCGCCGCGGCCGTGGTGTTGGCGGCGGCCACACCCTGGCTGATCCAACCGCGGCTGGATGCCTGGATCACGTGGAAGGAATCGCAAGTCAACTCCGAAGCGCGCCGCGCATGGACGCGCGAGGCAGCGGAGTATCTCGCGCCACGCTATCGGCGCGGCTCGGGAATCATCACCACGTTCGGAGACATTACGGGCATCTTCCGCACGGCCGGCATTCCACTGCGCGAGACGCTGACGTGGGACAACTGGCCGCATTGGCCCGCGGCGGTGGCGCGGCCGGATCTGTTCCTATGGGAGGAGTGGGCGGTCGTGCTGGGCGGCGATCCGGTGCAGAGCGCGCTGCTCCGCGCCGGCGTACGGGGGCCTCGTTATGAGCTGGTGAAGATTGTTATGACGCCGCATGCTCCGGTGGTTGAGATTTATCATTGCTGTATTGGGCTGACACCGGTAACCACGCCAAACAATGATGCAAATTCCGTTCACGAAAGCGCACGGAGCGAAGAACGACTTCCTGCTGACGAGGAGCGCTGACGCTCCGGACGCCGGTCTGCCCGCCATCGCGCAGGCTATCTGCGACCGGCACACGGGCGTGGGCGCCGACGGCTGGATGTTGATCGAGCCAGCGTCGGCGGCCGATCACGACGCGGCCATCCGGCTGTTCAATTCCGATGGCAGCGAGGCGGAAATCTCCGGCAACGGCACGCGCTGCGCCGCGGCCTTCCTGATCTGGCACGGCCACCGGAAGGACGAGGTGCGGGTGCGCACCGGCGCGGGTATCAAGCAACTGCGTCTGCTGGAACACGCGGGCTTGCAGTTCCTGTTTGAGATGAACATGGGGCGGCCGGACTTCACCGCCGAGCGATTTCAGTTGCCGCTGGGAGCGGGCGCGCGGGACGTCACGCTGGTGTGGGTGGGCAATCCGCAGTGCGCCATGCCGGTCTCGGATTTCGATTTCGACTGGCGGGCGCTGGGCGCGGAAATCGAGCGGCATCCGCAGTTCTTGAACCGCACGAATGTCTCATTTCTGCGGGCGCGCGACGAGCACACTCTGGAGGTGCGCTTCTGGGAGCGCGGCGCGGGCGAGACGATGAGTTCGGGCACCGGATCGACGGGCGCGTTTGCCGCCGCGGTGCTACGGGGACTGGTGCGCAGCCCCGCTCGCGTGCTTACGCCAGCGGGGCCGATGGATTTGCGGTGGGATGCAGAGATCCTCCTGACCGGTCCTGCGGAGATTGTGGCGGACGGCGTTTTCTTCAGCTAGGGATGGGCGGGCGGCTCGCCGTGCTCGGCATGATCGGCGTGCGGGGTTTCACCCGGCTTGGTGGCGGGTTCCTCGGAGCCGCGATGGCACGTGTAGCAAGTCACATGCATCTTGCCGTCGGGGAAATTGGCGTTAATCTCGCGCGACATGACGATCATCTTGCGCGCGATTTCTTTGTGCGGCTTATCGTCGCTGGCGAAATCGCCCTGCACGTGGCAGAAGTCGCAACGAACGCCCAGCGCCGCCTGGAACGCGCGCATGGTCTCCATGAGGTGCTCGGGCGGCAGGAGTTTCAGATTCTTGGGCGGCGGCATGGCGTGGCGTCCAGGTGGCGGACCTCCGGGTGGCGGACCCGCCGGGGGCTCCTGCGCGAAGGCGGCAAGCGAAAGGGTCAGTACCAGCATCGTAAGTTTCATAGGGCTTATTATCACATAGCGCAAACGGATTCCACGCGTCTACCTGGCGGCCGCCAAGACCTCCGCGGGATCGGGCTTGCCGCGCTTGGCATAGCGGATCGCGCCGTCCGGCCCGATCAGGTAGACGGTGCGCTTCACGAAAAGACCGCTCGCATGATAGAGCGCCGCGACTTTCTGCCCCGCATCCACCAGCAGCGGAAACGGAAAGTGGTACTTCTCTTGAAACCTGGAGTGACTCCCGGCATTGGCGGGATTGACTCCGAAGACCTGCGCATTGCGCTTGCGGGCTTCGGCCCATTGGTCGCGGAACTCGCACAGTTGCTTGCGGCAAGTCGGCGTGTCGTCGCCGGGATAGAATACCAGCACCACGTTCTTGCCGCGCAGTTTGGAGAGACTCACGGCCGATCCATCCTGCTTGGGCAGCGTGAAATCCGGGGCCTGGGAGCCGGTTGGCAACGGGTCTGAAAAGAGCCAGTCGAGCATTAGTTTAGTCTAACTCCACTGAAGAGATAAGCAGGCACGATTGCATGGGCCACGCTTCTTGTGGGGCGGCGCGTCCGCCACGGACACTTTCGCTAAACGAATCAAGTTCTTCGTCAGGCGCGAGAGGCCGACGAGGGCGTCGGCCGCAGTCCAGGGACCGCCCCACGATTGAAATCAATATCCCTCCCACACGTAGGCGAAGAACTTGCGGATGGTGGTGAAGCCTACGTCCTCATACAGCTCGACGGCTCCGCGATTCGAGGCGGTCACGGTCAAACTCGTTTTGCGGCAGCCGGCCTGGCGCAGCAGGGTGAGCGACTGCCGCAACAATTCGTAGCCCACGCCGGCGCGACGCACCCAGGGGGCTACGCAGATTTGCGTGATGTGGCCGCAGTAAGGCATCACCAGGCTGGCCAGGCAGATCCCGCAGATGCGTCCGGTTAGGCGGTCGAAAGCCGCCACGGAGGCGGGCTTGAAGAACGTTCCGCATCCCGGATATTGCACGATGTTGAACAAGAACCGCCGGGAGCCGGCAACCGAGCGGTACTGATCGTTGATTAGACTATCCACGTGACCATGGTAGGCCGCCGCGATCAACTGGGCCGCCGGCTCCTGATATTGATCGGCCCACTTCTCAATGTAGACGCGACTGGCAGCCGGAACCAATGGGACCAAGCCACGCCCCCATCGCCGTGCGGGACCGAGCGCGGCGTGCGGCATATCGAGCATCATGAAGTTCCGTTCGAAGGAACTGAGATGGCGGGGCATGGGCAAGCCGCCGGTCGAATGGCACATCATGAGTTGCGATTCGATCCGGCCGATGTGCGGCGCGGCGGTCAGGGATCCGAGAACGGACTCCAGCAGCCGGTTCTCGTTCTCGACGGTGCGGAATCGATCCCGCACGAAGAGATCGCCGATCAGCCCCTTGTGTTCTTCCAGCACATAATAGGCATAGCCGGCGGCCTCGCCGTCCTCGACTAGGGCGACTCCGTACAAGGCCCGCGTGTCCACGAACCGGCGCACCAAGTCAGCCGACTTGCCGAAGTCCCAGTCAAGGAGTTGGCGCCAGGCTGCGACTTCCTCGGTGAGCAGCGTACCGAGATCTTCGGAGCGCAAATGGCGCAAATCCACAAGGCTGGGGCTGGGCGCTCTGGGAACGGGTTCGAGACGCGCAGCCATTCTGCGGTCATTGTAGCATCGGTTTTTACACTTCCCTGACCTAAGTGGGGCGGACGCCCTCGTCCGCGCGTAACCCCCTGGTCGCGTTCTGCGCGGGATTTTCGCGATTTCGGGGCCCGCCGGGCGGTATACTCGCTATTCCCGGAGAATCCAATCCGATATGCGACTACGCACGCTTCCGGTTTTCCTGGCCTTCCTGGCGATGGGCTTTGCCGACGCCGTGGGGCCATTCGTGAGCCTGGCCAAGAACGAGTTTCAGCTCAGCAATGCGGTGGCCTCGCTCATTCCTTTTGTGGGATTCGTAATGTTCGGGTTGCTCTCCATCCCTATGGGCGTCTTTCAGGACAAGCGCGGCAAGAAGTTCGTGCTGATGCTGGGGCTTTTGGTGGCATTGATCGGGTTGCTGAATGCCGCCTTCGGACTGACTTCGTTCGCGCGCTTTCTGCTGACCGTGCTGCTGGTGGGCGCGGGCGCGGCCATTCTGCAGGTTTCGGGCAATCCGATTATGCGGGATGTCTCCGATGAAGGGAAATACGCGCGTAACCTTTCGTTGGCTCAGTTCGTGAAGGCCATCGGATCGCTGTCGGGTCCCATGATCCCGGTGATCGCGGCCAAGTATTTCGGCGCGAGTTGGAAGGTGATCTTCCCCATTTACGCGGTGGCGCTGGTGGTGGCGGTGGTGGCCGTCGCGGGTTTGCGCGTGGACGAGAAGAAGAGCGAGCATCAGGCGGCCACGCTGCGGTCTTGCCTGGCGCTGCTGTCGAACGGCTATGTGCTGATGATGGTGGCCGCGATTTTCTTTTACGTGGGCGCGGAAGTGAGCGTGAGCGCGGGCATCCCGCTGTACCTGAAGGAGCGCTTCGATATCGATATCAATAAGGTGGGCCTGCTGGGCACCGGACTGTTCTTCACCGCGCTCACCATAGGGCGCTTCTCCGGCGGGGTGATATTGAATTGGATTGCGCCGCGGAAATTCTTCCTGGCTACGTGCGGGGTCTCCGTGGTTGCATTATTGGGTTTGTTCGTTCCGAACCGCACACTGGCGGTGGCCAGCTTCTTCGTGGCGGGACTGGGCTTTGCGAACATCTTTCCGCTGGTATTCGCAATTGCGGTGGAGGCCATGCCGGAGCACACCAACGAGCTATCCGGCCTGATGGTCACGGCCATCGTGGGCGGGGCGTGTTTGCCGCCGTTGATGGGAGTGGTGGCCGACCACAGCTCCGTACAACTGAGTTTTCTTGTGCCGCTGGCGGCCATTCTATATATCGCCTGGACCGCCCTTTCTAACCGCGGGATGGCGCGAGCTTAACATCATGCAGCCAGACATAACTGACGATCGCATCGTAATGACATTGGATGCGGGCGGCACTAACTTCGTCTTTTCCGCGATGCAGGCGAACCATCCGGTAGTCGAAAGCTTCGCGCTGCCATCCGACGCAGATGACCTGGAACGATCGCTCGCCAACATCGTCGCAGGTTTCCGCAGGGTGCAGGGGCGACTGCCCGCGCCGCCGGTGGCCATCAGTTTCGCCTTTCCCGCCCCGGCCGACTACTTCAACGGCATCATCGTGAGCCCGTGCAATCTGCCGGCTTACCGCGACGTAGCGCTGGGACCGATGCTCGAAGATCGGTTCGGCTTGCCCACGTTCCTCAACAACGATGGCGACCTGTTCGCTTATGGCGAGGCTACCGCCGGATTCCTGCCTTATGTCAACGGGTTGCTGGAAAACGCCGGCAGTCCTAAGCGTTATCGCAACCTGTTCGGCGTCACTCTGGGCACCGGCTTCGGCGGCGGCATCGTACGCGACGGCGCGTTATTCGTAGGCGATAACTCAGTGGCTGGCGAGATCTGGTTGGCGCGCAACAAACTGGAGCGCGACACGAACGCCGAGGAGGGCGCATCAATTCGCGGCGTGCGGCGGGTCTATGCCGCTCAATCCGGGATGCGGTTTGAGGATACGCCGGAGCCGAAAGCGATTTATGAAATCGCCGAAGGGAACGCGGCGGGCAATCGCGCCGCGGCGCAGGAAGCCTTTCGCCGCATGGGGGAAGTAGCCGGCGACGCCATCGCCCAGGCCATCACGCTGCTGGACGGCCTGGTGGTGGTCGGCGGCGGCATCGCGGGCGCGCATCGCCGGTTCCTGCCTGCCATCGTGGATGAGATGAACGGCACGTATCAAGCGCCCGATGGGCGGCGGTTTCCGCGCCTCGCACAACGCGCGTTCAACCTGGAAGATCCGAAGCAATTGGAGGCATTCCTGACGGGCGCGACGAAGGAACTGACCGTCCCGGGCAGCTCGCGCAAAGTGAAGTTCGATGGATTGCAGCGCACTGGGGTAGGTGTCTCGCGACTGGGGACCAGCGAGGCGACGGCCATCGGGGCATATGCGTTCGCGCTCAGGAGTCTCGACAAAAGGGCATAACAATGCGGCAAACCTTGTTACTTATGCTTATGGCATGGCCAGCGATGCAGGCACAACAGTACACGCTGGGCGTGGGCGTCTATCCCGGCGATCCCAAGGAAAACTTCGCGCCCGTCATGCATCCGGATCAGACCTATCGCAACCTGGCTTTGCATCGGCCGGTGTACCAATCGAGCAGTTACGACTACAATCTGACGGCACAGTTGATCACAGACGGTATCAAGGATACGAAACTGCCGCGTTGGGTCGTGGTGTCCAGCAGCGAGCAGGGCGAACTTAAGAAAAACGAGCGCGAATGGTTGCTGGATCACAACTGGGTGACAGCGGTTAGCCTGAAGGGCACGGGCGGATGGGTGCAGATTGAGCTGGCGGGCGGCGTGGGTCCGCCTGAGGTGGATCGGATCGACATTGATGCGCGCGTACGCGTAGGACAGGTCTCCGGCCTGTCTGCCGGCTGGACCGTCGTGGCCTCCGGCTCGGACGATGGGCAGTCATGGACGGAACTGGGCCGGGCGTCCGGTGCGGACCGTCCGGCGCGGGAATTCAAACCATCCATAGCGCTGGCTGCGCCTTCGCACAGGCGCCTCTATCGCGTGGCGCTGGATGCGCCCAGCGCGATGGGCTGGCAGGTCGGCGAAGTGACTCTGTTCGATCAAAATCGCCGCGTCGAAGCGGGCGGACCATATGACTTCACTAGCGCCTGGAAAAGCGCGGGGACCGGCGAGGAATGGGTATATGTCGATCTGGGCGCAGTGTGTACCTTTGATCGTGTAGCTCTTTATTGGATTCGCCGCGCGGCGGAGGGCGTGCTTCAGGTGTCCGACGATGCGGCGAATTGGAAGACACTGAAGCCCATCGCCGACGATATGAAGCTGGCGAGCGCAGCCAAAGGCCGTTACGTGCGCCTGTTGTTGAACAAAACAACAACACCCGAGGGCTACATCCTTAGCGAGATGGAAGTTTACGGCCGTGGCGGACCACTCCCTCACGGTCGCGGCTCGGTAAGCCTGGCGGGCGGCGCGTGGCGCATTCAGCGCGATTCGCTGGCCGGCGCGGATGGCGCGGCGCTTTCGAAGCCCGGGTTCCATGACGCCGATTGGCTGGTGGCCACGGTGCCCGGCACCGTACTCACCAGTTACTACAATGCCGGCGCGCTGCCCGATCCTAACTACGGCGATAATCAACTGGCGATTTCAGACTCCTTTTTCTACGCGGATTTCTGGTATCGCAGCGAGTTTGCGATTCCGCCCGTTGCGCCCGGCAAGCACGTATCGCTCAACTTCGACGGCATCAACTGGAAGGCGGATGTCTTCTTCAACGGCGAGAAGCTGGGACGCATCGAAGGCGGATTCATGCGCGGGCGGTTCGATATAACAAGCCATGTGCTTGCCGGACAGATGAACGCGCTGGCCGTGCTGGTGAAGAAGAATGCCACGCCCGGCAGCGTCAAGGAAAAGACTTTCGATAACCCCGATAAGAACGGCGGCGCGCTGGGCGCGGATAACCCCACCTATCATGCGTCCATCGGCTGGGATTGGATTCCTACGATTCGCGGCCGCAATACCGGTATCTGGAACAACGTCTATCTGACCGCTGCGGGACCGGTCACGATTGAAGATCCGTTCGTCAACAGCACTGTAGGCCAGGGCGCGGACGTCACAATCGAAGCGACTCTGCGGAATCACGAGTCACAGCAGGTTACGGGAACCCTGCACGGACACTTCGGCGAGAAGGCCTTCGAGGAACCCGTGACCCTCGAAGCTTCCAGTATCCAGACCGTCAAGCACGTATTGCATCTGACTAATCCCAAGCTGTGGTGGCCTAACGGCTACGGCGAACCGAACCTTTACGCCGTGGATCTGAAATTCGAAACCGCGGACCATGGCGTCTCGGACATGAAAGCCTTGCAGGTCGGCATCCGGCAATTCACTTACAGCGAAGACGGCGGCGCGCTGAAGATTTGGATCAACGGGCGGCGCTTCATTCCCTTGGGCGGCAACTGGGGCTTCAGTGAATCGATGCTGCGCTACCGCGCGCGAGAATACGACGCGGCCGTGCGGTACCACCGCGACATGCATTTCACCATGATCCGCAACTGGGTCGGGCAGATCGGCGAGGACGCATTCTACGACGCCTGTGACCGGCATGGCATCGTGGTGTGGCAGGATTTCTGGCTGGCCAATCCGTACGACGGCCCCGATCCGGACGATAACGACCTATTCATGCGCAACGTGAAAGACACCGTGCTACGCATTCGCAGCCATCCTTCGATCGGCCTTTACTGTGGGCGCAACGAAGGGTATCCGCCGAAACCGCTGGAGGCAGGCATCCGGCAAACGCTGGCGGAATTGCATCCGGGGCTGCACTACATTTCCAGCTCGGCGGACGATGTGGTAACGGGACACGGACCCTACCGCGCGATGCCCTTGAAGAGCTATTTCGCGGAGCGCGCCACGCCCAAGTTTCATAGTGAGATGGGCATGCCGAACATCGTGAGCATGGACAGCCTGCGCGCCATGATGCCCGAATCGGGTATGTGGCCGCAGGGCCGCATGTGGGGTCTGCACGATTTCTCGCTGCACGGCGCGCAGGGCGGCGAATCCTTCATCAGCCGGATCGAGACCAGCTACGGCGGTGCTGACAATGCGGCGGACTGGGTGCGGCTGGCGCAATACGTCAACTATGAAGGCTATCGCGCAATGTTCGAGGCGCAGAGCAAGAACCGCATGGGGCTGTTGATCTGGATGAGCCATCCCACTTGGCCGTCGTTCGTTTGGCAGACTTACGACTATTACCTGGAGCCGACTGCCGGTTACTTCGGAGCGAAGAAGGCATGCGAACCGTTGCATGTTCAATGGAACCCGGTGACGGATAACGTCGAGGTAGTGAATTATAGTGCGGGCAATGCGCGCGGACTGACTGCCGGGGTGCGGGTACTGAACATGGACGGCGCGTTGCGATGGGAGAAGTCGGCGCCATTGGATAGCGCCGAAGACAGCGTGGCCTCGCCCATTCGCATCGAATATCCGGCCGGGCTGACTCCGGTGCACTTCATCCGGCTGCGGCTCACGCGCGGCGGCGAGACTGTCTCGGAGAACTTCTATTGGCGCGGCCTGGAGGAATACAATTACCGTGCGTTGCGCGATTTGCCGAAGGTGAAAATCGAAGCCGTCACGCACGTCGCGCGGCAGGGCGGCCGGTGGGTGTTGAGCACGGAACTGCACAACCCGACAGGAACTCCCGCGTTGATGGTGAAGCTTAAGGCGGTGCGCGAGAAGAGCGGCGACCGGATTTTGCCGGCGATCTATAGCGACAATTACATTGCTCTGATGCCTGGGGAACGGCGGAGTATTCGCACGGAATTGGAGGATGCCGATACGCGCGGGGAGCGGCCGAGTATGGTGATTGAGTGAAGGGCGGGCTTCCGCACGGCGTTCACACGAGTGTGAACGCGGCACGCATGAGTGCGTGCGCTACTTCAGTACTTCGGTCAGCACCGCGCCCAACACTTCGAAGCTGTGCGTAGAAAGTTTGTCCATGGTATCTTCCGGCGTGTGCCAGTAAGTTTTCTTCGAAGTGTCGAAGTCGATCAAATCCACGGCATTGACTCCCATCTTAACGAACGGCATGTGATCGTCGTCGGTGGCGCCTTCGGCGGTATCGAAATACTTGCCATAGCCCAGGCGTTCGGCCATGCCCCAGATCAGCTTGCGCAGCGCGCGCGAGGAGTTCTCCTCGTTCATAATGTGCAAATCCTTGCCTCCGATCATGTCCACGTTGATCAGCGCCTTGATCCGGCTCAGCGTGCCATCGGCGGCCCAGCGCTCGGCGAGGTGGCGGCTGCCGTACAAGCTGTCGATGTCGGACCATTGCCCGAAGGCCTCCTCGCCATCGAACCAGACCAGATAGATATCGTCGTTGTGCGGCATACCTGGCAGCGTTTCGGCCATCTCCAGCAGGAACGCGGTGGACGAGCCGCCGTCGTCCGCGCCCACGAAGCGCACGCCGGCCATCTCCTTGGTGTCGTAGTGTCCGGTGAGCGCGACAACGCGTCCGGACTTACCCGGAAAGCGCGCAATGATGTTGGCCATGGCAACCGGGCCCAGCGGCGTTTGGCCGGTGAAACTATCCAGCGTAACCTCGCAACCGCGCAGCCGCAACTGCGTCACGATGTACGCGCGCAGATTGCGCAGCGCAGCCGATCCCGGCGGACGCGGCCCGAAAGAGACTGCCTTGCGCGCGTAATCCATAGCGCGCGTGCCGCTGAATTCGTGGGCCTGCGCGGCCAGCGCCAACCATCCGGCGGTAACAATCAGCGCGATCGTGGCGATTTTCTTGCGGTGCATATGTATCCCAATGTGAAGTTGCGGTCGCGATCCAGGAAATCCAGGTACGGGATCAGGAGCGCGGGTGGAACCAGCAACAAGGCGGCGGGAATAAAACCGAGCCAGCGGATGCCGCCTGTAAAGAATTGTAGCCCGTTCAGCAGACGGCGGGCCAGCAGGCGGAAATATCCGCCTACGGGACGGATCTCGATTTCGACCATACCGGCGCTTTCCAGCAGGTACTGCATGCCATGGAGCGTGAAGCGAAAGTAATCGTGCGGCGACTGGTGCACTTCCCATTCGTGCGGCACGATTGCCAGCAGCCGGGCCGCGGGCGCGAGGGTGCGCGCAATCTCGCGCAAGACGGATTCCGGCTGGCGCACGTGCTCCAGCGTGACGATATTGATGGCGGCGTCGAAGCACCCGGAGGCGAACGGCAGGCGGGTCAGGTCGGCCACGGCGTTCAGGCGGCCGTAGTTCCAGGTGCGATCACCCACGGCCAAGTCCACGCCGCAATAGCGCTGGCCGGTGAAGTAGCGGGCGTGGCGGACCTCGCCCGCGCCGGCGTCCAAGATGCGGGCGCCCGCCGGCAGACTGGCCGCGAAGCTGGATACCGCATCCTCAATGGCGGCTTCGAAATGCAGGACGCGACGGCTCAACCAACGCGGCAGACGGTCCACGATGGCGGAGTAGCTCATGGCGTTTTGCGAGCCTCGATCATGATGGTCGATCCGGCATGGCAAGCCGCCTCCAGAAGCGTGAAGGGCACTGCGGCGGCCAGCAGACTGAAATAGGCAAGATCTTTGAGCATCCTGGCGGGCGGCGTTTCGGAGCCACCGCGCACACGGCGCGCCATGGGGTCGAGCGTGGGCGCCAGGCTGGTGGCGAAGCCCGCGGGATTATCGCGTAAGGAAAAATATTTGCGGCGCAGCACTTGGAAGCCGGCCGCGGCCAGCAGCGCTTCCAGGTCGCGGGCGCGGAAGTCGGTGAGATGGCGGGGCGCATCCACGCCGTTCCACCGGGCGCCCAGCAGACGGAACTGCCAGCAGGCGGCGTTGGGCACTTGCACGATGAGCCGGCCGTTGGGCTTCAGCAGAACGCGCGCGGCTGCCAGGTAGGCGCGCGGATCGTAGACGTGTTCCAGCACATGGAACATGGTGACGCCGGCGCATGCACCAGCGCCCAGCGGCGCTTGCGCCAGATCGCCGCAGAGCACGGGCACGCCATTGGCGAGCCAGGCGAGCGCCGCGGCTTCCGGCGAAGAATCCAGACCGATAGCCGCGAAGCCCCGCTCGCGCAACAGGCGCGGAAACAGGCCGCCGCCGCAGCCCACGTCCAGCACCGGACCGGATTCGCCGCATTCGGCCAGCGCGCGCGCGGCGAACCGCACATGATCCCGCAGCACCAGCCGCCGGTAGCGCTCTTCCAGGCCGGCCGCCAGGCTGCCATCCGGCGCGTACCAATAATGCGCGGGGTAATAGCGCGCCAGTTCTTCGGGCGCGGGCAGCGGCGCCAGGCGCATCAGCCCGCAGCCTTCGCAGGCGACCACTTGAAACTCGCGTTGCGTGGTTCCGTACAAGCGGTCGGTGGCCCTGCATCGCGTACGGAACGCGGCGTGGCCGCACACCAGGCAGGCAATCATTTATGTTGTTCGAAACAGGGGGTTCACAGCCGTACTGTTGTATTATAGCTTCAGGGGCTGCATCGAGGTTATGAGTTCCGTCGGCGAAACGTTGCGCCGGGAACGTCTGCGGAAGGACTTGAGCCTGGAGCAGATCTCCCGCGAAACCAAGATCTCCGCCCGCCTGCTGGAAGCCATCGAAAAGGATCAGTTCGAGTTGTTGCCCGGCGGCGTGTTCGCGAAGAGCTTTGTGCGGCAGTACGCCCATTTCCTGGGCTTGGACGAAGAGGAACTAGCCGCCGAAGTGGAAAGGGCCATCCATCCCGTTGGGGATCTGCCCAGTTTCACAGGCACGGCCCGCGAGCCTGCTTTCAAAGTGCCGCGAGTGGCCGAATGGGAGGGCATGGGCCGCTCCAACTCTTCGGTTTTGCCCGCATTGGCGTTGGTGGTGGCGGTCATGCTGGTCTGTTCGGCGGTCTATGCGTGGTGGCAGCGGAGCCGCCGGCCGGTCCTAGTGGCACGGCCGATTGCCGCCGCGCAAAAGGCGCCCGCGCCAGTCACGAAGGCCGCCGAACCGGCGCCCGTTACGCCGGCGGTGGCTAGCAATCCGGAAACAGCCTCCCAGACCGAAGTGTCCGCATCCTCACCGGCGCAGGAAGCGCCAGCACCGGTCGAGAGCGCAAATCCGGCGGCGACTTTGCAAGTCTCGCTGAAGGCGGATGCCGATACCTGGGTGCGAGTGTGGACCGACGGCAAGATCGTCGTAGACGGTGTGCTGCAGCCAAACATCGTGAAGACAGTGGGGGCGGTGGAAGGCGTCCGTATCCGCACGGGCAACGCGGGAAGCTTGCAGTTGACGGTGAACGGGAAGCCGGCCGGGACGTTGGGTCCGAAGGGGCAAGTGCGTAACGTGGAAGTGACCCGCGACGGGGTTCACATCCTGCCGCCGCCGCCCAAACCCGCGCCCGCCGCACCAGCGCCGGAACCGCTCTGACGCATGGCCATCTGTTTCTTGCGTTTCTCGGTAAGCAGCAATTCGCGCCGCCGGCGCCTCTTGATGCGGCTGTCGATCTTCCGCCAGAACTTGCGGAAGTAACTGAACGCCGAGAGCATGGCGAACACCACAACGCCCCACATGAGCACCATTCCCGGCAGCACCAGTGCCGGGTAGCGGATGCTCAGCAGCAGGCAGGAAATAGCGGCAACCTGCGATACCATCTTGGTCTTGCCGAGGTCGCTGGCTTTGATGGTGTAGCCTTCGGCGGCGGCGATGGCGCGCAGTCCGGAAACGGCGAATTCGCGGCCCACGATCAGGATCACCATCCAGGCCGGGACCGCGCGCTCCTGCACCAGGGCGATCAGCGCCGAAGAGACGAGCAGTTTATCGGCGATGGGATCGAGCAGCGTGCCGATCGTGGTGATCTGGCGCCAGCGGCGCGCCAGGTAACCGTCCAGCAGGTCGGTGCTGGCGGCGACCAGGAAGATGGCCAGCGCCAGCCAGACATTGGTGATAGTGGTGCCGAAGAGGTGCAGCACCACGCGCTCCTGGACCAGCGCGGCGACCAGCAGCGGGACGAAGAAGATCCGCAAGATGGTAAGCAGGTTCGGGATATTCATCGTTCATCCCAACTATAATGCTTCCGGCATTGGCGGGCAACTGAGGCAGGTTTGGAGGGGTCGCCGGGATCGAACCCGCAACGTCCAGCTTGGTAGTGCCTTAAACTTGCGTTGAAGCCTAAACAGCGACCGCTTGCAATTTGCCGGGAGAGGCTTCAAAATAGAAGTATGGCCAGACCATCAAACCGCGACTTGCACGCTCTCCGGAACCTAATCTCCGAAGCAGATCTAATCTTGGAAACCAGTCCTTCACTGCCAGAGAACCGCACCGGTGCAGCCCGTGAAAGCCTTCGCGCGGCCATCGCGCTTACTGAGGACTTCATCGAACAATCCCGTTTGTCGCCCGCCGTAGCCCTAGGCAGTAAGGGCGGAACAGAGACGGCGCGCCGGTTCGGATCGGAGCATTTTCGACAACTTTCCGCGCGCCGGAAAACCCGCGCCGGAGGCAGGCCCCGCAAGTTGTCCGAATGATCTTGAAAACAACCGAGATAAAATCCTTGCCTAGATTTGGCCATGTCGCCTACAATTAGTAGTGGTCCTCCCCTAGCCGTAGGCATTCTGTACGCCCTCGGTTGACTATGTTGGATAAATCCGATGGACGTACAGTCTGGACCGCCCCGCATTTTGACGATCCCGCTCGTAACGTAATCTTCATAGTCCACGGACCTATCCCAGAGGTATAATGGCTGTTCTGATACGGAGGGTTTAGCGCGGGACGATTAAGGGATTCGAACTACAGATCGGAACCGGACAGGTAAGCACGCTTCGATGCCTGTCCGGTTGCAATCATCCATTGTGGGAACCACGGTTTCTAAGGCCAGCCGGTTCTCCACGAGGCGAAGGACATTTATGAAGCAAACGCCATTCGTGTTTTTATCATACACTATCCGGGGACCACCAGTCCAGAAGAAAGTTTCAGTCTTTCGAGACTGACGGAGAGGGAGCGCCGCGTTTGCGATGCTCCCCCTTTTTGAAGGGCCGGTAGCCAAGAGGTAAGGCACATTCCCAGCAAGGATGCATACGCCCGTTCGACTCGGGTCCGGCCCTCCAAAGAGAATGACGACGCGCGCCGCAATAGCGTTGTTAACAGAATCTCCACAGATTTTGATGGACTGATGCAATGCGATGAAGTGATGATCGTAATGCGCAGCGCCTAGAAAACGCAATACTTTGGACAAAATAAAAAAAGAAGTTTTTGAGATTTTGTACTATTAGCTCTTGACAAACAGCGACCGCTCGTTGTACTATTGAACTATGGACGCCGTAGCAAAGACCGAATCCACAATGACTTGCAAGGCTTGCGAGATTTCTTGCCAGCGCTTTGGTACCCATCGGAACGGGTTGCGCCGGTTTCGCTGCCCGCAGTGTAAGCGGACGTACACCGAGCCGCACAAGCAGTTCCTCGGCGGGATGCAGGTCAACGAGGAAAAGGCCATCCTTGCGCTCAAGTTGCTCCTGGAGGGCAGTTCCCTTCGGTCCACGGAGAGAATCACCGGAATCAACGTCAACACGCTCATGAAGCTCCTGGTGCTGGCAGGCGAGAAGTGCGAGAAGGTCATGGGTAGGGTGATCGTGAACGTCCCGGTCAAGGATGTTCAGGCCGATGAAATCTGGGGATACGTCGGGAAGAAAGAGGGGCACAAGTTGCCTTTCGAGAAGAATGACGATTCTATCGGGGATGCCTACTGCTACGTGGCGATGGAAAAGCATTCCAAGCTGGTCCTGAACTTCGCGCTAGGCCGTCGCAATCAGGCCACCACGGACATTTTCATCGAAGGCTTGCGCCACGCTACTTCCGGCAAACAGCGTTTCCAAATCAGCACCGATGGCTTTCAGCCTTACATTTCGGCAATCACCACGACTCTTAGCGACCGCTGCGATTACGCCCAACAGATCAAGGTGTACGCGGTCCCGCAAGAGGAACAGCGCCGGTACAGCCCCGCTGAGGTGGTTTCCGTGGAGGTGGTCCCAATCATGGGCAACCCCGACACCCGCCGCGCCTGCACGTCCCATATCGAGCGGCAGAATCTCACGATCCGTATGGCCGTACGCCGTCTCACCCGGCTTACGAATGCGTTTAGCAAAAAGTGGGAGAATTTGTGGGCCGCGTACTGCTTGCACTTCGCGTGGTACAACTTCGGGCGGATTCATCAGAGCTTACGCATCACGCCCGCGATGGAAGCTGGAATCACTGACCACGTTTGGGATCTAAAGGAGCTACTGGTTTAACGATGGTTTCACACTCGTATTCCCGAGTCCCAGGACCGTCAGTCACAACACAGTTGCCTATGAGCGAACTGGAGCTAATGCCAACATTATGAAACGAGTCTGGAACTGTAAGATTACCGGAGGTGCTAGGTTCATGCAATTCATCAGCGGCTCTATCTTTTTCGCTATCCTGCTTACCGGGTGCGCAACCCGCACAACTCGCGGTATGCACGCTGTTGGCAACGTTGTGACCGATGGATTCGTTTCCACCGTTAGTGTCATCGAAAAGTCCATCTGTCCCATCGTTTGTATTGCGGTCGGACAAGATAACACGGCTACCCTTAATTCGATTGAGGGTACCGGGTTCTTCATCTCTCAAGACGGCGCATTCGTCACGGCCCGGCATGTCATTGACGCCATAGTCGGGCCACGTCAACCCCCTACAAAGCCATGTCCACTGAGCGCTATCTACCTCCCTACTGACGGGTGGGGGCATGAAAATCGCAGGTGGTTCGCCTTCAGGCCGGGAGAGTGCTTGACGATTCGCGACTTCGATATTGCTCGTTGCCGTTCGGTTGCCCGCATTACTGTCGAGTTCACCCCTGTAAGATTCGAGGACAGCGAACAGCGGGCAGCGACGGCTGTCGCATTCACTGGATTCCCGCTTCAATCCCTCGACCCCATTACTTCGCGCGGCTACATTGCGGCTTACACCAGCCAAGTGGCTGGACTCGGGAAAACCGAAATGCTTATTGATCGAACCGCGTGGCCGGGGGATAGCGGTAGCCCCGTATACCTGGAAGATGGGCGTGTGATCGGAATGGTCCAAAAGCGCGGTACCGGAAACGCCGAAGGCATCGCGTTCGTGCGCCCGACTAGATTTATCCAACGCCTGCTGGCCACTCGCCAATAGAGCCGTCATGGCTAGGATTGTTAACATTTATTCCCTCCGGTTCCAATTGCCGCCTAGCATACCACATTCCGAATGTCAAACGCTTTCGCCGTTTGTTCCATCGGCCATTCGTCTACATCGGCGGGCGCGCGCTTCCGCTCCAGCTCCCCACTACCAGCTTGCCACCGCGCCGCAAGCGCTTGGAACTGCGCTCTTCGGCCACGTCCATGAAAGCGCAAGGCAAAATTTTTCGGCTCAGCTTGTGACCGACTTCTTTTCAGCGAATCCCCAGAATTCGTCGGCATCCCGTCCTGACCGGCGTTCAACGCAAGTTTAAGACACTACCTCCAGCTTGGGGAAATGCGTTTCGATTGAAAATAGAGAACAATGGCGTCTAAGGCGATGAATTCAGGTCCATTGGATTCGGCAACTCCCCAAATTCCACGAGCGAAAGGTCTCTTAATGGAGTGGCAATGGAGCAAAACAACTGGGGTGAACGCGCGCCCGTTTTGCTGGCAACTCGACCTGTGACGTATCCTGCCCCTTCAGTGAATCGGCCACGGGATCGTTTCCGGATTGCGCGTAATCCGCTCAGAATCGAGGCGACAATAGGCCAGATGTACGAGTCGGCGACTACCCGGCAACTTGGATTGTAAACGCGATGGCGAGAGTCAGCCCCCGCGTAGGAAGCGCGACTCTGGTAGACTTAACCTAAGACGCGTGCAGGACGCGTCCTGTCCGCGGAAAGGGCCGCGCCCACCTGCTCCTTCGAGTTATCCACTCTTTGTTGACCCTCTTTCGCCTGTCATGCGGACCAGGCATACGAAGGAGGCAGTCTTGAATCTTGAACAACAGAAGAAGCAAGCCCGTGAGCTCTTGCTGGCGATCCGATCTGGAAATGCGGACGCCGTTTCTCGGCTGCGCAGGCACCATGCGCGGTGGGCAACGTCGGACGAAGGCGCCTTGCGCCAACTTGTGTCTCTGCACGATGCGCAATTTGTCCTCGCTCGTGAAACAAGGGTTCGCCAGTTGGCCCAAACTGAAGGCCTACGCCGAGCCGTCTTCGCGCTCGCGCTACACACGATTGTTCGTCGCGGATGTAGCCTGGATTACAGACCGCGTTCACCCTGTTCATCGCCAACCCGGATCTGCCGGAGCGGTTCCGGCGCGGCGCTTCGTTCAACAAGCTCGATCCGTCCACGTTCTATGGCGAAGGCCGCAAAGGATACACCGACTATGCCGCCCTCGCCGCGTAACCTGAAGCCCCAACTGAATATTACAAAGGAGAAGAAGAAACAAAATGTCAACAGACCCATCCACGATTCCGCCGGACAACCCCAAACGTAATCTAACGCTGGGGAAACCCGACAACCTTCCTCACATCGGTCTGGTCGGCGATACCTACACCATCACCGTGACGGGCGAGCAGACCGATGGACGCTTCTGCGTTATTGATATGCATATCCCGCCAGGAGGTGGGCCGCCCCCGCATCGGCATGACTTCGAGGAGACCTTTATCCTGCTCGAAGGCGAGATGGAAGCGACCTTCCGTGGCAAGAAGTCGATCGTGCGCGCTGACGACACGCTGAACGTTCCTGCCAACGCTCCACATCAGTTTCACAACACTTCCAGCCGGCCCGTACGCATGCTCTGTATCTGCTCTCCGGCGGGACAGGAGAAATTCTTCATGGAGGTTGGGGTACCGGTCGCCACGCGCACCACGCCCCCGCCGAAGCTAGGCAAGGAAGAGGAGGCAGCATTCATGGAGAAAGTGAAATCGCTGGCACCCAAGTACCGCACCGAACTACTCAAAGAGGCTTAGGTCGGGCTGCTTCGAAATGCAAGGCAAGGCGAAACGGTACGGAAGATAACGCGCAGACCGCGGTCACGACCTCGCGGATGTTCGAGGCCGGATCGGATTGTTAGCCGCGACAGAGCAAAGGAAAGATTACGGACGATGAAGATTCTCGGAACCGGCGGCACGGGTAATGTCGTCGAGGCCGCGATCAGAGAACTGACGAGAATTCCCTATTCTCAGCAATTCTCAGCACCATAACACACAAAGAAAGAGGTAGACGATGTCTAACCAAAGCAGCAAGCAGTACGAGATGAAAAGTCAGTACACGCCTGAAAACAGCGCACTTGTTTTGATCGACCATCAAGTGGGAACCCTGACCTTTGTTCATAACATGTCTTCAGAAGAGTCCCTTCGGAACGTGGTCATGCTGGCAAAAGCTGCGAAGGCCTATGGCATGCCCGTAGTCCTGACAACCAGCCAGGAAGATCACGCCCAAGGGCCGACTGTGCCCGCGCTGCAGCAAGCGTTGCCGGAGGCCTACAAGAACCGAGTCAAGCGTACCGGGATTGTTAACGTGGGCCGACCCAAAGTTTAGCGCCGCCGTTCGCGCGACCGAGCGCAGGAAGCTCATCATGGCAGCATTCACAACGGACATCTGCCTGATTTTTCCCGCCATCGGCGCGGTGCAAGAGGGTTTTGACGTGTTAGCAGTGCTGGACGCCTCGGGGTCGTCGTACGAAGTGCAGGAGACGCTTGCACGCCGTCGGATGGAGGATGCAGGCGTAGTCCTAACTACAACGAACACCGCGATCGCTGAGCTGGTGCAGGATTGGAGCACTCCTCAGGGCTCAGAGCTTGTTCAATTGGTGACCGCGACGGTACCGAAAATGTAACGGGCTATTTAAAGATGAGCAGTCAAAAAACATTTATGCCTCAAGAGATGGCGGCGTTTCGAAGCGCAACGGCAACGGTAAACGCGGTTCGTCTTCACTACTGGGTCGGGGGAAATCCAGATGGTCCTCCGGTGCTGCTCTGGCATGGGTTCCTGGGAACCAGCCATTCGTGGCACAAGGTGATGCCTTTTCTCGTGGAGGCTGGTTACGCGGTACTCGTTCCCGACATGCGCGGCTTTGGGGACTCCGACAAGCCCGCCGGCACTGAGGGATATGACGGGCGTGCGCTGGCCGAAGAATTCCGCTCCTTGAGGCAGCAGATCGGTTTCGGGGCCGGCCGGCCGGTGACTCTCGTCGCACACGACATGGGCGCGCCGCCGGCGTTGCTCTGGGCGGCGGATCATCCGGATGAGGTTGCCGGTCTCATTTACGTGGAAGGGCCCGTGATGCTGCAGGCAATGCTGGGGAAGATCATCGCCTACACGCCTGAAGCTATGGAGA